>Ga0335084_10007076_pt1 | contig 11166 bp, 7 predicted proteins | sample Lox_Sample_44_FD_206721 | JGI IMG/M metagenome (GOLD analysis project Ga0335084, IMG submission 206721) | Soil microbial communities from Loxahatchee National Wildlife Refuge, Florida, United States - Lox_Sample_4.4 | ecosystem: Environmental > Terrestrial > Soil > Wetlands | place: USA: Florida...
CGTGGCAACAGCCGAGACGCCTGCCGCTGCCATGACCGGTCCTTCGTCCGCCCGTCTGGCCGATGCGATCCGCTTTCTCGCCATCGACGCCATCGTGCGCGCCGGCGAAGGCCACCAGGGCGTGCCGCTCGGCATGGCCGAGATCGCCACCGCGCTGTACACGCGGCACCTGAGGTTCGACGCCGCCGATCCCACCTGGCCCGACCGCGACCGCGTCGTGCTGTCCAACGGCCACGGCTCGATGCTGCTGTATGCGCTGCTGCACCTGAGCGGCTACGAGCGCATCGGCATCGAGCAGGTGAGCACCTTCCGCGACTTCGGCTCGCGCTGCGAAGGCCATCCTGAATTCGACCCCAGCTCCGGCATCGAGGTGACCACCGGCCCGCTCGGGCAGGGCATCGCCAACGCGTTCGGCATGGCGCTGGCCGAGGCCTACCTCAACGCGCGCTTCGGCGCCGGCATCGTCGACCATCGCACCTACGCGTTCGTCGGCGACGGTTGCCTGCAGGAGGGCATCGGCCAGGAGATGCTTTCGCTGGCCGGGCATCTGCGCCTGGGCAAGCTGACGCTGCTGTGGGACGACAACCGCATCACCGACGACGGCGCCACCGAGCTGTCGATCAGCGAAGACGTCGCGGCGCGCTGCCGCGTCGCCGGCTGGCACGTGGTCGAAGTCGACGGCCACGACCTCGAAGCGGTGTCGGCGGCGATCGGCGCAGCCAAGGCCGACCCGCGGCCCTCGCTGATCGCGTGCCGCACGATCATCGCCAGAGGCATCGCACGCCTGCAGGGCCAGCGCGGCGGCCACAGTGCGAAGCTGTTCCCCGAAGACGCCGCCAGGGCGCGCGAAGACCTTGGCTGGTCGTCGCCACCGTTCGCGGTGCCGGCCGACGTGCTGAGCGCGTGGCGCAGCGCCGGCTCGCGCGGCCGCGCCGAGCGCGATGGCTGGCGTGCCCGCGTGGCCGCGCTGCCGCATCCCGAGCGCGCCGAGTTCGAGCGCATCGTCGCCGGCGAACTGCCCGAAGGCTGGTGCGACGTGCTGCTGCAGTACAAGCGCGGCGCCATCGACCGCGAGCCGGCCCCGAGCGGCATCTTCGTCTCCGCCGAGATCAACGACCTGCTGGTCGAGCGCATGCCCGAGCGCATGGTCGGCTGCGCCGACCTTGAAGCACCGACCAACCACAAGCGACGCCTGACCGCGTTCACGGCGCAGGACCGCAGCGGCGCCTACGTGCACTGCGGCGTGCGCGAGCACGTGATGGGCGCGATGGCCAACGGCATGGCGGCGCACGGCGGCGTCGTGCCGCTGGCGGTCACGTACCTCGCGTTCTCCGACTACGAGCGGCCGGCGATGCGTATGGCCGCGCTGATGGGGCTGCCGGTGAAGTTCGTGTTCAGCCACGACTCGATCGGCATCGGCCGCAACGGCCCGACGCACCAGCCGGTGGAGATCCTGGCGTCGCTGCGCGCGATGCCCAACATGCTGGTGCTGCGCCCGGCCGATGCCGTCGAGGCGGCCGAGTGCTGGGAGATCGCGTTCGAGCATCGCAGCGGGCCGTCGACGCTGGTGTTCGCGCGGCAGGCGCTGCCGCACGTGCGGCGCACGCACACCTCGGCGAACCTGTCGCGCCGCGGCGCCTACGTGCTGGCTGAAGGCCAGGGCGGGCGCCGTGAAGTCACGCTGCTGGCCACCGGCTCCGAGGTGGCGATCGCGCTGGCCGCGCGCGACGCGCTGCAGGCGGCCGGCACGCCGACCGCCGTCGTCTCGATGCCGAGCTGGGAGCTGTTCGCCGCGCAGGACGCCGGCTACCGCGCCAGCGTGCTCGGCCCCGGCACCGTGCGCGTGGGCTGCGAGGCGGCGCTGCGCTTCGGCTGGGACCGCTGGCTGGGCGAGCGCGGCGGCTTCGTCGGCATGACCGGCTTCGGCGCGTCGGGGCCGGCCGATGTGCTGTACAACTACTTCGGCATCACGCCAGAGGCCATCGCCGCCGAGGCGCGCCGCCTGCTCGCCAGCCAACCCGAGAGCGCCACCGCATGAGTCATCGCATCGTCTTCCTCGACCGCGCGACGATCGCGCCGCAGATCCGCGTGCGGCCGCCGTCGTTCGCGCACCAGTTGATCGAGCACGCCGAGACGCGCGCCGACCAGGTGGTCGAGCGCCTCGCCGGGGCGTCGATCGCCATCACCAACAAGGTGCCGATCACCGCCGCGGCGCTCGAGCGCCTGCCGGCGCTGAAGCTGGTGGCGGTGGCGGCCACCGGCACCGACTGCGTCGACAAGGCGGCCTGCGCCGCGCGCGGCGTCAGGGTGAGCAACATCCGCGGCTACGCGATCAACACCGTGCCCGAGCACGCGTTCGCGCTGATCCTCGCGCTGCGCCGCAACCTGGTCGCGTACCGCGAATCGGTGCTGGCCGGGCGTTGGCAGCAGTCGGGCCAGTTCTGCTTCTTCGACCATCCGATCCACGACCTGCGCGGCTCGCGGCTGGGCATCATCGGCGAGGGCGTGCTCGGCCAGCGCGTCGCCGAGCTCGGCAAGGCCTTCGGCATGCAGCCGATGTTCGCCGCGCACAAGGGCAAGAGCGGCCTCGGGCCGCTGTACACGTCATGGCAGGAGGTGATCGAGACCAGCGACGTGATCTCGCTGCACTCGCCGCTGACCGCGGAGACGCGCCACATGATCGCGATGCCCGAGTTCGAGGCGATGAAGCGCAAGCCGCTCGTCGTCAACACCGCGCGCGGCGGCCTGGTCGACGAGGCGGCGCTGGTGCGCGCGCTCGACGCCGGACTGATCGCCGGCGCCGGCTTCGACGTCACCGACGGCGAGCCGCCCAAGCTCGACAACCCGCTGCTGCTCGCCGCCAGGCGCCACAACGTGATCCTGACGCCGCACGTCGCGTGGGCGTCCGACGAGGCGCAGCAGGCGCTGGCCGATCAGTTGGTCGACAACATCGAGAACTTCGTCGCCGGCCGGCCGAGCAATCTGGTCGAAGGCGCCTACTGATGCGCAGACCGTTGCGTGCGGCCGCGCGTGTGACACGCCCGGCCCGACTGCAGAAAGCTGGCGCTCATCGGCGGCCTTGAGGTCCACTGCATTGCGGATGCCGACGGGCGCGCGGCGAGCCGCCAATCCTCGCCGCTCGGGTGCAGTGGGTGCAGTGGTGCGGCACCGACTCCGCGGGTTCATTCGATCAGCTCGTCGGCGCGCAGCAGCAGCGACTGCGGCACGGTGACGCCGAGCGCCCTGGCGGTCTTCAGGTTGATCACCAGCTCGAACTTGCTCGGCTGTTCGACCGGCAGGTCGGCCGGCCTGGCCCCGGAGAGGATCCTGGCGGCGTACCCGGCGGCCTTGCGCGCCAGGTCGGGTTGGCTGATCGAGTAGCTGATCAGCAGCCCGGCGCGGGCGAACTCGGGCCAGTTGATCAGAGTCGGCATGCGATGGCGGATGAACGCCGCGGCGATGCGACCCATGTCGGTCATGTACCCGCCACCGACCATCGCGGCGCGCACCCGCTCCTGGGCGAGCAGCTTCAGGGCCGGCTCGAACTGGTCGGGCGAATCGATGTCGACGAAGCGGACCTGCGACCCCAGGCGTGCGGCCGCCGCCTCGAGGGCGGCGCCGAGCGGGCCGAACTGCGCGAGCCTGCGATACCCGGCCGGCTGGATGTGGGCGACGATCGCGACCCTGCCGACGGCCTCGAACAGGATCTCCAGGCTCTTGGACACCACGTCCATGATGAGCGACGCGTTGCCGGTGATGTTGGCCCCGGGGTGCGCCAGGCTGGCGACGAGCCCGTTGCCGACCGGATCGCCCGAAGCGAAGAAGACGATCGGGATGGTGGCGGTGGCCTTCTGGGCCGCCAACGCGGTGGACGAGCCGTGCACGGCGTAGATGAGATCGACCTTCAGCGCCACCAGCTCGTCGGCCATCTGGCGCATGCGTTGCGCGTCGCTGCCGCCCTGGCGGTACACGAACGCGACGTTGCGCCCTTCGACGAAGCCGCGCCGGCCCAGCTCGTCGACGAACGCCTGCCACTCGGCGGACGCCGCGGCGGGCATCGGCTCGAGCGACAGCACCCCGATGCGGTACGGGGCGCGCTGCGGGTGCACGCCGATCGGCGCGGCCAGCGCCACCGCGCACGCGCCTGCGCAGAGGTGGCGGCGGTGGGTGTCGGGCATGGACTCTCCGGGCCGCTGCAGCTTGACCCCGATGGTGTCAGGTCTGCCGCTTGCGACCGTGCGGGCAAACGATCGCCCGCCGGCTCATTTGGTGGCGGCACCTCCGGCAGCGCTGGGTCATCGCGAGCCCGCCGAGCGCCCCCCATCGCGCCTGCGCCGCGCCGCCGGGCCTCACCCGCACGCCCCGATGTAGCCGCAGGTGGTGCAGAACTCGCAGCCGTCCTTGTGGATCAGCGTCGGGTTCGCGCACTCGGGGCAGCGCGCCCCGGCGATCGGCGCCGCCGCGCCGTTGCGCGGCTTGTCGGCCGGAGTCTGCAGGATGCCCATCGCGTTGAGGGGGTAGCCGGCGGCGTCGAGCACGCCGAGCATCGCGTAGCGGTGGATCACCAGCCGCGCGATGTACGCCACCGTCGACGGCCACAGCTGCTGCCGGCGCTCGCCGGGCACCGGCGCCATGAAGTGGCCGAGCGGTTCGCCGACGTTGAGCAGCTTGCGCAGCTTCATGCCGATCCACGCCGGGTCGAGCACGCGCATGTCGAGCGACAGCAATCGCGCCAGCCCGTCGAGGGCGCGCGGATAGTTGCCCGAGAAGCCGATGGCACAGGGCCGAGTGACGAAGCTCCCACCGTCTGCGGCCGGCAACTGCACCTCCTTCAACGTGACGGTGAACTCCTCGCCGCTGGCCGGATTGCTGAGGTCGACCGCCCACGCCAGCGTGCCCGAGGTGCCGGTGCGTGGCTCGTCGCGGCTGAACATGGCGTCGATCACCGGCGTCGAGCCGCCCTCCTGCAGCGCGCCGAGCTGCTCGCAGCGCCAGCGGATCACCGCGGCGGTGGCCGCCACCACGCCGGGGAACAGCCGCGGCTCGCCGTGCGGCGGCATCGGCATCTCGAACGAGCGCTCCTCCGACACGGTGGCCAGCGCGTCGAGCTTCAGCCGCAGCCACGCCGCGTCGTTGGCGCGCATGTCCATCGACAGCGTCTTGGCGATCGCCGCGAAGCCGCGCGGCTGCTCGGCACCGTTGACCCACACCTCGAACGGCAGGTTGCGCGCGAACAGGCCCGACTCGGGCCCCGCCTCGGCGGGCAGCTCGCCGACGAACAGCGAGAACTCGCCGTGCGGGTACTGGATCATGTAGCTCCAGGCCGGGTTGCCGCCGGGGAAGTCGGGCCGGCTCGGCCAGCGCAGCGACGCCAGCACCGGCGCCGGCAGCCGCTCGACGCGCAACCGCTGGTTGGCGCCGTCCACCGCCACCAGCTGCGGCGGCGTCGACGCCGCGGCATCGACGCTGAGCACTGCACCCAGCACGGCGTTCGGCCGGTAGGTCGCCAAGCCCTTCAGGCCCGACTTCCACGCGGTGAAGTACAGCCCCTGGAAGTCGGCATACGGATAGTCGGCCGGCACGTTGACCGTCTTGCTGATCGAGGTGTCGACGAACGGCGCCACCGCGGCCACCATCGCAGCGTGGCTCTCGGCGCTCATCTCGAGCGCGGTGACGAAGGCGTCGGGCAGCGGCGCGTCCTCGCCCCTCAGGTGGCGGTACAGGCGCCACGCGTGGTCCTCGACCGCGTACTCCTTGAACGTGTTGTCGGGCTCGCGCTTGCGGCGCGTGTAGCTCCACGAGAACGGCGGCTCGATGCCGTTGCTGGCGTTATCGGCGAACGCCAGGCTGATGGTGCCGGTGGGCGCGATCGACAGCAGGTGCGAGTTGCGGATGCCCTGCGCGCGGATCTTGTCCTTCAGCGGCTGCGGCAGCCGCGACGCGAAGCTGCCGCGCGACAGGTACAGATCGGCGTTGAACAGCGGGAACGCGCCGCGCTCGCGCGCCAGGTCGGCCGACGCGTCGTACGCCGCGTCGCGCATCACCTCGGCGATGCGCGCCGCCTCGGCGCGCGCCTCGGGGGTGTCGTAGCGCAGCCCGAGCATGATCAGCGCGTCGCCGAGGCCGGTGAAGCCCAGCCCGATGCGCCGCTTGGCGCGCGCCTCGTCGTGCTGCTGCGGCAGCGGCCACACGGTGGCGTCGAGCACGTTGTCGAGCATGCGCACCGCGACCTTGACCACGTCGACGAACGCCTCCTCGCGAAAGCGCGCGTTCGGCTCGAACGGCGAATCGATGAAGAACGTGAGGTCGATCGAGCCGAGGCAGCAGCAGCCGTAGGCCGGCAAGGGTTGCTCGCCACAAGGGTTTGTGGAGTCGATGCGCTCGCAATACCCGAGGTTGTTGTCGGCGTTGATGCGGTCGATGAACAGCACGCCGGGCTCGGCGTGGTCGTAGGTCGAGCGCATGATCTGGTCCCACAGGTCACGCGCGCGCACGCGGCGGTAGACCCAGACGCCGTCGGAGCGCCGCGTTGCGCCGGCGGCCTTCTGTGCCGCGCTCGGCTCGGCGCGGTGGACCAGCTCGAACTCGCGGTCCTCCTCGACCGCGCGCATGAAGGCATCGGTCACACCGACCGAGATGTTGAAGTTGGCGAGGTCGCCCGCGTCCTTGGCGTGGATGAACTCCTCGACGTCCGGATGGTCGCAGCGCAGCACGCCCATCTGCGCGCCGCGCCGGCTGCCGGCCGACTCCACCGTCTCGCACGAGCGGTCGAACACCCGCATGTAGCTGACCGGCCCCGACGCGCTGCTCTGCGTGGTGCCGACCCACGCGCCCTTGGGGCGGATGCGCGAGAAGTCGTAGCCGACGCCGCCGCCGCGGCGCATCGTCTCGGCCGCTTCGGTGAGCGCGATGTAGATCCCGGGGTAGCCGTCCTCGGGCTCGGCGATCGAGTCGCCCACGGGCTGCACGAAGCAGTTGATCAAGGTGGCGCCGAGCGCCGTGCCCGCGGCCGAATCGATGCGGCCGGCGGGGATGAAGCCGCTCCTCTGCGCGTCGAAGAAGCGCGCCTGCCACTGCGTGCGCAGCGCCGGCGCCTCGATCGCGGCCAGCGCGCGCGCGACGCGCGCGCGCACGTCGTCGGCGCTGCGCTCGTCGCCCTTGGCGTACTTCTCGAGCAGCACTTCCTGGCTGATCGGCTGTGCGTCGAGCGCGCCGCGCGGGGCGGACGTGGCCGGTTCCTGCGGCCCGCCGGGGCGGGCGATTTCGCTCATCGTGCTGGTCTCCGCGGCCCTCGGGCCGTCCGTGTGCCTCGTATTGTGCGGGTCATCGCGGCGCCGACCAAGCCAGGCGCGCCAAGACCAGCGTGGCGGCGCGGCGCGTCAGCGCGGGCCGTCGCGGCGGCGCGGCGTGGCCGTGGCGGTGCTGCGCACCGGCAGCAGCCGGGTCAGGCCGTCTGGCGCGCGGCGGCGTGGGCGATCGCCGGCACCAGCTGCGCGCGCAGCGCGGCGACCGCGCCGATCACGATCAGCGCCGGCGACTTCACCTCGTGCACGCGCGCCAGCGCGGGCAGCGTCTCGAGCGTGCCGTCGACGGTGCGCTCGTCGGGCCGCGTGGCGCGCTCGACCACTGCCGCCGGGGTGCCGGGCGGCAGGCCGTGCCGGATCAGCTGCTCGCAGATGAGCGGCAGCGTCGACACGCCCATGTAGATCACGGTGGTCTGGCGCGGCCGCGCCAGCAGCTCCCAGTCGAGATCGAGCGTGCACGCATCGCCTTCGCCGCTCTCGAGTTGATCGGGCTCTGCCGGGCAACTCGAACCCTCGCGGGGGGCGGGCCCGCCTGGCCGGGCCCTGGGGGCGCGCAGGTGCCCGGTGGCGAGCACCAGCGTGCGCGCGTGGTCGCGGTGGGTCAGCGGAATCGCCGCCGACGCCGCCGCGCCCTGCGCCGCACTGACGCCCGGAATCACCTCGAACGGGACGCCGGCGCGCGCGAGCGCCAGCACCTCCTCGCCGCCACGGCCGAAGATGAACGGATCACCGCCCTTGAGCCGCACCACCGCGCGGCCGTTGCGGGCGAGCCGAATCATCAGCTCGATGATCGCGGTCTGGCTCAGCGTGTGGCAACCCGACTGCTTGCCGACGTACACGCAGTGCGCGCCCTTGGGCACCAGGTCGAGCACCTCGCGGCCGACCAGGTGGTCGTACAGCACGACGCGCGCCTCGCGCAGCACGCGCGCGGCCTTGACGGTCAGCAACTCGGGATCACCCGGGCCGGCGCCGACCAGAGTCACCTGGGCCGGCGCGGTGCCGGCCAGCAGCGTGCGCGCATCGAAGCGCAGCGGTTCGTCCAGGGCACTCATCGATTGCAAGCTTGTGGGGTTCGATCGCTCGTCGTCTTGATCGCGATCACATTGTTCCGGCCGCCTGGCGCGCGCTCCTTGAACCAGTTCAAGGAGGCCGACGCGCCGCGGGCGGACGATGCACGCGTTCGATTTCGAGGACGAGTGCACCCAACCCGCCGCCTTCGCGCAGCCGGTGATCCCGGCACGGCCGCGCGGCACGAACCCGGAGTGAATCTCATGAGACCATCGCACCGCAGCGTGATCGCGACGCTGCTCCTGGCCGCGCTCGCCTGGTCGGCCCAGGCGCAGACCGCCGCCGAGAAGAAGGGCGTGACCGAGCCCGAGATCCGCTATCAGGCCGGCGCCTCGCCGCTGGCCGGCGAGCCGATGTACCAGAGCAGCAATCCGAAGGCGCCGCCGATGACGCAGGCGGAGTTCGATCGCGCGCGGCAGATCTACTTCGAGCGCTGCGCCGGCTGCCACGGCGTGCTGCGCAAGGGCGCCACCGGCAAGCCGCTGACGCCCGACATCACGCTCGGCAAGGGCACCGACTACCTGAAGGTGTTCATCGCCTACGGCTCGCCCGCCGGCATGCCCAACTGGCAGACCTCCGGCGAGATGGACGAGAAGACGGTCGACCTGATGGCGCGCTACGTGCAGCAGGATCCTCCGCAACCGCCCGAGTTCGGCATGAAGGAGATGAAGGCGACGTGGAAGGTCATCGTGCCGGTCGGCCAGCGGCCGACCAAGAAGATGAACAGCTACAACATCGACAACATCTTCTCGACCACGCTGCGCGACAGCGGCGAGGTGGCGCTGATCGACGGCGACACCAAGCAGATCATCAACATCGTCAAGACCGGCTACGCGGTGCACATCTCGCGCATGTCGGCTTCCGGGCGCTACCTGTTCGTGATCGGGCGCGACGCCAAGGTCAACATGATCGACCTCTGGATGGAAAAGCCCGACAACGTGGCCGAGATCCGCGTCGGCCTCGAGGCGCGCTCGGTCGACACCAGCAAGTACAAGGGCTACGAAGACACCTACGCGATCGCCGGCTCGTACTGGCCGCCGCAGTACGTGATCATGAAGGGCGACACGCTCGAGCCGCTGAAGATCGTGGCCACCCGCGGCATGACGGTCGACACGCAGGACTACCACCCCGAGCCGCGCGTGGCGGCGATCGTGGCGTCGCACTTCAAGCCCGAGTTCGTGGTCAACGTCAAGGAGACCGGCAAGATCCTGCTGGTCAACTACAAGGACATCAACAACCTGCAGGTCACCGAGATCCCGGCGGCGCGCTTCCTGCACGATGGCGGCTGGGACTCCACACACCGCTACGTGATGATGGCGGCCAACCAGTCGAACAAGATCGGCGTGGTCGACGCCAAGGAAGGCAAGCTGGCCGCGCTGGTCGATGTCGACAAGATCCCGCACCCCGGGCGCGGCGCCAACTTCGTGCACAAGGAGTGCGGCCCGGTGTGGGCGACCGGGCACCTCGGCAGCGAGAAGATCTCGCTGATCGGCACCGACCCGTCCAAGCACAAGGACCGCGCGTGGAAGGTCTGCCAGACGCTTGACGGCCAGGGCGGCGGCAACCTGTTCATCAAGACGCACCCGAAGTCCAAGCACCTGTACATCGACACGCCGCTGAACCCCGACCCGAAGATCAGCCAGTCGATCGCGGTGTACGACATCGACAACCTGAAGGCCGGCTTCAAGGTGCTGCCGATCGCGCAGTGGTCGGGCATCAGCGACGGCGGCGCGATGCGCGTCGTGCAGCCCGAATACAACAAGGCGGGCGACGAGGTGTGGTTCTCGGTCTGGTCGGCCAAGGACAAGCAGAGCGCGCTGGTCGTCGTCGACGACAAGACGCTGCAGCTGAAGGCGGTGATCAAGGATCCGCGGCTGATCACGCCGACCGGCCACTTCAATGTGCACAACACGCAGCACGACATCTACTGACACGAGGGAGAACCGATGAAGTTCCGCAACGCAGTGATGGCGGCCTGCGCCCTCGCGCTCGCCACCGCGGGCGCCTGGGCGGCCGGGCCCGAGGACGCGATGAACAAGGCCGGCTGCCTGGCCTGCCACGCCAAGGACAAGAAGCTTGTCGGCCCGGCCTTCAAGGACGTCGCCGCCAAGTACAAGGGCCAGGACGTCACCGCCAAGCTGATGGAGAAGGCGCGCAAGGGCGGCTCCGGCGTCTGGGGCCCGGTGCCGATGGCGCCCAACCCGCCCGACAAGATCAACGACGCCGACCTCAAGGCGGCGATCGAGTTCATCCTGAAGAGTTGAGGCCAAGTCGTGCGCCGTGCCCTGGCCGCCGTCGCCGTGCCGCTGGCCTTGTGGGCCGGCGGCGCCGCCGCCGCGCCGGACGACGCGGTGCCCGCGGCGCGCCAGGTCGCGCTCGTGCGCATGGTGCGCCACGACTGCGGTGCCTGCCACGGCATGCGCCTGACCGGCGGGTTGGGCCCCGCGCTGACGCCGCAGGCGCTGGCCGACAAGCCGCTCGATTCGATGGTGGCCACCGTCGTGTACGGACGCCCGGGCACGCCGATGCCGCCGTGGCGCGCGATGCTCGACGACAGCGAAGCCCGCTGGATCGTCGAGCAGCTGGCGCGCGGCTTTCCGGAGCTGCCGGGCAACGCAGCGGTCGGGAGCACACGATGAAGCGCCGCCGGTGCCTGGCCACGGTCGGCGCCATGATCGCAACGCCGTGGCTGGCCGGCTGCGCCACCACCGCGCGCACGAACGCAGGCACCGGCGACCTCGGCGTGGTGGTCGAGCGCGCGCGCGGCACGCTGGCGATCGTCAACACCAGCACG
>Ga0335084_10007077_pt1 | contig 11163 bp, 9 predicted proteins | sample Lox_Sample_44_FD_206721 | JGI IMG/M metagenome (GOLD analysis project Ga0335084, IMG submission 206721) | Soil microbial communities from Loxahatchee National Wildlife Refuge, Florida, United States - Lox_Sample_4.4 | ecosystem: Environmental > Terrestrial > Soil > Wetlands | place: USA: Florida...
AAAATGCACTAAGTAATCCCAGAACGAAACAGAAAATCTGCAAAAACGTTTTGCTGAATCGTTACACGAAAACTGTTAACAGCGCGCACGTTGTTCGCGAGGAAAGCTTGCAACTATGCCGAGGCGGCTGGCTGAGCGCCGAGCGCCTCCAAAACGTCGACCGCCGAACTGTAACGGCCAAGCGGAGCGCTGATCTGCGCACCCTGTACCGTCTGACGTACAGCGGTCAACATCTCTCGGGCAATAGCAACTCCTTCGGCCCTCGCGGCCTCCGGAGTTCGCGTGCGCGCCATGCGCTCGAGAATCGAGTCAGGCACCGAAACCCTCAACTCATTCTTCATGAATTCGGCGTTTCTCGCACTGACCAAGGGCCAGATCCCCGCCACGACCGGAATCCGACAGTGCTCAATTCGTCGAAGGAAGTTCTCCAAGAGCCGAAGATCGAAGACCGGCTGCGTGACCGCATATTCAGCTCCGGCTTCCACTTTGTATTCGAAACGGCGGATCTCTTCGTCCATATCGGTAAGGCCGGGGTTGGCCCCGACCCCGATTACAAAGCCCGTACCCGCCCCAATCGGGTTTCCGCCTAAATCCAGTCCACGGTTTAAGTTATGGACAATATTAACCAGCCCAATTGCATCCACATCAAAAACCGCCGTGGCATCGGGATAGTTCCCCATTTTTGGCGGGTCGCCTGTAATGCAGATCAGATTCTTGATTCCTACCGCCGCTGCTCCCAGAAGATCGCTCTGAATCCCCAGGACGTTGCGATCGCGACATGTGTAGTGGAGAATTGTTTCGATCCCGACTTCGCGCTGGATCAGCAACGATAAAGCCTGATTGCTCATTCGCGCCGATGCCCGGGGACTATCAGGGATGTTCACTGCATCGACGCCCACCGATTTCAAGTAGCCTGCTCCGGCAACCTCCTTGGCGATCTCAATGCCCTTGGGAGGAACGATCTCAACCATGGTTACGAACTCGCCACGCGCGATCTTGGCCCCGAGTGTGGATCTCTTCTCGATTGGAGTCGCCGGAATTTGCTTGGGTGCGGCGGGCGCGCCGACAACGTGCGCCGAGGCAGTTCGTCCCCTAGCCTCACCCACTCGCAGTTCGGACTTCATCGCATGGGTGTGTTCGGGAGTAGTTCCACAACACCCGCCGACGAGTCGGACTCCCGCCCCGACAAACTGTAGGGCATAGTTCGCCATGTACTCAGGCGAGCACAAGTAGATATTTCTGCCCTCAACCGACCGAGGGATGCCTGCATTGGGCTGCGCAGCAAGCGGCAATGAAGTTGCCGCACGGACTCGTTCCATTGCGCCCAGCATCGCGACTGGACCGACGCTGCAATTGCAGCCCACGACATCGGCACCCCATTCCGCAAGTCTGGGTGTGAAAGTCTCAGGGTCCGATCCATCCAGACAATTGCCATCCTCATCAATCGTGACTTGAGCAACGAGGGGAAGGGAGGGTGCGACCTCTTTGGCGGCCAGCATCGCCTGATGGATTTCCTCGAGGTATCCAAAGGTCTCCAGAATCAGCAGATCAACTCCGCCCGCGACAAGGGCTTCAATCTGCTGACGAAAGGCGTCGCGAGCTTCTTGAAATGACGTCTTGCCTAAAGGCTCAATTCGCGTTCCCAGCGGGCCAACCGATCCTGCAACCCAAACATCGAAGCTTTTGGCGGCTTCTCGCGCCACCCGGGCGCCGGCAAGATTAATGTCCCGAACCTTGTCAGCGATGCTATGCCGGGCCAGGCGAAACGAATTTGCCCCAAATGTGTTGGTTTCAATCACCTCGGCTCCGGCTTGCAGGTACTCGTGATGAATGCCGCGAATCAAATCGGGCTGAGAGAGATTGAGTTCGTCATACGAGCGGTTGATGAAAATGCCCTTGGCGTACAGCAAGGTTCCCATTGCTCCGTCGCAAAGAACAGGAGATTGCTTGATTCGCGAGAGAAAATCGGACGCCATATGATTTGTGAGAATACAGGATGAAGGCCCGTCTGCGCATCCCGGGCGGTGTTGAGGTCTGTTATAATCCACCATTTCGCAACTAAATCTTCCGTTTTCATGTTGTTAGGAGCCAGCCGTTTGAAGAAGCGCATCCTCGCCCTGGTGGTCGGATTGTGTGCCACCCTGAACTTCTCTGCTTGCGGGAGTTCCCACCAAACTCAGACAAAAAGCGGATTGAAGGAACGCGTTCTCGCGTCCCAGGGAGTTACCGCCAGCTTCGCATTTGGCGGACTCGTGATGATTAACGGAGAGAATGACACTCTGGCGCGAATTGCTCCGCTCAACGGCGGCAATTCCCCAGGCCTAATGGTCCTATCGCCCACGCGGAACATCGTTGCGAGTTTCGATGCGAGCACAAATTCAGTGGTAGCCGTCAGTACAACCAGTGAAACCACGATTGGGAGCGCAAGGCTTTTGGGGCCCAGTTCAAGCTTCGTCATTCCCACGGCAACTGCTCTGGGATATGCCGCCGTTCCTACAGCCACGGTGAACGGATTCGCATTGCTCGGGGCGGTCGAAACTATGAATTTTTCGACCGGGGCGGTGACGGCAATCGCGGTTAACAGCGCCCAGACGGTAGTCGCGAATGATAGCGGCACTCAACTGCTCGTCTTCAGCAATGACTCCGATGATGTGACCGTTCTTTTTCCGGGCGTGGCGGTTCCCCCGGTGGACTTGAGTTGTTACACGAGTCCGGGGAATTCAGTATGCTCCATCATCCAGGACGCCAGGCTCAGTCGTCCCGTCAACGCTATTGTTAGCGGAAGCACCGCTTATATCCTCAACTGCGGTTTGAAGTGCGGAGGAACGCAGCCGGCTAGCGTCGCAGTTTTCGATCTCAATAGTCTTGCGATCACGCAGACGATTCCAGTGGATGCCGCAACCATGGCTCTGCTAAGCGGTTCCATTCTCTATGTGGCTGGCACTCCTCCCACCAACAACGACTGCGGGGGACAGACAACCGCGGCCACGACCTGCGGACGTCTCGATGTCGTGAATCTTGGCTCTGGAACCGTCACTAGCACCGCCATCATTACCGACGGATACCATCAGCGAATGGATCTAACAACGAATGGTCAATTGTTCATCGGATCGCGCGGCTGCACCAATATCGGGAACATTAGCAATCCGATTGGGGAAGTGCGCGGTTGTCTGTCGATTTACCACATTGCCGATGGATCGGTCTTCATCCCGGCGGACAATGGCGACGTGAATGGCCTTCAGGGCTTTACGACCCGCAATGTGGAATACGTAGCAGAGGGTGGCGCTCTACGGGTCTACAACACCACCAACGACAAGCTCCTCATCAATAACTTTGTTCCGCAGGGATCGATCAACATCGTGGGCTATGTGGGCGATGTGAAGGCGATCGACTTCTTCTAACGGCTATTTTTCAGGTTCCAACCGCAGACGGTGCGTCTTGGCTGCTCCCACAGCTTTTGGGCTAAAGGGCAGCGTGAAGGTCGTACCGTCATACCACGCCTTCCACTGATCCATGTAGTAAGGACTCAGGAAGTTTCCCGCCTGTCCGGTCACAATATTCAAATTCGATTGATCGAGATCGGCGAGGTTCGCTGTGAAGCGTTCGGATGGACCGTGATGGCGGGTTACCGCCTTCACGGTATAACCGCTTCCGGACTGTTCTTGAACTCCAGGCCCGGACCAGTACTTGACGAGCGGAATTTTGCTCAAGACTGGATGACGAATCTCAACCGCATTGAATGTTCCCCACCGCCACGTGGCCAGATCTTTTGGCGCTTGCGGAGTGCTAACCGCCGCTTCCACAGCTGCAGATAACAGTTCATCGTAGCTGGAATATTTTTCAGGAAGCCACTTCTTCGGATGATGCAGAAGAATGTTTTCCAGCCAAACCGAGCGCATCTCCCAGCCGTAAGTCTGCCAGCTGAGCACGCTCTCGTTGTCGGGGTCAGCAGGGGCAGTCCCAAGCTTGGGCTCAAGCAGCAAGCGGCGCAGCTGCACGATTGAGTTTTGGGCAATCGTCGGAGCCGCCGTAGCGGCCTGCATCCGTCCATCCCAGGCACGCATGAGCTCCGCCGCCTGCTTGGCGCGAGGCGAAGCCTTAGACGCATGGTCTACAGCGTAAACGAAGCGCTCCGCAGCAAAAAGGTCTGCCTCCGAGTGCACGTCAGTCTGTAGGGCGAGCATGTCGGCTGGCGAGAATTTTCGCCCCGACTCGAGCACGTGATAGATGCGTGCGGTGCGCCACGGAGCCTCCCATTCCATGCTGATCGAATTCGGATAGTTGTCGGGAGTGATCCGGCCGTTTGCTGTAGCGATGATGCCCGATGGCGGGTTGTAAACGTTCGGCAGCTTGTCAAACGGGATGTACGACGTCCATTCGTGAGCGTTATCGGCGCCGCTTACCGGGAGGCTCCCGTCGCCCGAAGCTCGTATCGGTACTTTTCCTGTCGCGTGATATCCGATGTTGCCGTCCACGTCGGCATACACGACATTCTGTCCCGGCGCATCCAGCTGGGCAAAAGCCTTCTTGAAATCTTCCCAGTTCTGGGCCGCATTGACGTCGAAAAAGGGAATGCGCAAGCCATCGTAGAGTGTCCAGCGAAGCGCCAGCGGCCGCGACTCTCCCGGGACGATTTCGGTGATGATCGGACCGTGTCGCGTGATCCTGACATCGACGGTGACGTCGGGCTTTCTTTTCACATGGATGACTTCACTCCGATGCTCCGGCTGCACCCAGCCCGAAGGAGTCTGATACGTACCATTCGCATCGAAGTTCTCGATAAAAACGTCTGTTACGGTCGGCCCAACATTCGTGAATCCCCACGCGACCCGTTCGTTATGCCCCACAACGACATACGGCATCCCCGGCAGTGTGACTCCAGCGACGTCAAATGTTCCCGAATGCAGGTGTGCCTCGTACCACAAGTTGGGCATCTGGTGTCCGAGGTGCATGTCATTCGAGAGCAGCGGCTTCCCCGTGACCGTGTGCGCACCGGAGACCACCCAATCGTTCGAGCCGATCACCGGCAGACCTTCCGCCGGCGATGAGGAGGCAACCCTCGGATCGGACCGCTGCGTCACGGACGTGTCAGCAGGGTCCTCCTCATCGTCATCGGAATCGTCCGAGTTGCCGTTCGGCTTATTTACGTCTTCGCGCATCACGGTCGGCGGGCGGTCATGCCATGATCGATTCACATACAGATCAGCGGTTAGTTCAGGCCCAAGTTTGGCGAGAATCTTCTCGTGAGCGAGCGCGTCATAGAAGTAGTGGAAGTTCAGGTTCTTTACCATCTGGTTGGCGATGACAATGGAATCTTCAGCCGACCAGGGTTTGGGCTTATAACGCAAGATCCGACACTCGATTGGCAGCGTATTCAGGTGGGTCTTGATGTACGCATTCACGCCTCTCGCGTAGGCTTCGAAGAAGCCACGATCGCGTGCGCTGGCAATTTCGAGATTCTTCCGGGCAGCCGCTCGCAATCCTAAAATTCTCTGCTCGCGATCGATCTTAAGAGTATCCTCTCCGAGGATTTCCGACAGCTCTCCCGATCCAAAACGACGCATCATGTCCATCTGCCACAGACGGTCTTGTGCCGTCACGTATCCTTGCGCGAAAAAAAGATCGTCTAGCGTGGCAGCCTCAATCGTCGGTACTCCATGCCCATCGCGCGTAACCGTGACCGGAGCGCCCAGTCCGACGATCTGCAGTTGCCCATCAAGCTGGGGAAGAGCAGAGTTAGCCACATGGTAGGCGTATCCCACAGCACCGACGAGTACAACGAGCGTAGCCAGAAGCAGCCAGAGCAGGACGCGCAAGACTAGGAAGCGTCGGTTGGCGGGAGTTCTGACTTCGGCCATCGTGCTCATGAGAGTCTCTGAGATTGTAGTCCAGCGAATTAATGAAAATGAATTTCATTTTCAATATGCCGGAATGGTATCCTGACTCGCTACCCCGCCATGCTGCAAAAGCGTATCGATGATCAGCCCACTCTTTCGCGCCAGATGATTCGCGAGGCGCAAGGAATCCTGCACCGCCATCTCAAGGACGTTGGGCTCAAGCAGACGGCCCAGCGCGACACGATTCTGCGTACTTTTCTCGAAACCCGCGACCATCTTTCGACCGATGAGCTTCACCGCCTGGTACAGAAGAAAGATGCCGGTATTGGCTACACAACGGTATACCGTACCCTGAAGCTTCTGGCGGAGTGCGGGCTTGCCAGCGAAGTCGCGTTTCACGATGGAATTGCGCGCTACGAGCATCAATACAACCGTCGTAGCCACCATCACATGGTGTGCACGGAATGCGGCAGTTCGGTGGAATTTTTCTCGCAGGAAGTCGGCCAACTCGAGCAGGAGATCGGGCGCAAGTATCACTACCTCACGACCCGGCACACTTTTCAGATTTATGGGATTTGTGAGGACTGCCGCAAGAAGAACGAAACGCGACGTCCTCTCTAAAACGATTTTCCCGAATAGTCTGGTACAGCAATCTATTGCCAGATCTGCGGATGTGTAACTTCCTTTTCGGATAAATCAACACCTGTTTTCAGGCAATCCTGTGCCGAACCGTTTCGCGCAACCCTGATCACATCCGACTGATCTGAACAGAAGGCAGGAGTCGCCGCCGTAGTTCCCGCCTTCAGCGGGTATGCTACCAGTTGATACTTCACGATCGGTCCGCTCGGTTTTGCGGATGTGCAGTTCTTGAGTTCGAAGATGTAGTCATTCTTCTTGCCCTTGGCTAGATCCTCACTGATACCCCACGCTCCCGATAAATCTGAGAGTGAACACGTATACCCAGATTCGCGGTGAGCCTGAGCATAGGCGATTTCCGCGGTATTCAAGGTTCGCACTGCCGCCACAGCCGAGGTTTCTGCAGATGAGAGCACGATGTTTTCCGTGTGACGGATCTCGTTACTGATCGAGTAGATGCCCAGGCCAATGATCCCAACGATAACGGCGACTCCAACGTACCCAAGCACGATTCCGGTGATCGCCAGGCCTCTTCCTTTGAGCTTTCCCGGGCTCTTACGGATTTCGGAGAGTGCGAGATACCCGAAGATAACCGCCATGATTGAAAACGGCAGAACGAAAAAGAGGATCCCTGCAATTAGGCTAAAAATGGCTTTCCCGCTAGTGACCGGGAGTAGGCCGAATGCGACCTCGGGATCGATACGCGGAGCGGCAGAAACCGCTTGCGAGTCCCATCCGCACTGAGCGCAGAATCGCTCCCCCTCTACCATGCTCTTGCCGCAGCCGAAGCAGAAAGATGTCATCGACTCCTACCACAGCCAACAGAACGGTTCTTCCTTGCTGGGATGGCCTTTTCAGCGAAATTCCGCAGGAAACATACACTTCGCTGAACCCGGCGTCAATGACTCCATTGGCTCGCAGTTTGCTTTGGCGCATGTTTTTTGGTACTTTGCCGCCGGATAAGCCTTGTGGCGAGAATTGCCGTCCACTCGCCAAACTCTCTCAAACAGATCGGAGGATCTCTCGATGGCCTACTGCAGTATGTGTGGAACGCAGATTCCGGACGGTACCACTACCTGCGCTGCCTGTGCGTCACGCAGCACGAGCGCCGCGCCAGCAGCAGGACCTACCACCGCCACGGCTACTACCGGGGCAGGTATGGCCGACAACGTCGCCGGCTTGCTTGCCTACATCACAATCATTCCTGCCATCATCTTCTTGGTGATGGAACCGTACAACAGAAGTCGTTTTATCCGTTTTCACGCATGGCAGAACATCTTCCTGCACGTCGCTGCATTCGTGTGCTGGATTGCCTTATTCGTCGTTTCAGCCGTGCTTGCGGTTATTCCGTTACTGGGTCACTTGGTCGCGGGCTTACTGTGGATAGCACTTTCAGTCGGGTTCGTCATCGTTTGGGTTGTCTTGCTGATCAAAGCGAATGCAGGTCAGATGTACAAACTGCCGGTCATTGGAGATCTTGCTGACAAGCAGGCGGGCGCGATGTAGCAGTTCCGTGCGGTAATTGTTAAGGCAAACGACTGGACTGCGCAAATAAATTCACCTCAACAAAGGCGAGCCTCCGGTTCGCCTCTTGACTTTCTTCCCTTAAGCTGGCAATCCTATTAGCTTTTACCGCGACGCATGCCATCGGCTTCGAAGCTTCGATCGCGGAATTGAGAAAGAACGGGGATTTCCTTGCGAGTTCGGGTCTTTTATCACGACAAGTGTTTTGACGGGGCATCTTCAGCAGCATTGTTTTCCCGCTTTTATCGCGAGCGGATTCGGAGTGATGTCGATTTTGAGTTCACGGGCCTGGTTCATCGCGCCGGCGCGCTGTTCGATGAGAAGCAGTTTGACGGCGATGAGAATGCAATCGTCGACTTCAAGTACTCGAGTTCACCGAACATTACCTGGTGGTTCGATCACCACGAGAGTGCGTTCCTGACACCTTCCGACGCGGAACATTTCGAGCAGGATCAAAGTAACCGCAAGTTTTACGATCCCGCCTTCAAGTCCTGCACGAGCTTCATCGCGATGATCGCCCAACAGCGCTTTGGGTTCGATCCGGCGCCGGTGGCGGATCTCGTCTACTGGACCGACGTCATCGATGGAGCTCTTTACCCGGATGCAAAGACCGCGGTCGAGATGGAAGCTCCTGCCATGAAGTTAACCATGGTGATCGAATCAGCGCCGGACCACGGCTTCGTCCCGAACCTGATTCCGTTGCTTGCTACGAAGTCGCTCGGGGAGATTCTCAAGGAACCGTTCGTTGCTCCTTTACTCACACCGCTCCTGAATCGCCATGAGTTATCAATAGGAATCTTGAAGGAACGAACCGAGTGCAAGGATGGCACGATCTTCTTCGATGTGACCGATCATGATCTCGAAGGCTATAACAAGTTCGTGCCCTATTACTTGCATCCGGAATCGGTCTACAGCGTGGGTCTGAGCAAGAGCAGTTTCCGGGTTAAGGTTTCGGTGGGCTCTAATCCTTGGGCGCCACGGGAACCCGAAGTGAACCTCGCGCGCATTTGCGAACGCTATGGGGGCGGGGGACACGCACGCGTGGGCGCCATCTCATTCAATGTGAATCAACACGCCGCGGCGATCAAGGCCTCGCAAGAGATCGTTGCAGAACTGCGCGCCGCCATTCGAAACAAGAAATAGCCCAGGCGGATCGTTCTTGTACGTTTCTACTGAACCGGGGTTCCAGTGGCAAAGCAGGCGGCGGGATTTCCATCGTTCGAAGACCGAAGCACTCCTGACTGGTCTGCGCAGAAAGCTTTCCGTCCGTAGGTTGTGGCGTTTGGTGTGGCCGAAAGATGGAAGCTCGCAGATGGCGCCGCACTACAACCTGACAGCGTAAATACGAATCCGAACCGCTTGCCACTCGCCAGCCCGCTATTGATCAGCATAGCCTGATGCTCGTTGGGTTCGCCCCCTCCAAAACCGTCGAGGTCCGATAATGTGCAAGTGAATCCAACTCGGGGATAAGTTGATGCGTAAGTCATTTCAGCAGTCAAGATCGTTCGCATGGCCGCGAGCACGCTGGTGTCACTTCCGGTGGGAGTGCTCACTGACACCTCGGGATGAGGTACAAAAGTGCCTCCCGCGGTTGCTGCCTGAGGCTTCATTTTGTCTGTGATCGTCTTCAAGAAATCGGGATCGGCAAGCGGCACGTGAATCGTGAATGAGATCTCGTTCAGTTTCCAAACTTGAGCCTCCTGCTTCATTGTAAAGACCATCTGCGGCATGAACGGCGCCAGTTGTTCCTTGCCGTCCTTGTAAGCATGAAACGTTAGCTCAATGTCATCCTGGTCGCCGCGCAGGGCGTCGTTCTCGACTGTGATGTCGGCCTTCTGCCCGGTTTTCGGATCTTCTGCTGTCAGCAGCACGGATCCAGTCTCGAACGTCTGCACATTTTGTCCCTGCGTCTGCAGTTGACTCATGAGCAGTGAATACTGCTGCAGATTGGCGAGTGCTCCTGATTTCTCTAGCGCCTCGCGGGTGGCGACTGGCAAATGTTTCACGAATGTTCCTGGAGTCTTGCTGAAGAACATTTCGAGCAACGCCTGCCGCGCAGTCTGAGGAACTGAGGCTTGCTGCGTATTTCCCGTTAGAGTCCAAACCATCAGCAATGCCAGCAAGCACACGATCTTCCGCATAAGTCAGATCCTCGCGCTGATCCTGACATGCCCACTACTCTTCATCTAGTTACGGAGGTAAGGGATACCGCTGTTTTTAGGCTGAATGGATTGATCGAAACGCACCATGGTACTCTTCGTGTTTATTGTCGTAATCGTTCATGCGGGACGGAAAGACACGCACTCTTCATCATGTTCACCAGCGGCACATGCTCCGGGCCGTTGCCGCATTTGAGTTTTCCAAAGGGATCTTCGTCGTTGTGATGGGCTTCTGCGCAATCGCCCTTGTGCACAAAGACGCATGGCTGATTGCCGAGAGCCTGCTTGCCCTGCTTCATATCAGTACTGACCGGCACTACGCCCAGGTATTTCTGGATTTCGCCGACAGCGTGACAGATGCACGCCTTTGGGCTGCCGCCGAGATCGCGTTCGCATATGCCGCGCTCCGCTTCACCGAAGCGTATGGACTGTGGAAGGAGCGTACCTGGGCGGAGTGGGTCGCTTTCGTGTCAGGAACATTGTTGCTGCCTTTTGAGGTACGAGAACTTTTCCGGGGCATCACGTTCTGGAGGTGCGGTTTACTCATCGGGAATGGTGCGATTGTTCTCTATATGCTCTATGTGATCCTTGACAATCGCCGGGAACGGCGTAATGTCAACTTTTCTGAGTGAGGCGAGAAGCCGCTCTGGGAGCGGCGTTTGGGACTAAAGACTCTGGTAAAACCTCCTGCCCCGGTACATAATTGGCGCGTACGTTGGAGGTCAACATGATCCGAAAAAGGCTTTTGGTTCTGCCGCTGGTTCTGGTTGGACTCTCTCTCGCGCAAGACACGAATTTCTCGGTTGGACCGCAATATCTCGTCACCTCAGGTTCGACAATGTTGCTGCGACCAATCGCTACGCCCTCGCTATCCCTTGGTGAAGTGCAGCCCGTCGCTGCCAATTTCACGGCGACTGAGGCTTCCTCTGAACAGGAATTGGTGTCGGCCGCACCAAGCGAACCGCATTTGGGAAACGTGTACTGGGGCGGACACAAGGCCAGCGATC
>Ga0335084_10007079_pt1 | contig 11162 bp, 9 predicted proteins | sample Lox_Sample_44_FD_206721 | JGI IMG/M metagenome (GOLD analysis project Ga0335084, IMG submission 206721) | Soil microbial communities from Loxahatchee National Wildlife Refuge, Florida, United States - Lox_Sample_4.4 | ecosystem: Environmental > Terrestrial > Soil > Wetlands | place: USA: Florida...
ACCATCCTCGCATACGAATACTCAATGCATGCAAGACTCTCGCTCGGCTTGTTGATCGTGCCCCTTGCCATGTCAGGGTTCGCAGAGCCTGTGGTTTCGCCTGAAGTTCATCCAGACCACAGTGTGACGTTCCGGTTGAATGCGCCGAACGCGACGGACGTGGTTGTGCGGTGTGAGGGTAAAGCGACGCCCATGCAGAAGGACGCGCAAGGAATCTGGGCGGTCACCACCGAGCCGTTCCCGCCGGACATCTACTCGTATTCATTTCTCGTGGACGGACTGCGGATTAGCGATCCAGCTAATCCGTTTCTTAAATACAACCTGATCGATACCGAAAACCAGTTTCACGTGCCCGGCCCGCTGACATTGCCGTGGGAAATCAACAACGTGCCTCACGGTGTGATTCATCGTCATCATTACCGCTCCAAGATCGTTGGCGACGAGCGTGACGTGCTGGTGTACACGCCGCCCGGTTATGATGCGACGTCCCGGAAACGCTACCCGGTTCTCTATCTTTTGCACGGGTTCAGCGATACCGAGGACGCTTGGATTACTGTCGGGCGTGCGAATGTGATTCTCGACAATCTTATCGCCCGCAAACAGGCCAAGCCGATGTTGATCGTCATGCCGCTCGGGTATGGCAACATGCAGATCCTGGCAGGCGGATGGCAGGCGTCTCGCAGCCCGGATTGGCGTCAGCTTCGCGACGACAGCTTCAACAAGTTCCACGATTCGCTGATGAACGAGATCATGCCGTTGGTGGAGAGCAGCTATCGCGTCTCGGCCACCCGCTCCGCTCGCGCGATTGCTGGCCTATCGATGGGTGGGGAGCAATCCTTGGTGTTCGGCCTGAACGCTCCGATGCCGTTTGCGTGGATCGGCGCGTTCAGCTCGGGTGGGTTGAAGTCAGACTTTGACACACTGTTCCCGCATCTCGACAACAAGGTTAACAAACAGGTACGCCTGCTCTGGATTGCGTGCGGCAAGGAAGATGGACTGTTTGAGAGCAATGAGAAATTCGAAGAGTGGCTGACCACGAAAGGCGTTGTTCACACTTGGGTGGCGGCGCCGGGCCGGCACAGCTTTCTGGCGTGGCGACGGTTTCTGGCGGAGTTCGCGCCGCTGCTGTTTCAAGAGAAAGCGGGGACGCGATTGCGTGCGAAGTAAAGCAGCGTCGCGCAGATCGCACCGAGCGTATCGGCCAGCATGTCCTTCTGAGCATCCCACGGATCACCCTGGCTGCCAAGGACGGCGATGCCGGCCGAAGGCTCAGCGTGGATGGCATAGCGCCATTCGAAGATTTCGTAGCCGAGGGCAACGGTGCAGATGGCGAACACGGCAAACAGCGCGGTCAGCCAGCGCGACCGGCTGAGGTGCCGGCGTTCGACGAACTCGGCGAGGGCGAAGGCGTAGAAGCCGACAGTGAAATGGGCAAACCGGTCGAAGTGATTGCGATGCGCGCCGATAAGGTTGGTGACGTAGTCGAACGGGACGCGCTCGAAACTGTAGTGGCCGCCAATCGTGTGCAGCAAAAGCAGCGCACTCATCAGCAGATAGGCGAGGTTTGAGAACTGAAACCACCGGTGCGTGATGACGAGGAACACAACGATCATCACGATCGGCGTGTTCTCCGCGATCCAAACGCCCCGATCGTACGGATGGATCGCCAACGCAATGAATTCGACGAGATAGACGAGCAGCAGAATGGCCGGGAGGCGCTTCACGCTTTCTTGGCCTCGTGAACGTTGAGTTGCTTGACGCCATCGAAGATGTACCACAGGCCGGAGATGAACGTGAACACACCAGCCACGATCATCGGCCAAATGAAGGACGGGGAATCGATCTTTAGCAGCACCCAGGCGAGCGTGACCATCTGGAAAAACGTCGCGCACTTGCCCATGAGACGCGGGCGCGCGCTGACCTTGCCGACGAGCATGTGGATCAACACCGAGCCGCACACGAGAATCACCTCGCGGCTGATCACGAGGGTCGCGAACCAAATCGGCAGTTGATCGAAGGCCCCGCCATGATTGCGGCTGAGCACAACGAGCCCGGACAACAGCAACGCCTTGTCCGCGATGGGATCCAGGAGCGTGCCCAGCTCAGTCTTCTGGTGGTAGCGACGCGCGATGTAGCCGTCGAGCGCATCGGACACCGCGGCCATGGCGAAGATGGCGAACGCGAGACAGTACTGCCAGTCCTTCGCCTCGCCTTTTTGAAAGTCCTTCACGTAATCGAGCGTCACCAGCACGAACAACGGAATCATGAGGATCCGCAGAACGGTAATTCTGTTGGCGAGGGTCATGGGCGAAACTTCTGCGCTCCACGCCGTAGCCGCGCCAGCACGCGCTCGCGACCGAGGACTTCCAACAGGTGGTAAAGCGATGGACCAGCACTCTTGCCTGAGACGGCGACGCGGCAGGGATGAATCAGTTCGCCCGTCTTGACCCCCAGTTCCGCCGCCAGTGCTTTGAGTGACGCTTCGAGACTGGCAGCATCCCACGAGGCGACGGCGGCGAACTTGCCGGCGAGTTTGGTGAGTCGCTCGCTGGTCTGCGGCGAGCTGCAGGACTTCTTTACCGCTTCGGGATCAAATGGATACTCCTCGGTGAAAAAGTAGCTGGTCCAATCGGGCAGTTCGTTCAGCAGCTTGAGCTTCTCCTTCACGAGGCCGAGCACGCTGCGAATGTACGGCTCGGCGGAAGCCACGCCCTCCAAGGACTTCAGCGAAAACGGGCGCGCCAGTTCGATGAAGCGATCGAGTTGCATGGCGCGGATGTATTCGCCGTTCATCCATGTGAGTTTGGCTGCGTCGAACCGGGCATTGGTCCGTAATATCTGTGGCAGATCGAACAGCTTGACAACATCCGCGATAGGGATGACCTCGCGGTTGTCTTTCGGCGACCAGCCGAGCAGGCAGAGATAGTTGCGCATCGCCTCGGGGACGTAGCCATCGTTCACGTACGTCTGCAGAGACGCGAGCCGAGCCTTCGCGGGGTCGGGATCGCTCTTGCTCATCTTCGTGCCGTCGGGATTCAGGATCATCGGGATGTGCGCGTACTTTGGCGGCTCGATGCCGAACGCGCGGAACAGCGCAATGTGTTTCGGCGTGTTGGATAGGTGATCCTCACCGCGAATGACGTGGGTGATCTTCATCTCGATGTCGTCCACAACGTTGACCAGATGGAAGACGGGATTGCCATCACTGCGCACGATGACGAAATCGGGGTCGAGCATCTCGGTCTCGTTGAGTGGACGCAGCACCCCGCCGGCGATGAGGTCGGGCACTGCGATGGGCTGGCGCGTCATCTTGAACCGGATCGCCCCTTCGCGGTCGTAGGCCATGCCCTTGTCGATCAGTTCGTTGACGCGACGCTTGTAGACGTCGGCGCGCTGCGACTGAAAGTATGGACCGAAGTTGCCGCTCCTGTCCGGCCCCTCATCCCAATCGAGTCCGAGCCACTTGAGTCCGTCGAGGATGGTGCGCAGCGATTCGGGCGTATTTCGCGCCACGTCGGTGTCTTCGATGCGCAACACAAACGTGCCGCCGGTGTGCCGCGCGTACAGCCAGTTGAACAACGCCGTGCGCACGCTGCCGATGTGGAGGAAGCCCGTGGGACTCGGCGCAAATCTGACACGAACGTTCACGCGGCGCACCGTAGCAGATTGAAGTCGCTCGGCGCAAGAGAGGTGTAATCTCGCGCCGATTCGGCGTCAGCGGAGCGGGTGCGTTTGCTGCCACAGCGCGACCACGGCGACAACGAACGCAAGCAACAGATTGAACCAGGCGAGGATAAACAGGACATGGTAGGAGCTGGGACCATCGCCGCGCGCCGCGAGCAGGTCGCGATAGTGGCGCAGCTCCTTAAACCAGCGCCAGAACAGGAGACCGGTGGGGAATCTCGCGCCGTGCTTGTAGAGCGCGCGACAGACCTGGAACCAATGCAGTCCGAGCTGGATCGCGACGGTAACCGCGAGCAACAGCGACAGGCCGATGAGTTCGTGACTGTACATGAATTACAGTGAGCGCAGGAATTCTGCCAATTCCGCCGCCGCCGGACTCTGGGCGGTGCGCACGTAGTAACCCGATGTACCGACGCCCAGTTGCAGCGCAATCTCGTTGTCGGCACCGATGATTTTGCCCAGGCAGAACCCGGCGTTGAAATGGTCGCCCGCGCCTGTGCTGATGAGCGGCTTCTCGACGAATGGCCCGTCGACTTTCACGATGCCCTCGGCCGACGCTGCGATCGCGTACGCGCGCGGGTGAACAACCACCTCGGCAATATTTGCCTGTTCTTGAATGAATTGCGCGACAGCCCTGACGGCGTCCACGCCGTCGCTCGCGCCCTTGTAGCCGAGCACACGGGCGATCTCGAATGACTCCTTCTCATTCAAGCCCAAGCAGGTTTCGAAATGGTTCTGAAAGTTTGCGATCAACTCGATCGCATGCGCCATGTCGCGCGGATTGCGCTTCTCCGGGTCCGCAAGGTCGAAGAAGATGCGGCGGCCACCGCGTTGCGGCAGGTTCGGACAAATCTCGTCGAGCACGTGCCGCCAGATGTCGCTCATGCAAGGCAGCATGGTCCAGTTTTGCAGAGCGATGAGCGATGAGTCCGCGATGAGCGAAGCGAGCCGCTCCAAGCCGACATGCTTGAGGAGATTCTCCCAGTTCACATCGTTCAAGGTCTGATGTTTGCCGAGCATCAGCTTGCCGTCGTCGAACTCCAAAGCTTCAGTGAGACCGGGTTCGCCAACGCTGTACACCGTGGCGCGCCTGGCAAGCTCGTCGAATGCGGGATGCAGTGACGGGAAGCCGAGATTGCCGATGCAGGTAATGTTCAGACCCGCCACGGCCAACGCGTTGGCCATGTTCGGGCCGTTGCCGCCGAGCTTGACGCGCTCGACAACGAGTTCGATATTGGTGCCCTTGCCGGCGGCGCGGGTGATGCGATCGGCAAACGCCGATAGAGTGGGGATGCGACTGAATTGCTGCGGCGATTCACGTTTGTCCACGAGACTGACAATTTCGTCCACGAATCCGTCGAAGCCGATCGTTACGAGATGCGAGGAAAGTTGGCCGGTTTGCGCCGCCAACGCGGCGGCGGCGCGTTGAGGAAGTCGTCCCGCGGTCACAAACGCGCTCCTCGATCACCGGATTGCGAGTCTGGCATCGAAGTTGCGGTCAACGCAATCATGGCGCTGTGTCTAACAGAAAAGCGGGCCTGGCTCAAACCATTTTGCGGCGGAACCGACAGAGCCTTGACGTTTTTGCCTGCGCTGCTACGCTATTGGGTGGTGAGGCGGGCCGCTTCCCAGCCGAATACGAATTGACAGCACTCAGGACGGATGCGAAGCCATGAAGAAACTTGAAATCGGTCAGCGAGCGCCGGATTTCACATTGCCGGGAGTGGATGGCAAAGACCACTCCCTGAATTCTTACAAGGACAAGAAGATTGTCACCGTCGTGTTCACCTGCAACCACTGTCCGTACGTGCAGGCGTACGAGGACCGGCTCATAAGCATTCAGCGCGATTACGCTGCCAAGGGCGTGCAACTGATCGCCATCAACGCCAACGACTCCGCGGGTTATCCCGAGGACAGCTTCGACAACATGATCCGGCGCGCCAAGAAGAAGAGTTTCAATTTCCCGTATCTGCGCGACAAAACGCAGTGCGTCACGCGCGCCTACGGCGCCGAGTACACGCCCGAGGCGTTCGTGCTCAACTCCCGATTCGAACTGCGCTACGTCGGCCGCATCGACGACAACTGGCAGAATCCCGACAAGGTCAAGACGCACGACCTGCGCGCTGCCATCAACGCCGTACTCGCCCACAAGAAGGTCGAAAACCCCGTCACGCACGCCATCGGCTGCACCATCAAGTGGCGGCTGTAACTCCGCGTTCGCCTTCGCATTTCCGCCTGTGGTAATTTCGCGCCGCATGTTGCGCAAGGTGCTCATCCGCATCACCACGCTCGCGATCAACGGCGTCGCCTTACTGGTTGTCGACGCGATGTTTCAGAACATCTGGTTTGACAACCACCAGGCAATGATCGCTGCCGCCGTCTTGCTGGCACTGGTTAACACCTATCTGCGGCCGCTGGTCGTGCTGTTGACGCTGCCAATCAACATCCTGACGCTCGGCCTGTTCACGCTCGTCATCAACGCGGCGATGCTGGAACTGGTCAGTTGGCTTATCCCAACGTTTCACGTCGTCGGCTTCTGGACGGCAGTCGGCGGCGCGCTGGTCATCAGCATCATCAGTTTTCTCCTGAATTGGTTCTTGAGGCCGGACAGCGTTCAGGTCCACGTGGATCGGGGATGAAACGGTTCTCGGCGGTCATCTTCGATATGGACGGCGTGATTGTGGACAGCGAACCGCTCCACAAGAAAGCGTTCGAAACGCTCTTCGAAGAACTCGGCAAGAAACACGACCACGGCATCATCTTCCACGAATACTATGGCCGATCGGACAAAGTACTGCTGCAGGATTTCATTGAGAAGCACAAGGTACCGTTCGAACTCGAAGACCTTACTCAACGCAAGCTCAAGTATTTCCTCCAGTACCTCCACGAGCGCCGGCCCGTCTTCCAAGAATTACACTCCCTCGTGCCGGAACTTGCCAGGCACTACAAACTCGCCGTCGCTTCCAGTAACTTTCGCCACGTGATTGATGTCGTGATGGAAATCAGTGGGCTCCGACCGCACTTCACCGTCATTGTCGGCTATGAAGACGTACGGTTCACCAAACCTGATCCCGAAATCTATTTCACCGCCGCCAGACGCCTCGGCGTTCGCCCGTCACAATGCTGCGTCATCGAAGACGCCACACTCGGCGTCCAGGCTGCGAAGATGGCCGGCATGAGCTGCATCGGCCTCACCACCAGTTTACACCCCGAAAAACTCGCGCGGGCCGACTTTATCGCGAAAAACTACGACGACGTGCGCCGCCTTCTGCTATAGTTCGCGCCAACTGGCGTGGACACGCAACTCAAGAGAGAAGTCCGCTTTCTGACCACGCGACTGGGCGCGATCATTCGCGAACAAGCCGGTGACCGCGTTTTCGATCACCTCGAGCAGATCCGTCAGCTCGCCAAAACCATCCGCGCCACGCACGACCCAGTCGCCATCCGCGCCAAACGCCGCCGCGTTGCCGGGCTGAGCACCACCGAGGCGTTTCAAATCGCGCACGCGTTCAGCCTGTTCTTCCAAGTTGTGAATCTTTGCGAAGAACGCGCCCGCGTTCGACATCTCCAAGCCAATCCAGCTCCCGTGCAGTCCTTGCGCTGGCTGTTTCACGAACTCAAGCACGCCCGCGTTCCGCTCGAGACGGTTCAGGGTTGCCTCGACACACTCGATATTCAGCCCGTGCTCACCGCGCATCCGACCGAAGCCAGACGCCGCTCCACGCTCAACCAAATTCTCCGCCTTGCCGAGCACATCGATGATCCCGACGAAATCCTCGAAGCGCTCTGGCAAACTCAGGAAATTCGCGAACGCAAAGTCGGTCCGCTCGACGAAGTTGAGAATACCCTGTTCTTCTTCGACCACACGATTTTCAAAACCGTGGGGCAATTCTACGCGACGTTCGACGCCGAACTGGCTGCGTGTTACCCCGACGCGCGCCGACTCCGGTCGTTCCTGACGTTCGCCTCGTGGGTCGGAGGCGACCGGGATGGCAACCCGTTCGTCACGCCCGAAGTCAGCCTGACGACTGCCGCGCTCCACCGGGACCGGGTGCTCATCGACTACGACCGGCAGTGCGAGAAACTTCTGGAGGAACTTACACACTCGTCGCCCCACCCGCGGCGATCCACGACCGGCCGCGATCCGTTTCAACCGAGTGAAATTTTCCGCAAGCAACTCGTCGCGATCCGCCGCAAACTGCGCGGTCGGTATCTCAACCCGTCGGAGTTCATTCGCGATCTCGAACAGATTCAAGATGGCTTGCGCCGGCAACGGGCAACGCGCGCCGCTTCGGGCCGACTCGCGCGTCTCATCACGCAGACGAAGGCGTTCGGGTTTCACCTTGCTGAACTGGATTTCCGCGACCACACCAACAAAATCGCCGATGCGCCTGACGAGTTGTTGAGTGAACTGCAATGCATTCACCACATCCAGCTCGAGTACGGCGCCGCGGCGGCCAATCATTTCATCCTCAGCATGACGCGCAGCTCGGACGACATTTGCCGGACGCTGAACCTGACTCACCGAGCACGCCTGAAACAAGTCGACATCGTCCCGCTCTTCGAAACGATCGAAGACCTCGAGCACGCGCCGTGTATCATGCGCGAGCTTTGGGACGACGATAATTACCGGGCGCATCTCATGTCGCGCGACAACGTTCAGGAGATCATGCTCGGCTACTCCGACTCCAACAAAGACGGCGGATATCTCGCCGCCAATTGGTTTCTATACTGTGCGCAGAAACAACTTGCCCAACTCGCCGATGACTGCGGCATCAAATTGCGCTTCTTCCACGGCAAGGGCGGCTCAATCGATCGCGGCGGCGGCGCGAGCCATCGCAGCCTGCGAGCCCAGCGATTCGCGGCGCACGGCGGTCGCGTCCGCATCACGGAGCAAGGCGAAGTCATCTCGCTGAAATATTCCAACGCGTTCATCGCCCAGCGCAACCTCGAGCAACTCACGTCCGCCGTGATCGCCGCCAACTGTCTACCACCCCACGTCGATCTCGCGAAGCTGCCGGACTGGGAGCGCTGGATGGATGAGATCGCACGATTCTCGTTCGAGTTTTATCAGCAGCTTGTCCATCGCACGCCGGAGTTCCAGGACTATTTCTGGAATGCAACGCCAATCGACCTCATCGAGCACCTGCGCATCGGCTCGCGCCCCAGTCGCCGGCAACAGACCGCGGACCTGCGCCAACTGCGCGCCATCCCGTGGGTGTTCGCCTGGACGCAGTCGCGGCATCTGTTGAGCGCTTGGTACGGCATCGGCAACGCGCTGGAGCGGTTCGCTCACAGCGAGCCTGACGGCCTCGCGAAGTTGCGCGAGATGTACGCCGGCTGGCCGTTTTTTGCCGCGTTGCTGGACAACGCTGAGATGTCGCTGGCGAAAACCGACCTCTACATCGCCGGCCGCTACGCCTCGCTCGTCAATGATGCCGGCGTGCGCCACAAAATCTTCGGCATGATCGAGGACGCCTACAAGCGTTCCGTTCACATGGTGCTCAACGTCAACCGACGCAACGCACTATTGGAAACCCAACCCGTCCTCGCCGAATCGATTCGACTCCGCAACCCATACATCGATCCACTCAACTACATTCAGATCCGATTCCTCCCGCGCTGGCGTCGCGTTCGCGAATCGCCCGCGGCCGAAAAACTGCGTCGTTTGCTGGCACTGACCGTCAACGGCATCGCCTTCGGCATGAAAAGCACCGGCTAACGCCGGCGCGAGCGCAGGAAATCCCGCAGAACCTTCGCGGTATGCGAACACCTCCGCGCCACGTGTGTCGGCGTTCCTTGCGCCACAATGCGACCACCGGCGTCACCGCCGTCCGGGCCGAGGTCGATAATCCAATCCGCTTCGGCGATCACGTCGAGATTGTGTTCGATGATGACGACCGTATTGCCGGCATCGACGAGACGATGCAGCACGCGGATCAACTTTTCCACGTCTGCCATGTGCAGGCCTATCGTCGGCTCGTCCAGTACGTAGAGCGTGCCGGCACTGTTAGCCTTCGACAGTTCGGTGACGAGCTTGATGCGCTGCGCTTCGCCGCCGGACAACGTCGGGCTTTGCTGGCCGAGCGTGAGATAACCGAGGCCAACCTCCTGCAGCAGCTTCAACCCCCGGTGAATCTGCGAATGTGCCGCAAAGAAATCCACCGCTTCGTCCACGTTCATGGCCAGCACGTCGCCGATGCTCTTATCCTTCCATTTCACCGCGAGAGTTTCCGGTGTGAACCGCATGCCGCGACAAGCTTCGCAGTGCACCGTTACATCCGGCAAGAAACTCATTTCGATACGCTTCAAGCCCTGCCCCTCGCACTCGGGGCAACGGCCTTCCGCAGTGTTGAACGAAAACCTGCTCGGTCCGTAACCGCGCATCTTCGCTTCCGGTACGCTCGCAAAGAGTTGCCGGATCTCGTTCCAGAAACCGACGTACGTGGCCGGACACGACCGCGGTGTCTTGCCAATCGGCGCCTGGTCTACTTCCAACGCCCGGACAACGCTGTGCTTTCCGCTCTTGACCTCGCGATACAAAACGTCCCGCACGAGCGTGCTCTTCCCGCTGCCGCTCACGCCCGTCACGCACACCAACCGGCGCAACGGAATCTTCACGCGAAGATCTTTCAAGTTATGCAGCGTCGCCCCGACGATCTCAATGAACGCAGTCTTGCCGGTGCGGGGCGCGTGAAGCGGATGTCGCAACGGTTCACGCAATGACTGGCCGGTTACCGACTCCTTGCAGTGGACGATGTCGTTGATGTTGCCGTCGACAATCAGCCGGCCGCCATTTGCGCCAGCGCCCGGGCCGAGATCGACGATGTGCTCGGCGCGCCGGATCGTGTCCTCGTCGTGCTCGACCACAACCACCGTGTTTCCTTTGGCTTCGAGTTTGCGAAGTGTATCGAGCAACATTCGGTTGTCGCGCGGGTGCAACCCGATGGTCGGTTCGTCGAGGATGTAACACACGCCGCGCAAGTTCGACCCGAGCTGCGACGCCAGCCGGATCCGTTGCGCCTCGCCGCCGCTCAACGTCGGCGCGGCCCGGTCGAGCGAGAGATACGGCAAACCAACTTCTTTGAGAAACGCGAGCCGGGAGCGCAACTCCGCGACGATGTCCCGCGCAATCTTCGCTTCGCGTCCGCGAAGTTCCAGCCCGGCAAAACGGCGCTCGGCCTCCGCGACTGACCATTTGGTCATCGCAGCGATGTTCATGTCGCGGAACATCACCGCCAGGGCTTCCGGCCGCAGCCGCGCGCCTTTACATTCGGGGCACGGTCGCTCCTTGCCCTCGAACCATTCGTTCCACCAGACTTCTTCGCCCGTGTGTTCCTCGGTGAATCCGTGGAACTGCAGTCCTGTCCCGTAACAGCTCGGACACCAGCCGTACTTCGAGTTGAAGGAGAACAAGCGTGGATCAAGTTCGGGAAAACTGCGCGCGCATTTCGGACACGCGCGCCGTGTCGAGAAGA
>Ga0335084_10007080_pt1 | contig 11162 bp, 10 predicted proteins | sample Lox_Sample_44_FD_206721 | JGI IMG/M metagenome (GOLD analysis project Ga0335084, IMG submission 206721) | Soil microbial communities from Loxahatchee National Wildlife Refuge, Florida, United States - Lox_Sample_4.4 | ecosystem: Environmental > Terrestrial > Soil > Wetlands | place: USA...
CATCTTCACGGCGGCGTCGAGGTATCCCAGATACTCTGTCGGCAGTTGTTCGGGATGGTCCCTATTGAGCATCGGCTCGGGATTTACGACCAGCCGCACGTGGTCAAACCCCATCCCCCTGATGAGCGCGAGATCCTCCACTGTGACCGTATCGTCGAAATGATGCTTCGTGTATCCCTCCGCCACGTATACCTGACCAAACCAGCCGCTAAGATTGAGGCCGCGGCGCAGATGTTGGGCGCGGGCGAAGGCCAGCGAGTTCGCGCTCCCGGCAGTTTGCGCGAATGCACAAGACGCGATCAGAACTACAAAACACGAAATAGATGTATAGCGGAAATCTTTTAGGAACTTCATCGCGAATGCTCCTTAGTTCAAATTGATAAACTAGACTGGACCGTAACGCCACAGACTAGCCCATGATTCCCTGCCAGCGCCATCTCTTCGATATCCCCGACGACGTCGCCTACCTGAACTGCGGGTACATGTCGCCACTCATGAAACACGCTGTTGAATCGGGAATCGTTGGCCTTGCGCGCAAAGAACATCCCTGGGAGATCACACCCGATAAGTTCTTTTCTGGTGCGGAGGAGTTTCGCGCGACTGCCGCACAAATCCTCGATTGCACGGCCGATTGCGTCGCGATCGTTCCCGCCGCGAGCTATGGGATCGCCACTGCGGCGCTGAATCTTCCCGTAGAGCGCGGTCAGCGCATTCTCCTGCTTGATGAGCAGTTCCCTTCGAACTACTATCCGTGGCTGCGCCTCGCGGCAGAACGCGGCACCTCGGTCACAACCGTTCCCTGGCCGGAAGATGGAGACTGGACGGCTGCAACCCTCCAGGCCCTAACGGACGATGTAGCCATCGCCGCTCTCCCGAATGTCCAGTGGACGAGCGGTGGTCGGCTCGATCTGGTTTCTATCGGAGCAGCCTGTCGCAAGATCGGCACCGCGCTGGTGCTGGACCTCACTCAATCGCTCGGCGTGCTTCCCTTTAGCGTGCGTGACGTGCAGCCTGACTTCGCGGTTGCCGCGAATTACAAATGGCTGATGGGGCCTTACACGACCGGCCTTCTCTATGTCGCGCCCAAGTGGCACGGCGGCCGCCCTTTGGAGGATGGTTGGATTACTCGCGCAAATGCTCGAGATTTTTCCAGTTTGATTCTGTACACGGAGAGCTACGACGAGGGAGCCCGCCGCTTCGACATGGGCGAGCGTTCCAACTTTGCTTTGCTGCCTGCAGCCATCTGTGCCATGAAGCAGATCCTGCAGTGGGGCATACCCCAGATTTCTGAATCACTCGGCGCGCTGAATCGCGGTCTGGCGGAGTCAGTCTGCAATGTGGGTTTCTCAACCCCTCCCGAGTCTTGCCGGGCTCCTCACTATCTCTGCCTGCGCAGGAAAGCCGGTATTTCGCCGGGTTTGCCCGAGATTCTTGCCCGAGAGAAAGTCTTTGTCAGCGTTCGTGGCAGTTCCATTCGCGTCACGCCGCACCTGTACAACTCGTCTCAAGATCTGGAGCGGCTGATCTCGTGTTTGAGGAATATCTCGGTGGGATGAAGCCAAAGCCGGGCGAGATGCCGCAAACCGTGCTGATTCTGCGCAGGCTACTTCAGTTCGTTCGCGCGTTGCTGAGCTAATGCCGCTGCTTCTGACCCCACGTCTTCCTTCTGAATCTGATCGTATATCCTCTTTGCCTCATCGGGCTTCTGGCGCGCCTCGTAGAAGCCGGCCAGTTCCAGTTGTGCCGTGACCTTGCTCACGGTTGCCGTGGGCTTATCGATCAATTGCTTGTAAAGATCCGGGACCTGCGCGTCTTTATTTTCCGTCCGGTACACGGAAGCAAGCGCCAGCTTCCCGAGCGCGGCCAGATCCTTGTTGGAGGCCGCGGCAATTTCTTTCAGATTGCTCTCGGCGGCGGAGTAATCTCCCAGTTGCGCCGCATTCAGACCAACGAAGTACCGCGCCATCGATGCCGTGCGAGTATGTGGGTATTTATCGACGATCGCCTGAAACTGCTTACGGGCAGTGGTAGCGCGCTCTTGTGCCGAAGAGAAAGTATCGTACCCCGGCTGGGCGGGGACTCCAGCAGGGCGTATCGGCGTTTCCATCGTGCGGGTGGCAATACTGAACTCCGCGCTGGCCTTCTCGTCCTGGGCATTGAGGTAGTACCAGCCACCGGCGGCAACTGCGATCAGTTTGGACTGGTGTTCAACGGTCCAGTGAACGGCGTTCTCCGCCGCTCCGATTGTTGCCTTGCTAAAGCGGTCCTCTTTCAGTTGGTGCCGGGCTTCTGCGCGCACAAGCTTCCTTCTTGTATCGGGAATGGGCTGACAAAACCTCAGTTTAGCAGGGCGATTTTGGGAGCGTCAAAGCCGGACGAGGCCTCTGCTCGTCGCGGACGGGGGATCCGGGGAAGCGTTTCGACCAGAAAAGAGCGCAGAGACCTGGTGCTTAACGGCCCAGGAACTGTTCCAGAACCCGCAGGTCATCCTCGGCCTTATCAACGTATTTCTGCGCCTTCACCAAGTCGCCCTTCTCCTCGGCGTCCTGCGCGCGAGAAAGGTTGATCTTCATACTATCTTGTCGTGCGGCTATATCGCCGCGCAGCCCATAGCCAGCCGCCGCCTGCTGCGCCTTGAGGTGATCCAGACTTTGATTGACAGCCGCGGCGCGGGCGGACATCTGGTCGATCTCGTCTCCCAACTTTGATAGCTGCTTTGCTTCTTCTTGTTTGGCTTCATCAAGCGCAGCCTGAGATTCTTCGGCTATCGCGCTTTGTTTTGCCAGCACTACCGGTTGCTTCGCTGGAGGCGGAGCCTCGACTGGAGGCGTCTCAACAACTGGAGCGGGCTGGGGCGGTTGTGGCGCGGGCACTGGATTCGCCGTGGTCTCCGCAGCTTTCTCTCCAGCATTGCCTTTCTTCGGCAGGTAGATTCCGGCCACCACCAGCCCCGCCAATACGACGAGTGCTCCTAATGCCATGTACAACCCACGGTGGCTGTTCGTACGCGCGCGGGGCGGAGGCATTTGGACCACCGGTGTCGGTGTAACCTTGGCGTCCACCAGCGTGCGTACCGGCGCAGAGACCGGAGTCCTGGAAGCTGGAGGCGGCGTCGGCACGCTCAAGACCGGAGCCATCTGCACCGACGTGTCGAAGACCATGGCGCCGCGCGTCGTGGTCTGGATTGTCGGAGAGAGCCCGCGCACAGTGGCCAAGGCGTTGCGAAATGCGGCGGCAGTCTGGAAACGCTTCGCCGGATCTTTCTCGATCGCCATCAAGATGATTTCATTCAATGCGGCAGGCAATCCGGGTTGCAGCTCGACGGGTGGCTTGGGCGCTTCCTTGACATGCGCCGCCATGATGGCGAAATCGCTTCCCGTCTCGAATGGCCGCTTTCCGGTCACCATTTCGTAGAGCGAGACGCCGGTCGAATAGAGGTCAGAACGTGCGTCGGCGGGTTCGCCTTTCACCTGTTCCGGCGACATGAAGTTGATCGATCCGAGCGTCGAACCGGTCAGCGTGAGATTGCTGTCTCCGCCGGAGCGGGCGATGCCAAAATCCATCACCTTCACCACGCCTTGCGGAGTCAGCATCATGTTGGCCGGCTTGATATCGCGATGAATCACGCCTTTCTGATGGGCATAGCTGAGTGCACTCAACACTTGGTCGATGTAGTCCAGCGCATCGGGAACCGGAATAGGACCACTCTGGAGGCGGGTCGCAAGCGACGTGCCCTCGACGTATTCCATGATCATGACGAGTTGGTTGTCGAGCGTCAGCGCGGTACGGAATTGGGCGATGTTGGGATGGTCAAGGCTCGCCAGCACTTTGATCTCGCGGAGAAAACGTGCGGCAAGTTCCTGCCGTCCCGCTAGGTCAGGCAGCAGGACTTTCATCGCCTCGATCCGATCGGAAATCACGTTCCGGACACGATATACCCTGCCCATTCCGCCCGCGCCCAACTCGTTAAGAATTTCGTAGTCGCCGATCCGCTTGGTGGTTTCTTCGCTCATTGTCAGACTCCTGGGAGGGTCAGCCGGGGAGAGCCGAAATCCAGCTCCAGAATGTGTGCTTCAAGATCAGCCCCGCTTAGGAAAGTTGGGGCCGCGCCGCGATTGACGTGGCGAAAATTATGCCTGTGACAGGACCGCCGGTCAAGCGGGAGCAAGGCAGGGATTGGCAGTCATCGCGTCTTCCGCAGGTGGTACCATCGTTGCGACCTGAATGAATAGAGTGTCGCGCGCAGTCGCATCGCCCCGCGTGGTTAGCATCGCCGATCTTCGCCCTGCCGCCCGCCGCCGGGTTCCGAAACCCGTGTTCGACTATCTCGACGGAGGAGCCGAGGGCGAGGTTACGCTCCGCGAGAATTGCCGGGTATTCGAGGATGTCACGTTCCGTCCGCGGCATGCGGTTGCCTTTCCCGACTGCGACCTGCGCACGCGCCTGCTGGGGTTCGACCTTGCGCTACCATTCCTGCTCGCTCCGGTGGGCTATAGTCGCTTGATGCACCCGAGCGGCGAAGTTGGAGCTGCTCGCGCCGCGGGCAAAGCCGGCACGGCGTACATCCTCTCGACAATTTCGGGGCACAAGCTGGAAGACGTGAAAGCGGCTTCCGCCGGACCCGTTTTCTATCAGCTCTATTTGATGGGCGGACGCGGCGCCTCCGAAGCGGCGATCGAGCGGGCGCGGGTAGCGGGATTCTCTGCGCTGGTCGTAACGATCGACACTCCAGTATCAGGAATGCGCGAGCGCGACTACCGCAACGGCATGAAGGAACTCATCAGCGGGGGCTGGCTCGAGAAAATTCCTTTTGTTCCTCAGGTGTTGGCACGCCCGCGCTGGCTCGCCGGCTTTTTGCGCGATGGTGGCATCCGCGCGTTGCCGAACGTGGTCATTCCGGGAAAGGGTTCGATGCCGCTCATCGATGTGAGTGTCGCGTTAGCGGAGTCGGCCGTGACCTGGGCCGATCTGCGATGGATTCGCGACCTGTGGCGCGGGCCGATTGTGGTGAAGGGCGTTCTTACAGGCGACGACGCCCGCTGCGCCATTGATCATGGAGCTGCGGCGATCTCGGTTTCGAACCATGGCGGACGACAGTTGGACTGTGTTTCTTCTTCGCTGCGCGCTTTGCCCGAAGTGGTGAAGGCGGTTAACGGTCAAATCGAGGTCCTGATGGACGGCGGCGTCCGCCGCGGCAGCGACATCGTGAAAGCAATCTGCCTGGGAGCTCGCGCCGTCCTCTGCGGACGAGCCTACGCGTACGGGCTCGCGGCCGCGGGCGAAGCTGGCGTCGTGCGGGCGATTGAGATCCTTCGGGCGGACGTCGAAAGAACGGTCAGACTGTTGGGGTGCCCATCGGTTGCGATGTTGGATGGGTCGTACATGGATCTTCCAAAAGGCTGGCAAACTGGCTAACTATCTGCTGGGTACCTCGCTAGGGGGTATTTCTTTTCCTTCCTTCCGCTTCCGTCTGGCTTCGGCGAACGACAGGCTACGGTCACGCAGCTTCTCCAAAATCTTGACCTTCTCCGAAAAGCTCAGCGACGCAAGTCGCTTGCGCATTTCTTGTTTACCCATGAGTGCCTCCCAAATACCTCTCCTCGAACTGTTGCCATACATGCGCCAGTCCAAATCGCTCAAGAATGCGCTGCAACGTTTTTTGATCGACGGCCTTCTGGTCGAAGAACTGCAGGATGCGGGTTCGGTCCTTCACCCGCCCAGTCCGCAAGGCGATCGCGACTAGGTGTTCTGCAGACCTGATCCAAGTTGGCACGCCATCCACTTCGGTTTGAACCGACTCGGCCACGGCCTTGCATTCCAGTTGGTCACTCGGCGGAAGGAACTGGACCGGCCAGCCAGCTATGACCATGTGGTCTTCTTCTTCGACGCAACCGCGAGCTTTCAGGTAGTCGTAGATCGGCGCGAGACTCACCAGTCGACTTCCCGGCATCGTGGGCAGGGTCACAGAAATGTCTATATCGAGCGTTGCGGCAGGTTCCAGGTAAAGCATTGCGCCCACCGCTCCTCCAATGGCGTACTTTCCAAATTACGCCGTCGGCCTGCATCTGGTTGATCAATTCGAGCGTTTCTTTCAAGTAATCCGCCGGTCAGCATGTGTACCAAAAAACGAAGGCCGGAGCAAAAGCCCCGGCCCCGCAAACTGGCCACTGGCCACTGACCACTGAGTCAAGCCGCCTTGCTCGGCCCTTTGCCCTCCAGGGTCTTGGCGCCGCCCTGATTTGTACCAGCGACGTTCACCTTGATCTGCTTCGGCTTGGCTTCGGCCTTCTTCGCCAGCTGAATCTTCAGCACGCCCTTGTCATAGTCGGCCTGAACGCTTTCCTGGTCGACAGTCTGGGGCAGGGTGAAGGTGCGGGTGAAGCTGCCGTACTGACGCTCCACGCGGCGATAGTTCTCTTCCTTCTCTTCTTTTTCGAACTTACGCTCGCCGTGAACCGTCAGCGTGCTGTTCTCGATCCGCACCTCGATATCCTTCTCGTCGATGCCCGGCACTTCGATCTTCAACGTCACGTTGTGCTCGTCCTCGTAAACGTCAACCGGCGGAGCGAACGTTGCGCTGGTCAGGGCTTCCTCCCGGCCTTCCGGCCCATACGAGTCGCGGAACAGACGGTTCATGCGGTCTTGCAGGGTTACGAACTCACGGAAAGGATCCCAACGGGTAAGCAATGTCATAACTCAAAATCCTCCTACTTGAAATTTCAGGGTGGAGCTTGTCCACCCCATTGGATGCATTATTAGCGTAAACGAATAATAAAATATTAGTGTATTACTGTCAATACTATTATCGGTCATATTTTCAACTGCTTACGAACATGACTAGGCACTTGAGGTAGCTCGTCTCGGGGACATTCAGGAGGATTGGATGATCCTTGGCTTGTGACCGCTGCTCGATCAGGCGGACTTGGCGGTGCGCGTCACTCGCCGCATCGGCGACCACGTCGAGGAAGTCCTGTGCACTCACGTGGAACGAGCAGGAGCAGGTGACCAGGATTCCGCCCGGTCGCAGCATCTTGAGCGCGCGGAGGTTGAGTTCCTTGTAGCCGCGAAGCGCCTTGTCCATATCCCGCTTCGTCTTCGCGAAGGCGGGTGGGTCGAGGACGATGGTGTCGTATTGCCGCCCTGCGGCCGAATAATCCTTCAGCAGATCAAAAGCGTTCCCTTCGACCCACTCCAGCTCACGCCCATTGAGCGCTGCGTTCTGTTCCGCCATTTCGAGCGCCGGACGAGAACTGTCCACGCCGGTTACGGCCGGACACTTCGGCGCAAGGTGCAGGGCAAACCCGCCCTGATAGCAGAAGACGTCGAGTGCCTCGCCGCGCCCATACTGCGCTGCCGCGGCATAGTTCTCGCGTTGATCCAGGAACGCGCCGGTCTTTTGTCCTTCGAGACCGTCGCAGTGAAGGCGCACGCCGTTCATTTCCACGACAGTTGAACTCTTGCCGCCCCAAATCAGGCCGGAAGCCCGTGACGGCAACTGCTCCAGCACGCGAATGCGCGGGTCCACGCGTTCCACGATCCCTGCTGGCTCAATTTCTTCGGCAAGTGTTTGCACGACAATCTCGCGAATCGGTTCAGCGTCCATCGCTTGCGTCAGAACTTGCAGGGACAGTACATCGTTGTAACAATCCGCGATCAGCCCGGGAAGGAAGTCGCCCTCGCTAAAGACCAGGCGATATGCGTTTGTATGAGCAACGACCCCCCTCCGGTATGTGATCGCTGTCCGAATCCGTTCCGCGATGAGGCCGGATAAATTGCGCACTTCGTCCCGCGAGATCATGCGAATTGCGATCTGCGACGAACTGCTATAGAGCGCTGATCCGAGAAGCCTGCCGCGTTGATCGAGAACCCTGACAAGAGCACCGGGAGGCGCGCCCTCCGCCGAAGCAACATCCGAACGGTAAACCCAAACGTGGCCGTCGTTTAGCCGCGCGGCGCCACGGGGAGAGACTTTCACGCTTGGCTGATTGCTTGCTGACAGTTTGCCGGGCATGTGTCCATCCTACAGCCGCGACTCAGGTTAAGTTGTGCAACGGCTGCGACTTCGCGAGCATCTGAGGAAGAAAGCACGAATGGCTTGTCGGTTGTGGGGGCGTTTTGCTACTCTCGTCCTTCCCGAAAAAGAAAACGATCTCTGCGGGGCCGTTGCAAGGCATTCATTGCCGCCGGTTGGAGTGACCTCTGAAGCCAGTCTCGCACTGGTTTGCACAAAGCAAAGCCTTGGTGGGTACCCGAAGTTGAATTGAGGTGTTGGATGGATCCTGTCCCCCGCAAGCCTGGGTTGAAGCTTTTTGAATTGCTTGCCGCTTGGAAGTCGATCCTGACAGGCAGCAGCCCGATGCTCTCGATTGAAGTAACGAGAGAATGCCCTCTCCAGTGCCCCGGATGTTATGCCTACGGCGAGACCCATCTGGGCGGAGAAGTCACCCTTCGCAAGCTGTCCGACTATCGCGGAGATGAACTTGTCAAGCGCGTGATCGGGCTTGTGCGACAGCACCGTCCGGTGCATGTTTCACTCGTCGGGGGCGAGCCGCTGATCCGCCATCGCGAGCTGAGCCGGATTCTTCCGGCACTTAGCAGTATGGGCGTTCACACGATGGTGGTCACGAGCGCCGTGATCCCGATTCCGTTGGCTTGGATGTCGATCCCTCGGGTGAAGGTCGCGGTCTCGGTCGACGGACTTCCGGAACATCACGATCCCCGAAGAAAACCGGCAACCTACGAGCGAATCCTCAAGAACATCGACGGCGCGCGCGTCAACATTCACTGGACAATCACGCGTCCCATGTTGTCTCGCACTGGGTATGTCGACGACTACCTGGCTTTTTGGTCACAACGGCCCGAGGTGGCGCGTATCTGGGTGAGCCTCTACACGCCGCAGAAGGGCGAGATCAGCAGCGAGATGCTGCAACCTAGCCAGCGCGAGAGCGTCACCCATGAACTAGCAGGAATGAAGGATCGGTATCCAAAGTTGCTGATCAATGAAGGAATTGAGAGGGCCATGATTACTCCGCCACTGAGCCCGGCTGAATGCATGTTCTCGAGAATGTCGACCAACTACTCCGCGGATCTTTCGACACGCGTGGAACCATGCATCTTCGGCGGGACCCCCGACTGCGCGCAGTGCGGATGCGCCAGCAGTATCGGGCTCCACTGGCTCAAGGAAATGCATTTGGGACCGTTGAAGCTCGAACACATCGCATACGGATCTACAGCGATCGGGTCGTTGGTTGGAAGCCTGCGAAGGAACTACGCGAAGCAGCCACGGTGGGAGATTCCGAAACCGTCAAGACTGGTTACGATTGAACCCGAGCCGAGTCGGTGAATGGAGTGGCCTGCGTATCTTTGCGTATCTGGGAGTGAACATTCGGGCCAAAGTTTTGAGTTCTAAGTCGCAGCTGAATGCTCGGCCGGCGCAGAGTGCTCTTTATGGGTGGAGTGCCGTTCGTTCTGAGCCGCCCGCAGATCGGCATGCAAGACATCCAGCGCATAGCTAGGCATTTCCATTCCCCACTCGTCCATTTCCTTTTCTTCCCAGAAACCGTTCAGGCGGACGGTTGTGTCCGTGAAATCTTCGGGAAAGGCCAGCCGGTACGTGCCTTCTCGGGTCAGCACATCGCCCAGTTGCCTTCCGGTATGCATATCGTAGATTCTGCGGGTCGCCGTGCCCCCGCCATTGCTGAAGACCAGCAAGGCTTCGCCTTGTTCCCCATAGTCGGGACGATAAAACCATGCTTGCGACGCGTCCGCCTTGGGGCGGGCCCGCCGCCTATGGTGCACAGGCTCCGTTACAGGCTCAGGTTTCACAGTCTGCGAAGGGTCGACATAGAGAATTCGCTGGCAGGAGTCGCACATGACAACCTGCTCGGAGTTCCGAACCTCGTTGTAAGTCTGTGGACGCAGCATCACCTGGCAGCCCATGCATTTGTGATCGCGGACTTCAGCCAAGCCGCTGCCCCGGAACTTCATGACCCGCTCGTAGTGACGAAGCAAATCGGCGGAGATGCCCTGGCGAAGACCATCGCGCCGGGTGTTGCACTCTGCGAGCTTCTTCTGATCTTCAGAGGTAATGCGGCGCGCTTCTTCCTTTTCTTTCTCGATTTCGATGGTCTCTGACTTCAACTCAGCCTCAGCCGCCTTGACTTCCTTGTCGCGCGTTTCCGTGTTGACCATCACTTCGAGAATGCGGTCTTCGTTGATCCGGATTTCCTGCTCGGCGAACTGAATCTCGTGCAGCAGCGCCTTGTACTGTTCGTTGGTCTTTACGTCGAGCGACTGGTCGCGATACTTGGAGATCTTGCCCTGCAGGTCCTGGATGGCGGCTTCGAACTTCTTGCGGTTGGTTTCGTCGGCTTTCGTGGCAACCCGCGCTTTTTCCAGCCGGGCCTTGGTCCCGTTTAACTTCTCTTCGATCGACGCCACCCGCTTGGGCAAGGCAGCGATCTCTTCCTGCAGCTTGCGGATTTCCTTGTCCGCGACCTGGAGTTCGAGAAGTTTTTCGATGTCTGGAAGCATCGGTCAGACGGGCGTCTGAATCGATTCTAGCACGCGAAACCGGGCGGGTTATGCGGGCGGATTCCGTTGCACCACAGTTTTCCCGATTAACACTTTCGTAAGGGCCTAAGTGCAAGATTCCAATTGTGCGCCACAGTTTCAACCCGGCAAGATAGTGTCAACATGCGTAGACCAATCTGGCTTGTTCCCTTGTTCGTACTGCTGATGTTCGTCCTGTCGATGCTTACCAGCGCCCGGGCTGCTGATACGGTTCTGATCTGGCCCAGCAACGGCAAGGACACGATGTTGCGTTTCACTTTGAGCAAGTTGCGCCAGATCAATTCCGTCTCTGGCCAAAGTGATTATCTGGGCGAGGCCCAGGCGGAAAATCTGAGCTCGAAACCGATCCCTTCCGCTTCCTTCTATCTCTACCTGCTCGACAAGAACGGCAAACGCGTGGGCGAAGGATATTTAGAGGTCACGAATCTCGCAGCTGGGGAACGTGCCAGGATTCCGGTCAGCGCCCACGCTTTAGGTTCTTTCTCCAGTATGGAATTGCAGCCGCAGCATCTGCCCTCCGACGAGCCTATGAAGGTGAAGATGAGTGTCACCAGCGTTCCTTCCGGGGCCAGCCTGAAGCTCGATTCTCA
>Ga0335084_10007083_pt1 | contig 11160 bp, 11 predicted proteins | sample Lox_Sample_44_FD_206721 | JGI IMG/M metagenome (GOLD analysis project Ga0335084, IMG submission 206721) | Soil microbial communities from Loxahatchee National Wildlife Refuge, Florida, United States - Lox_Sample_4.4 | ecosystem: Environmental > Terrestrial > Soil > Wetlands | place: USA...
AGTGGTGAGGAGGGTTATGAAGGACGGTTCCCTCTATTTTGGCCCTTATGTCCCGGCCCAGGGCATGTGGGATATCCTCGCCTTTACAAGGAGGAACTTCCCCATAAGGATTTGCAATTACAGCCTGGAAAAGCCCATGAGACCTTGTATTCAGTACCAGATGGGCAGATGTCCTGCTCCATGTGCGGGCAAAGTAAGCAGGAATGAGTATATGAAGATAGTAGATGAGGTAAAACTCTTTCTAAAAGGGCAAAGGGGGGAACTCCTCGATAAACTCCAAAAGAAGATGATCACACTCTCTCAGGAGCTTAAGTTTGAGGAAGCTGCCAGAATAAGGGACAGGATCAAGAACATAACACGTGCATGGGAATCCCAGAGAGTTGTGGCACCGGAGCTTGGAGATATGGATGTAATAGGCTATTATTCTGATGGCGTGGACGTAGTGTTCAATGTCTTTTTCATCAGGGATGGAATACTCACTGGGACGAAAGACTTCCATGTAAGGGACGCGGGCAACTTACCAACGGGAGAAGTCCTCGGTACTTTTATAGGGCTTTTTTATGCAAAGGAGGTAATACCTCCCGGAGAGATCATTGTAGGGAATAGGCCCAATGAAATAAGGAATCTCAAGACATGGTTAAGGAAAAAAAGAGGGAAGCAAGTAAAAATCACCGTGCCCAAGGAGGGCAAAAGACAGGAACTCTTGCGCATGGCGGATGAGAATGCCAAACAACTCTATAAGAGCGGAAAGAGTACAGTACCGGATGAAACGTTGGAAGCGCTTCGTGATCGTCTCAAATTCCCCTCATCGCCCCACAGTGTCGGTGCATTCGATGTCTCAACCATCGCTGGAAGTGAATCTGTAGGTGCCTTCATTTACTGGTCAGAAGGAGAATTCAAGAAGAACCTTTACAGACATCTCAGGATTAAGGGCGTGTCAGGAATAGACGATTGCTCAATGATGAATGAGACAATTACAAGAACGCTGAAGAACCTTAAAGACAGGATACCGGACCTGATCGTAATTGATGGAGGGAAAGGACAGCTCGAAATTGCAAAAGAGGTAATCAATACAAACGAAATAATGCGGAATGACGGCAGACCGCCCATGCTCATCGCCATTGCTAAGGATCCTGACCGGGCTTTCACTACTTCATCTGAAATCATGAATCTCGAAGATAGGAGCCCAGAGTCTCTACTCCTTAAGAAGATCCGTGACGAGGCACATCGTTTCGCGGTGAGTTACCACAGAAAGCTTCGCGGCAGTAAGTTCGTGGAATCACCTCTGGAAAAAATCCACGGAATAGGAAGGAAGCGGAGACTTGAACTTTTGCGCCGTTTTGGTAGTATAGATGATATCAGGAATGCCCCTCTGGAAGAGATCTCAAAGCTGAAGGGGTTTAATAAAATGGTTGCTCAGAATCTATTGAGTGAATTAAGGAGGCAATGATGTTACCAATCCTTTTATGGGTTTTGATCCTGTTATTTCCTATCTGTTCCGATGCAGCGTATAAAATCTATCTCAAGAATGGCTCAGTAATCTCCGGGGTGAGCTCATATGAAAAAAGCAATGGGGATGTGGACATTTTTTTTGGAGGGGGTTCGATGGGGATTCCCGCAAAAGATATCCTTAAGATAGAAGAGACCGAAAGTCGCGAAATGGATTTCCGCATGCAACAAGCACCTGAAGGAAGGGAAGTAGCTCCTCCGCCCCCGCCTCCCCCAACGCAAACTATTGACAGAAGCCCGCAAGTGGATTCCCTGAAAGCACAGATTGAGGGTGTTGATGCAGAGTTAAAAGCCACAGAGACTGAGGAAGCCGATCTGGTTCAACGGATCAATGATCGAAAGAACGTCCGGTTGACTTATAACTCTCTCCAGTTGAGACAATTAGAGAGTGACCTAGCTCCACTGAGGCAGCAGCTGTCGGATGTTCAGATGAAGAAGGGGGCTCTTCTCCAGAAGAAGGGTGACCTGGAAGCCCAGCTCAAAGCACTCCAATAGCCGGATTGCTGGAAACAAACTCTCCTATGACTATTTATATATCGGGTTCCTTGGCATATGACAGGATCATGGACTTTCCAGGGAAGTTTTCTGATCACATTCTTCCCGACAAAATCCACATCCTTAACGTATGTTTCACCGTAAACGGCATGGTGGAAAAATTCGGAGGCACTGCAGGCAACATCGCATACTCGCTCAGCCTCCTGCATGAAAAGCCCATTATCCTTGCGACCATAGGCAAGGACTATCAAGGATATTTTGACTGGCTGAAAAACAATGCTCTCCCCTCGGAGGGAATAAAAATTATCAGCGAAGAATTCACTGCCGGGGCGTATATCACCACCGATAAAGCCGACAATCAGATTACTGGATTCAACCCTGGAGCCATGAAATATCCCTCAGAATACGCATTCAAGGACCCCGATCCCGGAGACTCTCTCTCCCTCATCGCACCGGGTAACCTTAAGGACATGGTCGAATATTCGAGCAGTTACAGGAGCAGAGGGATACCATACATTTGTGACCCAGGACAGTCACTCACGGCATGGGATAGTAAAGACCTCGCAGAATGGATTCATGGTTCAATGATATTGATCTCGAATGACTACGAGCTCGAGATGATCATGAACATGACCGGGATGGACAAGAAGGGATTACTTGGATTAACAAAAACCATCATCACCACCCTCGGAGAAAAGGGTTCTCTCGTAAGCGCCCGCATCTCCGACCACCGTATCCCCCCCGCGGAAACGGATAGAGTAGTGGATCCCACAGGGGCAGGTGATGCATACCGTGCAGGGCTCATAAAAGGGCTGGTTACTGGTAAGGATATCGTGACTGCGGCAAAGATGGGCTCTGTCGCAGCGGTATATGCCATTGAGGCATACGGAACCCAGGAACATCGCTATTCGTTTGAAGACTTCGTGGAAAGATACACAAATAATTTCGGAGAAATGTAAGAGCTGACAAGCCTGCACACTTGACTGCTTCGCGCCGGCATGCATCGATGATAAATGAACAAGCCATAAGGACCTACCTTCTGAAACAATTCAGGGATGTCCTTCATGTTGACATTAGCAAGCTTGGATCAGGGGTGCAGGGTTCTGGCTTTCTCGCAGAGTTGAAGACTGATAAGGGTGCTACTTCCTATGTGGTAAAATCCCTCATATCCGAGGGCTTTGGCCATGATTATCCTTCTGACAGGGCTGCCGTATTTCTCCTGGACCTTGATGAATTCAGCAACATGCCAAGGCATGTCAAGGCGATAGATGTGCTTGCAGAGATGGAAGACGGTTCGGTCAGGTCTATCGGAGGGGGAAAGGAATATTACCTGCTGATGGAAAGGGGAGAAGGCAGGGATTATTTCCATGATTTGAACGAATATTCTCAGAAAGGGAATCTCGAAAATATTGATATCGGAAAGATAAAGGCCATGACGTCATACTTAGCGAGCATCCATAGTGCCAGAAAGGATTCACAGACCCTTTACTGGAGAAAACTGAGAGATTCTGTGGGCCATGGGGAGTGCCTCATGGGCGTCCTTGATATGTATCCTGAAGGAACTCTCCCCTACAAAGAGATGTCGGAAATCATCAAGAAATCGGTTGACTGGAATTACAGGCTAAAGCCCAAATTCAGCAGACTTTCACAGATACACGGCGATTTTCACCCCGGCAATATCTGGTTCAAAAACGAAACAGATTTTATCCTGCTCGATAGGAGTCGCGGGCCGTGGGGAGAGCCGGCTGACGATGTGACCGCATTGACCGTGAACTATATTTTCTTCTCAATAAAACATCATGGAACAGTACAAGGTGCTTACCTTGAAGGGCTTAAGCTATTCTTCGAAGATTATGTGAGACGGTCAGGTGACAAGGAAATATATTCTATCGTGCAACTCTTCTACGCCTTCAGAGGTGTTGTAGTGGCAAACCCTGTCTTTTATCCTGATCTTACCGACGAAAAGAGAAAGGTGATATTCAGGTTCATTCACAATGTTCTTGACTCAGAAAAGTTTGAGCCGGAAAGGGTAAATGAATACTTGAAGTAAGGAGTCGTCACCAATTGTGTTTACTGGCAAGTGTTATGCAAGCCAACAAAGAATAATCCTTCAGTTCAGGACTTCTTCTTGCGCATCATGTCTTCTCCATACGCAAGCAGTTCATCAATCGGTCGAGAATTTTGCGGGTCATAATGCAATTTGCATAGACTCATCGAGAGCGTATAGTCTCGACCGTTCATTGCATTATGAGCATCAATGTTTTTCTGTAGTCTGCCAGTAATTTTGTCGATATCGTCCCCTGCAACCCCTATGGTAAGAATCACGAACGCATCTTCCCCGATACGGGAAATAATATCTGATTTTCGAAAGGTTGCTTTCAATATAACTGCACTAGCGATCAATGCGCGGTCGCCTTCCTGAGAACCCCACCTGTCATGAATGATCTCCAGGTCATCCAGACCTGCATAAAGCATGACCATCCCCCTCCTCTCACGCTTGGCAAGCGCCACCTGCTGTTCAGCCACAGTAAAAAACCCTCGCCTGTTGTAAAGGCCTGTAAGTTCATCGATAACAGACGTCTCGCGCAAGTGCTTCAGCACTTGCGCATGCTCTATCCTTATCATGAGTTCTTTGAGCGTAAAGGGCTTCTTGATCAAATCAGATGCACCGGCTTCAATCGCGGTGTCATATGTATATTTGTTGATAAACCCGGTCATGATGATGGCCACCGTGTCAGGTCTCAATCTTTTTGCCTTTTCTATAAGTTCAAAGCCTTTTAGTCCGGGGAGGACAATGTCTGCCACCAAAATATCAAAGGAGATGTTCTTTACGAGTTCAAGAGCAGCCTCACCACTCCTTGCTGCTTCGCATCGATACCCCTGGAGCTCAAACCCTTCTTTTAACATGGGTAACAACGTTTCGTCATCGTCAACGATTAATATGGAATTTTTATCACTCATTTTATCGCCTTCACGGTTCTATTAGAGCTTGAGCTTTTGCATCTGCAAAGTCAATCCTACCTGCGTAGGGGAAAGAATTTTAATAAATTGCCCAGTGAGTGTTGCCACAACGCGGCACTACTTTGCAGGAGTTTATCATAAATCTTTGGATGAAGGGGGCGGATGAACCGCCCCCTCGAATTGAATATTAAAGTTTGAAAGGATTCATGAAAAGGATAATAAGCACCACGACGAGGGCATAGATAGCAAGAGACTCGATCATCGCGAGACCGATGATGAGCGTTGTCGTGATTTTTCCGGATACGCCGGGATTCCTTGCAACACCCTCGCAGGCCTTGCTCAGGCCGATACCCTGACCAATTCCTGTTCCGAGGGCAGCAAGGCCGATGGCAAGGCCACAGCCTAACGCTGCAAGGGCATAATAATATATTTTTCCGGTTGATGCAGAAGCGGGAGCTGCTGCCTCTTCAGCGAGCGCCAGGGGGGCACATACCCAGAGCAGAGCCAGGGCAAGCGTCATTACCGCCACAATTCTTTTCATCGAAATTTCCTCCTTTCTTGAGATATTTTGTTTAATGGGCCTCTTCAACAGACCCAGCGAGATAAAGAGAAGTCAAGAGAACAAAAACAAATGCCTGTATCAAACTTACCAGGACACCCAGACCGAGAATGGCCACGGGAACGATTAACGGTACAAGGAGTCCCAGGGCAAACAGTAACATATGCTTCGCGATCATGTTTCCAAAAAGCCGGACAGAGAGGGTTACCGGCCTCACGAGATGTCCGATGAACTCGATAATGAACATCATGGGAGCAAGCCACATGATTGGTCCGAGGAAATGCTTGATGTACTTGAATCCATGCACCTTGATTCCGTAGTAGTGTGTGGCAAGAAAAACCGGAACTGCCATGGAAGCGGTCATATTGATGTTGCTGGTAGGGGCGGTAAAGCCAGGAATAAGGCCCATAAAATTAGAGACGAGTATATAAAGACCTAATGTCCCGATGAGTGGGAAAAAATACTTTCCCCAATGGTGGCCTATGTTCTCCTCAGCGAGCTTATAGAGGGATTCCACCATCACCTCCATAAAGTTCTGGACACCCTTCGGTACAAGTGCGAGGGAGCCTCTCATGACTAATGCAACCCCGACCAAGAGGAAGGAAGCCAAGAAGGCATAGCTGACGTAGTGGGGCACCACGTGGGGATTGATGATGAGGTCCATCAATAGGGATTCTTCGTGCACTCAGTCCTCCAAAGTGAAACTCAGAGTATCTTAATGGAGAAGATGCCAAAAGTCAAGACAGGAAGCCATTAAAAAAACAAATAAATCTATGAAGTATTGGGAATCGAGAAGATGCCCCTAGAAAGCTATGCGGAGCACCCTTTCCACCGCAAAATAATCCTTATGCACAGAGATGTTCCTAAACCCCAGGCTCTTGGCTATCGCTGCCACATCTCCGGCTTCACCGTCACCCACCTCCATGACCATGAATCCGTCCCCTTCCAGATGCTCCCCTGAACTGAGGAGGATTTCCCTGTAGAATTTAAGACCGTCCTCACCCCCGTCAAGGGCTTCCATGGGCTCCCAATCTTTAATCTCGGGCTGGAGGGTTTCTATCTCGGTCCTCCTTATGTAAGGGGGGTTGGAAACAACTATGTCGAACCGCATTCCTCTCAGAGGCTCAAAAAGACTCCCCTTCAGAAAAGTGACATTCCCGATACCGTTCGTCAGGGCATTCTGCCTCGCGTATTTCAAGGCCCTTCCTGAGATATCAGTCCCAATCACTTCTGCCCCCGGAAACTCTTTAGCCATGGCAAGGGCGAGACAGCCACTTCCAGTGCAAAGATCAAGGACCTTCAGTCTCCTTTTCGTGGTGGACTGTCCAGGGTCTTTTGGTCTTTGATTAATGACTTCTGACTGACGACTTTTGACTGTTTTTATCACTTCCTCCACTACCAATTCTGTCTCGGGCCTGGGGATGAGGACACCGGGGCCGACCTTAATGGTCAACCCATAAAAATCCACATGGCCAGTGATGTACTGAATGGGCTCCCTTAGCCCTCTCCGCTCAAGAACCTTTCTGAGTGTTTCCACCTGGAGCGGTGAGAGAATCGGGTTATCCCGGTAAAGTGCGACCCTTTCAAGATCAAGGCATTGGGTTAATATGATCTCTGCTTCCTTCCGGGGGTCTTCGATACCATATCCTCCCAGGACTTTTGAAACCTCTCTCATCCCCTCACTGGCCCTTATCACTTGAGGGCCTCCCTCAGCCTTTCTGTCTGATAATGGGTGATTAAGGCATCGATAACCTCATCGATGTTCCCTTCCAGCACCTGTTCAAGCTTATGGAGGCTAAGCCCTATTCTGTGGTCTGTCACCCTGTTCTGCGGAAAGTTGTAAGTCCTTATCCTCTCGCTCCTGTCACCTGTGCCCACCTGGGTCTTTCTTTCCAGGGCACGTTCCTTTTCCTGCCTCTCCATTTCCAGGTCATAGAGCCGTGAGCGCAGGACCTTCAGTGCCTTGTCCTTGTTCTTTATCTGGGAGCGCTCATCCTGGCACTGGACGATCATCCCTGTAGGAATATGAACGATCCTCACCGCAGAATAGGTGGTGTTCACCCCCTGGCCCCCGGGCCCTGATGCACAGAATGTGTCTATCCTCAGGTCCTTTTCCTCCACCTTTATGTCCACGTCCTCTGCCTCGGGAAGCACCGCAACTGTTGCAGCAGAGGTGTGGATCCTGCCTGACGCCTCGGTGACTGGAACCCTCTGGACCCTATGGACCCCGCTTTCATATTTCAGCCTGCTGTATGCACCCTTGCCCTCTATGGCTGCCACAATCTCCTTGAGCCCACCAAGGCCTGTGGGGCTGGAGTCGATCACATCAACCTTCCATCTCCTGGACTCCGCATATTTCGAATACATCCTGAACAGGTTTGAAGCAAAAAGTGCAGCCTCCTCACCCCCAGTCCCTGCCCTTATCTCGAGGATAACACTCTTGTCGTCCCGGGGATCTTTGGGAAGAAGCATGATTTTAAGTTCTTCTTCGATTAAAGGCCTCTTCACTCTTAATTCATCCAGTTCCGCCTGCGCCAGTTCCTTCATGTCCCCGTCCCCGCCCCTGAGAAGCTCGTCCGCACCCTCAATATCGGTCAGGAGCTTCCTGTATTGTCCTATCTTCTCCACCAGGGGATGGAGATCCGACTGTTCCTTAGAGTATTTCTGGTACTGCTGCGGACTGGAGAGGATTTCCGGACTCATGAGGAGTCTGGTCAATTCATCGTACTTGTCCTGTATGGTCTCAAGCTTCCGGAGCATTGTTTACCTCTAACTGCAATACCTCATTTACCGCCTTAATGGCAACCTCTATCTGGGAGTCGTCGGGCTCCCTTGTGGTAAGCCTCTGTAACATTAATCCGGGAAGGATCATTAAATGGATGAGCGTGTTTTCTTTCATCTTCGCAGATACCCTTAACAGCTCATATGATGTCCCTGCAATCACCGGTATCAGGACAAGTCTCGACAGGAACTTCCCCCCAAAAGGCCAAGACTGTGGAATGAAGGAAAATATGAGGATGCTCATTACCATTACGATGAGAAGGAAACTGGTGCCGCACCTGGGATGATGTGGGCTGAAGATCCGTACGTTTTCGACATCCAACTGCTTCCCTGCCTCGTATGCATGGATCACCTTGTGTTCTGCCCCATGGTACTCGAATATCCTCCTCATGTCCTTCCACAGCCCGATGACCGATACATAGAACAAGAAAATGAATACCCTGATGACCCCGTCCGTAAGATTAAAGACCAGGGAGCTTGTGGTAATCATGCCCACGGCATGTCCTGCAAGCTTTGTGAGATATAATGGCAGGAATAGGAAAAGGCCAATACCGATCAGGAGGGCAACTCCCATGGTGGATGCGATAGCGGTCTTGCTCATGGGTTTTTCCTCTTCTGTGCTGTATGCCTTGCTTGCCGAAAACTCTATTGCCTTCATGCCAATGGCAAGGGCATGATAGAGACCCACACACCCCCGTATGAAGGGGAGGTGAAGGAACCCGGGTAATTTCCTAAGGAATTCCCTCTTTATGTGGATGTCGCCCTTTTGGTCTCTTACCGCAACGGTCCAGCCCCTTGGCGACTTCATCATCACGCCTTCGATAACCGCCTGGCCCCCGATATTCTTCATTTCATCCTCCAACCTTTTTTGTCAAAAAAAAGCCGTCAGCCTACTCACCCAGACCGACGACCTTTTATATGTACTCCGCTACTTCTTCGCGTACTTTCTCTTGAACTTCTGTACCCTGCCCTCTGCATCCATGAGCTTCTGTTTCCCGGTGAAAAAGGGATGGCACTTCGAACAGATATCCACATGAATCACCGGCTTTGTGGATTGCGTCGTAAAGGTCTCACCGCAGGCGCACACCACCTTCGCTTCTTTATAATCGGGATGAATTCCTTCTTTCAACTCACTCCTCCTCAATCGAAATTTATCTATTTTAATTCATCAAACACATTTTTGGCAATATGCATGCAACCCAGAGACCGATTCCGATAAGCAAATCTGCTTCCCAAAAGGACAGACCCTTATTCCCTGCTCAAAGAATGGTTATCAAAAAGGGGGTTAAGCGGCTGTAGTCTTTGCGGCCTTCTTTGCAGCAGCTGCCTGAAATACTTCATGAGCATTAAATGTTCCGTCAATGGCCTGCACAGGGCACTTTGCCGTGCATATGCCACAGCCTATGCACTTATCCTGGTCTATGGCATGCTTTTTCTTCAACTCACCCGAGGCTGCGTTCACCGGACATACTTTCATGCAGATCTGGCATCCGATACAGTTGTCCAAAACAACCGCCTTCGGTCTCTTCGGGATGAAATCTCTTATTGCGTTCGTGGGACACGGAGACACGCATAGCCCGCATACCTCACATTTGTCAAGGTCAATCCTTGAGAGGTTAGAGGAAATGGAAGGGGCATCAAAGGGACACACCTTCACACACTTACCGCATGCGATGCACCCCACCTGGCAGTTCTTTTTTGTATCAACCCCTCTATCTCTGGAGTGGCAGGCAACGAGTACCTGTCTTGAGGCAGGAAGAACCTCAATCACCTTCTTGGGACATGCCTGTTCGCATTTCCTGCATCCAGTGCATTTAGTGATATCCACCACCGGGATATGGTCATCATTCATGGTGATGGCATTAAAGGGACAAACCCTTGCGCATGTCCCGTATCCAAGGCACCCATAGGCACATGCCTTGTCTCCCCCGCCTGCCAGTACCGCGGCACGGCAGTCCTGAACCCCTTCATACTTATATTTTTTTATAGACTTCGGCCATCCTCCCTGGCACATTATCCTTGCGAATATGGGTTCTCGGGCCTCAGCCTTTTTCCCGGTAATAAGTGCCACCGCCTCAGCGCCCCTCGCACCTGCCGGGGTACAGAGATTCGGGGGGACATCCGGGTTGTTCACCACTGCCTCGGCGTATTGCTCGCAGCCCGCATATCCGCACGCACCGCAGTGTGCATGCGCAAGGTTATCTTTTACCTGTTCCACCCTTGGGTCGATCTTGACAGAAAACCTTTTTGCTGCAAAGGCGAGTCCAAGACCAAATACCAAGCCCACGCCTGCAAGAAAGACTGCGGTAAACTTTAGCAAGGGAAGAAGTTCCACATGCTCCTTCGCTTCAACTCCCCCTCCGACACCTGCGTAAACGGGAGAAACAATGCTCAGGAAGAACACCAAAATACAAAAGAGCTGAAGTGCAAGAATTCCTATATCTGAGGAGCCTCTTCCCCCTCCACAATTCGCACTCATATTCTCTCTTTTTTTCATATAATCCGACAGTTCCATAATCTTATACTACCATAGTCTCTTATAACGTAATCAACCCGGAGAAGCCGGTAAAAGCCAGCGCAATGAGGCCAGTAATGATAAATGCAATGGGCAATCCCTTAAAGGGTCCCGGTACATCCGCAAGTTCGAGCTTTTCACGGATACTCGCCATGATTACCAGGGCCAGCGCAAAGCCAATCCCGGAACCAAAACCAAAGGCAATACTCTGAATAAAATTATAATGCTCTCCCGCGTTGATCAGCGGAACAGCAAGGATAATGCAGTTGGTGGATATCAAGGCAAGATAGATTCCCAGCTTGTAATAAAGTCCGGGCGCGGTCTTCCTCATGATGGTGTC
>Ga0335084_10007085_pt1 | contig 11154 bp, 7 predicted proteins | sample Lox_Sample_44_FD_206721 | JGI IMG/M metagenome (GOLD analysis project Ga0335084, IMG submission 206721) | Soil microbial communities from Loxahatchee National Wildlife Refuge, Florida, United States - Lox_Sample_4.4 | ecosystem: Environmental > Terrestrial > Soil > Wetlands | place: USA: Florida...
GGTGCGTGACGGGCCGCCCTGCGTGTTGTTGTCCTGCGTGCCCCCGTATACGAAGTAGAACGGCCAGGAGTTGTCGAGCGCCACCTTGTAGAACTGAGTCACGGGCAGGTTCTCGAAGAACCGCCAAGTCGCGGCGCGGTCGAAGCTCTCGTAGAGGCCGCCGTCGCAGCCGTTGATCAGGTGATCGGTGTTGTCGGGATCGATCCACAGCGCGTGATTGTCGACGTGCTTCGACTTCTCGCCCGCGTGCCGCCAGGTCTTGCCGCCGTCGTAGGTCACCTGCATGAAGGTGTCCATCGAGTAGACGCGATCCGCGACTTTCGGGTCGGGCACCAGCTCCTGGTAGTACTGGGGGCTGGTCGAGAGGTAGTCGCTCATCTTGGTCCAGTTCGCGCCGGCGTCGGTCGAGCGATAGACGCCTCCCTTTCCGTCCTGCGCTTCGACGATCGCGTACACCACGTTGGGGTTGGCGGGAGAAATTGCGAGACCGATGCGGCCCATGTCGACAGTGGGCAGGCCGTTCTTGAGCTTGGTCCAGGTCTTGCCGCCGTCGGTCGACTTGTGGATGCCGGAGCCCGGGCCGCCGTCGATCAGCGTCCAGACCCGGCGATGACGCTGGTAGGCCACGGCGTAGACCACGTCCGGATTGCGTGGATCGAGATGCACCTCGTTCACGCCGGTCTTGTCGTCGATCTCGAGGCACTTGTTCCAGGTCTTGCCGCCGTCGGCGGTCTTGTACAACCCGCGATCACCGCCCTCGCGCCACAGCGGGCCCTGGGCGGCCACGTACACGACGTCGGAATTGCGGGGGTCAACCGCGATCTGACCGATGTGCTCCGAGTCCTTGAGTCCGACGTTCGACCAGTGCTTGCCGCCGTCCACCGATTTGTAGACGCCGTCGCCGTAGCTGACGCTCCGCTGGCTGTTGTTCTCACCGGTGCCGACCCAGACGGTCAGTGGCCGCTGGGGGTCGATGGTCACGCAGCCGATCGAGTAGGAGCCCTGGTCGTCGAAGATCGGATCCCAGGTCACGCCGGCGTTGGAAGTCTTCCACACGCCGCCGCTGGCCGACGCGACGTACCAGGCGGACTTGTCGGACGGATGCACCGCGATATCCACGATGCGTCCCGACATGAAGGCCGGACCGATCGAGCGGAACTTGAGTCCCGAAAACGTTCCCGAGCGGAACAGCGAGTCCGCGTCGGGTTTCGAGGTCTTGCTCGAGGACGCGGGCCCTCCCGTGGACCTGGACTGCGACTTGGGAGCGGACGGCTTGCCAGCAGCAGCGGCGGCGAACGGCGGCGCCGGGGCAATGGCCGCGATCAACGCGATGGCTACCAGAGAGCGCTTCACGGAGTCCTCCGGGCAGATGACGTGAATTCGAGTGAATCGCGGGATATTGCCGCGAACTTGCCCGCGACGCCAGCGCGCTCGGATCCGCGCGCACGGCCGGTCTGCGAGCGAGCAGACGCCCCCGCGCGCGCCGACACGCAACAACAGAACCGCCGCCCGACGGAAGTCGTCGAGCGGCGGTGAATGCCGGTTACCGCGCGATTACTTGTGACCAGCCGCGGTGCTGTCTGCGACCCCCATCCTGGACTTCACCCGGGTCATCGATTGCTCGCGCCAACTCTTGTAGGCCGCCATCTGCTCGGGCGTGAAGACGCCCGCGAGCTTGGCATCGGTCGCGTCACGCAGATTCGCCACGTCCTTCTGGAGAGCCGCCCGGTTCGCGGGGGTCCGATCGACCGCGGCGTACTTCATTCGGATCTGCCGGAGCTGATAGGCATGGTCGAGGAGAATGGGGCGAGCCTTGTCGCGTTGCTCCTGACTGACGTTGAGCGTGTCGGCGAGCTGCTTGAGCTGGTGGCCGACTTCGGCCTTCAGCGCCGCCCGAGCGCTGTCCGAGAGAGCGGGCATCCGGGGCGCTGCCGCCGCGGCCGCTGCCGCGGGTGCAGCTGCCGCGGGTGCAGCCGCCGCAGCCGGGGCCGAAGCGGCGGGCTGAGCTGCGGCCGCGGGCTTCGCCTTCGTGGTGTCCGCGGCGGCCTTCGAATCAGAGCCGCGGCGGCGAGCCGACGCGGGCAGCGCCACGACCATCAGGGTGAGACCGAGCAACAGGACCAAACGGGTACGACTTCCGGAATTCCACATGACGAGCGCACCTCCCCAGATTTCGCCGAGAACTTGCGGCCACTCGGGCCGCGGAATACGACCTCGCCGAGCTGGGGCAGTACGGATCTCGCGGCGCAAGAGCTAGCACTTTCCCATTCGTACCGCGCTTGGGGCCCCCATCGCGCTCGAATTCTTGACCCTGCCGCGGGCGGCCCGTAGCATCCAAGGCTCATGGAATCCATGGTGAGCAAGAGCTTCGGGCACTACACGATTCTCCGGAAGCTCGGCAGCGGCGGCATGGGCGTGGTGTACGAGGCCGAGGACTCGAAGCTCGGCCGGCGGGTCGCCCTCAAATTCCTGACGCCGGAGATGGGCCAGGATGCGCAGGCCTTGGAGCGCTTCCAGCGCGAGGCACGTGCAGCGTCCGCACTGAATCACCCCGGCATTTGCACCATCTTCGCCATCGAGCAGCTCGAGCAGCAGCATTTCATCGTGATGGAGCTGCTCGAAGGCGAGAACCTCGCCCAGAAGCTGAACGGCCGGGCGCTGCCGCTCGACCAGACCCTCTCGCTCGGAATCCAGATCGCCGACGCGCTCGAGTCGGCGCACGCGAAGGGCATCGTTCACCGCGATATCAAGCCCGCCAACATCTTCGTGAGCTCTCGCGGGCAGGCCAAGATCCTCGACTTCGGCCTGGCCAAGGTGGGCGGCGAACGCCGAGCGGCGCCGGCCGCGGGTGTCGCCTCGCACATGGAAACCGTCGGCCCTCGGGAAGAGCTGACGATGCCCGGAACCACGCTCGGCACCGTGGCCTACATGTCGCCCGAACAGGCGCGCGGCCAGCTCACCGACGCGCGCACCGATCTCTTTTCCTTCGGCGCCGTCCTGTACGAGATGGCGACCGGCATCAAGCCGTTCGAGGGCGACACCTCGGCGATCATCTACGAGGCCATTCTGAATCGCGAGCCGCCGCTGGTGGACCAGGTGAATCCCGCTCTGCCCGCCGGGCTGAGCCGGATTCTCGAGAAGGCGCTCGAGAAGGATCGCAACCTTCGCTATCAGAGCGCGACCGACCTCAAGACCGACCTGATTCGGCTCAAGCGCGACGTCGAGTCGGGCGCGCGCCGGGCGTCGGACGCCGTCGAGAGCCGCGGGGGCGCGAGTCGGGCCCAGGCCGAAAAATCGATCGCCGTGCTCTATTTCGAGAACCTGAGCGGGGTGAAGGAAGACGAATACCTGCGCGACGGCATCACCGAAGACATCATCACCGAGCTGTCGAAGATCCGCGGGTTGAACATCTTTTCGCGTCCGACGGTGCTCGCCTATCGCGACAAGCAGGTGACGCCGGCTCAGATCGGCCAGCAGTTGAAGGCCGCCTACGTGCTGGCGGGCAGTCTGCGACGCGCCGGCACTCGGCTGCGCATCAACGCCCAGCTGGTGGACACGCACACCGACTTTCCGCTGTGGTCGGAGCGCTACGACCGGGAAATGAAGGACGTCTTCGAGGTGCAGGACGAGATCGCGCGCAAGATCGCGGAGGCGCTGCGCATCACGCTCTCGCCCCAGGAGCAGGCGGCGCTGGCCGCCAAGCCCACCGAGAACCTCCAGGCCTACGATCTCTACCTGCGTGGCAAGAGCTACGCGCGCCGCCTGACCCGTCACGACTCGGAATTCGCACTCCAGATGTTCGAGAGCGCGGTGGCGCAGGATCCCGAGTTCGCACTGGCTCACGCCGCGATCGCCAACGTCTGCGCCAGCTACTACTACCTGTACGATCGGGAACGGAAGTGGATCGATCGCGCCGAATCGGCCTGCGAGCGCGCGGTCGCGCTCAGGCCGCATCTGCCCGAGGTGGAGGTGGCGCGCGGCTGGATCCACTACGCCGCCGATCTGGTCGAGGAATCGATCGGCTGCGCCCGGCGCGCGATCGAGCTCAAGAGCGATTGCGAGGGCGCCTACTACCTGCTGTTGCGCGCGCTGTTCTCGGCCGGTCGCAACGTCGAGGTCGCCGAGATCACGGATGCCGCGCTCGAATCGAGCGGCAACGACTACAACATCTACGTGCCGATCGAAAACGCGCTGGCGGTGCTGGGCAAGGAGGAGGCGCTGCGCAACGTGCGCCAGCGCTCGATCCAGGCGCTCGAAAACCATCTCAAGGAGATGCCCGAGGACGCCCGCGCGAGAACGCTGCTCGCCACCGACTACGCGGCCCTCGAGCGGGTCGAGGACGCGATTCGCGAGGCCAGTCTCGCCATGGTGCTGCGACCCGACGAGGCCATGGTGCACTACAACGCCGCCTGCACCTTCTGCGCCCTCAATCGCAAGGCCGAAGCCCTCGACGCGATGAGCCGCGCCTGGAAGGCCGGCTATCGCGATCCGATCTGGGCGCGGCGTGATCCGGATCTGATGCTGCTCCACGGCGAGCCCGAATTCGACCGGCTCTATCCGGCGGTGCCCGGGACGGCGTGATGCTAGGGCGGGCCGCTCGACTCGGCGTGGCGTGTTTCGCCGCGGCAGGAGTCCTGCTGCTCCGACCCGATGCGGCTCGCGCCGGGTCCGCCCCGGCGGATTCGCTGGCCGCCACTCCGGCGGTCCCGAGGTCGGACTCGGTCGCCGCGCCCGACCCCACGCGCCTCGCGGAGATCCAGCTCGCGCTCGAGAGGTATCACGATATCCAGGTGTTTTTCGGTCCTGAGAACCTGCTCGGTCACCGCGCCACCGCGTCCTCTGACGGGATCTCGATCCAGACCCGGTACAGCGGGATCTCCAACGTGCGCGCGACGTCGGAGGAACGGGCGTACTCCTGGAGCGAGATGGATTCGGTCCGCGTGCGTCGAGCCGGACACGGAATCGGTCCGATCGTCGGGGGAGTGGTCGGATTCAGCGTCGGCGTCGGCGTGGCCATCTCCGAAAGCCCGGATAGCGTTCTCCCAGGCGGAGAGGGACCGAACGGCGTCCCCATCCTGCTCGGCCTCGTCGCCGGAACGGGACTCGGCTACCTGATCGATCACGCCGGGCCGTGGCACCGGGTCTATCCCTAGCTTCCTGGGGCCGCCAGGCGTCAGCTCACGCGTTTCGGCTCTCCGGCCGCCGACTCCCGTTCCACCGCCTCGAGCACCCGCCGCGTTTCGGGCGAGAGCCAGTCCACTTCGCCGGATTGAGCCACCGCCACGCGGCCGGCTCGATCGAGCACCACGGTATGGGGAACGCGCGGACAGGGTATGCGGGCGCGCAGCTCGCCCGGACCATCGAGCAGCACCGGGAGCCGCAGGCGCTGGCGGCCGACATAGCGCGCCACCGAGGGGAAGGGATCGAACGCCACCAGCACGATGCGCAGCTCGCCGCTTCGAAACTCCTGCGCCAATGAATCGAGCGCTGCCGATTGCGCGCGCGAATCGCGCTCCCACGGCGCCCAGTAGTGAATGAGCAACGGATGCTCGGCCGAGCGCACGCGCGCCATGCCGACCGGCACCACCGGCAGCACCACGTCGCACGAGACGGCGGCGCGTCGTTCCACAGGGATCAGTGCGAGCGGCCGGGGCCGATCCCGGCCGCGATCCACGCGAATCAGCTCGACGCGCCAGGCGATGACGCCGGCCAGCAGAAAGGCCAGGACGATCAGGGGAATCAGCGCGTGGCGGCGCTGCACGGCGGTCAGGAAGTCGGTGTCGAAGGGGAGTCCGCGAGCACGGCTCGCGAGCCCATCAACCAGCGCATCCAGCGCGCCAGGCTGTCGAGCACCACCACCACCAGCAGCGCCATGACGATCAGCGTGACCACGCTTTGCAGCTTGGCGGGAGCGGGAGCGGCGACGAACGCCGCCCACAGCGACGGCGCGCCGGCGAGCAGTTGGGGGCGCAGGTAGTTGACCGACAGATTGAGCCAGCCCGCGGTCAGCGTGTTGACGATCATGAAGGCCAGCGGCACCAGCGTGCACCACGCGTAGCGCGCGCGCCCCATATTGATGAGGACCGAGGTGCCGATCGCGAGCGCGAACGCCGCCAGCATCTGGTTGCACACTCCGAGCATCGGCCACACCGTGCTCACGCTGCCGGTCCACACGAAATAGCCCCAGCCGAGCACCGCCAGCGCGCTGAACAGGGCCGCGGGCGCCATCCCTCGCCAATCGCGCAGCGAGGGCACCGCCATGCCGCCCACTTCCTGCAGCATGTAGCGCGTGACGCGCGTGCCGGCATCGATCAGGGTCAGCACGAACAGTGCCTCGAACATGATGGCGAAGTGGTACCAGAACGCCATCAGATTCTTCAGGAAGGGCAGCGTCGAGAAGATCTGCGCCATTCCGACCGCCAGCGACACCGCGCCGCCCGGGCGTCCCGCGAGCTGCTCCCCGACCTGGGCCTCCAGCACGTGCAGGTTCTGCACCGCCATGCCGAGCTTCGCGAACACCTCGGGGCGCGCGTTAATCGCGAAGTAGTCGGCGGGCTGGAGCGCGCAGGCGGCGATCAGCGCGATCACGCCGACGAAGCCCTCGAGCACCATGGCGCCGTAGGAGATCGGCAGGATGTCGCGCTCGCGATCGATCATCTTGGGCGTGGTCCCCGAGGCGATCAGCGAGTGGAATCCCGAGATCGCGCCGCAGGCGATGGTGATGAACACGTAGGGGAAGAGCGTGCCGGGGAACACCGGGCCGCCGCCGTGGATGAACGGCGTCAGCGCCGGCATCTGCAGCTTCGGGTTGACCAGGATCACGCCGATCGCGAGCAGGCCGATCGCGCCGATCTTCATGAAGCTCGAAAGGTAGTCGCGCGGGGCGAGCAGCAGCCACACCGGCAGCACCGCGGCGACGAAGCCGTAGACCATGACGCCGGCGGCGATGCCTTTCTCCGGGTACAGGAACCACGCGCGCATCGGCGAGCCCTGGATCCACGCGCCGGCCGCGACCGCCAGCAGCAGCGCGATCACCCCGAAGATCGTGACGCCGCGAATCGCGCCCGGGCGGACGCCCTTGAGCCACAGTCCCATCGCCAGCGCGATCGGAATGGTGAGCGCGATGCTGAACACGCCCCAGGCGCTCTCCTTCAAGGAGTTCACCACCACCAGCGCCATCGCCGCGAGCGCCACGATCATCACGAACACGATCGCGATCGCGGTCGCCGCCCCGGTCACCGGACTGACCTCCTCGCGGGCGATGTTGGCGAGCGAGCGACCGCCGTGGCGGACGGAGGCCGTGAGGATCACGAAGTCATGGGCGCCGCCGGCCAGCACCGAGCCGACCAGCAGCCAGAGGAACCCCGGCAGGTAGCCGAACTGCGCCGCCAGCACCGGCCCGATCAGCGGGCCCGCGCCGGCGATCGCCGCGAAATGGTGACCGAACAGCACCCAGCGGTGGGTGGGAACGTAGTCGCGACCGTCGCGCCGGGTGTGGGCCGGGGTCGTCTTCAGGTCGTCGAGCGTCGCCACCCGCGCGGCCAGGAACGCGCCGTAGGTGCGATAGCCGATCACCGCCGCCAGCGCGGAAATCACGACCAAGTAGAGTGCCGGCAATTCTCCTCCTCAGGGTTGTGAACCCGCAGAGACTCGCGAATTCTAGCTCAACTCGGCCCGCTCCGGCGCCGCAGCGCGTGCCACGCGAGGCCGTACACCAGCAGCGCCAGACCGAGGCAGGTGAGCGAGGTCGCGACGGTCACGAACATCGCCGAGTGATAGTCGGCGCTGCTCGCCGCCTCGCGCCAGTCCTCCCACACCAGCGCCAGCGCCGCGACCGCCGGCAGCAGCACCAGCGCCGCGATGCGGGCGGCGCGCTCCGGCGCCGAGAGTCGCTCGGTGGGAAGCGCCAGCGCCGGCTGCTCAGGCGCGCGTCGCGCGACGCCGCGCAGCACCCAGGCGATCGCCAGCAATCCGGCCAGCGTGCTCACGTGCTGGAGCAGTCGGAAGCAGCGCACCGGATACCCGAATACCGTGAACAGGGTGGCGCTCAGCGCCGGCAAGCGCATCACCACCGGGCTCCCGGCATGAGTGAAGGAATCCCAGGCGATGTGCGTGAGCGCGCCGACCCACAGCGAGAACAGGATCGCGGGAATCGAGCGGCTCGGCAGGCCCGGCCAGCGGGCGATCTGCTCGGCGGCGCGCGGCTGGAGCGATGCCGGCAGCAGGGCGGCGAGTGGAACCTTGAGCACCAGGTGGTAGATCACATAGGTGGCGAATCCGACCGGCAACGAGAAGAAGACCGAGCCGCGCAGCGAGTGGCTCTGGAGCCGACTGACGAGCCCGGGCATCAGGTAGGCGAAATCCGGCGTCATGCTCCCGATCACCAGCGCCGACAGCACGAACCGCCGGGGCGCGGCGCGCCGGATCGGAAGGATGGCGGCGGGATGTGCAAACGTGAACGGCATTGCCGCATCTTACTTCGACGTGCCACCGAAGGTGTGAGGAGCGGGGGTCAGGCCGCCTGGCGGTCGGCTTCGTCGGAAGTCGCGACGTCGTAGAGCTGGAGAAAGATCTCGATGATCGCGGGATCGAACTGGCTTCCGCTCGCTTCCCGCAGGATCTTCATGGCTTGCAGCGGCGTGCGTCCCTTGCGGTAGGCGCGATCGGTGACGATGGCGTCGTAGGTGTCGGCGACCGCGATGATGCGCGCGCCGATCGGAATCTGCTCGCCCTGAAGGCCCTTGTAGCCGGTGCCGTCCCAGCGCTCGTGGTGGTAGGCGACCATCGGAATCACATGACGCAGGATGCCGCCCATCGAGCGCACCATGGTCTCGCCGACCTCGACGTGCCGGCGCATCTCGGTCATCTCCTCCTCGGTGAGGCCGGCGGCCTTGCGCAGGACCTCGGCGCTGATGTCGACCTTGCCGATGTCGTGGAGATAGGCGCCCACGCGGATGTTCTCGACTTCGATTTCCGAGAGTCCGACCGCCCGCGCCAGCTCCACCGAATATTCGGCCACCCGGCGGGAGTGATTCTCGGTGTAGCGATCGACCGAGTCGATGAACTTGGACATCAGCTCGAGAATACCGTGATAGGCCTGATGCAGGTCACGAAGCTGGGCCTCCTTCTCCTCGTAGAGCGTGCCGACGACGTAGGAGGTGAGCACCAGGAAGCATCCCCAGGTGCACAGGTCCAGCCAGCGCATCCAGCCTTCCGGTTCCTGGCCGGCGAACTGGCCGGCGTTCGCGAACGCGATCGCGAAGACGATCGCGCACGAGAACAGCGCCGAATAGACGCCCTTGCGCAGGCCCAGCGAATACGCGCCGAACACCACCGGCACGTAGTAGAAGTTGAGAAAGGCGCGCTGATTCACGACGAAGAAGTGGATGACGCCGGTGACCGCGACGATCCCGAGCAGGACCAGAAGGCCGCGATTGACCCGCCACAACTGCTTCAGGCGCCTCGTCACGAGGCCTTTCTCAGCTTCTCGTTGGCTGCGCGCGGACGCCGCGCGCGCGCCGGCAGCTCGTGCACCTGGCCGCCGGAGAGCATGCGCTCGGATTCGGCCCCGCAGGCGGGACAGAAACTCCACTCGGCGTTGAGTCGCTTCCGGCACTTGGTGCAGTGCTCGCCCACGAACTCACCGCATCCCGGGCAGAACTCGAACTCCTGGTTGAGGAACATGTGGCAGCTCGGGCACACGCGCCCGGCCTGCTCGGCCAGATAGACGACGCGCGTGACTTCTTCGAGCGTGGTGCGGCCGGTCATCACTTTCTTCAGCCCATCCTCACCGATGGAGCGCATGCCGGATTCGATCGCCGACTGGCGGATCACGGCGTCCGGAGAGTTGCGGATGATCAGACTGCGCAGGGTCTCGTCGACTTCGAACATCTCGAAGATGCCGGTCCGCCCGGCATATCCGGTTTCGCGGCAGCTCGAGCACCCGCGTCCGCGATGGAGGGTCACCGTGCCCTGGTGCCCGCCGCTCGAGATGCGGTTGAGAGTCGAGGCGTCGGCCTCGTATTCCTCGCGACACTTCGGGCACAGGGTGCGCACCAGACGCATCGCGACCACGCCCACCAGCGCGGTCGCCACCATGAACGGCTCGAGCCCAAGATCGATCAGGCGCGTCACCGCGCCGGGCGCGTCGTTGGTGTGCAGCGTGCTCAATACCAGATGGCCGGTGACCGAGGCGCGGAAGGCGATCTGGGCGGTCTCCTTGTCGCGGATCTCGCCGATCATGATGATGTCGGGATCCTGGCGAAGGATGGCGCGCAGCGCTCCGGCGAACGTCTTCTTGCCCTTCTCGTCCACCTGCACCTGATTGATGCCCGAGAGTTGGAACTCGACCGGATCCTCGACGGTCACGATGTTCTTGGTCTCGTGCTGCAGATGGCGCAGCGCCGAGTAGAGCAACGTCGACTTGCCCGAACCGGTGGGCCCGGTCACCAGGACGATGCCCTGCGGGCGGTCGAGGTAGCGGCGGATCTGATCGAGGTGGTCGGAGAGGAAGCCGAGCTCCTCGAGCGAGACACGGGTGCGGCCCTGGTCGATCACCCGGATCACGACTTTCTCGCCGTTGGTCACCGGCAGCGTGGACACGCGCATGTCCACGCGCCGGCCGCCGATCTCCACCATCAGGCGTCCGTCCTGAGGCTGTCGCTTCTCGGCGATGTCGAGGTTCGAGAGCACCTTGATGCGCGAGACGATCGCGCTCTGCGTCCACTTGGGCAGCTTCTGCACTTCCTGCAGGAGTCCATCGATGCGCAGGCGCACCACCAGATCGCGGTCCTGGGGTTCGATGTGGATGTCGCTGGCGCGATCCTCGACGGCGCGATGGAGCAGCCAGTTGGTGAGCCGCACGATCGGGCGGCCTTCGGCTTCCGCCTTGAGCTGGTCGATGGCATCGGCGGGCTCGTCGAGACTCACGGCGCTCACCGACACCTCCTCCTCGACGTTGATGATGCTCGAGAGCACCTCGTTCATCGAGGAGTCGATGTCGTAGAAGCGCTCGATCGCCTGAAGGATCGAGGAAGGCGTGGCCAGCACCGGCTGGATGAACATGCCGCTGTGAAAGCGCAGGTCCTCGAGGGCCGCGACGTTGAGCGGGTCGGCCATGGCCACCTTGAGCGTGCGCTTGCCCTCGACGTCGAA
>Ga0335084_10007086_pt1 | contig 11154 bp, 10 predicted proteins | sample Lox_Sample_44_FD_206721 | JGI IMG/M metagenome (GOLD analysis project Ga0335084, IMG submission 206721) | Soil microbial communities from Loxahatchee National Wildlife Refuge, Florida, United States - Lox_Sample_4.4 | ecosystem: Environmental > Terrestrial > Soil > Wetlands | place: USA...
ACAGCAGCTTGTCAACTTCTAAACACACGAAAAGCGCCCCGTCGTCCGTTCCACACCACAGAGGCAACGGTCGAGGGCGGATCTTGGTAGCCGAATTGTGGAAGGCAATGTAATCAGGGCCATGCGCAAAGGCAAGCCGCGTTTCCCGCAATCCCGCCCTGCTTCAACCCGCCACCCCGAAACCGGGGCTCCGGGCCGCTCCAAATCCGCCCCCGCTTCGACCGGCCCGCAAAAATCGGGGCGGTCAGGCGCCGCCCGCCGGCCCGAATCGAGGCACAAACCGGTCGCGACGCCGGCCGAGCATTGGGCGGAGCCTGCCGAGCGGGAGTCCGGCCGCGACCAGGGTCGGCGTCCCCCGCCCGAACGCGCGGGAACCAGTGGCTTCTGGCTCTATGGCCTACATGCGGTTCGCGCTGCCCTCGCCAATCCGCGCCGGCATATCCACCGGATTCTGGTCACTCGGGAACTGGCCGGCGAGCTGTTCGAGGGGATCGACCGGTCCGCGCGGCCGCGGCCCTTGCCCACCCCGGAATCCATGGACCGCGAAGCTATCGGCCGGCTGCTGCCGACGGGCGCCGTTCATCAAGGCGTGGCAGCCCGGGTCGAGCCCTTGCCTTATATCGCGCTCGAGGACCTGACGGCGGACCTCGATCCCCTGGCGCCGGCCCTCCTGGTCGTGCTCGACCAGGTCAGCGATCCCCACAATGTCGGCGCCATCTTGCGTTCGGCCGCGGCCTTCGGCGCCAGGGCCGTGATCGTAACCGAGCGCCATGCCGCCCCCGAGACGGGCACGCTCGCCAAATCGGCCAGCGGAGCCCTCGACGTCGTGCCGCTGATCCGGGTCGCCAATCTCGCCCGCGCACTCGAGCTCCTTAAAAAGGCCAATATCTGGTGTCTGGGTTTTGCCGCGGACGCCCCGGACAGCCTGCCCAAGACCCGGCTCGCGGAACGCGTGGCGCTGGTCCTGGGCTCGGAGGGCCAGGGCATGCGCCGGCTCACGCGGGAGGGGTGCGACCTTTTGCTCAGCCTGCCGACCGGGGGACCGATCGATCAACTGAATGTGTCGAATGCCGCCGCGATCGCGCTCTATGAATGGGCCCGCCAGCATGGGCAAGCGCGTTGACCGGAATCACCACGACAGGATGCGATCACATGTCTCTGAAATCCGCCTCCACCGCCGCGCTCTTCGTCGTGAGCTTCGTCGTCGCGGGCGGGCTGTTGCTCTTCAACGGCCTCCATGTCCTGGCCCAGGACAAGATCATCGCGCCCGGCGCCAGCGACGCGCAGATCGACGAGTTCTTCAAGCCCTTCGATGCCAACAACGACCGCGTCATCTCCTATGAGGAGTTCTCGGTCAAGCAGCGCAGCCGCTTCACCCAGCTGGATGGCGACAAGAACGGTCAAGTGACGCTCGCCGAGTATACCGCCGACGTCCAGAGCAAGCCCGACAAGCTGGCCAAGGAAACCTCGAAATTCATCAGCCTCGACAAGGACCAGGACGGCAACCTGACGGCCGAGGAGTTCGAGGCGCCCCGCCGCCAGCAGTTCGACCAGATGGACGCGAACTGCGACGGCCAGATGTCCTGGGCCGAATTCGCCGCGACCGTGCGCAACAAGCCGCTGGCGAAAAGCTGCTGAACGGCGAAACGCGCTCCGCTCGTCATCCCCGCGAACCCGGGGACCCATCCCGATCCAGGTCGACAGGTGGCGACATGGGTCCCTGCTTTGGCGGGGTCGGTAGCGGTGGGCGCAATGCCGCCGGTACGGCGGGATTCCCGGCCGGCGCATGCGGTGAGTTGCCACTGGGGCCCGCAATTCGCGGTTTTGGCCCCTGCGGCACCTGGGCAAATACATTCTTAGGAACATATACAGCAGGCTCTGGGTGTGACCGGCGCAACGCGAGGGGACGGCAAAGCCGCTGATGGGCCTGACATTTCTGAAATCCGATGTGCAGGCCATGGCGTTTGGCGTGCTCGCCATGTTGCTGCTGCCCGCCCTGGCGTTGATCCCCAATGAAGTCCTTATCGGCAGCTTGGGCGACTATCTGCCGATCCATTCCGTCCTGGAAATGTTCGCGGTGGTGGTCTGCGCGCTCGTCGCGGTGATCGGCTGGAGCCCGATCCACAACGAGCGGGCCGTCCACATGGTCGTGCTGTCCTGCGGTTTCCTCGCCGTCGGCTTGATCGATTTCGCCCATCTGCTGTCCTTTGCCGGGATGCCGGATTTCGTGACGCCGTCAGGCGTCGAGAAGGCCATCGATTTCTGGTTGGCGGCACGGGTCGCCGGAGCGCTGACCCTGCTGATCGTGGCGATTGCGCCGATGCGCTGGCGGGCCGGCCCCGCCCTGCGCGCCGGCGCGCTCGGAGCAGCGATCGCCTACACCGCCCTTGCCTACATCACCGTCCTGGGCTTCCAGGACATGCTGCCGGCGACTTTCGTGCCCGGCATCGGCCTGACCCCTTTCAAGATCGGCGCCGAATATTCGATCATGGGCCTCCATTTGCTCGCGGCGCTGATCGTCTGGCGTTGGTCCGAGAATCGCGCGGTCTTCAGACGGCCGCTCCTCTTGGCGGCGCTGATGATACTGACAGCGAGCGAAATGGCCTTCACGCTCTACTCGGCGCCGCACGACCTGTTCAACCTCATCGGCCATGTCTACAAAGTGATCGGATTCTACCTGATCTACCGCATGGTCTTCGTCGATGCGGTCCACCTTCCCTATCTTCGGCAATTGTCGACCGGCAGACGCATCGCCGAACTGAATCGGTCGCTCGAGGAGCGGATGGTCGAGCTACGGCGCGAGCGTGAGCATGCGCTCGAGGCCAGCAAGGCGAAGTCGGAGTTTCTGGCGAACATGAGCCACGAACTGCGCACGCCGCTGAATGCGATTCTCGGTTATTCCGAGATCATGCACTTGCAGATGTTCGGCGAGCTGCCGGCCAGATATCAGGAATACTCCGAGGACATCTTCCGGGCCGCCGGACACCTGCGTGCCGTGATCGACGACATCCTCGACATGTCCCGGATCGAAGCCGGGAAGCACAAGCTGGCGCTGGAACAGGGAGATCTCGCAACGATCGTGCGCGACTGTGTCCGGCTGGTCGAAGGGCGCGCGCTCGACAAACGCCTCAAGCTTGAAACGACGATCGCATCCGATGTGCCGGTGACCATGCTGGACAGCCGCGCGGTCGCGCAGGTGCTCCTCAATCTTCTGTCGAACGCCATCAAGTTCACGCCGCCTGATGGCCATATCCAGGTCCACGCGTTCCTGGATGGCGAGCGATGGATCGCCGTCTCGGTCCGGGATACCGGCATCGGCATCGCGCCGGAAAGCCTGCAGCACGCCTTCGAGCCCTTCTGGCAGGCCGAGCATGCCTATAGCCGCCAGCACGAAGGCGCCGGCCTTGGCCTGTCCATCAGCAAGACGCTGATCGAGCTGCATGGCGGGCGCATCGGCATCGAGAGCCAGCCGGGCCAAGGAACGACCGTCACCTTCCGCCTGCCGCTCTCGCGCGCGGTCAGGGCCGAATGATCCGCCGCTAGCTTAGCTACTCAAAAACTCGGCGGCGAGTTGGCCGAGACCACCATGCATTCTTCTTCGCCGGCATTGCGGAAGCGATGCGGCACGCGGCTGTCGAAATAATAGGCGTCGCCCGGCCCGAGAACCGTGCGCCGGTCGCCGACCGTGACTTCGAGATGGCCGGCGACGATGACCCCGCCCTCCTCGGCGTCGTGGCGCAGCATCTGCGGGCCGGTGTCGGCGCCGGGTGCGTAGCGCTCATGGAGCATCTGCATCGCGCGCCCCGCCATGTCACGCCCGATCTGGCGATAGGAGATGGCGCCTCCCGCCAGCTCGACCAGATCGCCGGCACGGAAGAAGATCTGCGGCGTCAGCCGCGGCGTGCCGGCGAAGAAGTCTGCGAGCGAGATCGGCAGGCCCTCGAGCACCTTCTTCAATAAGCCGACCGAGGGGCTGGTCCGGTTCTGCTCGATCAAGGAGATGATCGCATTCGACACGCCGGCACGCTTGGCCAGCTCGCGCTGCGAGAAGCCCTGGGCCTCGCGCAAGGCTTTGAGCCGCTGGCCCAAATCGAAGCCGGTTTCCATGGCTGTCCGTCCTCGCCGCTGTTTAGTTCGATCAATATATTTAACAGCTTTTCCCCGATGTTGCCACCTTCTGGGGGAGGGGCGGCCCCATTGTTTATTTTCTTAATCGTGGTAGGCTCCGCGCCATCTTCCCCAACCCCCGCGCGAGGCCGCTTCATGACCGCGAATCCCGTGGATTTCGACGCTTCTCCGAACAATCTGGAGCCGTTTTGGATGCCGTTTACCGCCAATCGGCAATTCAAGAAGGCCCCGCGGCTGCTCGTTTCGGCGAAGGATATGCACTATCAGAGCCACGACGGACGCACGATTCTCGACGGAACGGCCGGTCTCTGGTGCGTGAATGCGGGCCATGCGCGCAAGGAAATCACCGAGGCGGTCGCGGCCCAGCTCGGCAAGCTCGACTACGCCCCGGCCTTCCAGATGGGCCACCCCTCGGCGTTCCAGCTCTCCAACAAGCTGACGCAGATGATGCCCGATTTCGACCATGTGTTTTACTGCAACTCCGGCTCCGAGGCGGTGGACACCGCGCTCAAGATCGCGCTCGCCTATCAGCGCACCATCGGCCAGGGTGCGCGCACGCGCCTGATCGGCCGCGAGCGCGGCTATCACGGCGTGGGCTTCGGCGGCATCTCGGTCGGCGGCATCGTCTCCAACCGCAAGGTGTTCGGGCCGCTCTTGGCCGGCGTCGACCACTTGCCCCATACCCACGACCTCAAGCGCAACGCCTTCGTCAAGGGCCTGCCCGAGCATGGCGCGGAGCTGGCGGACCAGCTCGAGCGTATCGTGGCGCTCCACGACGCCTCGACGATCGCGGCCGTCATCGTCGAGCCGGTCGCGGGCTCGACCGGCGTGCTGCTGCCGCCCAAGGGCTATCTGCAGAAGCTGCGCGCGATCTGTGACAAATACGGCATCCTGCTGATCTTCGACGAGGTCATCACCGGCTTCGGGCGCCTCGGCGCTTCCTTCGCCACCGAGTATTTCGGCGTGGTGCCGGACATGATCACCTGCGCCAAGGGTCTCACCAACGGCGTGATCCCGATGGGCGCCGTGTTCGTGCGCAAGGGCATCTACGACGCCTTCATGAAGAGCGCGCCCGAAAACACGATCGAGCTGTTCCACGGCTATACCTACTCCGGCAACCCGGCCGCCTGCGCCGCGGCGCTGGCGGTGCTCGATATCTACAAACGCGAGAGCCTGTTCGAGCGGGCCGCCGAGCTGGCACCCTACTGGGAACAGGGCGTCCACTCGCTCAAGGGCACCAAGAACGTGATCGACCTGCGCAACCTGGGCATGATCGGCGCCATCGAGCTCGAGCCGCGCGAGGGCAAGCCCACGGCCCGCGCCTTCGAGGCGTTCCTCGGCTGCTACGAGCAGGGCGTGCTGATCCGCACCACCGGCGACATCATCGCGCTGTCGCCGCCGCTGATCGTCCAGAAGACCCATATCGACCAGATCTTCGACACCATCGGCAAGGTGCTGAAGACGGTCAACTGATCGAAGATTGCTGGTGGCCGGCTGGCTCCGCTTTTCGGAGCCGGCTGGCCCTAGCCAAGGTTCGAGCCAAAGGCCTTGATAGAAGCCGGAAATTCGTTCGAACCAAGTCAGGGAAGCCTGCCAGGGAAACGTTCGCCGAGGGACTGTTCGAGCGCCGCGCCCGAGATTGGGGATGAGGGTCGGCAGCGAAAAGACTAAGACATCCAGGAATCCTTTTTGGCCGGCCGGGCTTGGCGCGTTCGCGCGTGGGCCCAGCGGGCCGGTTTTCGTTTGAGAGCTTCGGGAGCAAGTCATGCTGATTGGTGTGCCTAAGGAGATCAAAGTCCACGAGTATCGCGTCGGTCTGGTGCCTGCCGGCGTGCGCGAGCTCGTGCATCACGGCCACAAGGTGCTGGTCGAGACCAACGCCGGGGCGGGCATCGGCTTCGACGACAAGGCCTACAAGGCCGCCGGTGCCAAGATCGCCAAGAACGCGGCCGAGGTCTTCGACAAGGCCGAGATGGTCGTGAAGGTGAAGGAGCCGCAGGCTAAAGAGTGCAAGATGCTCTCCAAGGGCCAGGTGCTCTTCACCTATCTGCATCTGGCGCCCGATCCCGAGCAGACCCAGGGGCTGATCAAGTCCGGTGCCACCGCCATCGCCTATGAGACCGTGACCGACGATCGCGGTGCCTTGCCGCTGCTGGCGCCGATGAGCGAAGTCGCCGGCCGCATGTCGGCCCATGTCGGCGCCTTCTATCTGCAGAAGGAGCCGGGCGGCTCGGGTGTGCTGCTGGGCGGCGTGCCCGGCGTCAATCCGGCGCGGGTCACCATCATCGGCGGCGGCGTCTCGGGCACGCATGCGGCGAAGATGGCGGTCGGCCTCGGCGCCGACGTCACCATCATCGACCGCTCGATCGCGCGGCTGCGCCAGCTCGACGACATCTTTGGCGGCCGGGTGAAGACGGTCTATTCGACGGTCGATGCGATCGAGCGCAACGTGGTGCGCTCCGATCTCGTGATCGGCGCCGTGCTGGTGCCGGGCGCGGCCGCGCCCAAGCTCGTCACCCACAAGATGATCAAGCAGATGCGGCCCGGCTCGGTGCTGGTCGATATCGCCATCGACCAGGGCGGCTGCTTCGAGACCAGCAAGCCCACCACCCATGCCGATCCGGTCTATCTGGTCGACGGCATCGTGCATTACTGCGTCGCGAACATGCCGGGTGCCGTCGCCCGCACCTCGACCGTGGCCCTCAACAACGCGACCCTGCCCTTCACGCTGGCACTCGCCGACAAGGGTTATCGCCGCGCGCTCGCCGACGACAAGCACCTCATGAACGGCCTCAACGTCCATGAAGGCCATGTGACCTACAAGGCGGTCTCGACCGCCTTGAAGCTCAAATACACCCCGGCCCAGCAGGCCCTCGGCCTCTGATCTGGACGGCGTTGGGATAAAGCAAAGCCCCGGTTCCGATGGAGCCGGGGCTTTTTTTGCGCGACGATCAGCCGAGGAGCCCGAGATCCCGCGCCAGATGCCAGAGCGTATTCAGCGCGAAGCCGATGAACATCACACCAGTGGCGCGGATGATCCAGATCTCGTGCGTGGCGTAGAAGCGTCGCAGCGGGCCGGTGCCGACGAGCCAGATCAGGATGAAATCAGCGACGACGAAGCCCGCAAGGCAGGCGGCGAGGAAGATCGGGGCCTGGGTCCAACCGAACCCGCCCAATTGCCCGGCGAGGATCGCAGTGAAGACGGCGAGCGTGACCGGATAGCTCTTGGGGTTCGAGACTCCGAATAGAAGTCCGCGCAGGTAGGGCCGATCGACATCGGCGCTGGTGCCGCCTTCGGGACGCTTGCGCACCAGCACGGCCTTGGACCCGAGCCACAGCAGATAGAGCCCGCAGGCCAGCGACAGCGCGTGGAACAGCCAGGGCGAGACGAGGTTGGCGCCGACCAGCGCCACCAGGGCCAGGCTGCACCAGAGCGTATCGCCCAGGAGATGGCCGAACAGGAATTGCGCGCCCGCCCATCGCCCGCGCGCGGCGCCGATGCCAATGAAGGCGATCACCGCCGGCCCCGGCGTCAGCACCACGATCGCGCCGGCGACCGCGGCGGAGACAAGCAAAGCGAGATCCATCGAGTGAGAGCCCCTACGAGCGCTGAGGCGCGATGCGCCCCCGGTCGGCCCGGCATGATCGATGGCGGCGCGAGGGTGTCAATGGCGGGGTGGCGCGACATTCCTTTATCTCCTCCCCTCTTGAGGGGGAGGACTAAGGAGGGGGGTGCCGCGTACTCGATGTCGACCGAGCGGCCGCTCCCCCCTTCCTCACCTTCCCCCGCAAGGGGGGAAGGGATTCTTATGGCGGCTGCGGCCCTCTTTGCGCGCTCGTCTCAACACCCTTCCCGGTGGCAGTTGCGCAGCACGCCGTCCCAGTTGCTCCACACCGCCCAGACCGCGCGCGACTGGGCGTTGGTGATCGGCAGGCGCGCCGGCGCGTTCACGCCCGCCATCCAGATATAGGCCATGCAGGGGGTGCCGAGCGGCTCATCGCAGGCATTCTGGCCCGCGGCCGCCAAATCGTTCTTGCTGAGGCCGGCCGGACATATGACCGCATGGGCAAGGCCAGTCTGCCCGATCTGCCGGCAAGCGGCGGCGGCCGAACCGCCGCTCCTCGCATAGGCGATGACCAGGAAGGCGGCGACCAGAACGGCCAAGGTCGCGCCGACGATGAGGCCGATCAGCGTCCAGCTCGGACCCTCCTCCTCCACCTCATGACGGGGTCGCGGCTTGGTCCTGGCGCGCAGAGCCCGTTTCCCGGCGGCGAGAACGCCGCTCGCGCGCGCCAGTTGCTTCGCGCCGACCGGGCGGACGGGCGAGGCATGAAGGGCGTTGCTGTGGGCCGTGTTGCCGGCCATCACAAATCGAGCGGGCTGTCGCATGATTGTCCTCCGTCGGCGGTGCGCAGCCCCCTTGGAACCATCGGCGGATCGGCCGTGAGACCGTGGGGAAAAGAGGACCAAATATCTGCGCTCTGTCGGCTTTCTCTCCGATCGCTGTTGAAGTGCCGCAAGAGGCGGCGGGCACAGCCTTAGGAGAGCATGGAAGCCCTTAAGACACTGGAATCAATCGACTCAATTTATCTAAAATTTTTAAGCGATTACGTTCCTTTGCTAAACTGCCGTCGAGCATCGTCGAATCGGCTCGAAGCAACGGCATCCCCCCACAGGACCCCCTCATGAAGATCACCGCGATCCGCATCAGCCAGCACCGCTACAAGTTCGACCCGCCCTTCCATGCGAGCTGGGACACGCGGCCCCGCACCCATTGGGACGCGACCATCGTCCGGGTCGAGACCGACGCGGGCGTCACCGGCATCGGCTCGGGCGATCTCATGGTGGGATTCGCCGGCCATGAGGAGCTCTTCATTGGCCAGGACCCGATGGCGATCGAACGCCATTACCGGATCCTCGCCAACATCAACTTCCATTACGGCCGCTGCTGGCCGCTGGATCTGGCCCTCTGGGATCTCGCCGGCAAGATTACCGGCCAGCCCTGCTGGAAGCTCTTGGGCGGGCTCTCCAACAAGGTGCGCGCCTATGCCTCCTCCGGCACCCTGCGCAAGCCGGAGCAACTGGCCGAGGTGGCGCAGCGCTTCCTCGCCCAAGGCTTCACCGCGATGAAGATCCGCTTCCATCGCGGCGACTGGCGCCAGGACATCGCGGCACTCACGGCCGTGCGCAAGGCGGTCGGCGACAAGCTCACCCTCATGGTCGATTGCAATCAAGGCTGGCGCATGCCCTGGGACACGGCCCAGCCCTGGAGCCTCAAGGACGCGCTCCAAGTGGCGAAGCCGCTCGAGGAGCTCGAGGTCTTCTGGATGGAGGAGCCGCTCCACCGCGCCGACTATGACGGCATGGCGCAGCTCCGTCAGATGACGCGCGTGCGGATCGCCGGCGGCGAGATGACCCGCGAGCTGCACGAGTTCCGCAACCTGATCCAACGCGGCTCGCTCGACGTGCTCCAGCCCGACGTGGCGCTGGTGGGCGGCATCACCGGCCTCAGGCGCGTCGGCCAGATGGCGCTCGAGCACAACCTGGTCTTCACGCCCCATACTTGGACCAACGGCATCGGCGTTGTCGCCAACGCACATCTGACCGCCGGCGCCACCGGCGCGCCCTTCCTCGAGTTCCCCTACGACCCGCCCGAATGGGGCCTCGACCGGCGCGACTACATGCTGGCCGAGCCGGTCGACGCCAAGGACGGCTGGTTCACCCTCAGTGAGAAGCCGGGCCTCGGCATCGAATTGGACGAGGAGCGGCTGAAGGCGACGAAGATCGGGTGAGACGGCGGGGTTAGGGCAGCCGGCCAACTCGTCATCGCCCTCTGAACCTCATCCCTTCCCCCCTTGAGGGGGAAGGTTAGGAAGGGGGTGAGCAGCAGCTCGATGCTTCAAGAGGACCCCCTCCTTAATCCTCCCCCCTCAAGGGGGGAGGAGATTAGGAAAAGGAGGTGGAAATCAGAAGATCAGGCCGCGGCTTCCTGGGAGGAGGTGCGCTGGCCGAAGCTGATCTGGTTGTTCCAGAAGCGCTCCAGCTTGAGGAGCGACTTGGTCACATGCTCGAGCTGCGCCAGCTCGGGGCCCAGCGCCTCGACATGGCGGTCATACATGGCACGGATCCGGTTGCGGACCGCGAGCGCCTTCTCCGACAGCCGGACGATCTGGCTGCGGCGGTCATGGCGGGAACGCTCCTGAATCAGGTAGCCGTTCTCGACCATCTTCTTGACGTTATAGGAGACGTTCGAGCCCAGGTAATAGCCGCGCTGGGTCAGCTCGCCGACCGTCAGCTCGTCGTCGCCGATGTTGAACAGGATCATCGCCTGCACGTTCGACAGGTCGCGGATGCCGCCACGGTCGAGCTCGACCTTGATGACCTCGAGGCATTGCCGGTGCAAGCGCTCGATCAAGCCGATGGTGCTGAGATAGCCGGTTGTCACGATACGACTCCTTGGCCCTGATCCGGGGTTCTCGTTTCAGGACAATCCGTAGCACCGTCTGCTTAAGCCTTCCTTTACGGCTCCGTGTGCATGAAGAGGCGTGCGCCAACTCCTTCCAAACACGGCCGTTTTCAGGGCCTTCCTCATCCTAATCCGGAGGATGAAGAAAGGCCGCTTTGCTGCCCTGATCCTGGCGCTGGCGGCGGGGCTTCTGCTGGCGGTGAGCAGCCAGGCCAGGGCCGAGTTCAACGTCTGCAACAAGACCAAGGAAAAGGTCGCCGTGGCACTCGGCTTCCGGCAACAGGGGGTCTGGGTGTCCCAGGGCTGGTGGAATGTCGAGCCCACGCGCTGCGCCACGCTGCTCCCCGGCAAGCTCTCCGAGACCAGGTACTATCTCTATGCCGACGCCAAGGCCCATAACTGGTTCATGGGCGGCGGCTTCCGCTTCTGCGCGAAGAACGATGAGTTCAAGCTCACCGGCAACAGCAATTGCCAGCTCCAGGGCGCGACCGCCTTGGGCTTCCGCGAGGTCGCGGTCGGCAAGAATCCCAGCTTCACCTTCGAGATCTACGAACCGCAG
>Ga0335084_10007087_pt1 | contig 11154 bp, 7 predicted proteins | sample Lox_Sample_44_FD_206721 | JGI IMG/M metagenome (GOLD analysis project Ga0335084, IMG submission 206721) | Soil microbial communities from Loxahatchee National Wildlife Refuge, Florida, United States - Lox_Sample_4.4 | ecosystem: Environmental > Terrestrial > Soil > Wetlands | place: USA: Florida...
AGGCGCAGACCGTCGAGAAGATCGACTACGAAGAAGCGAAGACCGGTCCCGACGGCAAGCCGGTGAACGATGCCGAAGGCAAGCCGGTCATGGAAAAGAAGAGCACGCAGGAGCAGACGCTGCCGCGCGGCCCTGCCGCCTCGCAGATCGCGATCAAGCAGCTCGGCACCAACGGCGGCGGCTTCTTCAACGTCAATTCGGCCCATCCGTACGAGAACCCGACACCGCTCACGGACTTCTTCGAAGTACTGGCGATCCTTCTGATCTCCGGCGCTTTGTGCATCACGTTCGGCAGGATGGTCGGTGACGAGCGCCAGGGATGGGCGATCCTGGCTGCGATGACCGTGATCTTCGTCGGTCTGCTCGTCGTCGCCGTCGTCTCAGAACAGGTGGGCAACCCGATCCTAGCCGCGGCGGGCGCCGACACGCACGCGACCGCGCTTTCTTCCGGCGGCAACATGGAAGGAAAAGAAGTCCGCTTCGGCATCGCGAATTCGGCACTGTGGGCCACGGCGACGACCTCCGCCTCGAACGGCTCGGTCAATTCGATGCACGACTCGTTCACGCCGCTGGGCGGCCTCGTGCCGATGTGGCTGATGCAGCTCGGCGAGGTGATCTTCGGCGGCGTCGGTTCCGGCCTGTACGGAATGATCATGATGGTGCTGGTCGCGGTGTTCGTGGCAGGCCTGATGATCGGCCGCACGCCGGAGTACCTCGGCAAGAAGGTCGAGGCGTTCGAGATGAAGATGGCCTCCGTCGCGATCCTGCTGCCGCCGCTGGTCGCATTGGTTGGAACCGCGATCGCCGTAATGGTCGAGCCGGGCAAGGCGGGCGTCGCCAATCCCGGCGCGCACGGCTTCTCGGAAATCCTGTACGCGTTCTCGTCCGCCGGCAACAACAACGGCAGCGCGTTCGCAGGCCTGTCGGCGAACACACCGTTCTACAACACGGCGCTCGGCTTCGCGATGCTGATCTCGCGCTACTGGCTGATCGTGCCGGTGCTCGCCGTGGCGGGATCGTTCGCCGCGAAGAAGACCGTTCCCGCGGGGTCCGGCACCCTGCCTACGCATACGCCACTTTTTGTCGGGCTGATCGTCGGCACCGTGCTGCTCGTCGGCGCGCTCACCTTCGTGCCCGCGCTGGCGCTTGGCCCGGTGGTCGAGCATCTGCAAATGGTGAGGAGCTGATCATGTCCGCGGTCACCCCTGCAATCCGCGACGCGCGCGCGACCACGATACGCGCGATGTTCGAACCGCGCTTCGTCGCTCCGGCGATCTGGGAGTCGTTCAAGCGCCTGTCGCCACGCGCGCAATGGCGCAACCCGGTCATGTTCGTCTGCTACGTCGGCGCCATCCTCACCCTCGGTCTATGGGTGCAGGCGCTCGTCGGAAAGGGCGAAGCTCCGGCCGGCTACATCTTCGCCGTGTCCATCTGGCTGTGGTTCACCGTGCTGTTCGCGAACTTCGCCGAAGCGCTCGCCGAAGGGCGCAGCAAGGCGCAGGCAGCCAGCCTGCGCGCGGCGCGACGCGAAGTGACGGCGAAGAAATTGCGCTCAGCGAAGCGTGACGCTGCGTGGGAGAAGGTGGCCGGTACCGCGTTGCGCTCCGGCGATTTCTTCCTGGTCGAAGCCGGCGACCCGATTCCGGCCGACGGCGAGGTCGTCCTGGGCGTCGCCTCGGTGGACGAGTCGGCGATCACCGGTGAATCGGCTCCGGTGATCCGCGAATCCGGCGGCGATTTTTCGTCCGTCACCGGCGGCACCCTGGTGCGTTCCGACTGGCTCGTGGTGCGCGTCACGGCGAACCCGGGTGAGTCGTTCCTCGATCGCATGATCGGCATGGTCGAGGCGGCCAAGCGCCAGCGCACGCCGAACGAGATCGCACTCACCGTGTTGCTGGTGGTGATGACACTTATCTTTCTTCTGGCTTGCGCCACCTTGCTCCCCTACGCGTTGTACGCGGTCGAGGTCACCAAGAAGGGAGAGCCGGTCTCCATCACCACGCTCGTGGCGCTGCTCGTCTGTCTCATCCCGACGACCATCGGCGGCCTGCTTTCTGCCATCGGCATTGCCGGCATGGGACGCATGATCGCGAAGAACGTGATGGCGATGTCGGGTCGTGCGGTGGAGGCCGCGGGCGACGTCGACGTGCTGCTGCTGGACAAGACAGGCACGATCACGCTGGGCGACCGCCAGGCGACCGCGTTCATCCCGGCGGCTGGAGTCATTGAGCGCGACCTCGCGGACGCCGCCCAGCTTGCGTCGATGGCGGATCAGACGCCCGAGGGCCGCTCGATCATGGTTCTCGCAAAGCAGAAGTACGGCATGCGCGAACGCGACCTCACGTCGCTGCATGGGACCTTCGTACATTTTTCGGCGGTGACCCGCATGAGCGGGATCGATCTCGAGGGAAGGCAGGTGCGCAAGGGCGCTGCCGATGCAGTACGCCAGCACGTCGAAGCGCTCGGCGGCCGCTACCCCGCCGAAGTCCAGTCGACCGTGGAGGCGCTGGCAAAGCGCGGGTCGACCCCGCTCGTCGTTTCCGACGGAACGCGTGTACTCGGCACGATCGAATTGAAGGACATCGTCAAGGGCGGGATCAAGGAACGGTTCAGCGAACTGCGCCGCATGGGCATCAAGACCGTGATGATCACCGGCGACAACCGGCTCACCGCTGCCGCAATCGCCGCCGAAGCCGGCGTCGACGAGTTCCTCGCAGAAGCCACGCCCGAGGCAAAGTTGAAGCTGATCCGCGAGCAACAGGCGCAGGGCAAGTTGGTGGCGATGACGGGAGACGGCACGAACGATGCGCCCGCGCTCGCGCAGGCGGACGTTGCCGTAGCCATGAATACCGGCACGCAGGCGGCCAAGGAGGCCGGCAACATGGTCGACCTGGATTCGAATCCGACCAAGCTGATCGAGGTGGTCGAGACCGGCAAGCAGATGCTCATGACCCGCGGAGCGCTCACGACGTTCTCGGTCGCCAACGATGTCGCCAAGTACTTCGCGATCATCCCTGCTGCGTTCGCCGCGACGTATCCGGACCTGAACGTGCTCAACGTGATGCATCTCGCCACGCCGCAATCGGCCATCCTCTCGGCCGTGATCTTCAATGCGTTGATCATTCCCGCGCTGATTCCTCTCGCGCTGAAAGGCGTGCGCTATCGCGCGGAGGGCGCTGCCGCGGTGCTCAAGCGCAACCTGTGGATCTACGGTGTCGGCGGCGTCATCGTGCCGTTCATCGGAATCAAGATCATCGATCTCGTGCTCGAGCTGCTGAAGCTCGCTTAGGAAGACGCCATGCTGCAGACCTCGCTTCAAGCCATTCGTGCGCTGCTCGCCCTGACGGTGCTCACCGGCATCGTTTATCCGCTGGTCGTGACGGGAATCGCGCAGGTCGCGTTCTCGAAGCAGGCCAACGGCAGCCTGATCGAAACGGACGGCAAGGTGTTGGGCTCGCGACTGATCGGTCAGCCGTTCTCCGATCCGAAGTACTTCTGGAGCAGGCCGTCGGCAACTTCGCCGATGCCGTACAACGGCGGATCCTCATCCGGCTCGAACCAGGGGCCGACCAATCCAGCGCTGAAAGAGGCGGTCGAAGGCCGTGTCAAGGCGTTGCGTGATGCCGGCGGCGATCCTTCGAAGCCGATTCCGGTGGATCTCGTCACCGCGTCGGGCTCGGGACTCGACCCGCACATCTCGCCTGCTGCGGCCGACTATCAGGTGGCACGCGTCGCGAAGGTGCGCAGTCTCAGCGAGGACAGGGTGAGAGAGCTGGTGCAAAAGCACACCCAAGGACGGCAGTGGGGCATTTTCGGAGAGCCTCGTGTGAACGTCCTGACGCTCAACCTGGAGCTCGATACGGTGCACTGAGTGCCGTGGTGCCCGGCGAGGCAGCCGCGCTGCCGGCGCCATGGGTCGGTCGCCGTGCAGTCACTCGTGTGGGCGTGTCGCCCGGCGTTGATGTGCCGGGCCGCCGAAATCGCAAGACACTGAGTCGCGTCAACATGCCGGACCCCAGGAGCGGTAAGGTGCCTCCAACCCACAAGGCAATGACGTGAAGCGCCGGTCGACCCACCGCTCCTGCTCCATCCGCCAGATGACGATCCACGATCTCGCCGAGGTCTACGAGCTCGGGCGGTCGCAGTTCAAGGCTGAATCCTGGCCGATGCTTTACCGCAGTTGGGATGAATACGAGGTCACCAACCGGTTCCATCTGGACGGGGAGTACTGCCTGGTTGCGGAGAACAACGACGAAGAGAGCGCGCGCCGCATCGTCGGCTTCGTCCTCGGCAGCGTCGTGTCGAAGCCCGGCTCCGCCTGGAACTACGGCTACATCGTCTGGATGTGCGTCCATCCGCGCTGGCGCCGTCGCAACGTCGCCGCGCGTCTGGTGGACCGCCTCGTCGAGACGATGGTGGAGCTCGACGGAATCCGCATCCTCATGACCGATACCGATCCCGAGAACAAGCGCGCGATGAGTTTCTTCGCCGCACGCGGGTTCACCGAGCACCATCCGCACGTCTACCTCTGCTCGAACCTCGATGCCAACCCGCACTATGCCCACCTGCGGCGTGATGCCGCCCGCGACCAGCGGTCGCGAGCCGAGTTCCGCCGCCAGAGCGCGCCGAGCCCGGTGTCGACGGTGGTGGTCGACCCGGGTCCGCCTGGAAAACCCAAGCGCGGGCTGCGCAACGGCACCAAGTCCCGGCGGACGTCCGCGACAGCGCACTGATCAGCAGCCCGCGTCCTCGAAACCGCGCAGAACCGACGCGACGTTGGCACCCATCTCCGGGACGCCATAGCCACCCTCGAGCACGAACAGCGTCGGCAGCCGCATGGCGGCCAGGCGCGTGCCAAGCTTCAAATACTCAGGGCCATCCAGGGCGAACTTGGACAGCGGGTCGCGCACATACGTGTCCACGCCGAGCGCGACCACGAGCGTGTCGGGGCCGTATGCGCGGATGCGGTTGCAGGCGGCGTCGAGAGCTTCGAACCACACCTCGTTGCTGGAGCCGGCCGGCAGCGGATAGTTGTGATTGAAGCCTTCGCCGGCGCCCCGGCCGGTCTCGTCGGCATGACCGAGGTAATAGGGATATTCGGTTCGCGGGTCGCCATGGATCGACAGCACCAGGACATCGGCGCGGTCATAGAAGATCGACTGCGTGCCGTTGCCGTGGTGATAGTCGACATCCAGGATCGCGACACGGTGTGCGCCATCGTCGAGCAACGCCTGGGCGGCCACGGCCGCGTTGTTGAGGAAGCAGTAACCTCCGAAGAAGTCGCTGCCAGCATGATGTCCCGGTGGGCGCGTCAGAGCAAAGGCGGCGGATTCGCCGGCGCTGAGCACGCGCTGCGCCGTCAGTGCGGTCTCCGCGCTCAGACGCGCCGCCACCCACGCACCGGCAGTCAGCGGCGTGCCAGTATCGAATGAATAAAGACCGAGCTGGCCGATGAAGTCGCCGGGCTCGATGTCGTGGCGGAAGCCACGGATCGGCCACACGTCGGGAAATGCCTCGCGCGTGTTGCCGAGCGCGCTCCAGGCTTCCCAGGCGTGCTCCAGGAAATGCAGGTAACGCGGTGCATGCACCCGCTCGATCGGCGTGAGCGGGAACGGCTCAGGCTCGAGCACGGGGCCGATGCGGCAAGCGGTGACGGCCGCGAGCACGAGATCGGCGCGCTCCGGCTTCTCATAGCACTGAACCAGGCGCCCGGCATGCGACTCGAATTCGCCGTGGTGAACGCGGTGCCGCGCGCTGTAGATGATCTTCATCGCGTCACTTTAGCGCCCGCGGCTGCGCAATGCCGCTGAGTCGACGGGCGGACAGGCCTCGCGAGTTCAGTGAAATCTTTACGCCGGCTTGATGCCGGCGTCCATACATTGGATGAGTTGCGATCGATAGGGCCGGCCCCAGCAGTGCGCGGGCCGGCGGCACGGAGATATGCAGACAGATCGTTGGATCACGAGTTGGACCCGTCGTGGCAGTCACACTCCTGCGCAGCCACGGGCGCGCTTTTCCGTCACCGTCGTGCAGCGAGATGCCGAGCCGCTGCAGTCCGCGCTGCTCGAGCGACTCGATGGCCGCATCGAGCGGCTCGTCAGCGCACCCGCCGTCGAACCGGGCTCGCGCGAAGAGGCCACCGCCCTGCACGTCGTTCTCGAGCGCGACGCGGTCGACGAAGCGATGCACATCGTCATGTCGACCGCGTGCAGCGCTCGCATCGGCCGCGTTCGTCGGCTTTGACGGCACCGATGGCCTGGACACTTTCGAGCGTCTTGCTGTTGCTGCTCGCCTTTTGTGCGCCGCTCGCCCTGGCTTGGACATTGGTGACATTGTCTAGCCGGAGGAAGCAACACGGCCGGCACCGCCGGGATATGGAAGGGCGAGCGCCCGGTGCATAGCCGCCGGCATTGTGCTGGCGCAGCGGATAGGTAAGCTGCGGCCGATGCGCCGCACGACATTACCGAGCCTGCGCAGTCCGTTTCCAGCGTGGCCCGCGTTGGTCGCGCCGGCCGATCACGTTGAACCTTGCGCGGACCGCGCATGAACGAAAGCCGCCCCGATCCGGACGCCCTGCTCGCCCACGTTCAGCGCGAGGAGGCGCGTGCGGTGCGCGGCAAGCTCAAGATCTTCTTCGGCGGCACGGCCGGTGTCGGCAAGACCTTCGCGATGCTCGCGGCTGCGCAGCGCAAGAAGGCGGAAGGCGTCGATGTCGTGGTGGGATACGTCGAGCCGCACGGGCGTGTCGAGACGGAGCGCCTGCTCGATGGTCTGGAGCGCATTCCGCACCAGCTCCTTCCCTATGGAGGCGCAACGCTGCACGAGTTCGATCTCGACGCGGCGCTCGCTCGCAAGCCGCGGCTGATCCTGGTCGATGAGCTCGCCCATGCCAACGCGGTAGGCGCTCGCCACGAAAAGCGCTGGCAGGACATCGAGGAGCTGCGCGACGCCGGCATCGACGTCTGGACCACGGTCAACGTGCAGCACCTCGAGAGCCTGAACGACATCGTCGCGTCGATCACGTCTGTCCGGATGCAGGAGACCGTGCCGGACACGGTGTTCGAGTCGGCCGACGAGGTCGAACTGATCGACCTCCCGCCCGAGGACCTGCTGCAGCGGCTGCGCGAGGGCAAGGTGTACGTGCCCGAGCGCGCGCGCATGGCGCTAGACAATTTTTTCCGCCCGGGCAATCTGATCGCGCTGCGCGAGCTCGCCCTGCGCAAGACTGCCGAGAGGGTCGATGCCGCGATGGACCGGTATCGCACCACGGAGGGCATTGCGCAGCCTTGGGCTGCCGGCGAACGCGTCCTGGTGGGGATCGGTCCACGCAGCGACGGAGCCAGTCTCGTGCGCGCCGGGAAGCGGCTCGCCGCGGCTCTGCGTGCGCCGTGGATCGTGGTCTACGTCGAGACGCCCGACCTGATCCAGCTCCCCGAAGCCGAGCGCAATCGGCGCATCGCATGGCTCCGCTTTGCTGAACAGCTCGGCGCCGAAACCGTCACGCTCGGCGGCCACAACGCGGGCCAGGAGTTGCTCAACTACACGCGCACGCGCAACGTGACGCGGATTCTGCTGGGCGAGCCGAGCCGCAAGGGACTCGCGCGCTGGCTTCGCCCGTCGACGATCGACTACCTGCTCAAGCGCATCAAAGGCGTCGATCTCACGGTGGTGAAAACGACCGAGGCGACATTGGCTGCGCGCAATCCTTTTCTCGCGCGCAGTGCGGCCTATCTCGCCGCACCGGGCTCGGGCAAGCGGCGCTGGCCCAGCCATGTTTTCGCGCTTCTCATCGTCGCGGTGGCGACGACGATCGCATGGTTCGCAAAGCCGTTGCTCAGCGATGCCAACATCATGATGATCTTCCTGTTGGCGATTGCACTGGTCGCGCTGCGCTTCGGGCGTGGACCGTCGCTCGTGGCGTCGGGCACGAGCGTGCTCGCCTTCGACTTCTTCTTCGTCGACCCGATCTTCACGCTGAACGTTGCGGATGGCCAATACCTGATCACGTTCGCCGTCCTGATGCTGATCGGCCTCCTGATCGGCTGGCTCATGTCCAGCGTGCGCATGCAGGCGCGCGTCGCGGGGCATCGCGAGCGCCGCACCGCGCTTCTTTACGCGATGGCGCGCGAGCTGGCAGCGACGCGCGGCGAGGAGAACATTGCGAGGGTTGCCGTACGCCATGTCGCGGAAAGCTTCGAAGCCCAGGTGGTCGTGCTTCTGCCCGATGCGCATCGGAAGGTCCGCCATCCGATCGGGATATCCGAGCCGGCTTCGCTGCACGGGGCGGATCTTTCGATCGCTCAATGGGTGTTCGACCATGGTGCACCGGCCGGCATGGGCACCGATACGCTGCCGGGCGCCGGTGCGCGCTACCTGCCCCTCACCGCAAGCGAAGACAAGCTCGGGCAGCTGGGTGTGCTCGTGGTGCTCGCGATCAATCCGCGCCGGATCATGTTGCCCGAGCAGGCCCATCTGCTCGAGACGTTTGCCGCACAGATCGCGCTCGCGCTGGAGCGCGCCGTGCTTGCAGAGCGTGCGCAGTCGGCCGCCGTGCACGCAGAATCCGAGTCGGTACGCAACAGCCTGCTCGCTGCGATTTCGCACGACATGCGCACTCCCCTTGCAGTGATCAGCGGCGCCGCGAGCGCGCTGCTGGATGTCGATCTCAAGCCTGCGCAACGCGCCGAGCTCGCAAGCAGCATCGTCGACGAGGCTGCGCAGATAACGCAGGTGGTGACGAACGTGCTCGAAATGACCCGCCTCGAATCCGGTCGCGTCGCGTTGCGTGAAGAGTGGATTTCGCTCGAGGAGATCGCGGCCGCCGCGTTGCGCCGCGCCCAGGCGCGCCTTGCGGACCGCCCGGTGCAGATCGAAATCGAGCGCAACCTCCCCCTGATCAAGGCCGATCCGGTGCTGATCGAACAACTGCTGGTCAACCTGCTCGACAACGTGGCGCGTCACACGCCGCCGGGGACCAGCGTCTCGATCAGAGCGCGGCGCGAGTTCGAACAAGTCGAACTCACCGTTGCCGACGACGGACCCGGCTTTCCACCGGACGTCGCTCCGGACGCCTTGTTCGACAAGTTCCAACGCGGGCGGTCCGAAGGCGCACAAGGCGGGGTCGGGCTCGGACTTGCGATCTGCCGCGCCATCGCGCGCGCACACGGCGGCGAAATCCGCGCCGAACGCATTCCCGCGGGCGGTGCGTTGTTCGCGCTCACGCTGCCGCTCACCGAAGAAGCACCGGCCATTCCCGCAGAGGCCGAGACGTGACCAGCGCGCCGCACGCGGTGCTGGTGGTCGACGACGAACCGCAATTGCGCCACCTCCTGCGCACCACGCTCGCCGCGCAGGGCTTTCGCGTCATCGAGGCCGAGACCGCAGCACGTGCGCTGATCGAGGCAGCAAGCCACAAGCCCGATCTGGTGATTCTCGACCTCGGGCTGCCGGATGCGGACGGCGTGGAGGTCGTGAGCGGTATCCGCAAGTGGTCCTCGATGCCGATCGTCGTGCTCTCCGCGCGCACCGAAGAGAAGCAGAAGGTGCGTGCGCTGGATGCGGGTGCGGACGATTACGTCACCAAGCCCTTTTCGGTCGCCGAACTGCTGGCGCGCACGCGTGCAGCGCTGCGCCGGGCGGTGCAGTCGACGGAGGCTGAGAGCGAAGTGCTGCAATTGAGCGATGTGTCGATCGATCTGGCACGGCGCACCGCCAAGGGAACCAAAGGATCGATCCGCTTCACGCCGATCGAATACCGGCTGCTCGCCGCGCTGGCGCGTCACGCCGGCCGCGTCGCCACTCAGCGCCAGCTCCTGCGCGAGGTGTGGGGTCCCGATCACGTCGAGCATCCGCACTACTTGCGCGTGTACATGAAGCAATTGCGCGAGAAGATCGAACCCGATCCCGCGCAGCCCCGGCATCTGTTGACGGAGACGGGAGTCGGATATCGCCTGGTGGTGAATTCCTGACGCGGATTGCGCGGATTTACGCGGATGAGCTCCGGCCTGTCATCCTGAGCCGAAGGCGAAGGCTCTCGGAGATGCCCCTGGTCGAGATCCCGCGCTTCGCTCGGGATGACGGGGTATTCGACTTGATCCGCGTGATCGGCGTAATCCGCGTCGACTCATCTCACTCGTGCACCGCCCGCGCGAGAAAGCGCAGCGCGGTCGGATTCAGGCACGTGGCGGCCGAAACGCGCATCCATGTGCTCGGCAACTGCGTCGGCGAGAACAGGCTGCCCGGCGCGCAGAGGATGCCCTCTTCCGCGCCGCGCGCCGCGATTGCATTCGTGTCGCGACCGAAGTCGCCCCACACGAACATCCCATGCGTGGCGGCATCGAACATGCGCACGCCCATTTTCTCGAGCGCTCGCGCGGTGCGCGAGCGCGCCGCATCGACGCGTGCGCGCACGCGGTCGGCGTGACGTCGATAGCCGCCGTCGGCCAGCACGCGGGTGACTGTGCGTTCAGGCAGCTCCGGAGTCGTGAGGCCGGTGAGCATCTTCAGGTCGGCGAGCTGCTGCGCAATCTCGGGACCGGCCGCCAGGAACCCCACGCGCAATCCTGCTGCAAGCGTTTTGGAAAAGCCGCCGAGATAGATCACGCGCCTGAGCTGATCGAGGCTCGCAAGCCGCATCGCGCGGCCTGGATGCAGGTCGCCGTAGACATCGTCCTCCACCAGCACGAAGCCGTATTCCTCGGCGAGCTTCAGCAGCCGGTGCGCGGTTGCGGCCGACATCGACGTGCCGGTCGGGTTGTGCAGCACCGAGTTGATGACGAAGAGACGCGGCTGATGGCGCGTCAGGAGATTGGTGAGCACCGTGAGATCGGGGCCGTCCGGGCCGCGCGGTACTGCGACCAGCTTCGCGCCGAAAGCGGCCATGCGCGCGAACATCACGAACCACGCCGGGTCCTCGACGAACACCGTGTCGCCCGGCGCGACGAAATGGCGCGCGACCAGATCGATGCCCTGGGTCACGCCGCACGTGGTCACGATCTGCGCCGGATTTGCGGCGATATCGAATTGCGTGAGACGGCGCGCCAGTTGTTCGCGCAGCGGCAGGTGGCCGTGCGGAACACCGTATGAAAGCAGCCCGTCGCCGCGCGCGCGTCCGACTGCGCGCACCGCTGCGCCGACCAGTTCGTCGTCGAGCCA
>Ga0335084_10007088_pt1 | contig 11153 bp, 9 predicted proteins | sample Lox_Sample_44_FD_206721 | JGI IMG/M metagenome (GOLD analysis project Ga0335084, IMG submission 206721) | Soil microbial communities from Loxahatchee National Wildlife Refuge, Florida, United States - Lox_Sample_4.4 | ecosystem: Environmental > Terrestrial > Soil > Wetlands | place: USA: Florida...
CGCGGCACTGGCTCGGCGCGTGGACTGCACCCGCGGCTTCGGGGATTTCTACCAGCACTCCCTGGTCGCTGAGGGAGCAGGGGAAATCGCGCTCGATCCGGAGGTCAGTGCCTGGGATGTTGCGGCGCTGCAGGTGCTGGTCGAGGAAGCCGGCGGGCTCGCCACCACCGTGGACGGCGCGCGCTCGATCTACGGCGGCAGCCTCGTCACCTCGAACGGTTTGTTGCACGCCCATGTGCTCGAGGCGCTCGCGGAGGAGAAAGGAGGCGCGCCCTGAGAGCACTCCATATCGTCGCGATTCTGGGGCTCGGGACCGGCGTCGTGGCGGCCGGACCGGAAGCAGTGGTCCTGCCGGCCGGCACCACGCTCCCGATCCGATTCCTCGAAACGATCACGAGCGGGCACGACTCCATCGGCACGCGGCTGCGGGTGCAAACGATGGGTCCCCTGACGAACGCGGGCTGCGAGATCGTGCCCGCCTACACCCAGGCCGGGGGCGTCGTGACGCTCTCGCGGGCCGGCCGGAGATTCGGGGGGCGAGGCGCGCTCAGCGTGCGGTTCGACTCGCTCGAGCTCGCCCCCGACCGCTGGGTGACCATCACGGCCGTGCTCGACACGCTTGAGTACACGTCGAGCGAGAACCTGTCCGACTCGGGCATCGCTTTCGGGCGGCACGCCTCGCTGGCGGGGCGCGCGGTGCCGGTTGGGATCGCCGGCGTTACCGACCTGGCGACGGTGCCCGTCGCGCTCTTCAGCGGCTACTGGCTCGCGCGCCGCGGTCCTCCCGCACGGATCGTCGCGGGGGAAGGCGGCGGGCTGCGGTTCACGGAGCCAGTCGGGATTCCCGTGGGGGCCGCCTGTCGGCCCGTGTCAACGAGCCGCGGCCTGGAGGCCATTCCCAAGCTCCCGCCCTTCCAGGCGCGAACGGGAACGAAGCACGGCTATGAGCGCGGGGATCCGGTCAACCTCGTGCTGCTCGGATCGGCGAGCGACGTGGCTGACGCCTTCGAAAAGGCCGGCTGGCTGAGCCCGGTACGGGGTTCGGTACGCACGGTGACCCGAGAGATCTTCGACGGGCTGAGCAACCGGCAGGCGACGGCGGCGCCGCTCTCCTCACAGTATTTCGAAGGGCGCCGCCAGGATGTCGCCTACGAGCTGGCCGGTCCCAACGCGCGCTACCGGCACCACGCGCGGTTCTGGCTGCTCGACAGCACGGCGACCGTCTGGGTCGGCGCGGCCACCAAGGATGTGGGCGTGAAGGTCAACCCGTTGAAGGGCCGGTTCACGCACCGCATCGACCCCGAGATCGACGGCGAGCGGGACCGCATCGTGCAGGAGCTTGAAGCGACTGACTGCGCCGACCTGGTCGACTATGCCCCGGTGCCCGGAGCCGCGACGCACGGGCGCAATGCGTCGGGTCAGGCGTTTGTCACCGACGGGCGCGCCGCCGTGATTCGGGTCCGCGCCTGCGGGGGGCGCTAGCCGCTACCCGCCCGCCGCCTTGTAACGCCTCGCCACCTCAGGCCAGTTCACCAGATTCCACCACGCCGCGATGTAGTCGGCGCGCCGGTTCTGATATTTGAGGTAATAGGCGTGCTCCCAGACGTCGAGCCCGAGAATCGGCGTCTTGCCTTCCATCAGCGGGTTGTCCTGGTTGGCGGTGCTCAGCACCTCGAGAGCCGGGCCCTTCACGGCGAGCCACGCCCACCCGCTGCCGAACCGGGCGGTGGCCGCTGCCGAGAAGGCCTCCTTGAACTTGGTCACGTCCCCGAATGCCATCCCGATGGCGTCCGCGAGCTGCCCCGTCGGGCCGCTCGGCGCTTGCGGCGTCATGATCGTCCAAAAGAGCGCGTGGTTGTAGTGCCCGCCGGCATTGTTGCGCACCGCCGTCCGAATGTCGTCGGGAACGGTGTGGAGGCCGCGCAACAGATCCTCGAGTGGCGTCGCATACAGGGCCGGGTGCTTGGCCAGCGCCGCGTTCAGGTTGTTGACGTAGCCCTGGTGGTGTTTGCCGTGATGGATCTGCATGGTTTGCGCGTCGATGTGCGGCTCGAGCGCGGTCACGTCGTAGGGGAGCGGCGGCAATGTGTGTTGCGTCGCCGGAGTCGCGGCGGCCGGTCCTCCGGCCGTTTGTTTCGTTTGCTCTGCCATTGGTCCTCCTTGCTTGCATGACGTACGCCATTCTCACTCTGTCCGAACCCCGGGCCCAGCACGTCGGTTCCGCGCGCACTCCGCTTGCAACCCGTTCGGCGCATCGTATCTTGACACCCGCTCGCGGGTCGTCACGCACCCTCAACCGGGGACGCTCGATGGAACTCCTTCTGCTGCGGTGGATTCATTTCCTCGCCGGCATCACCTGGATCGGTCTCTTGTACTACTTCAACTTCGTCCAGGGACCGTTCTTCGCCGAGACGGACGCCGCCACGAAGAGCAGTGCGACGCAGAAGCTCGTGCCGCGTGCGCTGTGGTGGTTCCGCTGGGGAGCGATGCTGACCTTCCTGTCCGGGGCCGCGATCCTCGGCATCCTCAAAGCGAGCTGGAGCAATCCGTGGGGCATGACGATCCTCACCGGCGCGGCGTTTGGGACAGTGATGTTCTTGAACGTGTGGCTCGTGATCTGGCCCAACCAGAAGGTCGTGATCGCGTCCGCGGTGGCGGCCGCGAGCGGTGGCCAGGCGAACCCAGCGGCCGCGGCGGCCGGACGTCGCGCCTTTCTCGCTTCACGCACCAACGTTGTCTTCTCATTTCCCATGCTGCTCTTCATGGGGGCGGCCTCGCATTTCGCGCTCTCGCCGGCCCGGAACGCGGGCCTCTTCGGGCTCCTGCTGCTCGCCGTCATCGTCCTGCTCGAGCTCAACGCGCTGACGGGAAGCACGGGGCCGACCAAAAAGCCCCTCGAGACGGTGCGCAGCGTGATCATCACGGGATTTGTCACGGCGCTCGTGGTGTATTGCCTCGCACAGGCGGTCCTCGGCTCGATGGCCACAGCCTGACGTGGCGACGCCGCATGTGGGAGACCCCGCGCCCGATTTCACGCTTCCCTCGACGGCGGGCAAGGACGTCACGCTCAGCGCTTTCCGAGGCACCAACAACGTGCTCCTCGCGTTCTTTCCCCTTGCCTTCACGTCCACGTGCACCGCGGAGGTGTGCGCGTTCAGCGACGACCTGGACCGGTTCACGCGCGGGCACGCGGTCGTCTTGCCCATCAGCGTGGACTCGGTGGCGACCCTGAAGGAGTTCAAGGCCAAGCACGGGCTGAAGGTGGATCTCCTCTCGGATTTCAAACGCGTGGTCTCGCGGGCGTACGGCACCCTGATCGAGGAGAAGTTTCACACCAACCGTTCCTACCATCTGATCGACCGCACCGGACGCATTCGCTGGCAGCACACTGAAGCAGAGCTGAAGCACCGCCGAGACGACGCGGAGCTGCTTCGACAGATCGAGGCGATCGACGCCTAGGTCTCGCGGGCGACGGCTCCGCCCCGGAGCCGCGCTGGCCGTGGCGGTGCTGGCTCCGGTGTCGACGCTCGGCGCCGCCTGGATGATCGCCGCGTGCTCGGCGCGCGCGCTTGCCGGGCGGACCGCCGAGACGGTGTCGGCCTATCTGTCCTACGTGTCGCCCACGGCTCGAGGCGGGGCAGACTATGACCTGGGGCGCCTCCTCGTTCGCGCCCGGGCGCTCGAGACCCTGCTCGAAGAGACCGCGGAGGTCGAGGTCTACCACGGCACGGCTCCGCTGGTGCACGCCGGCGCGCCCCCGCTCACGCCCGCGGAGCTGGCCGGGCTGCGTCGCGATCGCGGGACTGGCTGGTGGGACCACGCGGCGTTCGCTCCCCTGTACGACCGCGATGGCTGGGCGATCGTCGGGGCGGTTCGCGTGCCGCCGCCCCGGCTCGGGGCGTGGATGCAGTGGGTGGTGGTGGTTCTCGTCCTGGTCGAGCTCGCGCTGGTGGGTCGAGCCGCGTTCGACGTCCGTCTGGGCGACCCCGTGGAGCGCCGGGTGCTCCTGTGGCTCACCGGAACGGCCCTCTGCCTGGGACTCGCGGCCTACGGGCGGGTGTGGCTGTCCGCGCGCGAGGCGACCGATCGCTGGCTCCTGGATGCGGGCGCGCTCGTTCAGGAGGCGGCCACGCGCGGGCCGGGAGGCAAGGGGCTTGCGTGGGCCGCGCCGCTCGCGCGCGGCGCCGAGGTGGTTCCAGGAGAGCGCGCGCTGCGCACGCCCGTGCGGCGCCGCTTGGGTCTGCAGACCATGGCTCTCGTCACCGTGCGCTTGCGCGCGGGCCGATGGGCCGAGCTGCGGACGCGGCCGGCGGAATCGGACGCGTGGGGGTGGCTCGTGTGGCTGGTCGGTCTGGCATGCGCGGGACCGGTGGCGCTGGTGCTTGCGGCGCGCCCGGCATCTAGGGGCGGGTAGGCTTGCGCCGTGCCTTGGGAGAAGGGGCGGGGGTGGGGGGGGGCGGGGGCGGCGCTGACGCCTCGAAGGTCGCCGCCCACTCCACCTCGCCGGACGCGGCTCCCGCCGCCCACTCGACGACCGCGTGTCCCGATTCGAGCCGTCGTATGACGCAGGCGACGCTGGCGCCTCCGGTGCGCGCCGTGCACGCCACGGGCTTGAGCTCCGGCGGCACCGCGATCGTGATGCCGTAGGCCCGGCTGTCGAGATTTGCAGCGCGGCATCGCAGGGTTCGCGCACCGGCTTCCCACGACTCATCTGCGATATCGATTGCGCCCTGGACGACGTGGCGCGTGGTCCCGATCACCTGCGGGCGCTGCGCCGCGGCGCGGAGGGCGATGGTGGTCGCGCTCCGCGGAGCTAGCGAGGCACGAATCACGTCCGTGACCGCGGGCAGCGCGACATTGCCCCAGACGTCGTATACATCGAAACGCGTCCCCGCAATCGCAAGCGAAGTCAGAGGCACCACGACGTCCGCGGGGTTGCTCTCCCAGTTGGCCAACACGACCGTCCACCAGCGTGGCGCGCCCTCGGTGACCCAGACCCGCGGCGGGCGCTCTCGCCGCACGCTCCAGATGCCGCCCCCGCCCGCCCCGCCCGCGTAGACGCGTACGGCGAGCACGTTCTCGCCGCCCCAGTTGGGGAGGTCCGGTGGTACGAGATAGCGGCGGAACGTGTCGCGGGCCAGGCGAACGACGGGGGGAAACGCACCGGTCCCGCCGATCCTGACGCCGTTCAGGAACGTCTCGTCGGCCGAGTCGACTCTCCCGAGCTCGAGCTGCGCGGGCGCCGGGTCGGCTTGTCCCTCGGGCAGATCGAAGCGGGTTCGGTACCACGCGTAGCCGCTGTAGCCTGCGTGCCCGGTCGCGCCCCACGGTGCGGGCACGGGCACCGTTTCCCAGACACGCTCGTCGAAGTCGCGCGCGGCGAAGCGCGCGTCGTCACCGGTGCGAAGGTGCCACGGACCGCTGATGGCGTGGACGCCATCGCGCGCCACCAGCGCGGGTGCTACCCCTGGATCATCAGTCATGACGTCGATGGGACGGCCGCCGGGCGCCGCCGGCGGCAGGGTCCGGGCGATGAGGTCCAGGCGATCGGCGGGCAGACTGCGCAAGTCGTCCGCGTACTCGACGACCGTTCCGGACACCGCGATGATCGACGCCCAGAGCTGGGCCTCGCTGCGCTCGAGTGGCGGGCCGACGAGCAGCGGCCCCGGGGCGTTGAGCCACGTGCCGCGATGGTAGAAGCTGCGCACTGCCAGGGCGCGTGCGGCAGGCTCGACGTCGACGGGATCGCCCTGCACGTCGGGAACGACGCGCATCGCGTTCACAAAGCCCACGGAAGGCTGGAGCGGAGCGCCGGCGCCGTGCAGGACCGTTTCCGTACCGGCTCCATCTCGCAGGGAGGCGAGTCCCAGGCGATACGCTTCGGGGCTGCCCCCACTGCCCCCGAGGAAGTCGAGCAGCAGTGCGTCGTACCCCCACTCCTGCACCGCGCGGCGCGCCAAGGCGGCGAGCCACTCCCGCACCGCGGGCTGGGCGGGGTCAAGCGCGCGAATCGCCTCCGTGCCATCGCCGCTCGCTTTCGCAAGCCAGTCGGGATGCGCGGAGGCGAGCGCGCTCGTCGGCGAGACTGCGAGTGGTGCGATCCAGAGGCCGACCTGGAATCCGCGCGAATGGAGCTGGTCGGTGAGCGAGCGGTGGCCGTGCGGGAAACGGTCGTTCGTGTCCCAATCGCCGAGGGCTCGCTGGTAGCCGTCACCCACGGTGATCAGCCGGCAGAACCGGCGGTCGAACCGGGTCGCACAGATGTCGGCATTGGCGAGCACATCGCTCTCGGTGACGGTCGCGGGCACGAGGCCCCGGGTCGACCAGCTGGCGGGGGCAGGTGCGCCGAGCATGCGAGCGCGATCGGCGGGCGAGCTCGGGACGAGCAACGCTCGGAGCGCCGTCAGGCCGTTTCCTTCGGGATCGTAGCAGACGTGCAATCGTGACGTGTCCCCTGCCGGCGGGAGCGGACGCCCCGGCATCCAGTCGCTCACGACGGCCAGGTTCTCGCCTGCAACCTGGACCACGCCCACACCGGAATCAGTGGCATCGAACGCGAGCGCCAAGCCGCGACTACCCCGCGTCAATCCCAATACGCCGTAGCTCGCGAGGGCGGGGCTCGAGGCGCCGAGGGGCAGCGTGATGACCTGGGGAGCGTCGGAGGACTCCCGGGCCTCGATCAGGGCGACCAGGGGGTCCACTGCTGGAAGGACTTCTGAGGCGGTTGCCTGGAAGAACCGGACGCCCTTCACAGTGGGGAGCACGCGATCGGGAAACACACTGAGGGAGACGGTTGCGATCGGCACCGGCGCCTCGAGGGACGTGAAGAATGTGGCTTCGAGCGACACGCCGGCCGCATTGCCGCGGATCCGCAACGCTTCTCCCCCCGCCGGGCGCTCCGTTCCGGCGGAGGTATATTCCAAATCGCCGAGGGCGATGAATTGGTCGGCGATCCAGGCACCGAGGATGGCGTCCCGTACGAGCGGAACGGGCGGCCCCTCGCCAAGGTACGATAGGGACCAGCGTCGTTGGTCGTCCAAGGCGAACCGAAGTCGACCCGCCGTCTGGCGCGACCCTTGCAGTAGCGGTCGTCTGATCGTAGCGACCGAAGCAGCACCGGTAAGGAGGACAAAAGTGCGTCGATCCATCTTGGCAATGTTGGCACTGACATCCGCTTTGTCTACGCCGCTCATCGGGCAGCGGGCGGTGTCGTTTGGATATGCAGGCACGGTAGGTACGGGCTGGCAGGTCGAGGGTCTGGATGTGGGCTACACGATCGGGATGCATGCCGCGCTGCTCCGCTCCGTGACCATCGGAACGCGGCTGGGCGTGTTCTCCGAGCATAGCGGGCCTGGTGGCCCCGGGTCGCGGGGCTTTGTCGGGGCCGCGGTGCTCCAGGGGCGCACGGGGCGCATGCGGCTCGCGGACGTCGGCAGCGAGACGAACCCTGGCATCATCGGCCTCGACATGACGGTCGAGGCCGTCGCATATGGCAGCGCGAACTCGCCGCTCCCCGTGGGCTCGCCGTGGGGCGCGCTCTCGTTCCTCCCCGGTATACGGTTCGGGACCGATGCGGGCGCGCGGTACGGCGTGGTGGCGGGGCCGACGTGGTATTTCGGGGACGCGTCGAGCGTTCACGCGTTCGTCGGATTGCGGATCGACCTGCCGGTCTCTTCCGGCCGACCGTCCCACTAGGACAGCGGCCCGTGGCCGCTCCGCCGCTCCAGTCTGATCATCCCGGCCTGAAGGTACTCGACGAAGTCGCGTCGGCCTTCATGTCGGGATTCGCGTCGGAGGAGGCCCTCACGCAAGTGGTCAGCACGCTGCGGCGCCAGCTCGCGCTGCGGCGGTGCCGGTTGTGGCTGCGGCACCCTACGGGCGACGGCTTTGTCCCGCTCGCGATGCCGGGCGACGAAGCGTCGCTCGCCGGATTCACGGCTCCGGTGGCTGAATGGATCGAGCAGGGCCCCCGCTGGGACCGGAGCGCCGCGGGCGCCCTGCTGCGCCTGCCGCTCGTTCACGACACGATTCCGCTGGGACTGCTCGAGGCCATCGTACCCGACGGGCGCCTGCAGAGCGTCACGCACGACGTGCTCGTGGTCGTCGCCCGGATGCTGGCGCCCGTGATCGCGGCGACCGACCTGTCGCAGGGTCTGGCCTCGGAAGTGGCGCTGCGCACGCGCGAAGTGGACGTGCAGCGCGGCTTTGCGGCGAACATCATCGACGCGTTGCCGGTGGGGTTGTACGTCATCGACCGCACCTATCGCATCCGGGCCTGGAACCGCAAGCGGGAGACCGGCACGCAGGGCGTTTCGCGGGAAGAAGCGATGGGCCGGGAGATCTTCGAGGTGCTCGACCGCCAGCCGCGCGCCCTGCTCAAGGGGGAATTCGACCGCGTGTTCGACACGGGCGAAATTCACCAGGTCGAAATGGAGTCGCGCGCGAGCGGCGACACCCGCTACTACCGGATCACGAAGATTCCCATGCGGCAGGAGGGCGACGACATCACGCACGTAGTGGCGATCGGTGAGGACCTGACGGACTGGCGGTCGGCGCAGCACCAACTCTCCCAGACCGAGAAGTTGGCAGCGGTCGGGCAGCTGGCGGCCGGCGTGATGCACGAGATCAACAATCCCCTGGCGACGATTCTGGCGTGCAGCGAAGCGCTCGCGCTTCGCAACGAGAGCCTGCCGCCGGGGCCGCGGGAAGCGGCCGAGGAATACCTGAAGATCATCGACACCGAGGTGCAGCGGTGTCGCCGGATCGTGGACGGGCTCCTCGATTTCTCGCGCCCGGTGACGGCCGAGAAGCGGCCGACGGACGTCAACGCGCTGCTCGAGCAGACTCTGTTCCTCCTCAAACACCACGATCGGTTCAAGGCCCTCACCGTGGTGCGCGAGTTCGCGCCCGATTTGCCCCGGGTGAACGCCGACTCCGACCGGTTGATCCAGAGCTTCATGGCGCTGATGCTCAACGCCATGGATGCGATGGAGTCGCGCGGGGTCCTCACCATCCGCTCGCAGATGAATCCGGAGCGCGCAGACGAAGTGCTCGTCGAGCTGAGCGACACGGGAACGGGCATCCGACAGGAGGATCTCCCCAAGCTCTTCGAGCCCTTTTTCACGACCAAGGCGCCGGGTCGTGGCACCGGGCTCGGGCTCTCGATCTGCTACAGCATCATCGCCGACCATCGGGGCCGCATCGAGGTGGAGTCGCGCGTCGGCGTTGGATCCACGTTCAAGGTCTTCCTGCCCATCGGATGAAGATCCTCGTCGTCGAAGACGACAGGACGGTCGGCTCGTATGTAAAGCGCGGCTTGGAGGAGGCGGGCTACCAGGCCGACCTGGTCGGCGACGGGGCGGAGGGGCTGCGCCTGGCGAGCGACGGTCCGTACGATCTGGTCGTGCTCGATCTGCGGCTCCCCGCCATGCCAGGCGACGAAGTGCTGCGCACCCTGCGCGATCGGGGCAACGGCGTGCCGGTGCTGGTGCTCACGGCGCAGGACACGGTGGACTTCAAGGTGCAGGCGCTCCGGAGCGGGGCCGACGACTACGTTACGAAGCCGTTCTCGCTCGAGGAGCTCCTGGCGCGCGTTGAGGCGCTGGGCCGGCGCCCCAAGGCGCTCGCGGCGCCCGTGCTGGCGGTCGCCGATCTGACGCTCGAGACGGGCAGCCGGGAGGTGCGGCGTGCGGGGCAGCGCATCGACCTCACGCCCAAGGAATACGCCGTGCTCGAGTACCTCATGCGCCATCCGGGGCGGGTGATGTCGCGGACGCTGATCACCGAGTACGCGTGGGCCTACCATTTCGATCCCGGCACCAACATCGTAGACGTGGTGATCACACGCCTCCGGAAGAAGATCGATCACGGCCGCGAGCCGAAGCTCATCCACACGGTGCGCGGCGTGGGGTACGTCGTGCGAGCCTGACATGCGGACACTCCGCGGACAACTGACCCTGTGGTATTCGGCGGCGCTCGTGCTCACGCTCGGCGCGTTCGCCGCCGTGCTGTTCGTAGCGCGCCGGCACGCGTCCTATCAGGATCTCGATCGCCAGATCAACTCGGAGGTGGAGCTCACCGCCGGCATCCTGGCGGAGAGCTACCGCGCGCGGGGCGTACTGGTGCATCAGGACACGAGCGGGCGGCTGGCTCTGGTGTCGGACGTCGCCGCGGTGCTCGAGGTCGTGCCGGACTACCTCGTCGTCACGGCGCTCGACGGCACGCTGCTCTTCGCCTCCGCCGACGCGCGGGCGCTCACGTTCCAGCAGGTGGAGCAGCTCGAGGAGCGGGTGGCGAGCACGGTGGGGGAGCACGGCGCCGGGACCATTCGCCTCAGCCCGCGGGGGCCCGAGCTGCACTACGCGGTGCGCTCGCTGGCCGACCTGGGCCCACCGTTCGGGGCCATTCTCACGGGTGTGGACCTCCACACCGCGGAGCTCGAACCCCAGCAACTGCTGCGCACGTTCGCCCTGATCCTGCCGGTGGGCTTGGGCGCCGCGCTCCTCGTCGGGTGGTGGCTGGGACGGCGCGCGCTCGCGCCCGTGGACCGCATCATCGACGAGGTCCGTGAGATCTCGGACGGCCGGAGCCTGCACCGGCGGCTGGCCGAGCCGATGGTGAAGGACGAGCTGGGACGCTTGGCGGAGACGCTGAATCAGATGATGGCGCGTCTCGAGCAGAGCTTCGCGGCCCTGCGACGGTTCACCGCCGATGCGAGCCACGAGCTCAAGACGCCGCTCACGGTCCTCCGCGCCGGAGTGGAGCGCGCCGTCACCACGCCCAACCTGCCTCAGGAGACGCTCGCCACGCTCGAAGAGACTCTGCAGGAGATCAAGCGCATGACGGGGCTCGTGGACGCGCTGCTGATTCTCGCGCGCGCCGACGAAGGGAACGCACCGCTGCACCGCGAGATGGTGGACCTGCGTGCCATCGTGGAAGAAACACGCGAGACCGGCGAGTTGCTCGCCGAGGACGCGGGCGTGGCGCTGGAGGTCGCATCGCCACCCGCGCCCGTGCCGCTCGACGTCGACGCGCAGCGGATGCGGCAACTGCTGTTGAACCTGCTGACGAACGCCGTGAAGTACACGCCTCGCGGCGGCCGTGTCCAGGTGACGCTGAACCAGGACGACGGCCACGTGACCCTGACCGTCGCG
>Ga0335084_10007089_pt1 | contig 11153 bp, 9 predicted proteins | sample Lox_Sample_44_FD_206721 | JGI IMG/M metagenome (GOLD analysis project Ga0335084, IMG submission 206721) | Soil microbial communities from Loxahatchee National Wildlife Refuge, Florida, United States - Lox_Sample_4.4 | ecosystem: Environmental > Terrestrial > Soil > Wetlands | place: USA: Florida...
AACGCGCGGATGCCGGTAGAGGAAGGTCGACACCAGGTCAGTCTTGTCGCGGTTGATGTCGGAACCGTTTCGGCAGCGAGCGTAGTAGCGCAGCATCGCCTCGGCGATCTCCGGGTCCAAATCTGGAGGCATGCCGAGACGCAGCATCGACGGAGTCACGGCCACATCCAGGAGATGAATCCAGATGTTCATTCGGCCGAGAGTTTCGCGAACGTCGCTGGCCTGACCGACAACTTCAGGAGTCAGTTCGGCGGGTGTGGGAATTTCTCCGCCCAACTGCTCGCCTAACAGCCGTTGATAGAAGCCCTGGACAGTCGCCAACAGAGCCAGTTCCCATTTGGGATCTTCGGCCAAAACTCAGCTCCTCCAGGGCAAATCGCCCACCTGTTTTCCAGAGGCAGTAACACTTAGTAAAGCCCAAAAAGCATTACTACGCAATGATTTGGCTGGTTACGGAAGTGACAGAACCGAAGAAAAAAACAGTTGCCAGTACGTGGTTTCTGGGTGGTCGGCTGCTGTGTCTCGGGATGCGACTCTGAGTCTCACAGTCAACGGCGTGCCGTGCTCTGTCGCCGCGGAGCCCTTTACTGGAACACCACCGTCTTATTCCCATACAGCAAGATACGGTTCTCGACATGCCAGCGGACAGCCCTCGACAGGACCGCCTTTTCCAAATCGCGACCCTTCTGGATCAACCCTTCAATGGTATCGCGCTGGTTGATGCGGGCCACATCCTGCTCGATGATGGGTCCGTCGTCGAGTACCTCGGTAACGTAGTGAGCGGTAGCGCCGATCAACTTCACGCCGCGCGCAAAAGCCTGGTGATACGGTCGCGCACCGACGAACGCGGGCAAGAACGAATGGTGAATATTGATGAGGTTTTGCGAGCCCAGCGCGCCGATGAACTCGGCCGAGAGCACTTGCATATAGCGCGCCAGCACAACCAGATCGCAACCATGTTCGCGGATCAGCGAAAGCTGTTTCTGCTCGGCCTCGCTCTTGTTTTCTTTCGTGACCGGCACATCGAAAAACGGGACACGGTAGAAATCGGCGATCCGTTGACAGTCGGGATGGTTGGAGATGACAAGCGGGATTTCGCAGTGCAGTTCGCCGGCCTGGTGCCGATAGAGCAGGTCCTGCATGCAGTGGTCCTGTTTGGAAACGAAGACCGCCAGCCGGGGACGATCGGCGGAGCGCGCGAGGCGCCAGGTCATGCGAAACTCGGAGGCGATCCCGGCAAAGCGCTCGGGAAATTCCGCCAGATCGAAACTCAGCTCGGAGGGATCGAACTCCACACGCATAAGGAAGAGATTACGCGCCTCATCTCCATGCTCGTCGGCAAAAAGAATGTTGCCGTTGTGGCGGAAAATGAAATCCGCGATCGTGGCGACGACGCCTTTCCGGTCGGGACAGGAGACAAGGATGACGGCGGAGTTGTGCATGGTTAGCGATAAGCGCTACGGCTATTTCTTGATTGCATTGGCAATTTCGCGCGCCGCGTTCGCGCCTGAGCCGCCGGTCAGGCCGGTCCCCGGATGCGTCCCGCTGCCGCACAAGTATAGACGGTCGATGGGGGTGGCGTAGCGCGCCCAATCCAGCAACGGACGCATCGTGAAGAACTGATCGAGGGCGAGCTCGCCGTGGAAGATGTGGCCGCCAGTGAGGCCGTAAGTTTCTTCGAGATCCTGCGGTGTGATGATCTGTTGTCCCAGAACCTTGGCGGTAAGGTCGGGTGCGTGCTGGGCGATCATCTCGAGCACCGTTTCGCCGAGCGCGGCGCGCTGCTCGGTCCAGTTCCCAGTGTTCAAGTGGTAAGGCGCATATTGCATGTAGATCGACATCACGTGCTTTCCAGGCGGGGCGAGCGAGGGATCGGACAGTGACGGAAACGTGATCTCAAGATAGGGCGCGCGCGAGAAATTCCCATACTTCGATTCGTCGAACGCACGCTCCAGGTAGTCAATCTCGGGGCCAATCTGGAGACGCCCCTGAAGCAGTTGCCCGTCACTCTTCGATTTCAATGCCGTGAATTCCGGAAGGCCCGACAGCGCTACGTTGATTTTGGCAACCGTTCCGCGGCAGCGATAATTCTTGAGTCTCTGCACAAAGTCCGGCGCCAGGTAAGCAGGATCGACCAGGTGCAGTAGAGTGCGTTTTGGATCGGCATTCGAAACTACTGCCTTCGCAGCAATTTCTTCGCCGGACTTGAGAACAACGCCCGTTGCAGTGCCATCCTTTACGCGGATTTCCTCAACCGCCGCGTTGGTGCGGATTTCCGCGCCGGCCTGCTTTGCCGCAGCAGCCATGGCCTCGGTGACCGCGCCCATTCCTCCAACCGCGAACTGCGGTACTCCCGCAGGGCTGGAATCGGCGGCAGCACGGAGCAGCAAAACCAGAGCACTGCCCGCCGACCACGGGCCGAAGAACGTACCGAAGATACCGCGCGCCGCGACCGCGGCGCGAAGACTCTCGGTGTCGAAGAACTCAGCAACCAGATCGGCGACCGCCATCGGTCCCCAGCGCAGGAACCGGTACATGTTTTTCTTTCCCAGCTTGCGAATGGATCGACCGGTCTTCAACATTCCCCAGAGGTCGCCCGGCGAAGGGCGGTCAATCTCTGGCGGGGTGAGCGCCAGCGCCTCGTCCATGACTTTGCCGATCTTCGCGAGAGCGCTGCCGAACTCGCCGTAGGCCTTGGCATCTTTCTGCGACCACTTCTCGATCTCCAGCGCAGCTTTCTTCGCATCGGAATAGAGAACCAGAGCCCCGTTGTCGGGCAACAGCGAGACAGCGCTGATGTCTGGCGAGATCAGCTTCAGTCCGCGCTTCTCCAGTTGCATGTCGCGCGCGACGTCAGCACGAAGAGGACCGAGAGTATGCGCGAGAGTAGAGCAGCGAAAGCCAGGATGAAATTCCTCCGTGATGGCCGCGCCGCCAACTTGTGCGCGGCTCTCAAGAACCAGCGGCTTAAACCCGGCTTTGGCGAGATAGAAGGCCGCGACCAGACCGTTGTGTCCGCCTCCGACGATGACGACATCGCGCGTTTCAGCCATGTGTCTTCATCTCCGCGCGGTCAGGCCGCCTTCCCATCTTTCAGGATTTCGAGCGCTGCGAGACGACCATTCGCGCCCATGATCCCGCCGCCCGGGTGCGTGGCCGAGCCACACATGTAGAGGTTCTTTACCGGAGTGCGGTATTGCGCCCAGCCCGGGACTGGGCGCAGGAAGAAGAGTTGCTCAAGCGAAAGTTCACCCTGGAAGATGTTGCCCTCGCTCAGTCCCCATTCACGTTCGAGATCGAGCGGCGTGACGACCTGGCGATGCAGAATGATGTTCTTAATGTTGGGCGCGTACTCGGCGATCGTGTCGACGACGGCATCGCCGAACTTCTCTTTTTCCGTATCCCAGTCCAGCCCCGGTTTCAGCTTGTAGGGCGCGTACTGCACGAAGCAGGAGAGGATGTGCTTTCCCGGCGGCGCGACGGACGGATCGGTCAGCGTGGGAATCACCATGTCGATATATGGGCGCGTAGACCAATGACCGTATTTCGCTTCGTCGTAAGCCTTCTCCATGTAGTCGACGCTCGGCGAAATTGACATCGCGCCTCGAAGATGAAGACCCGCGCCCGGCAGGCACTTGAAGTTTGGCAGCGCATCCAGCGCCATGTTGACCTTGCCGGAAGACCCCCGGTACTTGTAGCGCTGTACTTCCGCCATGAATTCATCGGGCAAGGTGCCGGGGTCGACCATTTTCACGAACGTCAGTCGCGGATCGACGCTCGAGGAGGTTACGTCGGCAAGAATCTCATCGCCATTTGCGAGCGCGACGCCATAGGCGCGATTACCCTTGACCAGGATCTTCGCAATCGGCGCCTCGGTGCGAATTTCCGCTCCTGCTTCGCGGGCTGCATCAGCGATAGCATTCGAGATGGCGCCGGTGCCGCCGCGCGCGAATCCCCAGGCACGAAATGCGCCGTCAATTTCGCCCATGTAGTGATGGAGCAAGACATAGGCGGTTCCCGGCGAACGCACGCCAAGAAACGTTCCAATAATGCCCGAGGCCGACATCGTTGCCTTGAGCACGTCGGTCTCGAACCATTGGTCGAGGAAATCGACGGCGCTCATGGTCATGAGCTGGACCTGGTTGTACTTGTCCCCGCTCGCCATGTCCTGAAAACGGCGGCCGATGAATAGCAACTTCATCAGTTCGCGCGGATTCACCGTGGACGGGTCAGGCGGCACCATGCTGAGGATCGGCTTCACGAAACGGCACATGGCCTGCATCGCTTTGCCAAATTCGTCGTAGGCCTCAGCGTCGAGCCTCGAGTGGCGCGCGATTTCGCGGCGCGTCTTCCCATGATCGTTCACGCGCCAGAGATGGTCGCCGTTCGGCATCGGCGTAAAAGTGCCGTCGAGCGGGAGGATCTCGAGGCCGTGGCGGGGGAGATCGAGGTCGCGGATGATCTCGGGACGCAGCAACGAGACCACGTACGAGCAAACGGAGAACTTGAATCCTGGAAAGACTTCTTCCGTGCAGGCCGCGCCGCCCAACACGTACCGTTTTTCGAGAACGAGGACTTTCTTTCCAGCTTTGGCGAGATAAGCGGCGTTGACCAGGCCGTTATGGCCTCCGCCGATCACGATCACATCGTACTTTTTGTTGCCGGACATTTCTTTGCGACAGATGGGTATGAGCTGGAAAATGACTCGCCATTCTATCGGGAAAGTATCTGTTTGTCTGCACATTGCGCGTCATGCCTGACTCGTGGTCATTGATGATCTGCGCTTGCTGAAGGGTGGAACGACTCTTATAATCCGGCGTTCGGGATTTCCCTGCGCTTCCTGCGAACCCTCTGGTTAAAGCAAAAGACCTTAACCACAGGGAACACAGGGGTCACAGAAGAACCCCAGAGGCGAGCCGTGCCTATCGGAACTGCTTTTCATGAGAGAACCTTCGCCCTGTGCCATAGCCTGAATTATCGGGAATGGTCGGGATACTACACCGTCAGCGTGTACGAAGTGCACCATGAGCACGAGTACAACGCGATCCGCAACGCATGCGCGCTGATTGATATCTCGCCGCTCTACAAGTATCTGATCTCGGGCAAAGACGCGACCAAGCTTGTCAACCGCATCATCACCCGCGACATCAACAAGGTCGCAGTTGGTCAAGTCATTTACGCCTGCTGGTGCGATGAAGAAGGCAAGGTGATTGATGACGGTACGATCACCCGTCTCGAAGAGAACAAGTATCGCTGGACGGCCGCGGATCCCAGCTTGAGATGGTTCAGTCAGAACGGTCTGAACATGGATGTTCAGATTGAAGACATCTCGGAACAGACCGCGGCGCTTGCTCTGCAGGGGCCAACTTCGGCAAAACTCCTAAAGGTCGTTGCCGATGCTGACATCGCGAACCTGAAATACTTTCGAAAGACAAGCGGCAAGATTGCGGGTGTTCCGGTCGACATCTCGCGTACGGGATACACAGGCGATCTTGGCTACGAGATCTGGATTCCATGGGAGGACGCGGTCAAGGTTTGGGACGAACTCGTGACCAAGGGGAAACAGTTCGACACCCACGCCGCGGGGATGCTTGCGCTCGACGTGGCGCGCGTCGAAGCGGGATTGCTGCTGATCGAGGTGGACTATATCAGTTCGAAAAGGGCGCTCATACCTTCGCAAAAATATTCGCCTTATGAGCTGGGTTTCGGGAAGATGGTACACCTCGAAAAAGAGAACTTCATTGGCAAACGGGCGCTGGCGCGGGATCACAAACAAGGCGTGGGGCGACAGTTGGTTGGGCTTGAAGTTGACTGGGTGGAAGTCGAACACCAGCACGACAGATTCGGGCTGTCTCCGGCCGCGCCGAGCCAGGCGTCGCGCGTGGCGGTGCCCGTTTACTCCGGCGATCGACAAGTTGGGAAGGCAACAACCACCGCGTTTTCTCCACTGCTCAAGAAGCTGATTGCGCTGGCTAGCATCGCCAGCGAATACTCCAAGTCCGGCACCAAGCTGCAGATGGAGCTGACCATCGAAGCACAGCGGCTGAAGACGACCGCCACGGTCGTGCCGCTGCCGTTCTTCAATCCAAAGCGGAAGACAACAGTGCCAGTCTAGGAACTTCCGCGGCACTCGAGCATAGCGGAATAGAGCAACGTCGCTGGCCTCACGCTTCGCCAAAAATTCGCCGCCACATGGTTTCGTCCCAGTCACATGAGTGTCTGGGTGTCTGCAACTGATTGTCCCGCGATCTGCGCCCGCGCCCCGTTTCTGGAATCTGAGCCGGAACTGTGTTTGTCGAGCATGTGTCTCGGTTCTTATTGCGACTCAGTCGCATTACTGTTATCGTTAAATCTACGGACCGAGGGCGAGGCCGTCAACTGGCTGCGCGCAATTTCTTTGCAACCTGTTTGCGATCACTCGCCACACGATACGGAGTTCAACTCATGCCGCTTCCTCAAAGTGAGATTCCCGGGCGGTTGCAGTCGCTGTTGACGGAGAGAGGCATCCGGATGACGCAGCAGCGCCGCGCCATTCTCAGCGTCATCGAAACTGCTAAGAAACATTTGGACGCCAGTCAGATTCTGCGCAAAGCTCGCATCCTCGACGCCTCGGTGGACCGAAGCACCGTGTACCGTACCCTGCACCTGCTCAAACGGCAGGGCATGATTGACGAACTCGACCTGATGCACATGAATGGGGAGGGACACTACTATGAGCGCAAGCTTACCCGGGAACATATCCACATGGCCTGTCTGCGATGCGGCAAAATCATGGAGTTTGTCAGCGAGATATTTGACTCCCTGAAAGAAGAGCTCGAGCGCGACTGCCGATTTCACATTCTGGTGGCACGGCTGGAGGTCGGCGGCTACTGCTCGGCCTGTCGGCGCTAAACGTGTCGGGTAGGGTGATTGGGGTCGCGACAGCACCGCGGTTTTCGATATTTCAAACACTACACTACTGCGAGGTACGGATTCTTCGCCCGCTGCGTTTCCAGTAAAGATAACCGGGCACACCGATCAACACAATCGCTGTTCCGCAGAACGCTTCCGTGGGCCGGGTAATGATGGTGTTCAGCGTCCAGGCGGCGCCGACGAGAACATAAACCGCCGGTAGCCACGGATACCCCGTGCATCGGTACGGCCGCGGAATATCGGGCCGCTTCCAGCGCAAGATGAACAACCCGATCACGGTGAGCGTGTAGGAGAGCACCATCCCATAGATTACGTAGGTGTAGAGCTGATCGTAGCGGCCGCTCAAAGTGAGCACTCCAGCCCACACGCCCTGGCCGATCAGGCTCAAAGCCGGCGTTCGCCACTTGGGATGAATGACCGCCATGCGCTTGAAGAACACTCCGTCCTGAGCCATGGCGAGGTACACGCGTGCGCCTGAGAGGGTGCAAGTCGCGGCGGCGCTAAAGCAGGAAATCGCGATCATCGCCGATAGCCAGACCGCGGCGCCCGGTGAGAACAGCGCGGCTGCGGCGGCGTGAGCAATCGTCTCGTGCTTTGCCACCTCGCTGAGCGGCATCGCGTACACGTAGCTCAGATTCATGGCGAGATAAATGGCGCCGACCGCCAGCACGCCCAGAAACATCGACAGCGGCACGTTGCGCCGCGGCTCTTTGATCTCGCCTGCGACCCAGGTTACGTAAACCCACCCATCATAGGCCCAAAAGACGGCGATCAGTCCCACGCCCAACGCGGATACCAGTTGCCCGGGACTCAGATCCATCCCGAGCCCGCCTGCCGCATGCGCCGTGAAGTTCGACCAGTGGCCTTTGCCGATCGCGAATCCCAGGACAACGAAACCAGCCATAGCAGTGAACTTTGTCCATGTGGAGACATTTTGCAGAAGCGCTCCCCAGTGCAGTCCAACCACGTTGACATAGGTGAGGATGGTGATCAGGACCAGCGCGGCTGCATGGGCACGGGTCAGAACGATGGCGGCAACGGCCCAATGTAGGTGTCCCTCGGTGAGCATGGGATACGGAAGATTCAGAGTGGCGATGACATGTTGCTGCGAGATCACCGGGACAATGTTTCCCGTGTAAGCAGCAGCAGCGACGGCGAGGGCCGCGATCGATCCGCCATTCGCGACGGTAAACAACATCCAGCCATAGAGAAAAGCAACGAGATCGCCGTAGGCCTCGCGCAGGAAGATATATTGTCCGCCTGAGTCGGGGAACATCGAACCAAGTTCGGCGAACGCGACACAGGCGCAAAGGGAAATCACGCCACCGAGAACCCAAACCAGAAAGAACCAAGCCGGATGAGGCAAGGGGCCGGCAATATCTTTGGCGGTAAGAAAAATCGAGGAGCCGATGATACCGCTCGCCAAAAGGAGGACAGAATCGAGAAGGCTGAGCCCGCGCACGAGACTGGGCTTCTGACTTGCCGTTTCCATTTCGGAAGGTGGAGAGGCCTGAGAGGTTGTCATCCGTTTTTGTTGACTGTTACCCCATCGCCAGTTCGTCCGGAATCTCGAGCGGCGATCCGCAACGGCGGCAGATAACGGCCGAACAGTCGCCACAAGTCAAGGGATCATCCACCTCAACCGCGCAGACGGGGCAGTAGAGCGCCGGGGGAGAATTCTGAGGCCGTTGCTCCTTCTCGGCATCCATGCGGCTGCAACTTTAGCACATCGGTTGCAGGGGTTCAGTGCCTGCTACTCGTCGCGCTTCCGCAGGATCAAATCGTCTTCGGATGGAGGCATGAACAAAGGGAACTCCCAGACGACTTTATCCTTGAGCAGCACGCGGAGAATAAAGTGTTCGGGATTCTTCCAGGGGCCGATCCATTTATTCTTCGTGCCGAAAAAGACCCAGCCATGGACTTCGGGATCTCCCGGCGTGAGTGTCGCGGGCTGCAAGCTTTGTGTGCTCAGGAACTCGATGAACTCAGCGACTTCTTTTTCATACTCGCGGGCGCGCGCCGTTTTCTCGTCGGCCTTTTTCGGATCTTTCTTCATTTCACGTTCAGTGTCGAAAACAAGTGTGTCGACATCATTCTGCAGCCGAGTCGACAGCTCGGTGGGATCGTCGTAGGCCTCGATCACATTGTGGTGCAGGATGAACTCCATGCGAACATCGGCAGGGAATTCAAGCTTGCTTTGCCCGGTGTACGTTGCTGACAAGTAGACCGCGAGCCCGTGATAGAGGCGGTGCCTGGTCTTGGTCAATTCCTGGGAATCCACCATGACCGTAATGCCAAGGTCGTCCGCGACCATCGTCCATCGATAGCGGCCGTCCTCCCCGCGCTTGAATTCGCAGCCCGGGACGTTCGCGGCCCAGCGCTTAGCCGGTTGTGGCTTTTTGTGAGCGTGGACAAGAGGGGCCGCCAGAAGCAGGCAAGCGGTTAGCCCGTAAACTCGATGAAGTTCGCGTAAGTCCCACATAGCCAAGGGTCAGAAACCAGAGTACCGATCGAGAGCGTACCGGGCAAGGAGCCCCAACCGCGAATACCGATTCCCATTCCGGGCATGACGGTATCTTTCAGAGCTGCAAAACACTTGGGTGATCGCTTCCCTCCTGCTACCATCAGCCGGAGGTCGGACTCCCATGGCCGTATTTCTGTGGACGATCGTGATCGCAATGGCCGCTGCGCTGACGGCAGAGATCCTGGCGATGGGCCTGCTGGCGAAACTTCTGCTCAAGCGCGCCCGCCGCATCAGCGAGATGAAAGCGGACGTGCAAGCAAGAGTGCAACTGTCGCGGCAGTCGGTTGAAGGACTGAAACAGTCCGTCATGCAATCGGTCGAGGTGGTCCGTAAGAACGGCCAGGAGATGGGTTCCACTCTGCGGGTTCGATTCCGGGCAACCGAAGCCGCTTTCGAGGATGCCCGCCGCCGCGCCCAGCGAATCGGCCTCCGCCTTAACAACGAAGGAGTGCAAACGGTCGAACAGCATCAACGCGGAGAGAAGGGAACTCGGGGAGGAGTCTGGGAACCGATCCGCGCGGTGAGCAGCATCGTGGGCTCTGTGGGCGCCACTTTGTGGTTGCTGCGTAAGGTAGCCTAAGGGACGGCTCTCTTCGCGGTCGGCTTGCAGCATTCACTTGTCAATCAGAATCTCCGAATAGCTCACCATCCATTGCGACAGCGGCGTGTTGACCTTGGCCCACTGTTTGCATTCATAAAAGTTCAAGTAGATCCAGCGTCTTCGAGTTGTCTCAAACGAGCGCTTCGCGGCCTCTTCCGGGTAGGCCAGGGGATATCCCATCTCCTGAAGATATTCGCCGACCAACTGTTCGAATTGCACGAGTTGGTCTGCCGGAAACTTTTCTCGCCAGCGCCCGACCGGGGTGAAATGGCCATCCTTGAGGTCTTCATTGAATGAAGTCAACGGTTTCTTGACCGAACCGACACTGGTCTGCTGGATCCGGTCGTAATCGAGTTCGTGCTGCAGAAAACGCCCGATCGCTTCCAACGCAATTTGTGGCTGCTCGACCAGTTGCTCGTAGTGGACCTCCAGATATCGCGGTCCGAGCAGCGCTCCGTATTGCCGGCCCTTGCGGACGATCCATTCCCAGTAGACGCCGGCTGCGAGAAGGCTATTTTTCTTGTCCCAGGGAAGCGGACGACTCCAGGCACGTTTGTCGAGGGAGAGGACCACGTCGCGAGCGTCGCGGATGATGTGAATGAATTGGGCTTCCGGAAAATCGCGGGCAATGCGGAGCATGTGCGGGATGTTCGTCGGAGTAGAGTCAATCCACCGGTCAACGCCCTGCTGACGAGCCACGGAATCCATCACGATGCGAAGGAAGTCGCTGCCACTGCGGCACTCCGCCATAACTTTGGCTTCGATGTCGGATGCGACGAGGCCGGAGACCTCGAACGCTTTGCTGCGCAGCCATTCCCGCATCATGGCTTTCTTGTTTCGATCGCGGCTGAGGTCGCCGAAGATCGGTTCCAGCACGTCGAAGACGTTCATCTGCGTGTGAAACCGCGCGAAGCCTCCAGCGGAAAGGAGGAGATGATAGAGAAAGCTCGTGCCCGAACGAGGACAGCCAACAATGAAGATGGGAGGTTTCATGGGCCCGGAGTCGGCACGCCCAACATGAGGGGCATTTCGCCGCATCAGATCGGATAGTCAGTGTATCGCCTTTTGTCGGCGGAGAGGCAGCGTTCATTTTCCACGCGGGGACTGACCACGGTT
>Ga0335084_10007090_pt1 | contig 11152 bp, 3 predicted proteins | sample Lox_Sample_44_FD_206721 | JGI IMG/M metagenome (GOLD analysis project Ga0335084, IMG submission 206721) | Soil microbial communities from Loxahatchee National Wildlife Refuge, Florida, United States - Lox_Sample_4.4 | ecosystem: Environmental > Terrestrial > Soil > Wetlands | place: USA: Florida...
AGCCGGGAATAAAACTCCTGCGATCTTTCAACGTCGGAAACGCCCAGCGTCACGTGATTCAGCGAGCGACCGCGAAAAGTGGACAAGGTTGACGTTTCAGCCGGCGCACCGGCCACCATGCTGATCGGTGCCATCGCAGCGAGCAGGCCTTGAATCAACTGCTGTCGGTTCAGCGTACCTTTCTCGAACAGCCTGACGAGATTCTCAACGGCGTCTTGCATACGCTTCTCCTCCTTGGACGTCTACATCCCGCGACCATAACCGCTGACGTCCAACAGGTAGTGTGCCGCACCGAACCGATCCGGTGAGCCTCAGCATGGTCCCGCGCTGTCGGGAAGTCGGCCGAAGCAGCTTCGCCCGCCGGTGATCGTGGGCAGTCGCCAAACAGCTCTTGGCGGGGGCGAGTTCGCGCAGAGCAGGGTAACAGCTCAAGGGCAGCCGGGATGTACCCGAAGGCGCCACGCCGAGAAGACCGTGCTCGCGCTCATCTGCGCTCCAACTCGCAGCGCATCGGTCCTTCTATGCGCCAGAATCGTACGCCCCCAAATTCCGGTCTGGAAGGATTTCCTCGTGGGCCCTCCCGGGATCGAACCGGGGACCGATGGATTAAGAGAGGCCCGGGCACTCGTGATTGACGGTACTTCGCGGAGTTGCGCGGCAGCCCGCGGCGCCAAATCGCAACTAGTGGTGCAGGCGACGGCACCAGGCGGCACCGTGCACGGAACCGTCCCCCGCGCGCCAGACCTCAAGGCTCGCAGAGCCACAACCCCATAAGTTTGGGGCACCGCTGATCTCCTCCATTCGTTCTACAACGGCAACGTCGCGGCGAGGTTCGGCGCCGGCATGCTCGGGGCCGCCGGTGCCGCTGCCCTGCGCGCCGCCGTGGATCAGGATCCACGTGCGACCCGGGATCACCCCAGCGCTCGACGTGGATCGACCGCTCCATCCGCGAGACTCTCAGCGCCGGAGAGCGCGCCGGCGCGCGCCACTGCTCGAGGGCGGGCGCCGCGGCTGGATCCAGCTCTCCCGCGCCAGCGATGCCGCCTGCGCGGACAGCGCGCGCCAGCCGTGTGTGGAGGCCGCGTGCTCGGCCCGCCCGATCAGCTGCGCCGCTCGCGCCCGATCGCGCGGGGCACCGCGCGCCAGGAGCACCCGCGCCGCGCCGAGCTCCGAGTGCGCCTTCCAGACGCGCGCGCCGGTGCGCTCCGCCGAGGCGATCGCTTGCTCGAAGTGCCGCAGCGACGCGTCCCAGCGCGTGGCTACGCACTCGAGCAGCCCGAGGAAGTGTGCGACGGGGCCAAAGTAGAAGAGGCCGCTGCCGGCAACGACCGACAGCCGCGCGTGCGGCGCCAGCTGTTCGTGGAGCGCGGCCGCCGCGCGTACCTCGCCGGTCACGGCAGCAACCTCGCTCGCGAGGGCCAGCGTCGTGAGCCGCCCGCGGTCGACCGGCACGTCGCGAAAGTCGTTGCGCGCCAGCTCGGCGAGCTCGCGCGCCGCCTCGCCTTTGCGGTCGTCCGCGGCGAGCACACGGGCCAGCGCGGCGCGCCAGATCGGCGCGTCGGGGAAGCGGCGCACCTGCAGCCGCACCGCCTCCTCGATCTCGGACGAACGCCCCTGCTCCAGCCGCAGGTAGGCGAGCTGGGCCTGCAGCTCCAGGGCGACGTCGGGCGACTCGGCCTGTGCGCCGAAGGCCGCCGACGCCAGGATGTGTCGCTCCGCGTCTGCGAGCTTTCCGTCGAGCAGCGCGCGCATGGCGAGCAGCGCCGCTTGCAGCCAGCGCGCCCAGGGCGTGCCGAGCGACGCGGAGCTGCGCTCGAGCGCGTGCAGCTCGCGGTCCACGGCATTCACGTCGCCCAGCTCGAGCAGGCCGGTGACGCAGCCCTTGTGCCCCAGCAGCTCGAGCTCGAGGTCGTCGGCCGCGCGCGCCGCGCGCACGAGCTCGCCGTTGAGCGCGACCCACGCCTCGGGGTCGCCCTGGCTGGTGTGCACGAAGGAGGCGTCGTCGAGCGTTTGGGCGAGCACAGCCGGGTCGCCGCCGCGCCGCGCCGCCGCGAGCGCTGCGTCGCTCGCCGCGCGGGCCTGCTCGGGCTGCGCGTAGCGCAGCTCGGCGGCCAGCCGCGAGCGCACCCGTGTCGCAGCCGACGCGTCTAGCGAGCGGGACGACGCGAGCGCCTCCTCGAGCAGCGCGATCGATTCGCGGTCACCGTGGCCGCTCGCGTTCGGGCGGTGCGCGAAGCCGAGCGCGGCGCGCGCGAACAGGTCGGCGCGCCCGGCGCTGCGCGCGTGGTCCGCCGCAATCCGGTAGCTCACCCGCGCGGGGTCGACCCCCTGCGCCTGGGTCTGCGCGCGACCGAGACTCAGCAGGATCTGCGCGCGGGCCGCCGCGGGAGCATCGCGGTCGCTTTCGAGCGCCGCGAGCGCGCGCCCGGCCCACAGCACCGCAGCGTCGAAGTCGAGCCGCCGCGCCGCGCGCTCGGACGCCGCCTCGGCCAGTGCCGCGGCGTCGCCCGGCGCGAACAACGGGACCGCCTCGCAGGCGTGGTGCGCGCGGGCGTCGAGCGCCTCCTCGCTCGTGGTGTTCGCGCCCGCGAGCACGTCGGCGGCGCGCGCGTGGAGCTGCCGGCGCGTCTTGCCCGCCGGCACCAGCTCGGCGTAAACCGCCTCACGCACCAGCAGATGCGGGAAGCGCAGCCGCACCCCGTCGAGGCTCGGCAGGAGCAGCCCCGCACTCTTGCACTCCGACACCTCGCGCGCGACTGCGCGCGAGCTGCGCCGCAGGTCCGCGGCCACGGCGCTCTCGCACTCGAACCCGAGCACGGCCGCGCAGGCGAGCAGCTCGAGCGAAAACGCCGACAGCGCGCGCAGCTTCGGCTCGATCAGATGGCGGATGCTCGTCGGGAGCAGCGACTCCCACTCCGCGGCGCCACGCCGCCGTTCCAGCAGGTCGCGCGCCTCGAGCGAGCGCAGGCTCTCGCGCAGGAGCAGCGGGTTGCCGCTGGTCTGCCGTTCCAGCGCGCGCACCAGCGCGGGCTCGGGCGCGCGGCCGAGCATGGAGCGGACGAACGTGTCGATCTCGTCGCTGGCCAGGCCTTCGAGCGACCAGCGCTCGACTGCGCTCGAGCGGTGCAGCCTCTCGAGCGCGAGCGCGCGCCGCTCGCTGCTCGCGAGCTCGTCTTCGCGGCAAGTCGCGACGATCGCCACCGGCGCCCCGGCCACGGCCGCGCCGATGCCCTCGAGCAGCCATAGCGACTCCGTGTCGGCGGCGTGCAGGTCGTCGAGCAGGACTGCGATCGGCCGCGCCCCCGCGGCGCGCAAGAGGAAGGCGCGCGCGGCCTCGAGCACGCGCGCCGAGCTGCCCTCCTCGCGCGCGGTCGCGAGCTCGAGCACGCGCCGCTGCGCCGCCGGCAGCGAATCGTACGCCCAGTGGTCGGCCGCGCGGAGCGCGCGCAGCACCGCAGGCCAGGGCCGCGCCCCGCCCGAAGTCACCGTGAACGCGCCCCGGCTGCGCGCACGCTCGATCACGAGCTCCGCGGTGCGGGTCTTGCCGATGCCGGCCTCGCCGCCGAGCAGGATGACTGCGCCGCGACCGTCGAGAGCCGCGTCGAGGGTTTGCTCGAGCCGCGCGCGGATCCGCGCCCGGCCGACGTAGGGCGGCCCGCCCGCCTCCGCCGTGCGCGAGCGCGCCAGCTCGACCGTCCCGCGGAAGCGATAGCCGCGCCGCGCCACGTTCGCGATCGCCGCGTCGGCGCCGCCGCGGCCGATCGCTGCGCGCGCCAGGCTGACCGCGCGGGCAAGCGAGTTCTGCGACACGGCGGTGTCGGGCCAGACCGCGGTTAGCAGCTCCTCGGTCGGGACGACCCGCTCGCGGTTCCGCACCAGGTGGAGCAGGAGCTTCAGCACCTTCGGCTGGACGGAGAGCGGCCCGCCGCTGCGACGCAGCTCGAACGCCTCCTCGTCGAGCTCGAGGGGCCCGAAGCGGTAGACCATGGCCGCATCTTACGCCCGCGGTGTAGGGCCCGCTGCCGGCCAGCGAGTCGCTCGCCGCGAATTCTCAGTCGCCGGGCTTGAGCAGGTCCCAGGTGTAGCCGTAGGCCGGGCCGGGCGGCTTGCGGAACATGCCGGTCAGGATCTTCAGGTCGTTGGCGTCGATCACGCCGCTGTTGTCGAGGTCCAGGCCCGGCGCGGCGCTTGCCGGTGACCCGAGCTTGGCCTTCAGGACCGAGGCGTCGTTCGAGTCGACGGTGCCGTTCTGGTTGAAGTCCGGGTCACAGCGGTCGCCGAAGCGGTCTCCGTCGCTGTCCCGCTGGTCCGGGTTGAAGACCTGACTGCAGTTGTCGACGAAGTCGAGGAGCCCGTCGCCGTCGCTGTCTTGCGCAGGAACGACCTGCAGGTCGTCCCATTGCTTGGTCGCTTCCTGGTTTCCGGACGCGTCGGTCGAGTAGTACCTGAACGCGTGTACCCCCACCTGAGTGACCGTCACCGGGCCCGTGTACTGCTGGAAGGCGGCGCCATCCAGGCTGTACTCGGTCTGGACGCAGCCCGAGTGATACTGGAGCGCCGGCCCGCCGTCCGAGCAGACGAGCGTCACCACGAACGAGCCCATGGCCACCGTGGGCTGGAGGATGGACGGCGCGTCGGCGTGATAGTCGAGCTGGGTGAACGGCGGCGTCGTGTCCGCGGTCGGGATGATCAGGTCGGCGTCCCGCACCTCCTCGTAGAGCCCGCCCAGGTCGTAGGAGCGGTACTGCATCACGTGCTCGCCCACCCCGCTGACCACGAACGGGCCGGTGTAGGGCTTGAACGGGAGCTGGTTCTCGAAGGTGTACTCGGACTTGCAGGCCTCGTTCGGGCGATTCCCCGTGAGGTCCGTGCGACAGGTCAGCGTCACCTGGAGCGGGCTCTGCAGGTCGCTCGGGTCGGTCCGAGCCAAGCTCAGTGTCGTCACCGGCGGCCCGAGGGGAAAGGCGTTCAGCACGCCGATCTGAAGCGTGCCGGTCGCCTCAGCGTTCTCGGCCGCGTCGAGCGAGTGGTACTCGAGCGTGTGCTTGCCGAGCTCGGCGACCGTGACCTCGTCGGGGGCGGCGAGGAACGGGCCGCCGTCGACGCTGTACTCGGTGCGCCAGCAGCCGGAAGCGAAGCCGTCGGCGAGCGGGTCCGCGCACGGGAGCTCCACCGTCCAGATCCCCCCCTGGGTCCAGGTGACCGGATCGGCGAAGCTCGCCAGGCCGTGCGTCACCACGCCGAGCGTGTGCAGGTCGGGCGTCGTCACCGGCGGCGTCGAGTCCTCGGGGAAGTGCAGCGTGAACGACATCGCGCTGCCGCCGGTGGCGCCGACCAGCGCGTGGATGTAGGTGCAGTTGTCGAACGTCGCGACGTCGGACGAGGGGAAGCCGTTCATCGTCCCGGTGGCCGTCACGTCGACGACGAGATCGGTGTTCGGGTCGCAGTCGGGGAGCGTGTCGCCCGTCGGCAGGTTCTGGAAGTAGGTCGGCAGCTCGAGCGGCACCCCCACGCCGTCGCGCAGGTCGCGGTGGAGCGTCGTCGGCGGCAGGTTCGGGTAGCTGACCACGAGGTCGACCGAGCCCCCGTGCAGGGTCCGGCCGGAGGTGTCGGCCATGTGCAGCCCCAGGTTCGCGTTGGGGTTCACTGGGGCCGAGTAGCGGGGTTCGAGACTGGGAGTTTGCCAGCCCATGAAGAAGGTAGAAACGTGATCCGTCTGCCCAACGAATGCATTGGGTGGGCGATTGAAAAGGCGCGCCTCCTCGACGTCGTAGTAAGGCTCGTTGTGTATTACGAACTTGTAGAATCCGTGCATCAGAAAGAGTGAGTCGACCTGGCTGATGTCCGGCACCATGTCTAAATCGAGATCCTGGCTGAGAGCGGCGAATTGGGGCAGGAAGCTCAGCGTGTTGTGGAGGTCGTAGACCGTCCTTGGCGTCGAGCTCGTCAGCACACTCCATAGCTCCGGGAGTGTCAATGACACGTTGTCCGTGTACTTGACCAGTAGCTCACCTTTGTACTTATCGAAGTCGAAGGTGTCCTCCGAGTCGGCACCCGAGTCAACCAGGTCCCATAGCAAGCTGGCCACGGCAAGATCCTCGCTGCTTACGATACCGTGAGAACCGAACCGGAGGTACCAGGCTTTGGTGTGCTCCTCGAGATTCATGATTCCCGCATAGTCAGGATTCTTTTCCACCTGGGTGGGCAAAAACTCGGCGAAGCCTTCCTTCATCGAGTCGCACGTCGATGCATTCGAGTACCCGCCGTGGTTGACCTCTCCCGGGCAATCCTGCTGCAACAGATAAGTGTACCCGAGGTAGTGAGAGAACTCGTGCCACTCTTCGTTCAGCGGATAATGATTCGAAGGGTTCTCTCTCTTCTCGTACGCGGAATCATCCACTCCGATGAAGATCCCGAGCGGACTTCTGCAGAACGCAGCGTTGTCGGCCGCAAACGGTCTTGTGCTGCCATTGCAAGTGATGCTCGTGGCAAACGTGCGGATCGGGATTGAGGCGCCGGTGTCGGGAACCAGGTTCTCGCGGACCCACTTCACGAACTGGTGCGTGGTGTAGTAGATCGTCGCCATGTCATCGAGTACATCCGTGTAGCCGCCGCTCTCTGCGCTCGAGTTGGTGACGTCGTCTTCCGAGAAAGAGAAGCTCAGCCTGACCTGCTGGTCGCCGATGGTCACCGAACGCTCGACCCACTCGGGCGCGCTCGCCCCGTCGTCGTGGCGCACGTCGAAGGCGTTCCACTCGACATTCTTCAGTGTCACTCGCACCAAGTATTCTCCCGGCTTCACGTCATCGAAGCCGTAGAGCCCGCCCTCCATCTGTCGAGCGGGGCCGAGCGCCTTGGGGTCGGGCTGGTTGGGATCGGAGTTCGGATCTCGGAGCTCGATCTGGATCCCGTCGAGCGGGTTCTGGTGGTCATCGGTGACGGTGACGACGAGGTTGCCGGGCATCGGCTGCCAGGCGGCTTCAGCTGCGGTCGAGCTATCCAGGTATGGAGAGGCCTGGCCACTCTTCTGATCCACCTTGACTAGGCCGAAAGTCATGCTGAAGGAGCAACCCCCGAGGGGCACGGGCTGAGGATCGACCCCCGGCAGGGGCAGGTCGTTCAAGGGAGCACCGACCTTGGTCCGGTAGGCGAGAATGATCTTTCCGTCCGGAGACGGCACCGGCTCTTCGAACGCGTTCTCGAGCTCAGTCAAGCTCATCGCGCGTCCGTTTTCATTGTGACCCGTGCAGGTTACGGTGCCCGAGTCTGGAGTCAGCTGCCGGATCTCCTTGACCTTGTAGTTCGCGTCATACTCGACGCCGTAGATCTTGCTGCTCGAGAGGACAGCCACCTTGCGCTGGTTGTTCTGGGGCCACCAAACCGGTCGGTTTCGGTAGTCCGTCGCAGGGTAGAGCAGTGAGCCGTCCGGCAACACGAGCGAATTGCATCGACCTCCGAAACAGAGAGAAGCCGGGGGGAGGATGTTCGGTGAGACGTCGCCGTACTGGCCCGTGTCGAAGGACGGCGGAGAATTGAAGTCCTGAAACGCCTCGATGGCGAGAGTGCCCGCATCACTACCCGCCGTGTCGTTCACCCTCCAGGTCTGATATCCAGAAACTACGGGGTCCCAAGTGGCGAAGAAGATTCCCACGTTGTCTTGCGCCCAGTTCAGCGAGCCGACCGATTTGTTGGCGAACAGGTCGGGCGGGTCGACGGCGTGGGTGCCTCCGGTCCGGAACGCCATGTGGAGATTCGCGCCGCTGTCGTCGGCGACCCAGATCTCGCGCTCGTTCGCGGACGAGCGGACCCACGCGATGTGCTTCCCGTCTGGAGACCACGCCGGCTCCGCGTCACTCGAGCCGGGGCCGGGGAACGAGAACTGGTGCTTGTCGACGAACACCGCGCGGTTGTAGGCGTTCGGATCAACGAGGTCCGTGTAGGCGATCTTTCCGTTGAAGCCCGGATAAGTCGCCCGCGCTGCGGTGGGCATGGTGACCACCGCCAAGAGAGCCCAGGCCGCGAGTCGCTTCATCGCGCGTTCCCTCCATGCTCGAGCATGGAGCATCACGTATCCAGAGTCCTTACCGCGCGATGATTTTTTCGTGTCGGCGAGCGCGGCGGCTCCACAAGAGCGACCCGCCGGCGAGTCCGAGCAGCGCGAGGGCGCTCGGCTCCGGCGTCTCCGGGGTCACTTCGACCCCCACCGGCGGTCCGTAGCCGGTGGCGATGGTCTCGCCGGCCAGGCTCCAGCCCACCTGGGCCGGAGCGATGTACACGCCCGCCGAGCCTTCCTCGACACCGACCAGCGTCAGGGTAGCGATCAGGAACGGCGTGCCGCCGTAGCCGGGGGTGTCGGTCGTCGAGAATACGTCGACGTACGAGAGGTAGAGGTCACCGGCCGTGGAGTCGTCCCAGGCCGACACGTCCCAGGGCGGGTTCGCGATCTCGATGCCCACGTAGTCGAGCGCCTCGTCCCAGGAGAGCGAGAAGTCACCGCCGTCGGCGCCGAGCGGGAAGTCGTTGCCGTAGATCTGTACCGCGACCAGCGATCCCAGCGTCACCACGGTGGCCGACGTCTGCAAGGTGAGCTGGGCCGCATGCGCAGCTCCCGGGACAACCGCCAGGAAAGCCAGGAGGCCTACCGAGAGGATGACTCGCTTCATCGGTTCCCTCGAACGGAAAGTAGTGGTTGCCGTACGCCGGACCGGGCGGCTCGGGACGAGCCCAGCCGCGATTTCAGCAGTGACGGGTCGTTCGAGTCAACGGCGCGGTTCTGCTCGCAGCCGGGGCCGCAGCGCTCGCCGGTGTCGCCGTCGTAGTGGGCGGTCTTCCCGGCCGGCAGACACACGATGGCAGCGTCGGCGACACACACCCAGCGCATCACAGCCACAGGCTCGCCGATCCGGCTCGCGAAAGTCTTTACCGATCGATGATTTCTGGGGAGGAAGTCGCAGCGATCACCAGCGACCCACGGGGCCCGCAGCGACCCGGAGCACGTCTGCGGCGAAACTCATCGCGGGGCTCCGCTTCCGCGTGGGCGCGTGCTATGGCGTTCTCGGTCCAGAGCACCACAATCCTCAGCCTGTCGGTGTCCGGCACGCGGTAGCCGTCGGCGGCGCGATCGGCGCGCCAGCCGAGTGCGCGCAGCCAGATCTCGCCCTCGACGACGGCGGGCTGGCCGAGTGCGAGTGCCCGGCGCAGCGACGCTGCGCGCGCTGCTCCGTCGCCGACTGAACGCGGGCGTGAGGGAGCTACGAAGGCTCTCGCGACACAGAGTGGCGTCATTTCGATTCCATCGCCTCGGCTGCGCGTGTTAGGCTGAGACGTGCGGCGCGTGCTTTTCGGGTGCGCGGCTCTCGCTTTCGCTCTCTCCCTCACCGGCGATCACCGGGCCGTGCTCCCCGCTCTACCGGCCAACCTGCTGCGCCGTCTGCAGAACGCCATCGCCGCGCGAGAGTACGAGGCGAACGAGATCGGCCAGGGCCTGCAGGCGCCCAATCGCGCCCAAGGACTGCGCACCTACTTCGAGCCGTCGGGGATCCGGGTGATGGACCGGACCGCGGAGGGTGCGCCAGAGCTCGCCCGGTTGACGCTCTCCGGTGTAGGGCACGAGGGCTCGCTGACTCCGGTCGCATCCGGAGAGGTCTCCCACCGCGGCCCGCGGGTCGAGATCCGGCGGCCCGGGCTGGTCGAGTGGTACGAGAACGGCCCGGAGGGCCTCGAGCAGGGCTTCACGCTGGCACACGCACCAGCGGGCTCCGGAGCGCTGATCATCGAGCTGGCGATCGGCGGCGCCGAGACCAGGCTCGCGGGTGACTCGCTCGTTCTAGTCGCACCCGGCGGCCGGCGGCTTCACTACGGAGCGCTGCGCGCCTCGGACTCGGCGGGTCGCGCGCTTCCCGCTCACCTCGAGCTCGCGGGCGGCCGCGCGGCGCGCCTCGTCGTCGACGATCGCAGTGCGCGCTACCCGATCGAGATCGATCCAGTGCTGACCGGGACTTTCGACGCCTACATCCGGGGCTCGGTGCCCGACGCCTTGCTGGGTGATTCGGTGGCCTCCGCGGGAGACACCAACGGTGACGGCTACGACGACATCATCGTGGGCGCACCGTGGTTCGACTCGAGCAACAAGGAAGGAGCGGCCGGAATCTTCCTCGGCGGACCCGACGGGATAGCGAGCGGCGGCGAACTCTTGACGGCCTGGACGTTCCTCCGCTCGAGCCGACCCCAATCGCTCTTCGGTCTCAGCGTGGCGTCCGCGGGCGATGTGAACGGCGATGGCTACGCCGACGTGATCGTCGCGGCTCCTGGCTACACCGATGGACAGACCAACGAGGGGGCTGCGTTCATCTTCCTCGGCGGCCCAAACGGCATCGCGGACCACGTGGCTTCTTCCGCAGACACGGAGCTACGGGGAGGTGCGTGGAACGCCCAGGTCGCGGCCGGGTTCCACGGAGCGGCCTCGGCAGGCGACGTGAACGGGGACGGCTACGCAGACGTGATCGTCGGCGCGCCCTTCTACGGCGGAGGCGGCAGTCCCGACCCCAACGCCCCCGGTGCTGCGTTCGTGTTCCTGGGGGGGCCGACGGGCGTGCCGAGCGGGACCATGCTGAACGCGGCTACGGTCCTGAGCCCCGGTCCGGGCTTGCCGCCCAACGGATTCGGCAACGTCGTCGCATCTGCGGGCGACGTCGACGGCGACGGCTACGACGACGTCATCGTCGGCGCTAGCGGAGGCGACTACACCTTCCTGGGAGGGTCCGCCTTCATCTTTCGCGGCAGCCCCACCGGGATCGCGAGCGTCAGCAGCGCTTCCGCGGCAACCCAGCTCTCGAGCTCGGACCCCGAATTCGCGCAGAGCGTGGCCTCTGCCGGTGACGTGAACGGGGATGGCTACGCCGACGTCATCGTCGGGTCGCTCACTCAGGCGAGCCTGTTTCTTGGCAGCGCAACCGGAGTCCCGAGCGAGAGCGACGCCAGTGCGACCACGTTGTCGTGCACACAGTCGTCAGCCTACTTCGGCCTCAGCGTGGCGAGTGCGGGCGACGTGAACGGCGACGGCTTCAGCGACGTGGTGGTCGGAGCGCCCGCCTACTCGCGCGCGAGCGGAGACGAGCGCGGCTCCTCGTTCGTGTACTTCGGGAGCGCGGGC
>Ga0335084_10007092_pt1 | contig 11149 bp, 12 predicted proteins | sample Lox_Sample_44_FD_206721 | JGI IMG/M metagenome (GOLD analysis project Ga0335084, IMG submission 206721) | Soil microbial communities from Loxahatchee National Wildlife Refuge, Florida, United States - Lox_Sample_4.4 | ecosystem: Environmental > Terrestrial > Soil > Wetlands | place: USA...
TTCCCCGAGATCGCGCCAGCGGCACAGGTCGTGAAAACACCGTCCGCCACATCAGCTCGCTTTAGCCAGGAATTGACCTGATCCTCTCGATGGGCAGACTCGTAACGCGCCGCAGCGACTGTATAATAGCCGGACGCCTCGAAGTGTTCGGGACGAAGTGTCCGTCGATCACATCGACGTGCACGCGATCGGCACCGGCCCCGTCCGCATGGTGCACTTGCTTGCCTAAGCGGGAGAAGTCAGCGGATAGAATCAACGGAGCGAGTTTCGCCACAGATTGTTCACCCTTCATAACACCTCCTTGGCCTTTCGATAACGCCTATTCAGAGAGTTTGTCGAGCTGCGCCCAGCGCCACGTGCAATACCGCGCGGTTTTCCGTACGTTTGATCTTCTCGCCGCGAAACATCGAGTCGATGCGCTGGCGCAGTCCGGATTCATCCGCAAGCTGCAACAGGAGCTTCAGGGTTTCGGCGGTGATGCGATTCTTTGAACAATCGAGATAGAAACCTGCTCCCTCGGCGGTCATGCGCTCGCCGCCTTTCGGGTCGTCCGCAAAGAGATTTCGCAAAAGTTTATAGTCGGTGACCAGGTCAAAGGAATGGAACCGCTGGGCGTTTCGCATGGCCCATTTCTGCAAAACTTCATCGAACATCGTTTTCCAGCAGGTTGCGTGGATGCTCACCGTATCGGTGACCACCCCCTCCCATATCGAAGAGAAAGGCTTCATAACGGTCGCGGGTAATGGGATGCCGCATCGTTCACCTCGCGAAGCATGTATCGAAGGAAGCCACCGTGGAGTCCACCTCAAACTTCAACGACGGCGCCCAGTATTGGATGGCAGGCTTTATGCCCCACTCCAATTTCTCGTAGGGAACGAGGCTTGCGCTTGAGCTTGGCTTCTCGTCGTTGTCCTGTCTTTTCGTTGCTATGAAACCTCCCGATGGATTATTGCCACAGAGCAGAATCACACAGCTGTCGGCCATGAGAACCAACTCATGGCTTAAGTTGCTGAACCTACTACTTGTCGTCCGATTTGGTCGTTTGTGTCGAAGGCGCTGCCAAGGTCGACTGGATCAGCTGTGCCCGCTCCAGATCGACGTTGGTCTTCAACACCGTTCCGCCCAGGCCACGTATCTGGTGGAGTATCACGTCCATATCTCCCTCCTCGTCCAGAATGAAAATGGCCGACGTTCCTGGCTTCATCAGTTTCTCAACTGCTTTGATAAAGTCGTCGCCGATTCCAACTGAGGTGGAGACTGCAACCGTGCTAGCAACGCTGCCGACCAGAGCGCCGATTAAAGCACCCGTGATTGGACCTCCAATTACCAGACCGGCCAGAAATCCCACGACGCTGGAACCGACGATGTTGGTCGCGGCCGAAAGCTTCTCGCGGTTGAGCGTAAACGATCCATCAGGGTGACGCACGACCACTGCAATATCGTCTAGGATGAGATAGTGCTTGTCCCACCCCAGGCCGATGATTTCGTCCCGAACTTGATTGGCCCGTTCCATGTCGTCGTAACCAATCGCCCACAAGTTCCCAGATTTCATCATTGTCGCTCCTCCACAATCGACCGGACCAGGTGACTACTCTAGGTGCCCTCTAGTATGTTCTGTTCAGGTATTGGAAGCCTCATAAATACTCTGTACGAACCGGTCAAGCTCCGCGTTGAATTCAGCATCCGATTGCTGCGCCGAAAGTCCTTCCACCAGAGCGCGCGAAAAGCTCGCCACGATACCATGATTCCGCCGCAGCTTTTCGTTGGCTTGTTCCCGCGTGTAACCGCCCGACAGAGCAACGACCCTCAAGACATTGGGATGTCTGATACAATCAGAGTAAAGGTCGTCTCGATCCGGCAGCGTGATCTTGAGCATCACCCACGCACCCGCGGGTAGTTCGTTGAGGTTTTCGATAATCTCCGCCTTTAACAACTCTTCCGCCTTCTCTTTGAGCGGACAATGAATATCCACTTCCGGCTCGATGATCGGCACGAGGCCGGTGTCGATGATCTGGCGCGCGGCTTCGAACTGCTGGCTCACTATGTCCTTGATACCGAATCCGTTGCATTGTTTGATGAACGATCGCATCTTGGTTCCAAAGATGCGTTTCGCTTTAGCCTTCTCGAGCAGCGCGGGAAGATCGGGCATCGGCTTCATCAACTGAACGCCGTCTTTCTCCGCTGCCAGTCCTTTGTCTACTTTGAGGAAGGGCACAACGCGTTTGATGTTCCAGAGATAATCCGCCGTGAGCTGCCCCTCGATGTTTCTGTCCATCGTGTTCTCGAACAGAATGGCGCCGAGAATCCGCTCGCCGCTAAAGCTCGGGCTCGTGATCATGCGCGTCCGCATCTGATGGACGAGCGCAAACATCTCTTCTTCGTTGGACCACGCCGTTTCCCTGATACCGTAAGCTTTCAGCGCGCCGGGCGTGCTGCCGCCGCTTTGATCCAGAGCCGCGATGAAACCGGGCTGGGTCTTAATTTTCTGACGCTGCTGTTCGTTGATTCCTGAAGTTTTCATGATCCCTCCTTGGCCTTTCGATAACGCCGGATCAGAGTGTTTGTCGAGCTGTCGTGGTTGAGAGCCAGCTCGTCCTTGCTCTCGAGCTCCGGGATAATGCGTTGAGCCAGAACTTTTCCCAGCTCGACACCCCACTGATCGAATGAGTCGATGTTCCAGATCACTCCTTGCGTAAAGACTGAATGTTCGTAGAGAGCCACGAGCTTGCCGAGGCTTTCCGGCGTGAGCCGGTCGGCAAGAATCGTGTTCGATGGACGATTGCCTTCAAAAACCCGATGGGTCACGAGCCAGTCCGGTGCCCCTTCCGCTTTGACCTCTTCGGCGGTTTTCCCGAAGGCCAGCGCTTCGGCTTGCGCAAACACGTTGGCGATGAGCATATCGTGGTGGCGCCCCAGCGGATTGAGCGTCTTACTGAACGCAATAAAATCGCATGGGATCAGTCGCGTACCCTGATGAATCAACTGATAAAACGAATGCTGGCCGTTGGTCCCCGGCTCGCCCCAGTAAATCGCGCCGGTCTCGTAATTAACTCTGCTGCCATCGAGCGTGACGTGTTTGCCGTTGCTCTCCATCGTCAATTGCTGGAGATAGGCGGGAAATCGCTTCAGATATTGTTCGTAAGGTAGAACCGCGACCGTCTGCGCCCCGAAGAAGTCGCTATACCAGACACCGAGTAGCCCCATGAGCACGGGCAGGTTGCGCTCGAATGGAGTAGTTCGAAAGTGCTCGTCCATCTGATGAAAACCGTCGAGCATCGAGCGGAAGTTGTCCGGCCCGATGGCAACCATTGTCGAAAGGCCGATGGCCGAATCCATCGAGTATCGCCCACCCACCCAATCCCAGAATCCGAACATGTTGGCGGTGTCGATGCCGAAGTTCGCGACTCCTTCGGCGTTGGTTGATACCGCCACGAAATGCTTCGCGACAGCCCTTTGATCACCGCCGAAAGCCGCCAGCGACCATTGCCGCGCCGTCTGAGCATTGGTCATTGTCTCGAGCGTCGCGAAGGTCTTCGAAGATACAATGAAAAGAGTCTCCGCAGGATCGAGATCCTGAACCGTCTCGGCGAAGTCAGTAGCATCAACGTTCGAAACGAACCGAAATCTCATGGCGCGATCGCTGTAATGTTTCAGGGCTTCGTAGGTCATGACCGGCCCGAGATCCGATCCGCCGATCCCGACGTTGATGACGTTGCGAATGCGTTTCCCCGTGTAGCCTTTCCATTCTCCGCTGCGGACGCGATTGGAAAAACCCGCCATCTTATCGAGCACCGCATGCACCTCCGGCATTACGTTCTCGCCGTCAACAACGAGGGATGCTCCTTTCGGCGCGCGCAGCGCCACGTGCAATACCGCGCGGTTTTCCGTAATGTTGATCTTCTCGCCGCGAAACATCGAGTCGATGCGCTCGCGCAGTCCGGATTCATGCGCAAGCTGCAACAGGAGCTTCAGGGTTTCGGCGGTGATGCGATTCTTTGAATAATCGAGATATAAACCCGCTCCTTCGGCGGTCATGCGCTCGCCGCGTTTCGGGTCGTCCGCAAAGAGATTTCGCAGATGCATTCGCGCAACGCTGTCATAGTGAGCGGCGAGGGCGTTCCACGTCGGCCGCTCGGTAAGCGGGATGATTTGCTTTGCCATTTTTTGCTGCTCCTTTTACTTTTCAGCTCGCTTTCGCGAGTATGGAGTCACAACAGACTTGGATTGCTTCTTACCAGCGAGCAGTGCTACCAGCTCATAGTCCAGCAGATCCCCAATGCGCTCCACTGTCAGATCCGCGGGCAGATATCCGGCGATGGCCTTCAAATCGTGAGCGTACTGCCCTTGATGCGGGAATATGGTCGTTACACGGTCACCCCAGATTTTCTTGACCGCGTCCAAGATGCGCGGCTTGTCATCCACCAGAACATAGTGCTCAGCCGGGTAACGGCGCTCGACGTCATCCAGCGCCTCCTCCTTGTGAATATAAATGAGCACCTGGCCGTCCACAGCCTCGAAGATGCCCGAGCGTTCGACCTTGCGCGGCTGAAATACCACGTCGCCGTCCGAGAGAATGACCGTCGGCCCCCATGCGCGGAATCGCTCGATCACGTCGAGCGAGCCGGGATAGAGACGGTTGGCGAACGGGTAATCTACGAGGAATGAAGACATCGTCAGCAGGTGAATATCCTGTGGATGTTCGCCCCGGTAACGTTGAAGTGCGCCGAGATAATCTCGATAGCCCAACTCGGTGAAGAGCTGTTCGAGAATCGCCCAGTACCGGTCTCGGCAGGCTGCCCCGAATTCACGCTCGAGGTGGCGCTTGAGGTCGTTCTGGATGCGGTCGTTGTCCAGTAGCGTATTGTCGACGTCGAGTAGAAAAACGAGCGGGTTGGGGGTCATGACGCGGCTCTGCTAGTTTCGTCCTCACCGCATTTAAAGGATGCCCATTCGAGTTGCGCTTTTCGTCACGTCTCGTAGCGAAGAAAAGTCCGCAGCTGACAACATTTCCGTCGTGCACCGCCATCTCCAATTCCCATCCGCGCGGCCCGGAACGTTCATCCGCGCCTCGGCCCCGAGATTCAGCAAATCTTGTAAAGGCGCGATTGCAAGCGCAGCGATCGACGACCAGGCGACGCGCAGCAACTCCCACGCAACGGCCGCGCTTTGAAGCTGCGGCGATTTCAAATAACGCCGCAAATTCTCTCGTTCGACTGCGGGCAGCGCTTCGTACCACTCCCGGCTTGTGGGGTTGTCATGCGTGCCGGTATAGACGACTGTGTTCGGAACGAAATTTTCGGGAAGATACGGATTATCGGCGTGACCGTCGAAAGCAAATTGAAGCACGCGAGTACCGGGGATCTCGAAATCATCGCGGAGCTTGGAAACGTCCGGCGTGATGATACCAAGATCCTCGGCGATGAACGGCAGTCCGCCCAGTTCCTTTTTCACCGAATTGAAAAAATCCACGCCCGGACCGGGCACCCACTCTCCGGTCTTGGCAGTCGTTGCTCCGGCTGGTACATGCCACGCCGCACTAAAACCGCGGAAGTGATCCAGACGAATCACGTCCACAAAAGCGAGAAGCGCGCGGATGCGATCGATGCACCAGCGATAGCCGCTCTGCCGCAAGACTTCCCAGTTGTAGACGGGGTTTCCCCAGAGCTGTCCCTGCGAGCTGAAATAATCAGGCGGCACGCCGGCGACAAAAGTCGGACGGCGATGCTCGTCCAGCAGGAAGAGCTCGGGGTTCGCCCAGACATCGCTAGAGTCGGGAGAAACGAAAAAAGGGAGGTCGCCGATCAGGCGCACACCTCTTGCCTGACCGTGTCGCATGAGGCGTTGGCCCTGGCGGAACAGTAGGAATTGAGCGAAGCAAACCTGCTGGATTTCGCTCGTCAGCTCGCGCCTCGCGCGATCCAAAGCTGCGGGCTCGCGGCGCACCAGATCAGCCGGCCAGTCGAGGTAAGGAGCGCCGTTACACTTCTCTTTCAGGACTCGAAACAGCGCGTAATCTTCGAGCCAATGCGCCTGCTCGTGACAGAATTGTTCAAATGCAACGCGCAGAGCCGGACGGCGGCCAATCTGGAATTTCACCCAGGCTCTCTCAAGCAATCGGCGCTTGAACGTGATCACCGCGCCATAGTCCACCGATCCCGAGGGGAACGAAGCCGGCGCGCATTCGCTTTCCTCCAGGAGTTCCTCTTCGATGAGCCAGTCCGGGCTGATGAGGAGTCCGTTGCCGGCGAACGACGATAACGACTGATAGGGAGAGTCGCCGTAGCCCGTCGGGCCTAGCGGCAGCGCCTGCCACCAGCTTTGTCCTGCTTCAGAAAGTTTATCGATCCACTTGACCGCACCCGGCCCCACATCGCCAATCCCGTACGGTGACGGCAACGACGTAATGTGCAGAAGCAAACCCGAGGCTCGGTAACCTTCGGGGAATGGCGCCACATGACGGGATTCAGGGTGTCGACTCATTACTGTCTCGTCTTCTGCTCCACACGGCGGCGGGTTAGGATGTTGTTATTTTTGCTAATTTGGAATTGGTTCGAATTTCGGACCTGCGGCACAGGTTAGATAGGTTTCGACTTCTTTCAGTGACAGCAGGATCTCGCTGACCGAACCGATTTTCCACGCCTTTGTACGTAACAGGAATACCGACGTTGGGTCCATTCACGGAGCCCTTGAGTACAGCACGAACTGGTATGTTTTTCGGAACCGCTCCAGTACTCCATTATTCTAACGCCGCCATGATGGCTGCTTGCAATGTCTTGAGGCCGGCAGCGACATCTACGCCAAGATGAGCACGCAAGGCACGGCGGTTGCGCTCGAGCAGGACTTGGAAATCTCCGCGGGCCTGAGCCGCTTTGACCACGCCGAACGTGTACTTCTGTCCCGGCACGGCCAAATCGACGGCGTCATCGCAGGTGATCTGGAGGAACACCCCCGTGTTTGGCCCACCTTTGTAAGCCTGTCCAGTCGAGTGTAGGAAGCGCGGTCCGAATTCCAGGCAAGTAGCCACGCGTTTGGCATCGCGCACGCTGTGGCGCATCGCCTGCAGCGCCAGCTCATGGGCTTCGTTCATCTCGATGTAGGCGAGCAGAGCAAAATAATCGCCCACACCGAACCGACTTAGGTGCGCCTTAAAATACCCGGCCAGCGTATGGTTACCGTTCAGCACCTTCTTTAATGTAGCCGAGTTCTTTTCATCCGTGAAAAGCTTGATCCCTTCCCCAGTAAAAATCGGCGTTTCCGGAGGCAATACGCCGCTCTTTTCGTACTCGCCGGTCAATTTTCGCGTAGCGATCTTGCTCGCCTCCACGTCCGGCTGATCGAAGGGATGAATCCCAAGGATGGAACCTGCCACCGCAGTGGCAATCTCCCAGCGGAAAAATTCCTCCCCCAGATCGTAAGGATCGTCTACCGCGATGCGCATGACCGGGTGGGCGGCACGTTCCACAGCTTCCACCAATTGGTCCTGCGCTGCATCCGGCGCCGAGCGCAACCTCAGGTAGACAAATAACCGATCGCCGCCATAGACCTCGGGCTGGCCGAGCGTTTCGCGATCCACCGGTATCACTCCCTTGCCCTCTTTGCCCGTCGACTCGGCGACCAATTGCTCCAACCAGGCACCGAGATCGGTAATTCCCGGCGAGGCAACAATCGTCAGCTTGTCGCAGCCGAATTGCTTCGCCGCCACGCCAAGGATGGTGCCAAGCACGACTCCCGGATTTTCTTCGACGGGAACCGATGGCATGCAAGCGCAGACCATCTCCTCGGTCCGATCCAAAAATCTCGCCACGTCGACACCGATAATGGCCGCCGGCACCAGGCCGAAATCAGAGAGCGCCGAGTAGCGTCCGCCGATACTTGCCCAGCCGAAAAAGACATGGCGAAAGCCATCGCTTTCGGCGACCTGCTGCAACTTGGAGCCGGGATCGGTGATGGCGAGGAAACGCTGGCCAGCTTCCTTGGGACCAACAAGCTGAGACACTCGATCGAAGAAATACTGCTTGAAAATGTTGGGCTCAAGGGTCGAGCCGGATTTGCTCGACACGATGAAGATTGTGCTCTTAAGATCGATTTTGTTCTCGAACGTCTTCACCTGAGCGGGGTCAGTGGAATCGAGCACGTGCAGCTCGGGAAACCCGCTGATCTTACCGAAGGTCATCTTCATCACTTCGGGACAAAGGCTCGACCCGCCCATACCCAATAACAGGACGTGAGAGAAGCCGGCGCTCTTGGCGAGTTCGGTAATGCGGGTCAAACGCTGGATATGAGCCAACTGGCCGTTGGTGATGCCGAGCCACCCGAGCCACTGCGCTTCATCCTTGCCGGTCCAAAGTGATGCGTCTCCGCCCCAAAGCCTTCTCACTTTGCCCTGTGCGCGCCACTCCGCCAGAGACTTTTTTACGGCGGCAGCGAGCGGTCCGGGAAGTTTGTAAGTCAGGCGATTAATTTTCCCCGCCCCCGCCTCTCTGCTTTGCTTTTCCACTGCTTTAAGCAGCTTGTCGAAAGCGTCCGAGAAGAGCTGCACTCCCTCGTCGAGCAATTTGTCAGTCACGTCTTTCATGGAGATTCCGGCTTCGGCGAGCATGGCCATTGTATCAAAGGCGTCATCGACATCTTCCGTGAGGCTTGCGCGCGGCCGCCCGTGGTCGCGAAACGCTTCGAAGGTCGCGGGCGGAATCGTGTTGACGGTATCCGGCCCGATAAGCTCTTCGACGTAGACCACGTCGCGGTAGTTAGGATTCTTCGTGCCCGTGCTCGCCCATAACAGGCGCTGCGTTTGCGCGCCGCGATCGGCCAGCGCCTGCCAGCGCGAGCCGCTGAAGAGTTCCTGGTAGCGCCGGTAGGCGAGCTTGGCGTTGGCGATCGCCACCTTGCCGGTGAGACGACGCAGCAGGCTTTCCGCACGCCCGCTTGTCGTCGATTGCAGTCTCGCCGCGATGAGCGCATCCACGGCACTATCGATCCTGCTGACAAAGAAGCTGGCCACGCTCGCCGCCTTCTTCAAGTCGCCGCCGCGGGCGGCGACTTGTTCGAGCCCCGCGATATATGCTTCCGCCGCACGCTCGTAAGCTTCCTCAGCGAAGAGCAGCGTCACATTGACGTTGATGCCCTCGCTGACGAGTTGATGGATGGCGGGTATGCCCTCGCGCGTAGCGGGAATTTTGATCATTAAATTATCCCGCCCCACCCCTTGCCATAAGCGCCGCGCTTCGTTCAACGTGCCCGCCGTGTCCCGCGCCAGAAATGGAGAGACTTCGAGGCTCACGTAACCATCGCGCTTCGCTGTCTCTTCATACACGGGGCGCAGCACATCGGCGGCGTCTTGAATATCTTGGACCGCGATTTTCTCGTAGAGCGTCTTGGCATCCAGCGTGCGCGCCTCCGGCGTTTCCAGAATCGCCCGGTAATCGGCGCTGCCGGCAACGGCTTTTTCGAAGATCGCCGGATTGGAAGTCACACCGCGCAAGTCGTCTTCATCGATCAGGCGGCGCAACTCACCGCTGGTGATCAAATTGCGGCGTATGTAATCCAGCCACACCGACTGGCCGAAGACCTGCAGCGCGCGCAATCGGTTTTCCAGCGCGGTCATCTTGGCGAGCCGGCGCCGATGGCGCGCTTCGGCCGTGAAGCTTGCGTTGACAAAGGCGTGGATCAGCTCGCGCGCTAGTTCGATGCCGACCACGCGACCACCGAGCACGAGCACGTTCATGTCGTCATGCTCCACACCCTGGTGCGCCGAGTAGGTGTCATGGCAGAGACCGGCGCGAATACCGGGAATCCGATTCGCCGCCATCGACGCGCCCACGCCGCTGCCGCAAAGAATGATGCCGCGCTCCGCGCGGTATTCGCGCAGGGCTGTGGCAACGGCTTCGGCATAGTCGGGATAATCGACGGGAGCCTTGCTGTAAGTGCCGACGTCAAGGATTTCGTGGTTCTCTTCGAGCAAAAAGGCTTTCGCCTCTTCCTTCAAATCAAATCCCGCGTGATCTGAGCCGATCGCAATGCGCATATTTCACCTCGCTTTGGCGATCTGTTCTTGGCGCTGGCCGCGCAGCAGCGGCTGCGGCGCTTCTTCATCGGGCAAGACATAAAACTTGAGGCTCGACGAACCGGCATTGAGTACAAGCAAAGCGTCGGACATGAATCCCGCCTCAAAGCTCTTCGACCGCGGGTTTGCCACTCGTTCCTTGTTACTTGGCACTCGACCCGCTCTCCTCGCTAGTACGGCCATACCCAATTGGCGACCTCCGCCCGGTCGGTGCCGTGCTCGTGCGCGTAGTTCAGGTTGTCGATGATGGCGTTTTTCATTTGCTCCTTCAGATGCGCCGCTTTGGTGCGCAGCTTCGGCACCCGGTCGATCACGTCGATCACCAGGTGGAAACGCGAAGTTTCGTTCAGCATCGCCAGCTCAAGCGGCGTATTGATGTTGCCCTTCTCCTTGTAGCCGCGCACGTGCATGTTTTCGTGTCCTTTGAAGCGATACGCGAGCTTGTGGATGAGCCAGGGATAGCCGTGGAAGTTAAAGATGATCGGCTTGTCCGTGGTGAACAGGCTGTCGAACTCGCGCTCGGTAGAGCCGTGCGGATGCTCGGAGACCGGCTGCAGCTTGAACAGATCGACCACGTTGACGAAACGGAGCTTCAAATCCGGCGCTCGCTCGCGCAAAATCGCGGCTGCGGCGAGCGCCTCCATGGTGGCAACATCGCCGCAGGCAGCCAAAACCACATCCGGTTCTTCCCCGGCGTCGGTGCTCGCCCGCGCCCAAATGCCGACGCCCTTGGCGCAGTGCACGATCGCCTCGTCTATAGTGGCAAACTGCAGATGCTTCTGCTTATCGGCAACGATGACGTTGATGCAGTCGGTGCTGCGCAGGCAGTGATCAGCGACGGCCAACAACGTATTGGCGTCGGGCGGCAAATAGATGCGCGTGACCGACGGTGATTTATTAGTCACCAGATCGATGAAACCGGGGTCCTGATGAGAAAAGCCGTTGTGGTCCTGGCGCCACACCGTGGACGTGATCAGCAGGTTCAGCGACGCGATGTCGCGGCGCCACGAGAGCTGGTTACAGATGGACAGCCACTTCGCGTGCTGGTTGAACATGGAATCGATCACATGGACGAACGCCTCGTAT
>Ga0335084_10007093_pt1 | contig 11149 bp, 12 predicted proteins | sample Lox_Sample_44_FD_206721 | JGI IMG/M metagenome (GOLD analysis project Ga0335084, IMG submission 206721) | Soil microbial communities from Loxahatchee National Wildlife Refuge, Florida, United States - Lox_Sample_4.4 | ecosystem: Environmental > Terrestrial > Soil > Wetlands | place: USA...
TGGTGGGCGCCGGCGGATTCGCAGGAGAGCAATTATGAGCACGGATGTAAAAACAATCCCCCAGGTGGAACAGACTGCACCCAACGGCATCAAGCTGCCCATCTACATGGATAACCACGCCACCACTCCGATGGATCCGCGGGTGTTGGAAGAGATGCTGCCCTACTTCATGGAAAAGTTCGGTAACGCCGCCAGCCGTAATCACTCTTTCGGGTGGGCCGGCGAGGAGGGTGTGGAGACTGCTCGCGAGCGGGTTGCCAAGCTGATCGACGCCACCAGCAAAGAAATCATCTTTACATCGGGCGCCACCGAAAGCGACAACCTGGCCATCAAGGGTGTGGCCGAGATGTACAAGGAGAAAGGCAACCACATCATTACCGCCGTGACCGAACACAAGGCGGTGCTCGATACCTGCAAGCGGCTCGAGAAGTACGGCTATCGCGTCACCTATCTGCCGGTGCAGAAAGACGGGCTGGTTGACCTCGAGGATCTCAAACGGGCCATGGATGACAAGACCATCCTGGTGACCATCATGTTCGCCAATAACGAAATTGGCGTGTTGCAACCGGTCGCCGAGATCGGCAAGCTTTGCCATGAACGCGGCGTGATTTTTCACACCGACGCCACGCAGGCTGTGGGAAAAGTCCCGGTCGACGTAAACCAGCAGAACATCGACGTCATGTCGATCTCTGCGCACAAGATGTATGGGCCCAAAGGGGTAGGCGCGTTGTATGTGCGGCGCAAGAATCCGCGGGTGCAGCTTTCCGCTCTGATCGATGGCGGCGGACACGAACGCGGCATGCGTTCAGGGACATTGAATGTGCCGGGCATCGTGGGGCTGGGCAAAGCATGCGGCATCGCTTCCGAGGAAATGGCGAAAGAGGCATGCCATCTGGCAGGCCTGCGCAACCGCCTTCGCGATCGCATCATGGGCCGGCTGGATGAGGTCTACATCAACGGTTCCACGGAACACCGGCTGCCGGGGAATCTCAACATCAGCTTCGCTTATGTCGAAGGCGAGTCGTTGCTGATGGGGATCAATGACATTGCAGTTTCGAGCGGCTCCGCCTGCACCTCGGCGACTCTGGAGCCATCGTATGTTTTGAAGGCGCTGGGCACGGGCGACGACCTGGCGCACAGTTCCATTCGCTTCGGCATCGGCCGCTTTAACACGGAGGCCGAGATTGACTACGTCGCCGACCGCGTGGTGGAAACGGTAACCCGCCTGCGCGAGCTTTCGCCGCTGTATGAGATGGCGAAAGAAGGCATTGATCTGAAATCGGTGAAGTGGGCGGCAGAATAGTTCCGGTACCGAGTACCTGATACCAGTTGTTGGTTGGTTTTTTGGAGCCGCGTAGCGGCGCAAGAGTAAAGCCCACGGCGTGAGCCGTGGGAAGAGTGGAAGATGAACCCAGCCGCGTAGCGGCGAAAGAAGTTAAGAGACGAGGAGAACTGAATCATGTCATACAGCGACAAGGTAATTGATCACTACAACAACCCGCGCAACGTCGGCTCCATGGACAAGAACAGCTCCGAAGTCGGGACCGGCCTGGTGGGCGCGCCTGAATGCGGCGACGTCATGAAGCTGCAAATCAAGGTGAACCCGCAGAACGGCATCATCGAAGATGCCAAGTTCAAGACCTTCGGTTGCGGCTCGGCTATTGCTTCTTCTTCGCTCGCCACTGAGTGGGTGAAGGGCAAGACCGTGGACGAGGCGCTGGCGATCAAGAATACCGAGATCGTGAAAGAGCTCTCGCTGCCGCCGGTAAAGATCCACTGCTCGGTGCTGGCGGAAGACGCCATCCGTGCCGCCATCCATGACTGGAAAAAGAAGCAGGAAGCTGCTAAGCCGGTCGCGGTTGCAGCCCAGTAGCGACTTGAAGGGCCGGAGCACAGCATGAGCGCACCCACTACCACCGCCTCGCCCGCCAAGGGCGTACTTGTGACTGATAAGGCCCTGGCCAAAATCCGTACGGCGATTGTCAAAGAGGGCATCTCGCCGGAACAGGGCGGTCTTCGACTGGGCGTGCAAGGTGGTGGATGTTCCGGCTTAAGTTACAACATTCGCTTTGATACTCAGCCGCGCGAGCGCGACCGCATCTTCCAGTTCGACGACGTCAGAGTGTTTGTCGACCCGAAGTCGTTCATCTACCTGCACGGCATGACCCTGGATTATCAGGAAACGCTCATGCAGCAAGGCTTCGTGTTTGTAAATCCGAATTCGACGAAGTCATGCGGGTGCGGCACTTCGTTCTCGGGATGAGTCGTGAGTTGCGGACCTTTCTCGTCCGCGAAACCTCTCACCTGGCGCTTCCTTCCGCTGTTCCCGGCCTACCGCGCGCGCGGATGAGCGGTGCTGTGGTGAATGTGTCTTTATGACTGAAGGATCTAAAACCGGGATGGTGGTCCTCAACAGCAATGAGGACGCCAATGCATGCTGGTCGTGCGGCAAGATGCGAGCTGCGCATTTTTGCACCTCCTGCGGGAGAGTTCAACCCCCGGCTCCGGCCGACCATTTTTCTTTTTTTGGTATACCGCGAAAACTGAACCTCGATGTTGCCCGGCTGGAGCGTGATTTCTACGAACTCAGCCGCAAACTCCACCCCGACCTTTATGGCTCTGCCCACGCTCGCGAGCAAGAATGGAGTCTGGAGCAGACATCGAAACTGAATGATGCCTACCGCACTCTCAAAGACCCAATTGGGCGCACTCAGTATCTTCTGCGGTTGGAAGGCGTGGAACTCGAGGAGCAGTCGAAGACGGCCACTGAAAAGGCGCGCGCGACGGGCGAAATCAAGAAACAGGTCGTGCCACCGGATCTCCTGGAAGACGTTTTCGAATTGAACATGCAGCTCGAAGAATTGCGCATGCAGAAAAAGATGGGCGAGGACGATCCCGCCTTGATGGAAGAGATCGGCAAACAGAAACTGTCGCTGGAAACCAAGCAGGATGCGCTACTGCATGAGTTACGAGGCTATTGGAACGATTGGGACAGCGCCGGCGACGAGGCCAACCGCGCCCGAGCGCGCGACAGGATGGTCGACCTGCTCAACCGCCGCAACTACATCAGGAACCTGGTAAGAGATGTAAACGAAGTTTTGGAGAATTGAAAATTGGGTAATTTGCAATTGAGCAATTGAAAGCCCGCAGGCCCCGGTTTTGGGTGTTCATTTGCGAAATTACTCAATCGCTGAATTACAAAATGATGTCTGACCGCATCGTCGGAATTGATCTTGGCACCACCAACTCACTGGTGGCGTTTATGCAAGGGGAGAACCCTGTCGTAATTCCCGGCGACGACGGGTTGAACCTGGTACCTTCCGTGGCGGCTTTGGACGAGCACGATCAGATCATCGTCGGCAACTCTGCTCGCAAGTACTTGATTGAAACTCCCGAGCGCTCCGTCTATTCCATCAAGCGACTGATGGGGCGCGGCGTGGAGGACATCCAGGAGGAGCTGAAACTGTTCCCTTTCCGGCTCGCGAACGACCTGCATCCGGGGGAAGTTCTGCGAATTCAACTCGGTCAGAAGAGCTTCACTCCGCCGGAGATCTCCGCCTTCATCCTCCGTCAGCTCAAGCGCAACGCGGAGCGGTTTTTCAACGCTCCGGTCGCCAAGGCGGTCATTACGGTCCCTGCTTATTTTAATGATGCGCAGCGCCAGGCCACCAAAGACGCCGGCCGCATTGCCGGGCTCGAGGTGCTGCGCCTGGTAAACGAGCCCACGGCCGCATCGCTCGCCTACGGCCTGGACAAGAAGCAGAACGGCATCGTGGCGGTCTACGACCTCGGCGGCGGCACCTTCGATATCTCCATCCTCAAGCTGCACGATGGGATTTTTGAAGTCATCTCGACCAACGGTGACACTCACCTCGGCGGCGACGATATCGACAACGTCTTGATCCGCATTGCGCTCGACGACATCCGCGGCGACATGGGCATGGATGTATCGCGCAACGGTGAAGCCGTGGCCCGAATTCGCAAGGCGGTCATTGAAACCAAGATTGCCTTGTCTTCGCAAGCCGCGGCCAACCTTGATGTCGAACTCCCCGAAGGCAAGCGCTACCAGCGGCAAATTACGCGCGCGCAGTTCGAGCAACTGGCACAGCCGATCATTGACCGCACCATTGGGCCTTGCAAACAGGCCTTGAAAGACGCAGGTCTCAAGCCTGAACAGATTGACGAAGTCGTGCTGGTGGGCGGTTCGACCAGGATTCCCAAAGTCCGGGCCTTGGTCGAGGGGATGTTCAAGCGCGCTCCCCATACGGACCTGAATCCTGATGAGGTCGTCGCACTTGGCGCAGCGGTGCAAGCGAACATTCTGGCGGGGGGTTCCGAAGCCACCGAGAACATGCTGCTGCTCGACGTAACGCCATTGTCGCTGGGCATCGAAGTGGCGGGAGGCGTCACCGACAAAATCATTCTGCGCAACTCGACCATCCCGGCCTCGGCCACGCAGCACTACACCACGCAAATTGATGGCCAGGCCAACGTTGCCATTCACGTGCTTCAGGGTGAGCGTGAACTGGCGAAGGACTGCCGCTCGCTGGCGCGCTTCGATCTGAAGGGAATTCCTCCCATGACGGCTGGCATGCCCCGCATCGAAGTGAAATTCCTGATCGATGCCAACGGCATTCTGCATGTCTCGGCGCGTGAACAGCGCAGCGGCAAAGAAGCCGAGATTGAAGTCCAGCCCAGCTACGGGCTTACCGATGATCAGGTTGAGGGCATGATCCTCGATTCCTTCGACTACGCCGAGGAGGACTTCCGCCAGCGTCAGGTCATCGAGGCACGCAACGAAGCGGCTACGATTCTCGCGGCCCTGGAGAAGGGCCGGCAGAGTCCGGCCTGGGGTCAACTCTCCAGCGCAGAGAAGAAGCAAATCGCGAAGCTGGAGAATTCGCTTGTTCAGGTAAAAGCCGAAGACGACTACGCTGCCATCCGCAAGGCCATCGACACGCTCAATCAGGCCACCATGCGCCTGGCGGAGTTGATGATGGACAGCGCCGTGAGCACCGCTTTGACCGGCAAGACGATGGATGAAGCCGACCTGGGGGAGGGCCCAAGCGCGCCCCACCCGGTCGCCAAAGCAGAATTCAAGTAGTTGTATCCTCTGTGCTTTCTTTGTCCTCTGTGGTTTAGAAATGCGCACCACGAGGGCACAGAGAGCACACGGAACGGAGCCAACATGGCACACAGAGAAGAAGGGGAAGCCGGCACGGTCACGGTCGCGCCACCCGGAGAAAACACCGTCCAGGTCACATTCCTGCCGGAAGGCAAGACCATCGAGTTCGAACACGACAAGCTGCCTTACAAAGACCACGGCAAGGGACAGTCCCTGCTCGATGTCGCGCTCAACTACGGAGTCCGCCTGGACCACGCCTGCGGCGGCAATTGCGCCTGCACCACTTGCCACGTCTGGGTGAAAGAAGGCGCGGAGAACCTTTCTGAGATGGATGACGACGAGGCCGACCGTCTTGACATGGCTGCCGACCTGCAACTAAACTCGCGCCTCGGTTGTCAGGCAGTGATCAAGAAACCCGGCAAGGTCGTGGTGGAGATACCTGCCTGGAACCGGAATTACGTGTCTGAAGAACACTAGAACTGCAGCACTTGGTATTTAGCACCTGGCATCTGGCCAGCACACGATTGATGAGAGACCAAATGCCAATTGCTGACTGCCGAATTTAGGAGCCTGCATGCCAAAAGAACTCTCCTGGGACGACGCGACTGATATTGGAATTTTGCTCTCCGAGACCCATCCTGACCTCGACCCCCTGGCGGTGCGCTTCACCGACCTTCATCGCTACGTGACCGAGCTCCCCGATTTCAAGGACGATCCCAAGAAGTCCAACGAAGGCAAGCTTGAAGCCATTCAGATGGCCTGGCACGAAGAGGTCATGGACCGAACGCAGGGCTAGGCCGTCGCCTGCAGACAACACGGGCGCGGCTTTGGCCGCGCCCATCTTCATTTTCTTACGGTTTCCTTTACCCCACCGTTGCAGGCACCGCATCTTCCACGCTGGCTTCTCGCAAGAACTTCGCCGCTTCCTCGGGCGGAGTCGGATTGATGTAGAACCCGGTTCCCCATTCGAATCCCGCTGTCTTAGTCAGCTTCGGCATGAACTCGATGTGCCAGTGGTAATGATCGTTGGTGGGATCCTGCACCGGCGAGCTGTGAATCACCAGGTTGTAGGGCGGATTATCGAGTACCCGGTCGGCCTTGGTCAGCAACTGCTTGAGTGCCTTCGCCAAGTTCTCGAACATATGCGAAGACGAGTTTTCAAACGCTGATTCATGCTGCTTGGGGAGAATCCAGGTCTCGAACGGAAAGCGCGGGGCGTACGGAGCCAAGGTGAGGAAGTCTTCGTTCTCCGCGACCACTCGCGTCGCCATCTCGGTTTCCTGCCGGATGATGTCGCAGAATACGCAGCGTTCTTTGTAGATGTAATACTGCTTGGCTCCCTCAATCTCTTCGGTCACATAAATCGGAATAATGGGCAGCGCAATCAACTGAGAGTGGGCATGCTCGAGCGAAGCGCCCGCAGCTTCCCCATGGTTCTTGAAAATCAGAATGTACTTGAAGCGGCGGTCCTTTTTCAGATCCAGGATGCGGTCGCGAAAAGTCCAAAGCACATCTTCGATGCGCTTCGCGGGCAGTGTGGCCAGAGTGGCATTGTGGTCGGGAGTCTCTACGATAACCTCGTGCGCGCCGACTCCGTTCATGCGGTCGAACATACCCTCGGCCTGGCGGTTCAGGTTACCTTCAATGCCGAGCGCGGGGAATTTGTTGGGCACCACCCGCACCGTCCAACCCGGCGAATCGCGCTGGGGCGGAGGTCCGCCATTGGCGTTTGGACGGTAGGCCTGGATTTCCGGCGGGGTCTTGCTCTCATTCCCGTAGCAGAAGGGACAGAAACCGCCCTTCAGTTTCACTCCATCACGGGCAAAGTCGGTGGGACGCTTGGCGCGGTCGGTCGAAATGATGACCCACCGGCCTACAATTGGGTCTTTTCTGAGTTCAGGCAAGTATGAATCCTTTCAATATGAGGGCACGATCAAACCCACTATTCTACGCCACGGGGAAGGCACTCTGAAATACCTCAAACTGCGGCTGGCGGGACTGTCCTTCATAATACACACTCACCACGTCAAAGCGCCATTGGCACGAAGGTGCCATGTGACGGAGGTACTCTCTGGCCACGGCAATCAGGTTCCGTTGCTTCTCCCGGTCGACCGCGGCTTCCGCAGGTTTTACATCGCGCGAAGTTCGGGCCTTCACCTCGATAAAGCAGAGTACATCTTTGTCCCAGCCAATGAGATCGATTTCTCCACGCCGGTTGGGAGAGCGAAAATTGCGCGCCACCATCACATAACCGCAGCGGCGCAGGTAGAAGTAAACATCTTCTTCGCCCTTGCGTCCGATGCGTTGGTGCGCGGGAGAGTTGTCCGGTGGCAGAGTGCGGGCGGCAAGCCAGTCGAGGACGCGGATGGCAGCGTGAGTGAGGCGGCCAGAGGGCATACCCGTTACAAGGTTAGAAACAAGCTGGACGGTTGAATGTGACAGTCATCACCGTAGCTCCGGTTTTGACTCAGACTCTTCCGGAATTAGGAAATGGAAAATCAGGCCAGCCGCAGGAAGCGGCCTTGACTTAGGTTTCCGCCCAGCGGACAATCTGAAGTCTGGAGCAGTTTCGATACCCGAACCGTGCATTTCATGCAGGTGAGACGACCGGAAGCCATGAATTGGAAGCTTTGTGCAGCAGTTTTGGGGTGGGCAACGTTCGTAGTGGCCCAGGGGCCAAAGGGGACGGCCCCTCGCTCGGCCGCAGTGGACTACCCCGCACATGCTGAGGTAGGTGGCGTTGCCATTGGGGCCTCACTCCTTTCCACCAAGGAAGTCCACGGCATTTTCGTTTCCGACGTCAATCGTTGCTGTTGGGTGGTCGAAGTCGCCTTCTTTCCGCCCAAGGACAAACCGTTCGAGGTTTCACTGGACGATCTGGTGTTGAAGATCAAGGGTACGGATGTGGCTACCAAAGCTTCTACTGCGAGAGTTGTGGCCGCCAGCCTTGAGAAGAAAGAACGTTCGGATCGCGATTTCACCGTGTCGCCGAGTCAGAGCATCACTTACCAGACTGGCCGCGGCTACGACCCAGTCACCGATACCCAGGGTAACGGGGTAACTCATACGACCGGTGCAGTGGTTGGCATCGGCCGGCCAGGGTCGACTCCTGCTTCGATCGCCATGGAAGCGGAACTCGGCGAAAAGAGTCTACCCGAGGGTACTACTTCCACGCCGGTCGCCGGATACGTTTACTTCCCCATTTCTTCCAAGAAGAAAAATGCAACGCGGCAGCTGGAATACAACGTGGGCGGCCAGAAGATTGTGCTGACGCTACCTTAAATTCAACTCCTATCGCAGCGGCGAGTGACGTCGAAACTCACCCCTTCGCTGGAACAGAAATAGCCGGAGCAACCTGCGAGGGCTTCACCCGGACCCTCATATTTACCAGCCCCACTCCCAGCAACGCGAGCGCCCCGCCTAGTAGCGATAACGCTTTCGGCACTTCACCTAGCCAGATCCACGCGATGGCAATGGCCAAAACGGGAATCAAGTAGAGCAACGAAGTCATGCGCCCCGCCGGGCCGTGCGACATCACGTACGCCCAAGCCACATAGGCGAGAGCTCCGGGGAAAATGCCAAGGTAAATCACCGCCAGCGTTCCCCCAAGCGGCGCCGAGCTCAAAGTGTGCAGCAGCCCGCGACCAAAGGGCAGCATGAAGAGCGTCCCTGACCAGATGGAATAGGCCGTAAACTCCAACGCGCTGTATCTACCCAGGAAACGTTTCTGCTGCACCATGTAGATTGCGGAAGTAAGCGCGGCCGCCAAAATGATGAGCGCCTGCGGTGAAAAATGAATCCCTGTATCCTCTCCACTGGCGATCAACGCCACGCCTGCGAAACTCACCAGAATTCCCAGCCAGCGGCGGGGAGTCAGGCGTTCGTGGAGAGTGAAGCTGGCCAACAGCGCCGTCCAGATCGGGGTCGAGGCGATTAACAGGCTGGCGGCTCCCGCGGTGACCCGGGTTTCCCCATAGTTCAAAGCTAGATTGTAGAAGCTGATGCCGATGATTCCGCTAATCAGGAAGCCAGGAATGTCGCGCGCTTCAGGACGGCGAAAGTGCGCAATACTTGCATAGATCGCCAGCACAGCCGACGCCACTACAAAACGCAAAACCGCCAACTGGCCAGGCGAATAAGCGCGCAGACCAGCGCGGATGCCGGCAAACGCCGAAGCCCACAGCAGCAGGGCCGCACCCAGAGCCAGTAAGGCGCGAGTTGTGAACTTCTGAATCACAATGGGCTTCCATTCCTTCGAGACTCACCAAGTGTCGCCCCCACGTCGTGGCGGCCATGCACCCAGGCAGCGCCGCATCAGAGCTACCTGGCCGATGTGATAACTGTTGTGCACCGCCGTCTGCCACAACACGGCCTGCACCGACGATGATTCCTCTTCCTGGCTTGGATCGTTGCCCCGCACCTGGCGTTTCAGAATCTTTGGTCCTGCCTCCGAGAACTCTCCTAATTTGTCCAGCAACCGGTTGAAGCGGGCAATCGTCCGCTGCCATTCTTTCTCGCTCCCCGGATCCTGCTGTGACGGCCAGCTGCCAATGGCATGCTCTGGGTACTGCACCGGCTCGCCTGCCATCCGGCGGATTTCGTAGTCCATCCAGTAGTTCACGTGCTCGACGATCTGAAAGATCGAGTGTGGATAGCCGTCGATCTTCCGTCCCGCCAGCGCGTACGGTAAGTCCTCCAGGCAAGCGATAGGATCGGCGTGGGCATGCTTTCCCCGCAACAGCTCGCGCAAGGCTCCAGTGCTCATGAGGTTCGTCGCTCCTCAAAAATCGGGGACGGGAACCAACTCCCGTCCCCAGGGTCGCGGCTTAGTTGCTGTTGGCAACAGTCGAGATGGATTCCTCAAGCGCGTCCATGGCAGCGTCGGCTTCTTCCTTGGTCACAATGAGGGCCGGCGCGATGCGGATGGTGCTCGGTCCACAGCCCAGGAAAAGAATGCCGCGCTCAAAGGCAAGCTGGACGATGCGGTCGCGTTCCGCCACACCATATTCTTTTGTCTTCTGGTTCTTGACAATCTCAACTCCAATCATCAGGCCGCGGCCGCGAACGTCGCCCACCAGCTTGTGTTTGCTGGGCCAGTCCGCCATGCGTTTCAACATGTGATTGCCAATCTCGCTGGCATTCTTCATCAGGTCTTCGCGTTCGATCACGTCCAGCGTGGCCAGGGCTGCGGCAATGCACACTGGATTTCCGCCAAAAGTGGAGGCGTGGGAGCCCGGGACCCAATCCATGATTTCCGCCTTGCTCAGGGTGACACCCAGTGGCATGCCGGAAGCGACGCCTTTCGCCATGCAGACGATGTCCGGTTGCACGCCGGTGTGCTCAATCGCCCACCACTTCCCGGTCCGGCCGATACCACTTTGAACTTCATCCGCCACCAGCAGGATGCCGTGCTGGTCGCAAATTCGCCGTAGCTCCTTCATGAAGACGGTTGGGGCGATCACGTATCCGCCTTCGCCCTGGATCGGCTCCACGAAAATAGCTGCCACTTCCTCGGGCGCCAGAGTTGTCTTGAAAAGCTTGTCTTCGATAAAGCGGGCGCATCCCAGTGCAAACGCCTCCGCGTTTTGTGGCCCGCCTTCGCAGCCGCGATAGACATCGGGATAGCGAATGTGCGTGACTCCCGGAACCAAGGGAGCGAACCGCCGCTTCTGCTGCGGCTTGGAAGCGGTCAGCGACAATGCCCCCATGGTGCGGCCGTGAAAAGCGCCGTAAAACGCAATGATGTTCTGGCGCTTGGTGTGGTAGCGGGCCAACTTCAAGGCGCACTCGATGGCCTCAGCGCCCGAATTGCCGTAGTAGATTTTATGAGGCCCGGGCATCGGGGCAATCTTCGAAAGCCGCTCCGCCAGGGTCACCATGTTTTCGTAATAGAAGTCGGTGCCCGACATGTGGATCAGTTCGGCTGCCTGCTTCTGGATCGCGGCCACCACATGGGGATGGCAATGGCCGGTCGAAGTCACGGCGATGCCTGCGGAAAAGTCGAAGAACTCGTTGCCGTCCACG
>Ga0335084_10007094_pt1 | contig 11148 bp, 13 predicted proteins | sample Lox_Sample_44_FD_206721 | JGI IMG/M metagenome (GOLD analysis project Ga0335084, IMG submission 206721) | Soil microbial communities from Loxahatchee National Wildlife Refuge, Florida, United States - Lox_Sample_4.4 | ecosystem: Environmental > Terrestrial > Soil > Wetlands | place: USA...
CGGTCCAGCTCGGCCTCCGCACCACGCTCGCCGAGCACTACAAGATCGAATCCGACCTCTCGTCGAAGATCTTCATGACCGAAGACGCCGCCGAAGGGCTCGCCGCCTTCCGCGAAAAGCGCAAGCCCCGCTGGAAGCTGCGCTAGAGCGGCTCGCCGCCGCAGGAGTGCGCCGACGGGAGGCGCCGGGGGCCAGGCTTCGGCTTCGGCTCCGCCGCGCGACAAAACACGCGCCACGTCACGGGCCCACGTTTCGTCGCGCCGCTTCGCAGGCGCCTCCGCCTGGCCCCCGGCGCCTCCCGTCGGGGACTACTTCCCTGCGCCGAGGCGCTCGAGCGCAAAGATTCCGGGGTCGATCGGGACTCTTCGCGAGTGCACCGAGACGCCGGGCGGCATCGTCCCTGCCACGGTTGCGCGGTCGGCTTTCAGGTTCTCGGCTAGCAGGTAGCCCATCTGTGTGGCCGGCAGCAGCAGCGTCTCGCCGCCCGTCGTGATCGGCTGCGGGGCACCCACCAGGAACTGCAGGCTGCGGAGCAGCGTGCCCTGCGCGTCGAACTTGCGGCTGGCGACGCCCTGGAACGTGTCCTGGTCGATCGCCAGCTCGATGCGGTCGAACAGGTAGTACGGATCGTGCGGCTTGGCCTCGATGACCCAGAGCTTGCGCCTCACCAGCACGGGCGTGACGGGCGCCCACGGAAGCCCCGCCCATTGCGGGTCCTGGTAGCCGATCACCTTTTGATCGGGCGGCCACTCGTCGTCGAAGCCGCCGTCCGGCCGCTCCTTGCGGACGACCTTGCCGGCCAGGCTCGCGGGATCGGCGAGCACCAGCCCCTCGCGCGCGCCGACGAGCTTCCAGGTGAAGTCCTCCGGCTTGCCGTCGAACACGGCGCCGTCGTCCTGCGACAGGTCGGAGCCGAGGAATCCGTCCGAGCGATTGGCCGGCGACACCTGGCGCACGCGCCGGAGCGCGGGCACGTACGTCCACGACTGGTCCTGCTTGTCGGGATCGCGGAAGCGCCACGAGAGCGACGCCGTTCCGTTCAGATCCGCCGGCGACGTCACGATGGCGCGAGACTGCTGCGCGAGATCGAGCGGGTTCTCCTTGGGCGCGCGCGATGGCGGCACGCCTTCGAGGAACGCCATGTGGCTCTCGAGGACGGCCTCGCGCTGCAGCCCCTTGCGCCCCACCCACGACATGCCGAGCGCGTCGTGCGTGCTGCCGATGCGCCAGAGCGCGTAGTACGCGTTCCACATCACCTTCACGCCCGCCTGCGGATCGGCGGGATCGATGCGGAACGGCACGCCGTACAGGCCGCTCGCGGGCTTGCCCGACGCGCGATCGACGATCGTGCCGTGTTCGCTCACGCCGAGACGCTCGGCGTTCTTCTGCGACGCGGCGGCGAACGCCTCTTCCCACGGCGCACCCTGCGGCCAGGCCCCGATCGTGTTGTGGAACTCCCCCGCCTTGTAGCGCGCGAACGTCTCCGGCGGCAGCAACGACTCGGCCGCGGCGGCGGACGTCTGATCGAGCACGCGTCCGGGGGCCAGGGCGTCGTCGGCCCCCGAGAGGACCGGCGTGAGAAGAAGGACGGCGAGCAGTGCGAAGCGCATCCGCTTCCCATATCGAACCAGAACCAGCCGGTCGATCGCGAGTCTCTTGCGTCCCGCGACCCGGCTTGGCTAAGAGCCGCCGGAGGAGGTTCTCGCCATGCGCACAGCCATCCGCCTCGCACTCGTCGTCGCCGCGCTCGGGGTCGCCCTTCCCGCGTGGGCCCAGACCGCCACCGAGCTGAAGAAGGAGCTCCTCCCGAAGATCAAGAAGGCGCAAGCCGACGGCAAGGACCTGGGCGAGGCGGGCGAGGAGTACAAGGAGGGGGACAAGGCGCTCATGAACGGCATGCAGGACGAAGCGATCGAGCACTTCAAGAAGGCGAAGTCGCTGATGCCGAAGGAGTGACGCGATGCACGTCGGCATCCTTCAATTCGTGACCGAGCGCGCTCTCCGGGTGACCGATCTCGCGGTGGCCTGCGAGGCGCGCGGCATGGAATCGCTCTGGGTGCCCGAGCATCCGGTCGTGCCGGCGTCCTACGAGACGCGCTACCCGCTCTCGGCCGACGGCAAGCTGCCGCGTCCGTACACCGAGCTGCCGGATCCGTTCCCGCTCCTCGCCGCCGCCGCGGCCGTCACCAAGCGGCTCCGCATCGGCACGGGGATCTGTCTCGTCCCCGAGCGCGACGCCCTCATGACCGCGCTCCAGGTCGCGACCGTCGACTGGATCTCGGGCGGGCGCTTCCTGTTCGGCATCGGCGCGGGCTGGCTCGAGGAGGAGATGCGCCTCTTCACCCCGCACTTTCCCTATCGCTTCGCGTTCATGCGCGAGGCCGTCGCGGCCATGCGCAAGGTGTGGGCCGAGGACGGCGCGTCGTTCGCCGGCAAGTGGGTCAAGTTCCCGAGCGTCGTCTGCCGTCCGAAGCCGGTCCAGAAACCCGGACCGCCCGTCATCATCGGCGGCATGGGGCCGGGCGTGATGAAGCGCGTCGCCACCTGGGGCGACGGCTGGATGCCGATCGGGGTGCCGCCGAGCGACGTGGCGGCGGCGCGCACGGAGATCGGCCGGCTCGCGCGCGAGGCGGGACGCGACCCCTCGAAGATCACAATCACGGTCATGATGGGCGCGCCACCCGGCATGGAGGAGGCGGCGCTGGAGATGCTCCCGCCGCGCGACATCCTGGCGGCCTATCGCGACGCCGGCGCCGATCGCGTGGTCGTCTCGATCCCCACCCTCGACAGCGCCGGTACGCTCGCGCATCTGGATCGGCTCGCGTCGGCGAAACCCTAGCCGGTGCCGCGCCCGCTCCGCATCGCCGTCGTCGGCGCGGGGTTCGGCGCGCGCATCCAGGTGCCGGGTCTTCGCGCCGGCGGCCGATTCGACGTGACGGCGATCGTCGGGCGGGACGCCGTGCGAACGCGCGCGGTGGCCGAGCATGTCGGGGTCGCGCACGCGCTCACGTCGCTCGACGACGCGCTGGCGGACTGCGACGCGGTCTCGATCGCGACGCCACCTTCCACCCACGCCGCGTTCGCGATCGCGGCGGCGCGAGCCGGGCGGCACGTCCTGTGCGAGAAGCCGATGGCGCGCGACGTGGGCGAGGCCACGGCCATGCGCGACGCCGTCCGCACCGCCGGTGTCGTCGGCATGATCGACTTCGAGTTCCGCTTCCATCCCGCCCGCGCGATGCTGGGGCGGCTCATCGCCCGGGGAGACCTCGGTGCGCCCCGTCTCGCGACGTGCGTCGACACGCTCCCCCTCTACGTCGCGCCCTACAAGGAGCCGCCGGCCTGGTGGTACGACGCCGACGCGGGCGGCGGCTGGCTCGGCGCGTCGGGCTCGCATTTGATCGACGCCGTGCGCGTCTGGCTCGGCGAGGTCGGGGCGGCGACGGCGCTCGTCGAGACGCTCGGCCGGGGCTCGGCCGACGACACGTTCGCGCTGCTGCTGCGCATGGCATCGGGAGCGCGGGCGGTGCTCCACCAGAGCGCCGCCGTGCTGGGCCCGCGCTTCTCCGCGATGCGGGTCGCGGGCGCCGATGCCACGGCCTGGATCGACGACGCATGGGATCTCTGGCTCGCGGGACGGACCGGGACGCCCGCGCGCGTCGCGATCGATGCCGACCTCGCGCCGCCGCCGGTGGAGATTCCGCCCGGCGCCGGACCCTTCGCCGCGCGCGAGCTGCCGAGCTTCGTTCGCCTGGCGGAGGCGTTCGCCGACGCCATCGAGCGCGGTCCGCGTCCGGCCGGTGCGCCGGCGCCGGCCACCTTCGACGACGGCGTCGCGTGCCAGCGCGTGATCGATGCCGCCCGCACGGCGTCGCGCGCGCAACGCTGGGTCGAGGTCTCGCCGGCGTCGCCCTGAAGGTGAAATCGAGCGCCGGCTCTCGGCGCCGGTGCCTTCGCCGGCCGGAAGGTTGCTAGCAAGATCTCAGCGTGAGCTAGGCGTGCGCCGCAAAGCATCCGCCGCGTTGACAGGACTCTTCGGCCACCGGTAACGTTCATGACCCGCCCTCGAGATCCACCTCGGGGGCCGCAGCGGGACACGGCAGACGCCATGCGCATGATCTATCCCGGCGTTCGCGAGCGACGCGCGATCGACCGCCAGCTCACCGACTTCTTCCGCACGTACGGTCTGACGCGCTTTCGGCGCGCCATCGGGGCGATCAGCCGCTTCTACCACCTGCGCACGCCCGAGGTGCAGTGGTTCGAGTACCTCGACTGGGGCAAGAGCGGCGGCCGGACCTTCGAGAACGGCAAGATCCTGCTCGTCCATCCCGAGAACTGGAAGCGCGGCCGCAAGTACAACAGCGAGCGACGCTGGATCCAGACGGTCTACCACGAGATGGGGCATTACGTGCTGTGGGCCGATGCGGAGCGCAAAGCGGACCTTTTCGCCCATGGCTTCGTGCGCGGCGTGTCGAATGGGACGCAGACGCCGGCGCCCCGCTACGGCGTCACGCAGTCACGTCCTCGCCGCCGTCGACGCCGATCACGTTCCCGCTGATCCACCGCGTCCCGGGCAGCGACAGCGCGACGATCGCGCCGGCGACGTCGTCGGGCTCGGTGAGCCGCCCGCCCGGATTGCGCCGCCGCGCCTCCGAGAAGAGGATGTCCGCGACCGGGATCTTGCGCGACGCCGGCGTGTCCGTGACCCCGGCGCGGATCGCGTTCACGGCGACGCCCTTCGACCCGAGCTCGAGCGCGAGCTGGCGAACGTGCGATTCGAGCGCGGCCTTGGCCGCCGATACGGCGCCGTAGAAGGGCATGACGCGCGTGCCGCCCGAGCTGGTCATGGCAAAGATCCGCGTCCCCTCGCCGACCAGGCCGCGGATGTGGAGGTCCTGCACCCAGTAGACCAGGCTGTGCGCCATCACGTCGAGCGTCATCTCGAGCTGCGCCTTCGTCGTCTGCTGGCCCGGCATCTCGGTGACGAGCGCCTTCAAGGTCCCGAATGCGAGCGAGTGCATGACGATGCGCAGGGGCCGTCCGCCCGTGAGCTCGCGCGCCCGCTCGCACACCTGCACGCGCTTCTCGTCGTCGGCGGCGTTGACATTGAAGAAGTGCGCAGGGACACCGGCCTCGCGCAGGTCGCTGGCGACCGCTTCGGCGGCCGGCAGCGTCGTCTTGCGATCGAGATGGACGCCCACGATCCCCATCCCGTGGCGGCCGAGCTCGCGCGCCGTCGCGGCGCCGAAGCCGCTCGATGCGCCGAGGATCACGCCCCACTCGCCCTCGAAGGGCCGCCACCCGCTCATGGCGGCCGGCAATAGCGCAAAGCTTGTCGCCGCGGCAATGCTCGACTAGGGTTTCGGCGTGGGCGGCAAAGGCGATCGGCCGAGCATCGAGAACCGCTGGTGGGTCGACCAGGGCAAGGACGGCAAGCCACTCGACCGGCCGCCGGCGCAGTTCGGCAACCGGTTCTTCCACACCGCCGCCGGCTTCAACCAGGATCGTGCGCAGCGGCGCCTCACCGATCTCAACCTCAAGTGGTTCGACGAGGCACAGCCGGAGCCCGGCGGCTGGGCGGTCCTCCACCTGCTCGAGCGACAGCGCGTCCCACCACAGCGGGTCGACAAGGTGAAGGCAGCCCTCCCCGTCCCGCGGGACGGACGCGGGATCCTGGTCGACTCCGGTGACTCCCTGCGCGCCATCATCACGGGGGCTCCGATCGGCGAGCGGCTCGTCGAGGTGCGGCTCGGCGACGAGTCGTCGTTCGACGCCTGGGTGCGCGGCGAGTGGGTCCGGGAAGTCATCTTCCGGAACTTCGACGAGGGCCTTCGCCGCTCCCCGGCGCTCGTTCGCGAGTACCTGATGACGACGCGCGCGCAGCCGATCTGCTGAGCGCCGCCCCTTTACGCCCTATTGGCAGGTGCGCTAATGGGGGGCCCGCAACGAAAGGGGGCCCCGTGGAGCCGAACGAGATTTCGGATGACGAAGCGAAGAAGCGCGTCCAGGAGGCGGTGTGGACGTGGATGGGCCGCATCATCGTCCTGCTGGTCGTCTTCATCTTCGGCGCCTTCACCGGGTGGGTGTTGTGGGGAGCCGGCGACGACGGCGCCGTGCAACTACGCAAGAACATGCCCGAGCTGCAGGGCAAGTACGACGAGCAGCGCAAAAAGGTGATCGACTGCGAGGGCAAGCTCATCGTCGTTCAGGGTCGTCTCGACGAGATCCAGAAGGCCATGCGCGGCGCGACCGCCCCGGCGGCGAACTAGGATACCGGCTCAAGACTCCCTCTTGAGCCGGGGCGAACGCGAGAGTGAAGCGTCCCCGGTACGCACGACCGGCATGTCGCGGCCAGCAAAGCTGGCGCGACACACGAGGTACGCGCCCGAAGGTGCAGCGCGGGTAGAGCTCGCGTGTGGGCTCGTGCTGGGTGCGACTCCGACCGCTGCGAGCCGCTCGCCGATTGGACGCGCCCACGACGACCTGCGTAGCAGGCGTAACAAGCCTGTCGCGCCAGCTTTGCTGGCCGCGACATGCCGGTCGCGCGTACTACCGACGCCACACGCTCGCACCCGAGCCAAGACGGAGTCTTGGCTCGGATCAAATGACCTGCGCGGCGCGGAGCCGCGCGAGCTCGTCCGGCGTGAGCCCGAGGAGCTCGGTCAGCACCTCGGCGGTGTGTTGGCCGAGCTCGGGGCCGAGCGCGCGTATCGTGCCCGGCGTGTCGGACATCTTGACGACCACGCCGGGCACCGCGACCTCGCCGAGCTTCGCGTGCGGCAGGCGCTGGACCATCTCGCGCGCGAGGAGCTGCGGGTGCGAGAGGAGCTGGTCGACCGAGTAGACGGGTGAGCACGGGACCCCCGCGCCCGACGGTCCGAGCGTCGCGACGACCTCGTCCACGGTCCGCTCGCCGACCCATGCGGCGACGATCGCGTTGATCTCGTCGCCGTGCTCGAGCCGCGCCGTCACGCCGCGGAATCGCGGATCGTCGCCCAGCTCCGGCCGCCCGATCGCCGCCGCGAGCTGCCGGAAGAGCTTGTTGCTCGCGATCGCGATCACGAGCCAGCCGTCCTTCGCGCGGTAGCAGTCGTACGGGACCGCGGCGAGATGCCGGTTTCCCACCTGCTTCGGCAGACGGCCCGAGGCGGCGAAGATGGACGGCCAGTAGTCGAGCAGCGAGAACATCGCGTCCTGGCTCGACACGTCGATCGCCTGGCCATGCCCGGTGCGGTCGCGCGCCACCAGCGCCCCGAGCACGGCAATCGCGCCGAAGAGCCCCTGTACGTAGTCGCCGAGCGAGCCGCCGCCGCGCGTAGGTCCGTTGTCCGCGAATCCGGTGAGCGACATGAACCCGCTCGAGGCCTGCGTGATGATGTCGTACGAGGGCCGGTCGCGCCATGGGCCTGTCTGGCCGAAGCCCGAGAGGCTCGCGACGACCAGGCGCGGATGCTCGCGACAGAGGTCCTCGGGCGCGAGCCCCCAGCGCGCGAGCGTACCGCCCGCGAAGTTCTCGACCAGCACGTCGAAGTGCGGCAGCAGCCGGCGCAGGATCGCGCGGCCCTCGTCCGTGCGGAGATCGAGCGTGATGCCCTTCTTGCCGCGGTTGAGGGCGAGGAAGAAGACCGGCACGCCGTCGACCGGCGGATACCCGTAGCGGCCCTCGTCGCCGCCCTTCGGCGCCTCGATCTTCACGACCTGCGCGCCCATGTCGGCGAGGATGGACGTACAGAACGGACCGGCGAGAAACCGGGTCAGATCGAGAACGCGCACGTGGGCGAGCGCGCTCATCGCGGCAGGAAGTTCTCCATGGCGCCGAGGAGGGCGTCGATGTTCGGGAACTCCGCGAGCTCGCGGCGCAGGAGGGCGTGCGTCGATTCGATCCGCCCGAGGTCGCGCTCGCCGGCCACCTCCGCGAGGAGCTGCTCCAGCTGCTTCAGGAGCGGCTGCGTCTGGAGCTTCGTCTCGACCGGGATCTCGTCGTCGAGCGCGATCAGGAGGCGGCTCCGCTCGATCAGCTTCGCGAGCATCTCGTCGTCGGTGCGTTCGGCCATCGCTCACTTCCCCTCTTTCAGCTGCTGCTTCCAGTCGAGGATGCGGGCCTTTCCACCTTCCGCTTCGGCCTCGGCGATCATCCCGGCCGCCTGGTACAGGCGCGACAGCGTCGTGTGGGCGAGCACGTCGTCCGGCGTGAGCTCGCAGAGTCGCTTGCCGGCTTCGATCGCGCGCGCGTGCTGGCCGAGGTCGTTCAGGACGAGCGCGAGGCCCTGCCACCCGTCGGCGAAGTCGGGATCGAGCGCGACGGCTTCCTCGTAGCGCTTGGTCGCCTCCTCGAGCTTGCCCTCTGCGACCAGATCGACGCCCTGATCGAAGAGCTCCCACTTGTCGGCCATGACGGCATGCGTACCCATTCGGCTGCCGGGCGGCAAGCCGATCGCGCATGCGCGACGTTGACACCCCGCGGGGGCGTTTCTAGGCTCGCCGTGGTGTCTCTCGAGGTCGATCTCGCGGCCGCGCTGCGCGCCTGCGCCGCGAACGAATCGGTGCTCGACTTCGAGGCGTGGGCGGTGCGCATCTTCCGCCACCAGTTCGACCGCAACCTGCCGTATCGTGCCTACTGCGAGCGCCGCGGGGTCACGCCGGCGACGGTGGGCGCGTGGACGGACGTGCCCGCGGTACCCGCGCGGGCGTTTCGGAGCGCGGACCTCGCATGCGGGCCGGCGGAGATCGTATTCCGCACGAGCGGCACGACGGGTGGACCCGAGATGCGCGGTCGCCACTCGATCCCGCACCTGGACCTCTATCGTGCGTCCGCCCTGCCCGCGTTCGAGCGTTTCGTCCTGCCCGACGGCGCGCGGCTGCCGTGCCTCTTCCTCCTGCCCCCGCCGTCCGTGCGACCCGACTCCTCGCTCGTCCACATGTGCGCGTGGGTGGCGGAGGCGTTCGGCGCCGGCGTCGAGTGGTTCGCGGGAGCCGCGGGCCTCGACGTCGAACGTCTGGTCGAGCGCCTCGCGACGCTGGAGCGGACGGGCGCCGCCGTCCTGCTCGCCGGCCCGACGGCGGGATTCGTGCGGCTGTTCGACGCGGGACGCGCGATCCGTCTCGGCCCCGGCAGCCGGCTCGTGGACACCGGCGGGCAGAAGGGGCTCACGCGCCCCGTCTCGCGCGCCGGCTTTCTGCGCGCCTGCTGGACGCATCTCGGCATTCCCACCTACTACTGCGTGAACGAATACGGGATGACCGAGCTCTGCTCGCAGCGCTACGACAGCGTGCTCCGCGATCGCTTCGACGGGCGAAGCCTCGATCCGCGGCGCCTCGTCGCGCCGCCGTGGCTGCGCACGCGCGTCCTCGATCCGGACACGCTCGCGACCGTCCCGGAGGGCGCAACGGGACTCCTCTGCCACCACGATCTCGCCAACGCCGGCTCGGTGTCGGTCGTGCTCACCGAGGACCTCGGCCGAGCGGTCGGCGGCGACGGAATCGAGATCGTGGGGCGCGTTCCGGGGGCGGTGCCGCGTGGATGCGGCCTGCTCCTCGCCGACCTCGTGCCGTCGTGATCGGCGGGCTGCAGCGCGAGATCGATGCCGCGCTCGCGGCGAGGGCGCGCCTGTGCGGCCGCTCGGTTCGCGAGACGGCGGCGGCGCTCGCCGCCGCCGGCGCCCGCTGGCGCAGCGATCCGGCGCTGTCGTCGAAGCTGCCGGAGGCCGCGCACCTCGGCGCGGGGATGGTCCGCGCCGTTCTCCCGATCGTCGCGAGCCAGCTCGACGCTGCACTGCTGTGCGAGGTGCATGCGCGAGAGGCGAGCGGCACGCCGCCCGCGCTCGTCGCACACGTCCTGGCGTCCAACGTCCCCGGGCTCGCCGTCCCGGCCATCGCGCTCTCGTGCCTGGCGGGTGCCGCGACCGTCGTGAAGTCGGGGCGCGCGGATCGGCTCTCGGCGCCTGCCTTTCACCGCGCGCTCGCCGCCGTCGATCCCGATCTCGCCGCCACGGTGGTGACGGCGTACTGGCCCGGCGGAGCGACCGACGTGGAGGACGCGATCCTCGGCCGGGCCGACCTGGTCGTCGCCAGCGGTGCCGATGCGAGCGTCGGAACCCTCGCTCGGCGTCTTGGCACGCGGGTCGTCGCACAGGGCGGGCGCACGAGCGTCGCCGTCGCGTTGGGCGACGTCGACGACGCCGTCGTCGCGGGGCTCGCAACCGACGTCGCCCTCTACGAGCAGCGCGGCTGTCTCTCACCCCACAGGGTCTTCGTGGTGGGAGACGCGGCCGGACTTGCCGAGCGCCTCCGTGCCGCGCTCGACGATGTCGCGCGCTCCCTCCCTCGGCCGCCGGCCACGACCGCGGAGCGCGCCGCCCATCGCCTGGCGGTCGAGGAGGCACGCTTCGGGGGCGCGACGGTCCTCGAGAGTACGGGCGGAACCGTCATCGTCGGCGGCACCGCTACCGAGGTGGGACGGCGCACGGTGTTCGTCCACGCGCTCGAGACGGCCGGCGAGGTCGGGACACGCATCGCGCCCGCCACGGTCGAGTGCGTCGGCGTCGCCGGCGTGGTGCTCGACGCCGACATGCTGCGGCGCCGGGGTGTCGCGCGACTCTGTCCGATCGGCGCCATGCAGCGACCGCGCATCGACTGGCCGCGCGGCCAGCGCCCGGCCCTGGGCTCGCTCTTTCGCCTCCCGAGCGAACCCCGTATCCAGGTGGAAGCGTGAGCGCCGATCTCTCAACGCTGTTCCTGCGGCACGTCTGCCAGACCTCGGACGCGCCGATGGGGATCGTCGTGGCGCGCGCGGCGGGCTCGACGGTGTGGGACGCCGACGGGCGGGCGTACCTGGATCTGCTCGCGGGCATGGGGGTGGCGAACGTCGGCCACGCGCACCCCGATGTGCTGGCCGCGATCCGGGAGCAAGCCGAGCGGCACCTCCACGTCATGGTGTACGGCGAGCTCGTGCAGGGGGCGCAGGTGCGCCTCGCGGCCCGGCTTGCCGAGCTGCTGCCGGCGCCGCTCTCGGTCGCCTACTTCACGTCGAGCGGCGCGGAGGCGATCGACGGCGCGCTCAAGACGGCGCGCAAGCACACCGGGCGCACGCGCTTCGTCGCGTTCGAGGGCGGCTTCCACGGCGACACCTGGGGCGCGCTCTCGGTCGGCGGC
>Ga0335084_10007095_pt1 | contig 11148 bp, 2 predicted proteins | sample Lox_Sample_44_FD_206721 | JGI IMG/M metagenome (GOLD analysis project Ga0335084, IMG submission 206721) | Soil microbial communities from Loxahatchee National Wildlife Refuge, Florida, United States - Lox_Sample_4.4 | ecosystem: Environmental > Terrestrial > Soil > Wetlands | place: USA: Florida...
GTCGGCGCGGCCGGCGCCGTCCGGTCGACGACCACCGCCGCCGGAGCCGACGCCGTCGAGGCGTTCCCCGCCGCGTCGGTGGCGAGCGCCGTGAAGGCTTGCGAGCCCTCGGCGACCGCGACCGGGAGCGACCAGCTGCCGTCGGCCGCCGCCGGCACCGTGGCGAGCCAGGTCCCGTCCAGGAAGACCGTCACGGTCGAGAGCGGCTCGGCCGTGCCGAGGACCGTCACCGAGGCGACGTTCGTGGGCGAGACGAGCGGATCGATGGTCGGGGCGGCCGGCGGCGTCCGGTCCACCACCAGGCCGACCGGCGCGGAGAGCGCGGACGGGTTCCCCGCGGCGTCCAGGGCGCGCGCCGTGAAGGCGTGGGCGCCCTCGGCCGCGAGGTCGACGGAGAGCGAGAAGGCGCCGAGCGAGGCGTCCGCCGTGCCGACGAACACGCCGTCGAGGTAGACGCCGACCGTCGTGCCGAGGTCGGAGACGCCGGTGAGGAGCACCGCCGGCGCGCGGGTCGGGCTCGCGAGCGCGTCGAGCACGGGCGCGAGCGGGCCGGCCGTGTCGAGCCCGAAGGCGCTCGAGCCGCTCCACGGGCCGACGTTCCCGGCGGCGTCGGTGGCGCGCGCCCGGACCTGGTGCGCGCCGTCGACGAGGGCGAAGGTGGCCCCCCACGTCCCGGCCGGAGCGCCGGCGACGCCGAGGACCACGCCGTCCACCTGCACCTCGACCGTCGCGCCGGGCTCGGCGGTGCCGGAGAAGGCCACCGCGCCGCCGGGCGCCGTCGAGGCGTTCAGCACCGCGCCGTTCGCCGGGGCGTCGACCGAGGGCGCCACGGGCGGGGTGCGGTCCACGATGAAGACGCGCGTCGCCGAGGCGGGCGAGACGTTGCCCGCCGCGTCGCGCGCGTAGGCCACGACGGAGTGCCCGCCCTCCGGGACGCCGGAGAGCGAGAACGAGAAGGCGGGGCCCGCGATGGCCGTCCCCTGCGAGACGCCGTCGAGGAAGAGCTCCACCGTGGCGTTCGCCTCGGCGGTCCCGGTGACCGCGATCGGATCCGCCCGCGTGGGCGAGACGACCGCGCTCAGGGCCGGGGCGGCCGGCGGGGTCTGGTCCACGAGGACCGAGACCGCGGCCGAGGGCGCCGAGACGTTCCCGGCCGCGTCCGCCGCCCGGGCCGTGAAGCTGCGGAGCCCGTCGGACACCGGGACGGAGAGCGAGAACCGCCCCGCCGTCGCGGGGACGGTGCCCACCGCCACGCCGTCCCGGTAGACGGTGACGCTCGCGCCGGCCTCGGCCGCGCCGGTGACCGTCACCGAGGTGGCGTTCGTCGGCGAGGAGAGCGGGTCGAGCGTCGGGGCCGCGGGGGGGGTCCGGTCCACGAGGACGGCCACCGGGCTCGAGAGGCCGGAGGCGTTCCCTGCGGCGTCGGCCGCGCGAGCCGTGAAGGCGTGCGTCCCCTCGGCCACGAGGACCGGGAGCGAGAAGGTCCCCGCGGGCGCGGCGACCGTGCCCGCGAAGGCGCCGTCGAGGTAGACGGTCACGACGGAGCCGGCCTCGGAGGCGCCGGTCACCGTGACGGCGAGGGCGGTCGTGGGCGAGGAGAGCGGGTCGAGCACGGGCGCGGCGGGCGCGACCGTGTCGAGCGCGAAGGCGTTCGCGCCGCTCCACGGCCCCACGTTGCCGGCCGCGTCCCGGGCCCGGGCCTTGACCTGGTGCGGGCCGTCGGCGAGCGCGAGCGCGAACGTCCACGACCCGGTGGCCGCGGAGACGGTCGTCGTGGCGAGGTCCACCTGCACCTCGACGGCCGCGCCGGCCTCCGCCGTCCCGGCGAAGGTCACCGCGCCGCCCGGCGCAGCGGCCGCGCCGAGGATCGCGCCGTCGGCGGGCGCCGCGATCGCGGGCGCGGCGGGCGCCGTCCGGTCGACGGTGACGAGCACGGTGTTCGAGACGGCCGAGTCGTTCCCGGCCGCATCCTTCGAGGTGGCCGTGAAGGCGTGCGCGCCCTCGGGCACCCCGGCGACGTCGAGCGCGAAGCTCCCGCCAGCGGCAGCGGCGGTCCCGACCGGGCTCGCGTCGAGGTAGACGGTGACGGTCGAGCCGACCTCGGCCGTCCCGGTCACCGTGATCGTGGTCGCGTTCGTGGGGGAAGCGAGCGTGGCGAGTGCCGGCGGCACCGGCGCCGTGCGATCGACGAGCACCGTCACGACGTTCGAGTCGAGCGAGACGTTGCCGGCCGCGTCCGTCGCGGTCGCGACGAAGCTCCGGAGCCCCTCGGCGACGCCGACGTCGAGGACGAACGAGCCGTCCGCGACGGACGCGCGGACCGTGCCGGCCGGCGCGCCGTCGAGGAAGACGGCCACGAGGGCGCCCTGCTCTGCCGTGCCGACCACGCTGATGGTGGTCGCGCCGGTGGGCGAGCTGAGCGGCGCGAGGAGCGGCGGCTCCGGCGGCGTCTGGTCGACGACCACCGAGACGGGCGCCGAGAGCGGCGAGACGTTGGAGGCGAGGTCCGTGGCGGTGGCGGTGAAGGTGCGGGTGCCCTCGGTCACGGGGACCGCGACCGCGAACGTCCCGGACGGCGCCGCGGCGAGGCCGGCCGGCACGCCGTCGAGGTAGACGGTGACCGTGGTGCCCGCGTCGGCGGTGCCGGTGACCGTCACGGAGCTCGCGTTGGTGGGGCTCGCGAGCGGATCGAGCACCGGCGCGGCCGGGACGGCGTGGCTGACCGTCAGCGGCACCGCGTTCGAGAGGCCGGAGACGTTGCCGGCCGCGTCCGAGGCGCGCGCGGTGAACGTCACCGTCCCCACGAATACCGGGACCGCGATCGAGAAGCGGCCGCCCGGCGTGGGGGCGGAGCCGACCGCGACGCCGTCGCGGTAGACGGTCACCGTCGTGCCGGCGTCGGACGAGCCCTGGACGACGGCCGTGTCGACGTTGGTCGGGGTGACGAGCGGATCGAGCGTCGGCGCCGAGGGCGCGGTCCGGTCCACGGTGACGTTCGCGCCGGAGGCGGTGGAGACGTTGCCGGCCGCGTCGGCCGCGGTCGCGGTGAAGGCGTGCGCGCCCTCGCTCACCGGAACCGGCGCGAGGGTCCAGCGGCCGTCGGCGCCGGCCGGCGCGGTGCCCACCGGGGCGCCGTCGAGCAGGACGGTGACCGTCGAGAAGGGCTCCGCCGTCCCGGAGAGCGGGATGGCGGTCGCGTTGGTCGGGCTCACGAGCGCGTCGAAGGTCGGCGCGGCCGGGGCGGTCCGGTCGACGACGACGGCCACGGGGGCCGAGGGCGCGGACGGGTTCCCCGCGGCGTCGAGCGCGCGGGCGGTGAGGGCGTGAGCCCCCTCGGCCGCGAGGTCGACCGCGAGGGAGAACGCCCCGAGCGACGCGTCGGCGGTGCCGACGAACGCACCGTCGAGGTACACGCCGACGGTCGTGCCGAGGTCGGAGACGCCGGTCACGAGCACGGAGGCGGCGCTCGTCGGGCTGGCGAGCGCGTCGAGCACCGGCGCGAGCGGGCCGGTGGTGTCGATTCGGAAGGAGACGTCGGCGCTCCAGCCGCCCGCGTTCCCGGCGGCGTCGGTCGCGCGGGCGCGGACCTGGTGCAGGCCGTCCACGAGCGCGAACGTCGCGGTCCAGGTCCCGGCGGGCGCCCCCGCGAGGCCGAGCACCACGCCGTCGACCTCCACCTCGACGGACGCGCCCGGCTCGGCGGTCCCGGAGAACGTCACCGATCCGCCCGGGGCGGTGGCGGCGCTGAAGACCGCGCCGTTCGCCGGCGCGTCCACCGTCGGGACGCCGGGCGGCGTGCGGTCGACCACGAAGCCGCGCGTCGTGGACGCGGGCGAAAGGTTCCCCGCCGCGTCGCGCGCGGTGGCGTAGGCGGAGTGGCTCCCCTCCGGCACGCCCGCGAGCGAGAAGGCGAAGGCGGGACCCGCCGTCGTCGTCCCCCGCGAGACGCCGTCGAGGAAGAGCTCCACGGTGGCGCCGAACTCGGCGCTGCCGGACGCGGCGATCGGATCGGCGTTGGTGGGCGACGCGATCGCGCTCAGCGCCGGGGCGAGGGGCGCGGCCGTGTCGAGCCGGAAGGTGATGTGGGTCGGGCCGGCCGAGTTGCCGGCGGCGTCCTTCGCGACCGCCGAGGCGGCGTGGAGCCCGTCGCCCAGCGTCCGGCCGAGGGTCCAGCCGTTGCCGGCGACCGTGGCGGCGAGGGGCGTCCCGTCGAGCGTCACGGTGACCGTGGTGCCCGCGTCGGTGCCGCCGGCGAGCGCGACGAGGCCGCCCGGCGCCTGCGCGGCGCCGAGGAGCGCGCCGTCCACCGGGAAGTCGAACGTGGGCGCCGCGGGGGGCGTCGTGTCGAGCCGGAAGGTGGAGGTCGAGGAGACGTTGCCCGCCGCGTCGGTCGCGAGCGTCGAGACGGCGTACGAGCCGTCGACGAGCGAGTAGGTCGTCGTCCAGGCGGCCCCGGCGCGGGAGGCGGCGTGGGCGATGCCGGCGACGGTCACCTGGACCGCCGCGCCGACCTCGGCCGTGCCGGAGACGGTGACGAACCCGCCGGGCGCGTCGGCGGCGGAGAGGAGCGCGCCGCTCGCGGGCGCGCCGATGACCGGCGGCGCCGGAGGCGTCGTGTCGAGCGTGAAGCCGACCGTGGCGGTGCCGGCGTTGCCGGCCGCGTCGGTCGCGGTCGCGGTCGCGCTCTGCGCGCCGTCGGGGAGCGCCAGGGTGGCGCTCCAGCTCGTCCCGGCGCGGCTCGCGGTCGCCTGGAGCGCGCCCACCGAGACGACGACCGTGGCGCCCGCCTCGGCGGTCCCGGAGAACGACACCACGCCGCCGGGGGCGGCGGCGCCGCCGAGGAGCGCGCCCTGCGAGGGCGACGAGATCGCCACCGCAGGCGGCGTCGCGTCGACCGAGAACGGCACCGCGGCCGACGGATCGCTCGCCGCGCCGGCGGAGGTCTGGACCGCGGTCGCCGTGTACGCGCCGTCCGCGAGCGCGGAGGCGAGCGGGATCGAGCAGCTCCAGGCGCTGCCGCTCACGGTGGCCGAGCAGCTCGCGACCGGCGTGACGCCGGAGTACGCGGTCACCGTCACCGACGCGCCCGCGAGCCCGGTCCCGAAGAAGGTCGGGGTCCGGGTGTCGAGGAGCGGGTTGCCGGACGGCGAGGTGATCACCGGGGCGTTCGGGACCACCTGGAACGACGTGGTCGCGACCGCGATCGCCTGGGTCACGCCGCCGCACTGCAGCTGCCACTGCGCGTCGACCTGGTAGGTGCCGGGCGCGGGCCAGGCGGGCGAGCCGACCGACCACGCGTCGGAGACGGACGCGCCGGCCGCGAGGTCGACCGCGCCGGTGAAGTGCGCGTTGCCCGGGGTCGTGGAGAACGCGCCGGTGCCGTCCATGTACCGGGAGCCGTCTGTGACGACGTACGCGATCTGCGAGCCCGTGTAGGGAGCCGAGGCGTTCTGGCTCTGGACCGTCGCGCTCGCGGAGAAGCCGCTCGTGAGCGCGAGGCGCGCGGGCGTGGAGAGGGAGGTGAACGCGCCGGCCCGCTCGACCTGGAACGTCACGGTGTCGAGGACGGTCGCGGTCGGGGTCGTCTTCTGGACCACGAGGACGGTCCAGGTCCCGAGGGCGCCCGCCGGCAGCTGGAGCTGATCGGTCCCGCTGCCGCCCGAGACGGGCCACGGGTCGACGGAGCGGAACGGCGTGTCGGTGCCGCGGACGGGGTTCGCCTTCGCGTACCACTCGACCGCGAACGGGTACCCGGCCGGCAGGGTCTGCGCGCCCAGGTAGACCGTGTCGCACGGCGCGAAGACGCGCTTCGTCACGGTCCGGGCGGAGTCCGCGTAGAACGCGGCGTACTGGACCTGCGCCTCCTCGGTCTGCGAGGCGGTCACCGCGCCGGAGGTCGCCGTCGAGACGCCGGTGAGGACCGTGCCGGTCGGGACCTCGTCGCCGAGCGTCGTCATCGCGTGCAGGACCACGACGACGTGGGCCTGGCCGCCGTACGGCGGGATCGGGCCGACCTGCGTGATCTGCGCCCCGTCGGACGGATCGCCGTCGCCGTTCGGATCCGAGTAGTAGGTGGCGGCGTTGAGCGCGCCGGGGCTCGGGTTCGCGGACAGCGCGCTCGAGAGCGTGAAGGTGAGCGGCGCGCTGGTGTTGTTCTGGATGACGCCGGGGAAGCCGACGTCGCCGCCGCTGGCGACGACCCGCCGGGTCCCGAGGGTGCTCGTGTAGCTCGGATCCCAGCTCGCGGCGGGGCCGACGTGGAGCGTCGCGGTCGCCGTCGCGGCGAGGCCGGTGCCGTGCCCGACCGCCGAGAGGGTCGCGGTGCAGACCGCGCCGTTGGCGGTGCCGCCGGGCGGGGTGAGGCGCAGGACGAAGCCGGTCGTGCCGCCGTTCGCGGCGGTCACCCCGAGGTCGGGCCGGCCGTCCGCGTCGGTGTCGTAGCCGGGCTGGATCGTCCACGTGCCGCCCGCGCTGCGCGTGCCGACGAGGGCCCCGCCGGTGGTGCGGAGCTCGACGCCCCAGGTGCAGGCCGGGACGACGTCGAGGTCGTAGGTGTCCGCGCTCGCCGCGTAGGAGGTGAGCGTCATCGCGAACGGCGCGAAGGTCCCGGCCACGGTCGTCTCGTCCTGGGCGGCCGGCGACACGGTGGTGCGGGGCACGCACTGGTTCGCGACGGTGTCGCAGATCGGCGTCGCGCCGCCGCAGTAGGCGTTGCTCGTGCAGGCGACGCAGACCTTCGGTGTCGCGGTGGTGAGACAGGCGGGGGTCGCGCCGCCGCAGCTCGCGTCGGAGAGGCACTGGTCCACCGGGACGGTGGTCGGGCCGCTCCCGATCGGCGGGCTCGAATCGAACGTGCGGATGGGCTCGCCCGACTGGCCGGCGGCGAGGACCTCGGCCTGGTTCTGGATCGTGCCCGACGCGCCGGCGTTCACCGTGACGCGGAACTTGATCTGGGCGGTCTCCCCGATCGCCATCGTGCCGCCCTGGAACGCGTTCGCGCCCGTCCCGAGCCGCACGTAGATGGTCCGCGAGCTCGTGACGTACTCGGCCTGGTCGTCGCCGCTCTGGTCCGTCTTCGCGCCGGCGTTCTTGCCCGCGGTGATCTGGATCGTGCCGGGGACGTAGGTCACCGACGCGGGGAGGACGTCCTGCATCACGGTCTGGATCGACGGGTCGTTGCCCGTGTTCTGCGTGTCGACCGTGTACTCCAGGAGGTCGCCCGCGAAGTAGCCCGAGGTGCCGCGGGTGAGGTTCGCCACGCTCTTCTTCGTGGTGATGAAGCTCGGCTTCAGCGTGTTGATCGAGGTGATGAACGCGCCGAGGGCGAAGACGTCGGAGGTCGTGGTCGCGCGGATGAGCGCGGAGTCGTCGCCGCTGTGGATCGCGCCCGAGGTCGAGGTGAGCGCCACGACGTCGAGATCCATGCCCATCATCGACCCGGGGCCGCCCGAGTACTGCGGCAGGTCGCCGGCGACCGAGCGCGCGGCGCCGAGCCACGAGCGGGTGCCGTTGAAGAAGTTGTTCGCGGGGTTCTGGGCGTCGGAGAGCGTGGTGAGGGTCGTCGGCACGGCGCCCGTGCTCTGGTACCCCTGGAACTGGAGGGAGTCGCCGGTGCGCGACACGTCGCCCTCGTAGGTGACGACGCCGAGCTTCGCGTCCCAGCCGCCGGCGGGCACGAGGAAACCGCCGAGCGTCACGTCGACGTGGGTGTTCGCGGCGACGTAGTCGAACCCGTCGAACAGGGTCAGCTGCCGGAGCGCGGGGTCGGCCGGGTTCTGGAAGAACACGACGATCCACCACCCGTCGAAGAGCGTCGTGTCGTTCACGTTCGCGGCCGCGACCGAGGGGACGCCGTAGACCGTGTACTGGCCGTGCGCGTCCGCGAGCGCCTTGACGATCGCGGTGACGTCGGCGGAGGACTGGTACCAGTACGGATAGGTGCCGCCGGCGTTGTAGAGCCTGCTCGCCGCGGGATCGGCGGCGAGGGCGTGCGTGACGCCGTCCGGAGTGACGAGCGTCGCGCTCGCGCCGTAGGCGTTCGAGGTGTTGTGCGCCGCCCAGTAGATGCGGGCGTAGGTGACGGTCGCGCCGGTCGGCAGCGAGACCGGATCGAGCTTGGCGGTGGACCGCGCCGAGGCGATGGCGGTGCTCGCCGTCGCGCTCTGCGTCGTCGTGCTCGACAGCCAGAAGACGTCGATCGCGTCGTCGGCGGTGCTGCTGCCGCAGGCGCCGACGGTGCCCACGACCGGCGTGACGCCCACGCCGCAGTCGTGGCCGAGCGTGTTCCCGAAGAGCGCGAAGTCCCCGTTCACCTGCTCCTGGTGCCGGAGCGTCGCGGCGGAGGCCGCGGAGGCGTACGCGAGGAGCGCGGTCGCGAGGAACAGGTTCGTCGTTCGGCGGGCCATGCTGTGGTCCTCCCTGCGGCGATGTCGCACACGTGTGACGGTGTCTCGCCGACGCCGCATGGAGCACGCGGCGGACCAGCGCTGACCCAGGCGAGCGGAAACTACCCGGCGGCAACCTACCGGAAAGACGCCGGTTGCGACTGCCCCGCGCCTGGGGGACAGGTGGGGCGAGCGCGACCCGGAGTCACCAGGGAGCGTCAATCTGCGTCAACGTGGACTTACGGTGAACCGGCGCGTCCCGTCTACGCGGGGCCGCCGATCGCCTCGCCGACGCGGACCGCGGCGCCCGGCGCGAGGCGCGGATCGAGCCGGACGCGGCCCGGCTCGAAGGCGACGATGACGGTCGAGCCCATCTCGAAGCACCCGAGCTCCTGCCCCTTCGCCACCGGGAGCGGCGCGCCGTAGTCGTGCCGCCGGGGCCCGGCGCCGGGGAGGTTCGTGCAGGGGACGGCCGGGTCGTAGAGCGCGCGCACGCGGCCCACCACGGTCGCGCCCACCGCGACGAGCGCGCAGCGGCCGAGGGGCGTCTCGAGCACGGTGACGAGCCGCTCGTTCGCCGCGAAGAGCCCGGCGACCGTCCGGACCGACGCGGGGTTCACCGGCCAGAGCCGCCCCGGGACGTAGCGCCACCCGAGCACGCGCCCGCCGAGCGGGAAGTGGATGCGGTGGTAGTCGCGGGGCGAGAGGTAGAGCGTCGCGTACGCGCCGCCGGCGAGCCGTGCGGCGAGCGCCTCGTCGGCGACGAGCGCCGCGAGCGGGTAGTCGATCCCTTTCGCCTGCACGAGCCGCCCCCCCGCCGAGAGGCCGGCCTCGCTCACCGTCGCGTCGACCGGGGAGACGAGCACGTCGCTCCCCGGCGCGATGGGCCGGAGCCCGGGGCGGAGCGGGCGCGCGAAGAACTCGCCGAAGGTGCCGTACGTCCCGAGCTCCGGGCTCTCCGCGAGGTCGATCCCGTAGCGGCGGGCGAAGGCCCGCATCGCCGCGAGGCGCAACGGCGCGGGCGCGCGCCAGCGCGTGAGCGCGCCGGCGAGCCGGGACACGGCGTTCTTCGGGACGAGCCGCATCGCCGAGATGAAGAGGCGGTCCTGCACGGCGCGGAGTCTACAGCGGCCCCGGAACGGCCACGCGACTTTCCGCCGCGGCGCGGCGCGGCGGGCGCTGCGGCGCGCCGCGCGGGTTCGAGGTATCTAGTAGACCCGGTCGGACCACCCCGGATGCCCGCGCCCAAGCACCTCCGCCCGAAGGCCACCCTCGCCGTCCGCAACGCCACCGTCGCGCGCTGCGACAAGGGCCCGTCGGACGCCGCGATCCTCCCGGCGGGCGCCGTCGCCGTGGACGAGCGGCGCATCGTCTGGGTAGGCCGCGACCGGGAGCTCGACGCGGCCGTCGAGCTCGAGGGCGCGAAGGTGATCGACGCGCGCGGGGCCCTGGTCACGCCCGGCCTCGTCGACTCGCACACCCACCTCGTCTTCGCCGGCGAGCGCGCGGGCGAGTTCGCGCTCCGCGCGACGGGCCGGAGCTACCTCGACACCGCGCTCTCCGGCGGCGGCATCGCCGTGACGACCCGCGCGACCCAGGCCGCCACGGACGCCGCGCTCGTCGAGTGCGCCGCCGCCCGGGCACGGCGGCTGCTCGCCCAGGGCGTGACCACGGTCGAGGTGAAGAGCGGGTACGGGCTCACCGCCGAGACCGAGCTCCGCCTCCTCCGGATCATCCACGAGCTCGCCCACCTCCTCTGGCGCGAGGTGACGATCGTCCCGACCTTCCTCGCCCACGCCGTCCCGCCCGAGCGGCAGGAAGACCGGGCCGCCTTCGTGCGCGAGCTCTGCGACGAGCTCCTGCCGCGGATCGGGCGCGAGAAGCAGGCGGCGTCGTGCGACGTCTTCCTCGAGGAGGGGGCCTTCTCCGAGGACGAGGCCCGGCGGATCCTGGAGGCGGCGCGCGGCCGGGGGCTCGTGCCGCGGCTCCACGCGGACCAGCTCGGGCCGTCGGGCGGCGCGGCGCTCGCGGCCGAGCTCGGCTGCGCCTCCGCCGACCACCTCGAGTGGCTGGACGACGCGGGGATCGAGGCGCTGGCGCGCGGGAACGTCGTGGCCGGGCTCCTGCCGCTCTCCACCCTCGCGCTCGGCGGCGAGCGGTGGGCCCCGGCGCGCAAGCTCCTCGCCGCGGGCGTCCCCGTGGCGCTCGCGTCCAACCTCAACCCCGGCAGCGCGATGAGCGAGAACGTCGGGCTCGTCCTGTCGCTCGCGTGCATGAAGCTCGGCCTCTCCCCGGCCGAGGCCCTCGTCGCCTACACCGCGGGCGGCGCGCGCTCGCTCCGGCGCGGGGACGTCGGGCGCATCGCCCCGGGCTGCGAGGCGGACCTCGTGATCTGGGGCTGCAGCTCGATCGAGCACCTCGCCTGGCACCTGGCGGTGAACCACGCCCTCACCGTCGTGAAGCGCGGCCGGGTCGTGCACGAGGCGTTGCCGGGGGCGGCCGTCGACTGTAGGTAGGGGCCGTGCGCGTCGGCCTCGTCTCGGACACCCACGGGCTCTGCGACCCGCGCCTCCCCGAGGCGCTCGCGGGCTGCGCGCTCGTGCTCCACGCCGGCGACGTGGTCGGCGAGGAGGTGCTCCTCGCGCTCGGGCGCATCGCGCCGGTGACGGCGGTGCGCGGCAACTGCGACGTGGAGCCGCCGCTCGCGCGCCTCCCGGCGCTCGCGACGGTCTCGCTCGGCCCGCTCACCGCGCTCCTCGTCCAC
>Ga0335084_10007097_pt1 | contig 11147 bp, 10 predicted proteins | sample Lox_Sample_44_FD_206721 | JGI IMG/M metagenome (GOLD analysis project Ga0335084, IMG submission 206721) | Soil microbial communities from Loxahatchee National Wildlife Refuge, Florida, United States - Lox_Sample_4.4 | ecosystem: Environmental > Terrestrial > Soil > Wetlands | place: USA...
CGACCGGCGCGGCAATCGTCGCATTCGCCGCAGCTCAGGCCGAGCCAGGGCACGCCCACGCGCTCGCCTTCGCGAAAGCGCGTGGCGCCGCGCCCGCGCGCGGCCACATCGGCCACGATCTCGTGCCCCGGCGCGAGCGGCAGCTTCGGCTCCGGCAGCTCGCCGTCCACCACGTGCAGGTCGGTGCGGCACACTCCGCAGGCGCGCACGCGCAGCAGCACCTGCCGCGGCCCCGGCTCGGGACGCTCGACGCTGTCGCAGCTGAGCGCGCGGCCGGGCGCATGCAGCCGCATGGCGCGCATCATTCGTCGTCCGAGAGGACGTCGTGGCCGGCGCGGTCCAGGTCGTCGAACTGGCCGCCGTGCAGCGCGCGCCAGAACACCCAGCCGATCAGGAATACGAAGGCGACGGAGAGGGGGACGAGGAGGTAGAGGCTTTCCATGGCTTTCCTGCGGCACCCTCGCGCAACGCGCCGACGCGCATGGCGTTCAGCACGACCACGAACGAACTCGCGGCCATGCCGACGGCCGCTTGCCAGGGCCCGATCAATCCGGCGGCGGCGAACGGCAGCGCGACGGCGTTGTAGGCAAGCGCCCAGCCGAAGTTCTGGCGCACGATGCGCAGCGTCCGGCGCGCGAGGCCGAGCGTGCGCGGCAGCTCGCGCAGCGAATCGGAGAGCAGGACGAAATCCGCCTGCAGCTGCGCCGCATCCGCGCCCGCGCCCATGGCGATCGACACGTCGGCGCGCGCGAGCACCGGCGTGTCGTTGAGGCCGTCGCCGACCATCGCCACCACCCGGCCCTCGCTCTGCAGGCGCTCTACGTAGGCGAACTTTTCCTGCGGCGTGGCGCCGCCCTTCGCCGCCGAAATGCCGAGGCGCTGCGCGGCTGCGGCCACCACCGCCGCCTGGTCGCCGCTCAGCAGGTGCACGCGCAATCCCGCGCGGCGCAGCTGCTCGACGGCCTCCGCGGCGTCGGCGCGCAGCACGTCCTCCAGTTCGAAGACGGCCAGCCAGCCGCTTTCGTCGGCGAGGAAAACCGGCGTGCGCCCGGCCTCGGTCGCCTCGGCGCCGTGCCGGGATCCCGTCAGCTCGGCGCAGTAGTCCTGCCTGCCGATGCGGACCTGCCGGCCCGCCACGCGCGCCGCGACGCCGCGGCCCGGCGCCACGACGGGATCCTCCACCCGGGCCGCCTCGCCGCCCGCGAAGGCGCGCGCCAGCGGGTGCCGGCTCGACGCTTCCAGTCCGGCCGCCAGCGCAAGGCACTCGCCTGCCGGGACCGTGCCGAGCAGTTGCACGCGCGCGATCTCGAACCGCCCCTCGGTGAGAGTACCGGTCTTGTCCAGCACCACGTCGGTCGCCGCGGCGAGGGACTCGAGCGCGCCGGCGCGCGTCATGGCCACGCCGCGCGCGAGCAGCCGCCCCGCCGCCGAGGTCAGCGCAACCGGCGAGGCGAGCGCGAGCGCGCAGGGACAGGCGGCGACCAGCACCGCGATGGCGACCCAGAAATCCGCGTGGATCAGACCGGCGAGCACGGCCGCTGCGAGCACCACGTAGGTGAGCGCATGCGCGATCCGGTCGGCGGCCGCCACCAGCCGCGGCCTGCTCGCCGCAGCGCGCTCGACCAGCCGTGCGATGGCCGCGGCCCGCGTCTGCGCACCCGCGCGTTCGACGCGGACCACGAGGCGCTGCTCTAGGTTGAGCGTGCCGGCGCAGACCGCGCTGCCCGGCGACTTGGCGAGCGGAACCGGCTCGCCCGTGAGCAGGGATTCGTCGGCGGCCGAGCAACCCTCCAGGACGACGCCGTCCGCGGGCAGCCGGTCGCCCGCGGGCACGACGATGCGGTCGCCCGGAGCGAGTTCATGGATCGGCACCTGGCGCTGCACCCCGCCTTCCAGGCGCAGCGCGAACGACGGCGCCCAGCGGTACAGGCGGTCCAGCGAGCGCGCGGCGCGCTGGCGCGCCGCCAGCTCGAGGTAGCGCGCGCCGAGCAGCAGGAAGGCGAGCATCGCGATCGAGTCGAAGTAGACCGCCCCCGATCCGTTCACGGTGGCCCAGGCGCTGGCGGCGAATCCCGCGCCGATGCCGATCGCGATCGGCGTGTCCATGCCCGGGCGCAGCCGCCGCAGCTCGCGCCAGGCGCTGGCGAAGAACGGGCCGCAGGAAAAGGCGATGACCGGCGCGGTGAGCAGCAGGCTTGCCCAGCGCATCAGGCCCTCGGCATCGCGCGACAGCGCGCCGACGCCCTCGTCCACGTAGGCGGGGAACGCGTACATCATCACCTGCATCGCGCCGAAGCCGGCGACGAACAGCTGCCACAGCGCGGTGCGGCGCGCAGCGCGGTCGAAGGCGGTCTGGCGCCGCGGGTCGTAAGGGAACGCGTCGTAGCCGATGGCGCGGATCGCGCCGATGATCGCCGACAGGCGGCAGCGCGCGGGGTCCCAGGCGACCTGCGCGCGCTGCGTCGCGTAGTTGACGTCGGCGCGCAGCACGCCGGGAATCCGCCGCAGCGCCCGTTCGTTGAGCCAGAGGCAGGCCGGGCAGCGGATGCGATCGAGGATCAGCGTCGCGCTGCGCTCGCCGGGCCCCGTCGCCGCCGAAAACTGGCTCTGCGCCGCGGGATCGTCGAGCGCCTCCAGCCCCGGCAGCTCGCGCGGCTTCTCGCCGGGCGCGGAGCGCGTCTCGTAGTAGCGTCCGAAGCCGGCCGCGGCGATCGTCCCCGCGACCGCCTGGCAGCCGCCGCAGCAGAACTCGCGCTCGGCGCCGAGCAGCGGCAAGCGCCACCGCCCCGGCTCGACCACCGGCAGGCCGCAATGAAAGCAGGCTGTGTCCACGGATGCGATCGATGCTCGCCGGGACCCGCTGCCGCGGTGTTGACCTGGATCAATTCTCCAGCAGGCGGCGAATGGCGCGCAGCTCGCGCCGGCGCTTCGCGTCCGGGCGCGGATAGCGCAGGTCGAGGTCCTTGAGCGTGTCGACGATGACCTGCGAGACGATCAGGCGCGCGTTGGGCTTGTCGTCGGCCGGAACCACGTACCAGGGCGACTTGCGGGTGCTGGTGGCGGCGAGGCAGTCCTCGTAGGCCCGCGCATACTGCTTCCAGCAGCGGCGCTCCTCGAGGTCGGCCCGGCTGAATTTCCAGTTCTTGTCCGGGTCGTCGATGCGCGCGAGGAAGCGCCTGCGCTGCTCCTGCTTCGACAGGTGCAGGAAGAACTTGACGATGCGCGTGCCGTTGCGGTGCAGGTGCCGCTCCAGGCCGGCGATCGACTCGTAGCGCCGCTGCCAGAACTTGCCACCGGAGCCGTCTTCGCGCGGCAGGCCCTGCGCGCGCAGGATTTCCGGGTGCACGCGCACGATGAGCACTTCCTCGTAGTACGAGCGGTTGAAGATGCCGATGCGCCCCCGCTCGGGCAGCGCGCGCGTCGTGCGCCAGAGGAAGTCGTGCTCCAGCTCCTCGGCGCTCGGGTGCTTGAAGCTGAAGACCTGGCAGCCCTGCGGGTTCACGCCCGACATGACGTGCTTGATGACGCCGTCCTTGCCGGCGGCGTCCATCGCCTGGAAGATCAGCAGCAGCGCGTAGCGGTTGTCGGCGTAGAGGCGGCCCTGCAGCGCGGCGAGCTCGGCCACGTGCCGGCCGAGCTTTTCCTCGTAGTCGGACTTGCCCGCGTAGCAGGGCTTTCCCCGCGTCGGCCATTCGCGCAGGTCAACCCCCTTCCCCGGCTCGACCCGGTAGCGGTCCGTCTCGATCTTCATCTCGGCTGCCGGGATGCTACCCCAGGCAGCCGGGCCCTACTGCACCGAGATGCGATGCGAGCCGTTCCCCGCCTTCTTGGGAAGCGTGAGATCCAGGACGCCGTCGTTGTATTTCGCGACTACGCCCTTCTCGTCCACCTCGGTCGGCAGGCTGAAGCTGCGGCTTACCATCCCGTAGTACCGCTCGCTGTGCAGGACCTTCTCGCCCTTCTTTTCTTCCTTCTCGCGCTTGATCTCGCCGCGGATCGAGACCTGGTCGCCGTTCACCTCGACCTGGATGTCGTCCTTCTTCACGCCCGGGATCTCGGCGCGGATGGTGTAGGCCTTGTCGTCTTCCTTGATGTCGACCTTGAGCTTCATTTCTTCCGCGCCGGGAATAGTGACCGGCTTCAGCCAGAAGCCCTTGCCGAAATCGCCGAAGAAGTCATCGAGCGGGCTGTAACGGGTGATGTTTGCCATGACTTTCTCCTTTTCAAGAATTTCCTCGCACTATGCTAAGACCGCCGCCCGGAGGCCATGTTGACTTGCGTCAAAGGACCGATCCGACTGCGCCCTAGCATCGAATCAAGATGAGCGGCGCCGCCCATGTCCACCGGCTCGAGCTTCGGCTGCGGGAAATCACGCAGCTGTTCAATTCGATGGATCCCTCGCCCTTCCTCGAACGAGACCTGGACACGGACGCGGAGAACTACATCGAGAGCTGGGCGATGGCCTATCCGCCCGGCAGCCGCTTTCACATCACGCTGCACCTCCAGCAGCCCGCGGCGGAGGTCGACGCCGAGCAGCTGATCGCCAGCGCGATCCACAATTTCTTCAATTTCAAGGCCGAGCTCGCGCGCCGCGAGCTGCGCCAGCTCCTCGAGCAGGGCCGCACGAGCCTGATCATCGGCCTGTGCTTCCTCACCGCCTGCCTGCTCGCCGCCAACGCGGTGAGCCGCAGCGCATCGGGCGACCTGCTCGTCATCGGGCGCGAGAGCCTCACCATCATCGGCTGGGTGGCGATGTGGCGGCCGATCGACATCTTTCTCTACGACTGGTGGCCGCTGCGCCGCCGCGCGCGCATCTTCGAGAGCCTCGGACACGCCCATGTCAGCCTGGCAGCTGCGCGCAAGACCTGATCCGGCGGAGCGCGGGCGGCGCTCCGCTACACTCGGCAGCCGTGCCCAGGCATAGCCTCGCCCCGTTGTTGTCGCCGCAGAGCGTGGCGCTGGTCGGCGCCACCGAGCGCGAGGGCGCCCTGGGCCGGCTCGTCTGGCAGAAGCTCGCCGCCGGCGGACTGAAAGGCACGCTGAGCGCGGTCAATCCAAAGCACGCAAAGGTCTTCGGCCAGTCCTGCTACGCGCGCCTGGACAAGTTGCCGCAAGCCGCCGAACTGGCCGTCATCGTGACGCCGGCGCGCGCCGTGCCCGGCATCATCGAGGATGCGGGCGCCGCCGGCACGCGCGCCGCGGTCATCCTCTCCAGCGGCTTCGGCGAGGCGGGCGACGCGGGCCGCGCGCTGCAGGCCGAGGCGCTGGCCGCCGCACGCCGGCACGGCGTCAGGCTGCTCGGCCCGAACTGCCTCGGCCTGATGCGAACCGACATCGGCCTCAACGCGACCTTCTCGCCGGTGCCGGCGCTCGCCGGCAAGCTCGCCCTCGTCTCGCAATCGGGCGCGATCTGCACGGCGATCCTCGACTGGGCGCAGACCGCGGGCGTGGGTTTCAGCAGCGTGGTGTCGCTGGGCGCGGCGGCCGACGTCGATTTCGGCGAGGTGCTCGACTTCCTGGTCGCCGACCACTCCACCCACGCGATCCTCATGTACGTCGAGGGCATCCGCGACGCGCGCCGCTTCGTTTCGTCGCTGCGCACGGCGGCCCGCGGCAAGCCGGTCATCGCGCTGAAAGTCGGCCGCTACGCGAGCGGCTCGCACGCCGCCTCGAGCCACACCGGCGCGCTGGTCGGCAGCGACGCGGTGTTCGACGCCGTGCTGCGCCGCTGCGGTACGGTGCGCGTAAGAACCTATACGCAGCTTTTCGCGGCGGCGCGCATCCTCGCCGAGCGCAAGCTGCCCGCGGGCGACCGGCTCGCCATCCTGACCAACGGCGGAGGCCCGGGCGTGATGGCCGCCGATTGCGCGGCGGAAAATGCGGTGGCGCTGGCCGAGCTCTCGCCGGCGACCGTCGAGTTGCTGAACCAGAAGCTGCCGCCGCAGTGGTCGCACGGCAATCCCATCGACATCGTCGGCGATGCGCCGCCGCAGCGCTTCGAGGCCGCCACCGCGGCCGCGCTGGACGATCCCGGCGTGGACGCGCTGCTGGTGATGTACAGCCCCGTCGCCGTGACCCCGCCCGCCGCCGCCGCCCAGGCCGTGGTGGCCGGCGCGCAGGGCCGCACGAAGCCCGTCCTCGCCGCCTGGCTGGGCGCCGTCAATCCGACGCAGACGCGCGATTACCTGGAATCCAAGGGCCTGCCGAACTTCTACACTCCGGAAAATGCCGTCGAAGCGTTCTCGTTCCTGTGCGCGTACCGGCGCAACCAGAAGCTGCTGCTCGAGGTGCCCGGCGCGCTGGCGCGCACCGCGCATGCGGCTGCGCCCGACCTCGCCGCCGCGCAGGCCATTCGCGACGCCGCGCTCGCCGAGGGCCGCAACACGCTGACCGAGCACGAGGCGAAGGCGCTGCTGCGCACCTTCGGCGTGCGCGTGCCGCCCTCGCCCGTCGTGACGACGCGCGAGGCCGCCGTCGCGGCGGCGCGCGAGATCGGCTTTCCGGTGGCGCTCAAGGTCCACTCGCCGGACCTCACGCACAAGACCGAGGTCGGCGGCGTGCGCCTGAACCTGCAGGACGAGGCCATGGTCGCGGGCGCCTTCGACGGCATGCTGCGCAGCGTGCGCTCGGCTCGCCCGGACGCGCGCGTGGAGGGCGCGGTAGTGCAGCCGATGCTTCGTTACGCGTACGCGCGCGAGGTGCTGGTAGGCGTAGCCACGGATCCGGTCTTCGGCCCGGTGATTTCGTTCGGCTCCGGCGGCATCTCCGTCGAAGCCGTGCGCGACACGGCGATCGCGCTGCCGCCGCTCAACGCGGTGCTCGCGCGCGAGCTCATCGACCGCACGCGCGTCAGCCGCCTGCTCGGCCCGTACCGGGACGTGCCCGCCGCCGACCGCGAGGCGCTGGTCGCGCTGCTCGCGGGCATCTCCGACATGGTCTGCGCGCTGCCCTGGCTGAAGGAAATGGATCTCAATCCGGTTTTCGCGCACCCCGGCGGCGCCGTCATCGCCGATGCGCGCGTCGTCATCGATCCGGCGCGCCTCAAGGCGCCGCCGCGCTACGGCCATATGGCCATCCATCCCTATCCGGCCGAACTCGAAGGCGTGCTCGCGCTTCGCGACGGTACCCGCGTGGCGCTGCGGCCGATCCGGCCCGAGGATGCCGACCTCGAGCAGCGTTTCTTCACGGGCCTGTCCGAGCGCTCGCGCTACCAGCGGTTCCTGAACCTGATGGCGCGCCTCCCGCCGCAGATGCTGGCGCGCTTCACGCAACTGGACTACGATCGGGAACTGGCGCTCGTCGCGCTGACGCCGGATGGCAATGATTTCATCGCCGTCGGCCGTTATGCGCCGAACGCCGACGGCGAGACCGCCGAATTCGCGCTTACCGTGGGCGATGCCTGGCAAGGGCGCGGCCTCGGGCGCGCGCTGCTCGAGCGACTCTGCGATTGCGCGCGCGCGGCAGGATATCGCGCGCTCTACGGACATATCCTGAACGCCAACCAGGACATGCTCGGCCTGGCCCGCTACCTCGGCTTCGTGCAGACGGCCCACGACGGCGAACTGGTTACAGTGGCGCGCACGCTCCAATAGGGCTAGACTGGATTCGTCATGCGCCGCGCTGCACCGCCGACCGGAATCCCCGAAGACGACCGCAGCCGCATCGTCGAGCGGCCCGACGGCTTCTATTTTCGCGCCGAGGACAGCGGCGCGGAGTACGGCCCCTTCCCCACGCTGGCCGAGGCCGTGAGCGAAATGCAGGCGACGGACGAAGGCGCTTACGAGCCGGGCGAGACGCTCGCCGAAGCCGAGGACGAGATCGGCATCTCGGACTGGATCGACCCGGACACCGGCGAGCCCGCCGAGGAATCGATACCGCGCACCGAAGACCACTGAAGTCACCAAGGAGGGGCTCCGCAATGCAGATTCCGCTGCAGATCACCTTGCGCAACCTTGCCAAGTCCGATGCGGTCGAATCCGAGATACGCAAGAAAGCCGAGAAGCTCGATCGCTACCACCGGCACATCATGAGCTGCCGCGTCGTGGTGGAACTGCCCTCGCGGCACAAACACCAGGGCAAGGAGTTCGTCGTGCGCCTGGACATCAAGGTGCCGGGCAGCGAAATCGTCGTGAACCACGACCACCACGAGGACCTCTACGTAGCGCTGCATGAGGCCTTCCATGCCGCGCAGCGCCGGCTGGAGGACCATGCGCGCACCATAGCCGGCCGCTATAACGGCCATGGCTCCAAACGATTGGATCAGCCGGCCTCGGAATCGTAGTCTCCGGCGCAAGGGAGAAGCAGCCCATGCGCGAAGGCAACCTGGAAGCACCCACCCGCCACCCGCTCGACTGGAAGAGCCCGGCCTTCCTCGACGAGGCCTCCGCGTTCGCCGAGCTCGGGCGCGTCTTCGACATCTGCCACGGCTGCCGCCGGTGCGTGAACCTGTGCACCGCGTTCCCTACGCTGTTCGACCTGGTGGATGCCTCCAGCACGCTGGAAGTGGACGGCGTGGACAGGAAGGACTACTGGAAGGTCGTCGACCAGTGCTACCTGTGCGACACCTGCTACATGACCAAGTGCCCCTACGTGCCGCCGCACCCCTGGAACGTGGACTTCCCGCACCTGATGCTGCGCGCCAAGGCGATCAAGTTCAGCAAGGGCGGGACCTCGCTCCGCGACAAGCTGCTCTCCTCTACCGACGCCATGGGCAAGCTCGCCACCATTCCCGTGGTGGTGCAGACGGTGAATGCCGTAAACAGGAATGGTCTTGCCAGAAATCTCCTGCAGCAGACCCTGGGCGTCCATAGAGACAGGGAACTTCCGGAATATGCGGCGGCGAAGTTTCGCCCCAACGCGCTTGAATCCGGGAACTTCGAAGTCAAGAACGGCAAGAACACGCCCGGCAAGGTCGCCGTCTTCTCCACCTGCTACGTCAACTACAACGAGCCGGGCATCGGCCACGACCTGCTCGCGCTGCTCTCGCACAACGAGATCCCGTATGTGCTGGTCGAGAAGGAAGCCTGCTGCGGCATGCCCAAGCTCGAACTGGGTGATTTGTCTTCTGTTTCCGAATTGAAAGACAAAAATATCCCTGGAATGGCGAAACTCGCCAAGGAGGGCTATGCCATCCTGACGCCCGTTCCCTCCTGCACGCTGATGTTCAAGCAGGAGCTGCCGCTCATGTTCCCGGACGATGCGGACGTGCAGGCGGTGAAGGAAGCCATGGTCGACCCGTTCGAGTATTTCGTGCTGCGCGCGAAGGACGGCCTGCTGAAGAAGGACTTCAAGGCACAGCTCGGCAGGGTTTCGTACCACATCCCCTGCCATTCGCGCGTGCAGAACGTCGGCCAGAAGACGCGCGAGATGCTCGAGACGATTCCCGGCACCGCGGTCACCACCGTAGAGCGCTGTTCCGGCCACGACGGCACCTGGGGCGTGAAAAAGGAATACTTCGACCTGTCGATGAAGATCGGCCGGCCGGTGTTCCGCCAGCTCGCCGACGCGAACCCTGACTGGGTGAGCTCCGACTGCCCGATCGCAGGGCGGCACATCATGCAGGGCATGGGCGAGAGCGGGAAGAACGCCGAAAAGGTGCATCCGCTCTCATTGCTGCGCAAGGCCTACGGCATCTAGGCGCGCTACTTGGCGAGCATCCTCGCCATGCGGTAGTACTCGAGGTCAGGCTCGCGCTTGCGCGCGCTCACCTCGGCGAGCGGCGTGCCGATCACCTCGGTCGCCCGCAGGCCGACCATCACGCCGTGCTCGCCGCGCTGCAGGCGCTCCACGGCAATGGTCGAAAAGCGCGCGGCGATCAGGCGGTCCCAGGCGCTCGGACTGCCGCCGCGCTGCACGTGGCCGAGGATCGTGACGCGCAGGTCGAAGCCGGGCTGCAGGGCCGCGAGCTTTTCCCTGAGCGCGTTCGCGTGCAGCTTCGCGCCCTCGGCGACGACGATGATGGCGTGCGTCTTGCCGCGCTCGTAGGCGCCGCGCACCGCCGCCGCGACCTCCTCGAGGGCCACCTCCTGTTCCGGGATCAGCGTCATCTCGGCGCCGCTGATGATGCCGGACATGAGCGCGAGGTGACCGCAGCTGCGGCCCATGGTCTCTACGATGAACGCGCGCTGGTGCGAGGACGCGGTGTCGCGCAGCTTGTCGATCGCCTCGCAGATGGTGTTGAGCGCCGTGTCGACGCCGATCGAGATGTCGGTGCCGAACACGTCGTTGTCGATCGACGCCGGGATGCCGACGACCGGGAAGCCGAGCGACTCGAGCGCCGCGGCGCCGCGCATCGTGCCGTCGCCGCCGATCGCGACCAGCGCGTCGACGCCCTGCGCGTTGAGCTGGCGCAGCGCTTCGCGCTGGACCGACAGCTGCGCGAACTCCGGAAAACGCGCCGTCTGCAGCACCGTGCCGCCGCGCTGCAGGATGCCGCCCACGTCGCGCGCGCCCAGCTCCGCCATCACGCCGCGCACGAGGCCCTCGTAGGCGCGCTTCACGCCGACCGCGCGCAGGCCGAGCGCAAGCGCGGACCGCACCACGGCGCGCACGGCCGCGTTCATGCCCGGCGCATCGCCGCCTGCGGTGAGGATTGCAATGCTCCTGGGAGTCGCCATGGAACGATGCAGCGCATGGTGCCGCGCCTGTTTGACCTGTGTCAAACGGCGGGCGGCCGCCGCGCGCGATCATGGCTGCCGAAGGAGGAAGTCATGGTCACGGGAATGCAGCTGCTGCGCGATCCATTGCTGAACAGGGGCTCGGCGTTCACGGAGCGCGAGCGGGACGCCCTCGGGCTGCGCGGCCTGCTGCCGCCGCACGTGCATTCGATGGAAGAGCAGGCCGAGCGCGCGCTCAAGCACATCCGCCGCCAGCCGACCGATCTGGAGAAGTACATCGAGCTGAGCGCGCTGCACGACCGCAACGAGACGCTGTTCTTCCGCATCGTCTGCGACAACATCGACGAAATGCAACCCCTGATCTACACGCCGACGGTCGGCCTCGCCTGCCAGCGCTACGGCCACATCTACCAGCGTCCGCGCGGCCTGTTCATCGGCGCCAACGACCGCGGCCGCGTGGAGCAGGTGCTGCGCAACTGGCCCCACGTTCCGGCCATCATCGTGGTCAGCGACGGAGAGCGGATCCTCGGC
>Ga0335084_10007098_pt1 | contig 11147 bp, 9 predicted proteins | sample Lox_Sample_44_FD_206721 | JGI IMG/M metagenome (GOLD analysis project Ga0335084, IMG submission 206721) | Soil microbial communities from Loxahatchee National Wildlife Refuge, Florida, United States - Lox_Sample_4.4 | ecosystem: Environmental > Terrestrial > Soil > Wetlands | place: USA: Florida...
CACGCTGACGGGGGCCGTCCAGCCGGCGGCGTATGTGCGGCCCGCGGGTGAGGACGTGCGGGTCGGGGACCGTGTGCTCGAGGCGGGTGTCACACTGCGGGCCGCCGAGGTCGGACTGCTCGCCACGCTGGGGCACGCGCAGGTCACCGTGTACCGCCGGCCGCGGGTGGCGATCCTGTCCACGGGCAACGAGCTCGCCGATCTCGGTATCGAGCCGGGGCCCGGGCAGATTCCCAACACGAACACGTACTCGCTGATGGCGCAGGTGCTCGAGACGGGCGGCGAGCCGATCAGCCTCGGGGTCGCGCCCGACCGGCTCGAGGCGATCGAGGAGCGCGTGCGCCGCGCCCGGGACGCCGACGTCGTCCTGTCCTCGGCCGGCGTGTCGGTCGGCGAGCTCGACCTGGTCCGCGAGGCGTTCACGCGCGCGGGGGCGGAGCTGCACCTCTGGAAGGTCTCGATGCGGCCCGGCAAGCCCATCACGTTCGGCTCCCTCGGCGGGCGGCCGGTGTTCGGTCTGCCCGGCAATCCCGTCTCCGCGATGGTGACGTTCGAGCTCTTCGTGCGGCCGGCGCTCCTCAAGATGTCGGGGCGCCGACGGCTGACGCGCCCGCGGCTCACGGCCCGCGCGCTGGCCCCGATTCCCAACCCGGGCTCGCGCCGCGGGTATCTCCGCGTGCAGCTCGAGACGACCGGCGAGGGGGCGCTGGGCGCCCGGCTGACCGGCGAGCAGGGCTCGGCGATCCTGCGCTCGATGGTCGCCGCCGACGGTCTCGCCGTCATTCCTCCCGACACCACCGTGGCTCCGGGGGAGGGTGTCGAGGTGATTGTCCTGCGCGAACTTCCCGAAAATTGACATCATTTTCGAGCGCATGTTACGGTCAGCCGTCAATGGCCCGTCCGCTGGCGCTCGTCGTCGTCGCCCTGCTCGCCACCGGGTGCGCAACGCGCGCCTCCTACCACCGTCTCACCGCCGACGTCGCCACCCTGCGCGGCGAGGTCACCGACCTCCGCCAGGCCCAGGAGACGGCCGGCCGTGATCTCACGCGCACCACGGCCGAGGCCCGCGCGCTGGAGGCCAAGCTCACCGAGGTGAGCGGCGCCCAGGCCGCCACCGCCAGCGAGGTCGCCACCCTGCGCGAGCGCCTGGAGAAGGCGGAGGCCGAGCTGCGCGAGGCCCGCGCGCAGGCCGTCGCCGCCGCGCCGACGCCGGTCGCGGCGCCCGCGCCGTCGGCGCCGACGCCGCCGCTCGTCACGCCGCCGCCGGCGGAGCGCCCGCGCGAGCCGGCGGCGCGGGAGGGCGCCGAGCCGGCCTACCAGGCCGCGATGGCGACGTTCCACGCGCGCGAGTACGGCCAGGCCGTGCTCGACTTCGTGGACTTCATGGCCAAGTACCCGCGCCACGCGCTCGTCGCCAACGCGCAGTACTGGATCGGCGAGGCGTACTACGTCCAGCACGACTACCGGCAAGCCATGACGGAGTTCCAGAAGGTGCTCGAGGTGGGGCCGGCCTCGTCGAAGGTCCCCGACGCGCTGCTCAAGGTCGGCCTCTGCTATCGCAGCCTCCGCGACGAGAGCCGCGCGCGCCAGACGTGGGACCGCGTGGTGAAGGACTACCCGCGCAGCCAGGCCGCCACCAAGGCGCGCGCGCTGATGCGCGCGCAGGCGACCGCCAGCCGCTGAGCCGTATCCGTTCGGTGGCGTTGTCGGCGCCACGCGCCGACCGTATAGTGACGCGGCGGTTGGGGACCATGGCCGACGCCGTCATCCATCTCACGCCCGGCGATGCGCGCTATCCCGCGCTGCTGGCGGCGATCCCGTCGCCGCCCGCCCTCGACGTGCTCGGCGGCTTCGAGCCCGCCGACGCGCTCGCCATTGCGATCGTCGGCGCGCGCGCGGCGACGGCCTACGGCATGGAGGTCGCCGAGTCGCTGGCCGCCGAGCTGGCCGCGCGCGGCGTGACGATCGTCAGCGGGCTCGCGCGCGGCATCGACACCGCCGCCCATCGCGGCGCGCTGGCCGCCGGCGGGCGCACGATCGCGGTGCTCGGCTCCGGCATCGCCCGCGTCTATCCGCCGGAAAACCGGCCGCTCGCCCAGGAAATTCTGGGGCGGGGCGCGGTGGTCTCGCAGTTCGCGCCCGACGCCGAGGCGCTGCCCTTTCACTTCCCGCTGCGCAACCGGACATTGGCCGGGCTTGCACTAGGTGTTGTAGTAGTGGAGGCGGCCGAGCGCAGCGGCGCGTTGATCACCGCGGGGCTGGCCGGCGATCTCGGGCGCGACGTCTTCGCGGTGCCGGGACGGATCACGTCGCCGGCGAGCCGGGGCGCCAACGGGCTGCTGAAGGACGGTGCTAAACTGGTAGGACATTGGAGCGATATCGTCGCGGAGCTGTCGGAGCCGTGGCGCGAAAGAATCGCCGCGGCGGGGACGCACGTCGAAACGACGGCGCCGCCATCGCCGGAGAGTGACGAAGGACGCATGCTGGAGGTGTTGAGCGTGGACGAAGCGCAGCACATCGAGCGATTGATCGCTCGGACCGAGATCGACGCCGCGCGGGCGAGCGCCGCGCTGACCGCACTGGAGCTCACGGGCTGGGCCCGTCAGCTCGGGGGCCAGCGCTGGGTCGCGACCGTCACGCGGGCGAGGAGAGCGTAGTGGCCAAGCGCGGACTGGTGGTGGTCGAGTCGCCGACCAAGGTGAAGACGATCGCGAAGTACCTGGACGGCAAGTACGTCGTCAAGGCGTCCATGGGACACGTGCGCGATCTGCCCAAGTCGCAGCTCGGCGTCGACCCCAAGAAGAATTTCAAGCCCAAGTACGTCGTCACGCCGGCCAAGAAGAAGGTGCTCGACGAGCTGGTCAAGGCCGCCGAGAAAGCCGACACGCTCTACGTCGCCACCGACCCCGACCGCGAGGGCGAGGCGATCGGCTGGCACCTCGCGCAAGAGCTGCCCTTCGACAAGAAGAACGTCTTCCGCATCACGTTCAACGAGATCACCGAGCGGGCGGTGAAGGCGGCCTTCACCAATCCCGGCCGCATCGACATCAAGAAGGTGGACGCCCAGCAGGCCCGCCGCGTGCTCGACCGGCTGGTTGGCTACAACCTCTCGCCGCTGCTCTGGAAGAAGATCCGCCGCGGGCTCTCGGCCGGCCGCGTGCAGTCGGTGGCCGTGCGGCTGATCGTCGACCGCGAGCGCGCGATCCAGGCCTTCGTGCCCGTGGAGTACTGGACACTGCACGCCCGCCTGACCGCCAAGGTGCCGCCGGAGTTCACGGCCACGCTGCGCGAGGTGGACGGACAGAAGGCGGAGCTGGCCAGCGAGGACGCGACGCACGCGGTCATGGCCCGCCTGGAGGGCGCGCGCTTCATCGTGCGCTCGGTCACCCGCGGCGAGCGCAAGAAGAACCCGGCGCCGCCGTTCATCACCTCCACCATGCAGCAGGATGCCGGCCGCAAGCTGGGCTTCTCGGCCAAGAAGACGATGACGGTGGCCCAGCAGCTCTACGAGGGCATCGAGGTGGGCGAGGAGGGCGCGGTCGGCCTCATCACCTATATGAGGACGGACTCCGTGCGCATCGCCGCCGAGGCCCAGGAGGCCGCGCGCACGTGGGCGACGAACCGCCTGGGCGCCGAGTACCTGCCGGACGCGCCGCCCGCCTACAAGTCGCGCGGCAGCGCCCAGGAGGCCCACGAGGCCATCCGCCCGAGCGACGTCAACCGCGACCCCAAGGCGATGGCGCGCTTCCTCACCAAGGACCAGCTCGCGCTCTACCGGCTCATCTGGGAGCGCTTCATGGCCAGCCAGCTCATGCCGGCCGTCTACGACACGGTGGCCGCCGACATCGAGGCCGCCGGCACGGTGTTCCGGGCCCAGGGCCAGACGCTCAAGTTCAAGGGCTTCACGGCGATCTACGTGGAGAGCCGCGAGGACGAGGATCCGGCCGCCGACGAGGACGCCGAGAGCGCGGTGCCGCCGCTCGAGGAGGGCGAGGCGCTGGGCGTGCTCGGCCTCGACCCCAAGCAGCACTTCACCCAGCCGCCGCCGCGGTTCACCGAGGCCTCGCTCATCAAGAAGCTGGAAGAGGACGGCATCGGCCGGCCGTCCACCTACGCGTCGATCCTCGGCACCATCATCAACGACCGCGGCTACGTGCATCGCGAGCGCCGCACGCTGTCGCCCACCCAGCTCGGCATCGAGGTGACCGACCTCCTCTTGCCGTTCTTCCGCGACATCATGGACGTCGAGTTCACCGCCCAGATGGAGGGCGAGCTCGACAAGGTAGAGGAGGGCGAGCTCAAGTGGTCGGACGCCGTGCAGGACTTCTACACGCCGTTCCAGAAGGACCTCAAGGCGGCCGAGAAGGGCATGCCGGAGCTCAAGGGCGGCGTGGAGACCGGCGAGGCGTGCCCGGAGTGCGGCGAGCCGCTCAAGGAGCGCTGGGGTCGCTTCGGCAAGTTCATCGCGTGCTCGGCCTACCCGGAGTGCAAGTACAAGAAGAACCTGCCGGGCAGCGAGCGCCCCGAGGACGAGCCCACCGACGAGAAGTGCCCGACCTGCGAGCGGCCGATGGTGATCAAGCACGGCCGCTTCGGCAAGTTCATCGCGTGCTCGGGCTATCCCGAGTGCAAGACGACCAAGCCGGTCACGCTCGGCATCGCCTGCCCGGAGTGCGCCAAGGGCCAGATCGTCGAGCGCCGCTCGCGCAAGGGCCGGACGTTCTTCGGCTGCTCGGCGTATCCCGACTGCAAGTTCGTGCTGTGGCAGCGCCCGGTGCAGGAGCCGTGCCCCAAGTGCGCGGCGCTCTTCCTCACCGAGCGCGTCGCTCGCGGCCGGCGCACGCAGCGGTGCTGGCGCGAGGGGTGTGATTTCAGCCGCGAGGCCGAGATCACGGTGGCATGACGGACCCGCAGGCGGCGTTCCTCCGCCATCTCGCGGTCGAGCGCAACGCCTCGGCGCACACGCTCCGCAGCTACGCCAACGACCTGACCGACTTCCAGCGCTTTCTCGCCGCGCGCGGCACGCCCGACCTGGCCGCCGCCGATCTGCGGCTCGTCCGCGCCTGGCTGGCCGCGCTCCACGCGCGGGGGTTGGCTCCCGCGTCGGTGGCGCGTAAGCTCGCCGCCGTGCGCTCCTGCTATCGCTTCCTGGTGCGCCGCGGGGTGGTGGAGGGCAACCCCGCCCGCGAGGCGCGCAGCCCGCGCCCGCCGCGGCGGCTCGTCACCTTCCTGCCGATCGACGAGGCCACCCAGCTGGTGGACGGCCGCGCGATCGGCGGCTCCAGCCGCGCGCGGGACCGGGCGATCCTCGAGGTGCTCTACGCCAGCGGCCTGCGCGTGTCCGAGCTGGCCGGGCTCGACCTCGACGACGCCGACCGCGCCGAGCGCACCCTGCGCGTGCTGGGCAAGGGACGCAAGGAGCGCATCGTCCCCTACGGCGGCGCGGCCGCCCGCGCGCTGGACGCCTGGCTCGGCCAGCGCGGCGAGGCGGCCGGCGCGCTCTTCACCAATGCCCGCGGCGGGCGCCTCACCGTGCGCTCGATCCACACGATCGTCCGCCGCTCGGCCCGCGCGGCCGGCATCACGCGGCGGGTGAGCCCGCACACGCTGCGCCACACCTTCGCCACCCACCTGCTCGACGGCGGCGCCGACCTGCGGGCGATCCAGGAGCTGCTGGGCCACAGCCGTCTGTCCACCACGCAGCGCTACACCCACGTCGGCGCCGAGCAGTTGATGCAGGTGTACGATCGCGCTCATCCCCGCGCCCGGCGCGCCTGATCCTGTGACCTCCCAGTTCCACGCCACCACCGTCCTGTGTGTCCGGCATCGCGGCCAGGTCGCCATCGCGGGCGACGGGCAGGTGACGATCGGCAACACGGTCGTGAAGGCCGGGGCGCGCAAGGTGCGCAAGCTCCACCACGACACGGTGCTGGCGGGTTTTGCGGGCGCGGCGGCCGATGCCTTCACGCTGTTCGGGCGCTTCGAGGCCAAGCTGGACGAGCACCGCGGCAACCTCGCGCGCGCCGCCGTGGAGCTGGCCAAGGACTGGCGGACCGATCGCGTGCTGCGCCGGCTGGAGGCGCTGCTGGCCGTGGCCGATCGCGAGCATTCCTTCATCGTGTCCGGGACCGGTGACGTCATCGAGCCGGACGACGGGCTCGTCAGCATCGGCTCCGGCGGCCCCTTCGCGCTGGCGGCCGCCCGCGCCCTGGTGGCCCACACCGATCTCGACGCCAGGGCCATCGCCACCGAGGCGATGCGCATCGCCGCCGAGATCTGCATCTACACGAACGCGCAGATCTCCGCCGAAGTCCTGTGATGGAGCGCTCCCCCACGCCGACCGGGCTCACTCCCGCCCAGATCGTGGCCGAGCTGGACCGCTACATCGTCGGGCAGCACCGGGCCAAGCGCGCGGTGGCCATCGCGCTGCGCAACCGCTGGCGGCGCCAGATGCTGCCGCCCGAGCTGCGCGACGAGGTGGCGCCGAAGAACATCATCATGATCGGCCCCACCGGCGTTGGAAAAACCGAGGTCGCCCGCCGGCTGGCCAAGCTCGCCCAGGCCCCCTTCATCAAAGTCGAGGCCTCGAAATACACGGAAGTGGGGTATGTCGGGCGTGATGTCGAATCCATGGTGCGCGACCTCACCGAGCAGTCGGTGGCGATGGTGAAGGCCGAGCTGATGGCCCAGGTCCAGGAAAAGGCCGAGCGCCAGGCGGAGGACCGGCTGCTCGACCTGCTGCTGCCCCACCGCAGCGCCGAGCCGTTCAGCAGCGGCACGCTGGAGCAGGTCTCGCCGGACGCCTCGCGCGAGAGCACGCTCGAGAAGCTGCGCTCGCAGCTACGCGGAGGGAAGTTGGACGAGCGGTTTGTGGAGCTGGAGACGCAGGCGCAGGCGATGCCGTTCGTGGAGATCCTCTCCGGCCAGGGCATGGAGGAGATGGGGATCCAGCTCAAGGACATGCTCTCCAACGTCATGCCGACCAAGACCAGGCGTCGCCGCGTGCGCGTGGCCGAGGCCCGGCGCCTGCTGGCCCAGGAGGAGGCCCACAAGCTGGTGGACATGGAGGAGGTCGTCGCCCAGGCCGTCCGGCGGGTGGAGAACTCCGGCATCATCTTCCTCGACGAGCTGGACAAGGTGGCCGGGCGCGAGGGCGGTCACGGGCCCGACGTCTCCCGGGAGGGGGTGCAGCGCGACCTGCTCCCCATCGTGGAGGGCTCCGCCGTCACCACCAAGTACGGCATCGTGCGCACCGACCACGTGCTGTTCATCGCCGCCGGGGCCTTCCACGTGGCCAAGCCGGCCGACCTGATCCCCGAGCTGCAGGGGCGGTTCCCCATCCGGGTCGAGCTGGAGCCCTTGACGCGGGAGGATTTCATCCGCATCCTGACCGAGCCCGAAAACGCCCTGATCCGCCAGTACGTGGAGCTACTCCGGACGGAAGGCGTGACGCTGGCCTTCCTGCCGGACGCGATCGAGGCCATTGCCGAGATCGCCATGCAGGTGAACACGAGCACGGAGAACATCGGGGCGCGCCGGCTCTACACGATCATGGAGCGGCTGCTGGAGGACGTGTCGTTCGACGCCCCCGAGATGCCGGGCAGGGAGCTGACCATCGACGCCAAGTACGTGCAACAGCGGCTGCAGGACGTGACGCGGGACCAGGACCTGTCCAGGTACATCCTGTGAGCGGTCCCGGCAACCAGCGCGTCGAGATCCTGCTCGAGGCCCTCCCGTACATCCGGGAGTTCCGTGGAAAATCCGTCGTCATCAAGTACGGCGGCGCCGCCATGGAACAAGCGGACCTCAAAGAGCCCTTTGCGCTTGATGTGATTCTCCTGCATCTGGTCGGCATCAATCCCATCATCGTGCACGGCGGCGGCCCGCAGATCGGCGCCCTCATGAAGAGGCTCGGCAAGGAGCCGCAGTTCGTCGGCGGCATGCGCGTGACCGACGCCGAGACCGTCGAGATCGTGGAGATGGTGCTGGTCGGCAAGATCAACAAGGAGATCGTCGGCCTCATCAACCTTCACGGCGGGCGCGCCGTCGGGCTCTCCGGCAAGGACGGCGACCTGCTGCGCGCGCGCAAGCGCCTGCACCGCACGGCCTCGGGCGAGGAGGTCGACATCGGCCTGGTCGGCTCCGTCGAGCGCGTCAATACCGAGCCGCTCCGGCTGCTGGAGGACCAGGGCTTCGTGCCGGTCATCGCGCCGGTCGGCGTGGGCGCCCGCGGCGAGACCTACAACATCAACGCCGACCTGGTGGCCGGCGAGGTGGCCGCCGCGCTGGGCGCCGAGAAGCTGATCCACCTGACCGACGTGCAGGGGATCAAGGGCACCGACGGCAGGCTCATCAGCACGCTGTCGCGCAAGGAGGCCGAGCGGCTGATGCAGACCGGGGTCATCGAAGGCGGCATGCTGCCCAAGGTCGAGTCCGCGCTGCGCGCGCTGGAGGGCGGCACCGCCAAGGCCCACATCATCGACGGCCGCGTCCCCCACGCCATCCTGCTCGAGCTCTTCACCCGCGAAGGCGTCGGAACCGAGATCGTGCTATGAACGCTCGCGCATTGAACGCCCGAACGTCGGGCCCCGGAGCCCCGCGAAGGGGCCCCGACGGCTAATACTATGGATACGAAACAGCTCATCGAGTGGTCGGCGAAGTACCACACGCCCAACTACGGCCGGACCCCCATCGTGCTCGTGCGCGGCGAGGGCACGCGCGTGTGGGACTCGGACGGCAAGGAGTACCTGGACTTCACCTCGGGGATCGCGGTGACCTCGCTCGGCCACTGCCATCCGGTGGTGACGGGGGCCATCCGCGAGGCGGCGGCCACGCTGCTGCACGTCTCCAACATCTTCAACAACGCCCCGCAGGTGCACCTGGCCAAGCTGCTGGTGGAGCACTCGTTCGCCGACCGCGTGTTCTTCTGCAACTCGGGCGCCGAGGCCAACGAGGCCGCCTTCAAGATCGCGCGCAAGTACGCCAAGGAGCGGCTGGCCGACGATCGCTACGAGATCATCGCCACCCACAACTCGTTCCACGGCCGCACGCTGGCCACCGTCACCGCCACCGGCCAGCCCAAGTACCAGCACGGCTTCGAGCCGCTGATGCCGGGCTTCAAGCACGTGCCCTACAACGACCTGCGCGCGATGGAGCGCGCCCTGGACAGCCACACCGCGGCGATCCTGGTGGAGACGATCCAGGGCGAGGGCGGGGTGAACGTCCCCGACGACGGCTACCTGGCCGGCCTGCGCAAGCTCTGCGATGCCTCCGGCGCCTTGCTGATCTTCGACGAGGTCCAGACGGGCGTGGGGCGCACGGGCAAGCTGTGGGGCTACGAGCACTCCGGTGTGCAGCCCGACGTCATGACGCTGGCCAAGGCGCTCGCCAACGGCATCCCCATCGGCGCCATGCTCTGCCGCGAGCACGTGGCCCAGGCCCTGACCGCCGGCACCCACGGCTCGACCTTCGCGGGCTCGGCCTTCGTCACCTCGGTCGCGCTGGCCACGCTGACCACGATCATCGGCGACAAGATCCCCGACAAGGCGGCCGCCCGCGGGCGCGAGCTGATGGACGGCCTGCGCGCGCTGCAGAAGACGCTGCCGGTCATCACGCAGGTGCGCGGGCAGGGGCTGCTCATCGGCGTGGAGCTGACGAAGGCGGCCGCGCCGGTGCTGGACGCCTGCCGCGAGGCCGGGCTGCTGCTCCTGAGCGCCGGCGAGAAGGTCGTGCGCCTGGCGCCGCCGCTCATCGTGGAGCCGGCCGACTGCGCGAGGGCGCTCACCATCCTGGGCGACGCCCTCGCCAAGGGCCCCGCGTGAGGAACTTTCTCTCCGTCGCCGACCTCTCGCGCGAGCACCTCTTCCGCCTGTTCACGCTGGCGGCGGATCTCAAGCAGCGCTGGAAGGCCGGGCGGCGGGCGGCGCCGCTGGCCGGCCGCACGCTGGCGCTGATCTTCGAGAAGCCGTCGCTGCGCACGCGGGTGACCTTCGAGGTCGGCATCGTCCAGCTCGGCGGCCGCGCCGTGTACCTCTCGGGCGGCGAGATCGGCCTCGGCACGCGCGAGACCGTGCCCGACGTGGCGCGCAATCTCTCGCGCTGGGTGGACGGCATCGCCGCCCGCGTCTTCGCCCACGCGACCGTGGAGGGCCTGGCGACGCACGCGAGCATTCCGGTGATCAACGCGCTCAGCGACTTCGAGCATCCCTGCCAGGCGCTGGCCGACTACTTCACGCTCTGGGAGCGCGGCGTGGACCTCTCCGCCATGCGGCTGGCCTGGATCGGCGACGGCAACAACGTCTGCCACTCGGTGGTCCTGGCCGGCGCGCTGGTCGGCGCCAGCATGGTGGTGGCGTGCCCACCCGGCTACGAGCCCGACGCCGGCGTGGTGGCCCAGGTCGGCAAGCTCGGCGGGCGCCTGGAGGTCACCACCGACGCGCGCGAGGCGGCCTCCGGCGCCGACGTGCTCTACACCGACGTGTGGGTCAGCATGGGGCAGGAGGCCGAGCGCGAGCAGCGGCGCGAGGCGTTCTCACGCTACCAGCTCAGCGAGCGGCTGCTCGGCTTCGCCAAGCCCTCGGCGCTGGTCATGCACTGCCTGCCCGCGCACCGCGGCGAGGAGATCACCGACGGCGTGCTGGACGGGCCGCGCTCGATCGTGCTGGACCAGTCGGAGAACCGGCTGCACGCCCAGAAGGCCGTGATCTTCGAGCTGCTGGGAGGCTCGCTCGACGATGCCTGACGTGAAGAAAGTCGTCCTCGCGTACTCCGGCGGCCTGGACACCTCGGTGATCCTGCGCTGGCTGATCGAGACGTACCGCTGCGAGGTGGTGGCCTTCTGCGCCGACCTCGGCCAGGGCGAGGAGCTGATCCCCGTGCGCGACAAGGCCAAGCGGACGGGCGCCGGCGCCGTGCACATCGTCGACCTGCGCGAGACGTTCGTGAAGGACTTCCTGTTCCCGATGCTGCGCGGCGCCGCCGTCTACGAGGGCTCCTACCTGCTCGGCACCTCCATCGCACGCCCGCTCATCGCCCAGGCCCAGGTCGAGGTGGCCCGCAAGGAGGGCGCGGACGCGGTCGCCCACGGCGCCACCGGCAAGGGCAACGATCAAGTCCGCTTCGAGCTGACGTACGCCGCACTGGCGCCC
>Ga0335084_10007100_pt1 | contig 11146 bp, 7 predicted proteins | sample Lox_Sample_44_FD_206721 | JGI IMG/M metagenome (GOLD analysis project Ga0335084, IMG submission 206721) | Soil microbial communities from Loxahatchee National Wildlife Refuge, Florida, United States - Lox_Sample_4.4 | ecosystem: Environmental > Terrestrial > Soil > Wetlands | place: USA: Florida...
TGTCCAGGAGCACCAGGTCGATCTCGTCGCGGCGGCCCCGGTAGATCTCCACGGCCTCCTCGCCGTCGCGAGCCGTGATGATCCGGTAGCCCATGGTCTGCAGGAGGTCGCGGCCGATTTCGAGCATCATGGGCTCGTCGTCGACGAGCAGAATGGTCTCGCTTCCCCGTTTGATCGGCTCGTGCACCTCGGCGCCGTTTCGCGCAACCGCCTTGTCCGTCGCGGTCAGATAGATCCGGAACGTTGTCCCCGTTCCCTTTTCCGATTCCACGTCGATGAACCCGCCATGCCCCTTGATGATGCCGTAGACGGAGGCCAGCCCCAGCCCGGTCCCCCGCCCCATTTCCTTGGTCGTGAAGAAGGGCTCGAAGATCCGCTCCATGGTCTTCTTGTCCATGCCCATGCCGTTGTCCGTCACCGTGAGCATCACGTAGTTGCCGGGCTTGGGGTTGTAGAGTTTTCCCTTCATGGCAAGGTGGTCCGTATTCACCGTTGTAACGACGAGGCTTCCGCCGCCGGTCATCGCGTCGGCGGCATTGACGAAGAGATTCATGAGGCACTGTTCGATCTGTCCCGCGTCGGCCTCGATGGCGTAGAGATCCTGTGCGAGTTCATGGTGGATGAGGATCTCCTTGTGAGTCCGGTTGAAGGTTTCGCACGCCTCCTGGACGAGCTGGTTGAGGTCGACGGGTTTGACCTCGTATCGCCCTTTGCGGGCGTAACCCAAAAGCTGTGCCGTGAGCCGCGAGCCGCTCTGGACCTGTTTTTCGATCCCCTTGAGACGCTCGTAGAACGGATGTTTCGGGTCCAGGTCGAAGAGCATGAGCGAGATGTTTCCCTGGACGACCATGAGCAGATTGTTGAAGTCGTGGGCGATGCCGCCGGCAAGGGTGCCTACCGCTTCCATCCGCTGGGCCAGTTGAAACTGGGCCTCGATCCTGCGGTGCTCGCTCACGTCGTTGAGGACCATGATGAGCGTTCGTTTCATCTCGTCGCGGATCGGCAGCAGTTTGACCATGAATTCCCGGTCGTTGAGTTTCACGGGGTTTTCAGCCACCACGACACTCGCTTCCGTTGCCACCCGGTCGATGATCTCCCGCACACGGTCCCGCTCCCTGGGGTTGAAGAGGCTGAGCACGCTCGAGGCCAGGAGCCTCTCCTCGGGGATGCCCGTCAGCGAGACGGCCGTCGGGTTGGCAAAGACGATCCGGCCGCCCGGGGTGATCTCCAGGATGCCCTCGGAGAGGCTTCCCAGCACCACCTCGTAATGCTTCCAGATGGAGAGAAGCTCCTTCGTGATCTGCCGCGAGTAAAGGTTCTCGACCCCGAAGATGCGCTCCTGCGTTGTCTGTGTCCGCCCGTGTTCGGCATCGTAGAGCGCGGCGATCACATACTGGCCCATCTTGTCGAGCGGTCCCTTGGCGATGCAGGCATTGGCCCCGATCGCCTTGAAGTCGATCTGCTCTTCGGCTGCGGCGGCCGAGAGAATGATGAGATACGTCTCCTTCATGTCGGGCATGGCCCGGATGATCTGGCAGAGCTTCTTGCCGTCGATGTTGGGCATGATCAGGTCGATGAAGATGATGTCCGGGCTGTAGCTCTCCAGGATGTCCAGGGCGTTCAGTCCATCCCCGGAGGTCCGGACCTCGTGCCCTTCCTTGCTCAGGAACTTGCTCATGTACTCCAGGATGATGGGGTGGTTGTCCACGACGAGGATTTTTTTCTTCTTCATGCCGCGCGTCCTTTCGTCTCGGGGTCATGGGCTCTCGCCCCCCGCACTGTGTTTCTTCCTTCGCGCTTCGCCTTGTACAGAAATTCATCGGCCTGCTCCATGAGCAGATCGTACGACACCTTTTCTCCCTGCCGGACCGGCTGGTAGCTGGCCACGCCGAAGCTCGACGTGATGCAGAGCTCCTTTCCCTTCAGCCGGAACGGGGACTCCGCAATGAGCCGCCGCAGCCGCTCCGCCACGATATAGGACGAAGGCAGGTCCGTTTCCGGCAGCACGATGAGGAACTCCTCGCCCCCGTAGCGGGCGATCCAGTCCACGTCGATGCGGATGGAGCCGGCAATCCGGATTACGAAATCCTTCAGGATCTGGTCCCCGGCCCTGTGCCCGTGCTGATCGTTTACTTCCTTGAAGTGATCGATGTCGCACATGATGACCGACAGCGGGTGCCCGTATCGCTGGGAGCGCTTCAGCTCCTGGGGCAGGCGCTCCATGAGGTAGACCCGGTTGAAGATCCCCGTGAGGGGGTCCCGGATGGACAGGGCGCGGACCTCGTCGTTGCTGAGCCTCAGGGATCGCTCCAGGTCGATGACCCGCCGCGCGGCTTTGAGGCGGGCGGCCAGTTCGGCCGGCTCAACGGGCTTTGCCAGGTGCGCATCGGCGCCGGCTTCGAGCCCCTTGAGGATTTCGGGTTTCCGGTTGCCTCTCGTGAGCATCAGGATGTAGACATAGCCGGGCGTATTGCGGGCGCGGATGTATCGGCACAGCTCGAAGCCGTCCATGCCGGACAGGCGTGATCCGGTGATGACAATGGGAAAGAACTCCGCTGCCAGGGCGACGACGGCCTTGAGGCCGCTTGCGACGGTCACCACCTCGCGGTATCCCGTATCGGCGAGGATTTTCTCCAGACCCGCCCGGTCGGCGGGATTCTCGACTGCAATCAGTACGGGCACGGACGGTTCAATCATTCTGGGCAACCCTTCCCGGTATGCGTGCACCGGGGCCTCACAAACGTCATTCCTTGTTCTTGTGGTCCGGGGGGATCAGCCCCCGGTTTCTTTTACTGTCCCCTGAGCGCAGCGGTGATGGAATCAAGCCTTCGCTCGATCTCGACAATCGCCTCCCCGGCCCCGTCGAGCTTCTGCGCGCGGGCCTCTGCTTCCACTCGCTTTGCGATCTCGTAGATCTCGGTGAACCCCAGGTTGGCCGACGCCCCCTTCAGGGAATGGGCGGACATCAGCACTCCCTGGCAATCCCGGCTCGCACAGGCGTCGCGCAACTTGCTCAGGTCCGTAACCCCCACGCTGACGAACAGCTCGGCCATCTCCCGGAAATCCTGTTCATCGAGCCCGATATTCTCCGCCATCTCGTTGAAATTCATCTCTCACTCCGGTCGTGCTTCGTACGTTTCTCTTGTTCCTTAACGCATGCTATCTATCTTTTTTTCGTTCCTCGAACCTCGATCCTCGGTCCTCGAGCCTACGCCCTGTTTTTCCGTGCCCATTTCTGGAGCATCTCCGCAATGGCTTCCCTTCGGATCGGTTTGGCGATGTAATCGTCCATGCCCGCCGCGAGACACTTCTCGCGATCGCCCTGCATGGCGTTGGCCGTCATGGCGATGATCGGCAGATGCCTGCCACTGTCCTGCTCGGCCCGCCGGATGCATGCCGTCGCTTCATAGCCGTCCATCTCGGGCATCTGGCAGTCCATGAACACGATGTCGTAGGCGCCCTTTTCGAGTTTCCCGAGCACCTCTCTGCCTGTTGCCGCAATGTCGACGCTCATGTCGAATTTCTCGAGCATCCGCACGGCGAGTTTCTGGTTCACTGGATTGTCCTCTGCCACCAGGACGCTTGCCCTCAAGGCCGGCGCCCCCTGCAAATCCGCCGTTTTCTTGTCCGAGCGCGCCTCTGCCAGGCTGTGCCGGGTGATGAGCTGGATGGGCAGCCCCTTCAGGCTGGCGCTCCAGGCCGTGGCCAGCGCATCCATGAGGACAGAGGAGTGCACCGGTTTGACCAGGTATGCCGCAAACCCCACATCCTGCATCCGTTTGGCGTCGCCCCGCTTGCCGATGGAGGCGATCATGACGAGGATCGTCTGCTTCAGGTCGGCATCCGCCTTGATGCGGCGGCCCAGGTCCTCGCTGGCGCTCTGCTCGTCGTGGTAGGCGATGACGGCGATCTGGAAGCGATCCCCCGCGGCATGGGCCTCCCGGAGGATATTGAGGGCCTCCTCGCTGGATCCGCAGCTGCTGCACCGCATGCCCCAGCAGGCCACCTGCTCCTCGAGGGCCCGTTGGTTGATTTCGCGATCGTCAACAACGAGAATCCTCACGCCGGTGAGATCGGCCTCGGGGATGATCTCGACAGGCGCCTCCGTGTCGACGGGCATCGGCAGGGAGAACCAGAAGGTGGACCCCTTCCCTTCCCGGCTTTCGACGCCGATTCGGCCGCCCATGCATTCGACGAGTTGCTTGGAGATGGCCAGACCCAGTCCCGTCCCGCCGTAACGGCGTGTCGTAGATGCATCGGCCTGGGTGAACTTCTCGAAAATGTATTCCAGTTTGCTCTCGGGGATGCCGATCCCCGTGTCCTCCACCCGGAAATGAAACATCGCCGGCGCATCGGGCTTCGCCTCGCAGGTCACATCGATGATCACGTGCCCTTTTTCCGTGAACTTGACCGCGTTGCTGATCAGGTTCGTGAGGATCTGGCGGATGCGGCCGGGATCGCCGATCACCCGGCGCAACGCATCGCAGCCATAGCGGACAACGAGGCTCAGGCCCTTCTCCTCGGCCCGCACGACCAGCAGGTCGGCCAGTTGTTCCACGGTAGTCCTCAGGTCGAAGGGAATCGGCTCGATGGTCAGCCGGCCGGCCTCGATCTTGGAGAAATCCAGGATGTCGTTGATGAGCGCCATCAGGTTCTCGGCCGACACCTTGACGGCCTCGGCGTACTCCCGCTGCTCGCCGTCGAGGTCCGTCTCCAGCGTCAGGGTCGTGAACCCGATGATGCCGTTCATGGGCGTGCGGATCTCGTGGCTCATATTGGCCAGGAATTCCGATTTGGCGAGGTTCGCCGCCCCTGCGGCCTGGGCCATGATGTTGGCCCGCTCGATGGATTCCTCCATCTGGCGGTTGATGGATTCCAGCTCCCGATTGACCCGTTCGGCCTCCTCCTTGGCTTTTTTCAGTTCTTCTTCCGCGTTCCGCCGGTCCGTAATGTCGCGGATGGACTCGATCGCCCCGACAATCTCCCCTTTCGAGTCGTACAGGGCGGCCGCCGTGCCGGCCAGGTAGACGCCGCCGCCCCGAAGGCCCGGCACATACGTTTCGCCGACGAGGACCTTGCCCTGGCGCTCGCGCCTCACGTAACGGTCCTCGACCTCCGGATTGCCGTTGAGCACGAGGTCGATCAGGATGGGCCGCCGCTCGCCGTAGAAAGGAAGGCTGTATTCGAAATCGCCTTTGCCGAGGATGTCGTCGGCGCTCACGCCCGTCATCATCTCGATGGCGTTGTTCCAGGCAATGACCTTGCCGTCCCGGTCGATGACGAACGTCGCGTCGGGAAGAAAATTGATGATATCCGCAAGCCGTCGCTGGGACTCCCGAAGACCTTCCTCGGCCTGCTTTCGCTCGGTGATGTCCATCATCGAGCAGACGCTCATCGTGGTGCCCGGTATCATGGCAACGTTCAGATAAATATCGCGCAGACGGTCTTCCCGGTCTCTGAGCTGCAGTTCATAACGGCGCGGCGCCGCATCGGGGTCGGCCCGCCGGAGGTCATGATACTCTGTGAGCCGGGGCAGTTCGACGGGCGGCGTGAACTCGAGCCAGCTCCTGCGGCCCTCGACTTCCTGGCGGGTAAGGCCGGTAAAATACTCAAACTCGGAGTTGACGAGCGAGATGGTCGTGTCTTCTTCGATGATCGCCATGGCCGTACCGGTGCCCTCGAAGAGTGCCCGGTAGAGGGACCCCGACTCCCGGAGGGCTGTTTCCGTGCGCTTGATGTCGGTGATGTCGACGATGATGCCGCGGATGCCTGCGGCCCGACCGTTCCGGATGATCGGGGCTGCATTGATGATGACGGGTAAGGTGCTCCCGTCCTTTCGCCTTGCCGTGTATTCGATGTCCGGGAGGATCTCCCCCTTCATGATCCGGATGATGTTTCCCTGGATGCGGTCCCGGTCCTCGGGGATGAACATGTCGAGGGCGTTCATTCCCCTGTCCAGGTCTTCCTGGGTGTAGCGCAGGATTGCGAGGCCCCTGCGGTTGCCGAACGTAACATTCCCGGCCACGTCCGTTTCGAAAACGATCTGCGGCAGCGAGTCGGCCAGCTCCCGGGTTCGCTGCTCGCTCTCCGCGATCTCGCGCTGGATCCGCTTCTGCTCGGAGATGTCGACGAAGCTTTCGATCAGGCATTTCCTGCCGTTCATCGTCGTCGGGACAACGGTCTTGATGATCGCGCATTCCCTCCCGTCGGCCAGACGCAGGACCCGTTCCGACTGGTGGATCGCCTGGCCGAGATCCGTGACGGGGCACTTGCCCTCCTCGGCGGGACAGACGAAGCGATGACAGACGGAGCCGATGATCTCATTGCGGGAAAGGCCGATCATGCGCGCGGCTGCCGGATTCACGTCGATGATCCGATGCGCTGCGGGATCGATGACAAGGATCCCCGTGTGGACGGCGTCAAAGAGGGCCTTCAGGTATTCCTCCTGGCCGGTCGTCACATGTTCCGTGAATCGGGTTGTTTGTTGGACTTCGATGCCCATGCACTGTCCCGCTCTTCCGACGTCTGAAGCCGTGGCGCGATCCCGGTCTTCATTTTCTCACCCCCTGCCTGCGCACTGCGGCAAAGCGGGGGTGCATACCTCACCGCCAAGGAAGCGATGCACGAAGCATACCAGTGACGTCCCGCAGAAGATCAAGTGTCAAACAGATGGGCTCATGGCTTCAAAGATGTTTGAATTCGAGCGGTTATCCCCTGGCGGGTTGCTCCCTTTATCGGCTGCCCGTTCTGTGATAAAGAAACGGATAGCTGTCGGCAAACGCGGCAAAAAGGAAGACGACGGACAAGACGATCATGAGGGGAACTCAACTGATTCTGGCCTCGGCATCGCCCCGCCGGGAGGAGATGCTCCGGCTGCTGGGGCTGCGCTTTTCCATCCTGCACAGCAACGTGGACGAGGCGCCGTCCACGGGGGAGCAACCCGAGCATTACGCCCTGAGGCTCTCGGAGGCAAAGGCAAGGGCTGTTGCCGGTATGCGCCCCGGCCATTGGATCCTCGGGGCCGACACGATCGTGACCATCGATGACGAATTGCTGGGCAAACCGCGGACAACAGACGAGGCCCGGTGCATGATCCGCAAACTCAGCGGACGGGAACACACCGTCATCACCGCCTTCACTCTAGTCAACAGCGAGCGTGAGGAGGTCATTCGACGGGCCGTCGCCTCGCAGGTCCGCTTCAAGGATGTCCCGGAGGACGAAGTGGCGTGGTACGTGGCAACCGATGAGCCCTACGACAAGGCCGGCGGCTATGCCGTCCAGGGGAAGGCGTCGTTTCTGATCTCCGAGATCCACGGTTCCTGGACTAACGTGGTGGGCCTTCCGTTGTGCGAGGTCGTCGAGGCGCTGAAGGAGTTGGGGCTCGTTGATTTCGGGGGGGGAGAAGAGCCATGTCGGACGTGAGAGAAAACATCGGGCGGATCCGGGAGAATATTGCCGCAGCGGCAATCCGGGCAGGCCGCGACCCGAAGGGAGTCCGCCTCATGGGTGTCACAAAAACAGTCAGCGATGAGCGAATCCTCGCGGCCATCGAGGCCGGCATCGACATCATCGGCGAAAACTACGTCCAGGAGGCAAAGCGCAAGATCGAGCTGATGGGCAAGAGCGTGGAGTGGCATCTCATCGGCCACCTGCAGACGAACAAGGCAAAGTACGCCGTCCACCTCTTTGACATGATCCACTCCGTGAACCGGTTGAGCCTGGCCGAGGAGATCAACCGGCGGGCCGCGGCCGCAGGGACGCTCTGCCGGGTCCTCATCGAAGTCAACCTGGGCGGGGAGGACTCGAAGAGCGGCGCCCCTCCAGAGGAAGCGCCGGCTCTGATCCGCGCCGTTGCCGCGATGCCGAACCTCTCGATCCAGGGACTCATGACCATGGCGCCCTGGTACGACGATCCCGAGAAGGCCAGGCCCTGCTTTGCCGGCCTGCGGGCCCTGCGCGATCGCATCGCAGCCGAGAACATCCCGAACGTCGCCATGCGGGAGCTCTCGATGGGAATGACGGACGACTTCGAGGTGGCCGTCGAGGAAGGCGCAACCATCGTCCGGATCGGAAGGGCGATCTTTGGAGAACGGAAGTGACTGGTGAAGAAGGGACTAGGGACGAGGGACCAGTAAAAGTGTCTGAGTGAAGAGGAAGAAGGGACGAGGGACCATGGTGTAGGGACGTTAGAAAGCACAGAAAACAAAAACGGCGGGATGATTTCCTGCCGTTTCTTTTTTGCTTTTCTTGCCTTGTGGCTTGTGGCTTGTGGCTTTGTTCCTGCCCCTATGCCCCGGCTTTCCCCTTGTAGAGGAATCGCTCGAAGAACCGGTGGAAGAGGGTCCACTCCGCATCCTCGCCGCCCGAATTCCCGATGAACTCCTGGAAGGCCATCACCTTGGCATCCAGATCGTCGACGAAATGAACGATCAGGGCCTCGACGGTCTTGGGCCGCTTGGGGGAGCCGAAGTCGAGCTCGCCATGATGGGCCAATACGACGTGTTTGAGCTCCAGGGCCAGGTCCATGGGGAACCCCTCTATCGCCGCAATCCTGCGGTCGAGCATCTCCACTCCGATGTAGATATGCCCCAGGAGCCGCCCCGGCGTCGTGTAGTCGATGGCCCGGTCATAGGTGAATTCCTCGATCTTGCCGATGTCGTGCAGGATCCCGCCGACGATCAGCATGTCGCGGCTCACTGTCGGGTAATGTCGGGCCAGGAAGTCGAGGATTCGCACCATGGACAGGGTGTGCTCCAGGAGCCCCCCGAGATAGGCATGGTGAAACCCCTTGGCTGCGGGGGCCCGCTTGAGCCGCGCGGCCAGCTCACCGTCGCCCAGGAAGTTCTCCAGGAGGGTTTTCAGCCAAGGGTTCTCCACGGAGCGTGCGTAGTCCGAAAGCGCGGCGAACATCTCCTCGACGTTGCCCTTCGTCGTGGGGAAATAGTCCCAGGGGTCCAGTTCGGTATCCTCCATCTTCCGGATGTCGAGGACGGCCAGCTGTGTCGCGTCGCGGTAGCTGACGGCGCGGCCCTGCACATAAACGATATCCCCTTTTCTGAAGCCCGGGTCGAGGGCCGCCACGTTGTCCCACACGCGCGCTTCGATGTCGCCCGTTTTGTCGCGGAGCCGCACGCTGAGATAGGGCGCCCCCTTCTGGGAGTAGGCGAGATTCTTTTCCATGACCAGAAAGGACGCCTTGATCTTCTCGCCTGCCCTGATGTCTTTCACGTATAACGATTTCATTCAGTTCCTTCCCGATGTTTATTGCCTTATGCCTTACGACTCTTTCTTCTATCCTGCTGCCTGTTACCTGTCGCCTGCAGCCTGTGGCCTTGTTTGCCTCGTCACGCTTTGACGGCTTCGCTTCCCGCGTAGACCGTGAAAGACCCGCCCCGCACGTATCCCACGATCACGATCCCCAGCTTCTCTGCAAGCATCACGGCCCGAGAGGTGGCCGCCGAGTGGGAGACGATGGCCGGAACCCTCATCCGCCAGGCCTTGGAGACGATCTCCGAGGAGACGCGTCCCGTCGTGAGCAGGATCTTGTCGGCAAGGTCGACGCCCCCGGTGAGCGCCCAGCCGCAGAGCATATCGATCGTGTTGTGCCGCCCGATGTCCTCCCGCGCCGCGAGTATGCCCTGCACTGTCGCCAGGGCCGAGCAGTGCGTTCCCCGCGTTCGCTCGTGGATCGCGGTGGCCGCAAGGAGTGCATCCATCAGATCGAGCACGGCTTGCGTATCGATTTTCGGGCACGTCGGCCCGAGGGGATTCTTCCTGCCTTCGGGGTCGAGTGTGCGGCTTCCCCGGGCGCCGCTCGATGCGATCGTCCTGGCTCTCGCTCTCGAAAGCGGGGCTCCCGCGATCTCTCGCGTGCGCACCTCGACGCGGTCCGATGAGAACACCATGTCCAGGATGTCGTCGGCGTCTTCGATGAGTCCTTCCTGCTTGAGAAACCCGGTTGTCAGCTCCTGCAGGTGAATGCCCGCACAGGCGATGGTCACGACGGGATTCCCGTTGACGGAGACGTCGAGGAGCATCTCCCGCACCACGTCGCCAAGGTCATCGGAAAATCGCCGCCCGTCGAAGCGGCGCAGGATCAGCTGCTCCATCCCTTGCGTGTCGGGCCGCTTCGTCATGTCTACTTCCGCTCCCTCAGCGTCCGGTGATCGCCCACGCGGATGGTGAGCTTCGTGGCATCGAAATACTCCATGAGGGGGATGATGTACTTGCGCGAAAGCCCCGTGAGGTCCTTGAAGGTGGCCGGCGTGGCCTTCCCTTCCCTCGCGAGGGCGGCCGTGTAATCCTCTCTGAGCTTGTTCATCGGCTCGCCGTGGAAGTAGAGCTCCTCCGTGACTTTCACGAGGACCCCTTCGTTGAGGAGCACCCCGAGGACACTCTGGATCTCTGCCTTCTTTCCGCCGAGCGTTTCCAGGACTTCTTTCACGGAAGGCGGCGCCAGCTGGGCATCGCGGTAAATCTTTTCGATTCGGCCGCCGAGGTCGCCCAGGTTGCCCTTGAGATCGACCCGGTGCGCCGCCAGCCTGACGTGCTCCCTGTCGCCGTGGATCTTCTTCTCGTTCTCGAGCTCCTTCAGGGCCATGTTGAAGAGCCTGCTTTCGATTTCCTGTCCCGCCGTCGTCCGCAGCTCCTCCTTCGACACACCCTCCTTGAGAGGGAATCGCTGGTGATACAGGCCGATCTCCCGGAGGATCTCCTCCTTCAATCCCTGGTAGGCGGCAAACGGCACGACCCGCATTTCTTCCCGGTCGATCGTGATAACGGTCTTCTTCTCAGCCATGTCCTTCAGGGCCCGGGTGAGATCACCCAGGGGAATCCCCGTCCTCACGGCGAGCCGCGCCGGTGTGATCCCCCCGATCCCCGTGCGTCCCAGGATGACGGCCACCCGCTCGGTGTCGGTCCCCGACATGAGCATCTCCAGCTCGACGGAGAATCGATCCTTTGTTTTCTTCTGTTTAATGGCGTCGGGGTCGAGGATCTCGCCGCCTCCCACGGTGCGGATGGGAGAGTAGCTGCGGATCACGAAACGGTCCCTGCCCATGGCCACGACCGGGTCTTCCAGGAGCAGTTGGGCAAAGACCTTTTGACCCGGCTGGAGTTCCTCTCGGTCGATGAGGACGACCCGGGC
>Ga0335084_10007103_pt1 | contig 11143 bp, 10 predicted proteins | sample Lox_Sample_44_FD_206721 | JGI IMG/M metagenome (GOLD analysis project Ga0335084, IMG submission 206721) | Soil microbial communities from Loxahatchee National Wildlife Refuge, Florida, United States - Lox_Sample_4.4 | ecosystem: Environmental > Terrestrial > Soil > Wetlands | place: USA...
CACGCGCTCGAGCCTCGGGAGGCCGCCGCGGATCTGCGCCGCCATCTCCCGGTAGTCGAAGCCGCGGAAGGTCGCGGGGACGATCAGCGCCTGCGATTCGAGGAGCCCCAGCATGAAGCGCAACTCGCTGGCGCGGTAGGTCGGCGGGATCGGGTTGACGACGGCGCCGAGCCGGCTCGCCGCCAGGAAGACCAGGGCGAATTCGCTCCAGTTCGGCAGCTGGCACGAGACGACGCCGCCCTCCGTGAGGCCGTGGGCCCGGAGCCCGTGGGCCACGCGCTCGACGGCCCGCGCCAGCCCGACCCAGGTGTAGCGCCCCAGCCCGTCGACCAGGGCGGTCTTCTCCGGGCGGATGGTCGCCCACCTGTCGAGGTAGGTCTCGAGGCTCTCGTTCCGCCAGAGTCCCGCCGCCGTGCACTCCCGCGCCCGCGCCTCCGCGACTCTTGTCCTCATGGGATCTCGCCGCGACAGAGTAGCGTGCTCACGGCCTTTCGTCGAGGGCTCCTAGCACGTTGCTGCTCGGCTCGCAGGTCGCTCAAAAAGGTCCAGATGCGAGGCGGCACCCGACGGCCGCACGCGAGGCGTATTCCCTGTACGTTGAGCGTGCGGCCGAGGGCGCCAGCGAAGCAGATGGGCCTTTTTCAGCGGCCTGCTAAAGGAGGCCGTGCTGGGTCGCATAGGCTACCGCCTCGAGCCGGCTGTGGACCCCGAGCTTGGCGAAGATGTTCTGGGCGTGGTTGCGGATCGTGGCAGAGCTGACGTGGAGGCGCTCGGCCAGCGCCCTGGTGTTGGCGCCACCCGCCATGAGGCGCAGGACTTCGAGCTCGCGGCGCGTCAGCGTCGTTTGCTCAGCGGGTGGAGCGGACGGCGCTTGAAGCCGCTCGTGCACGAGGCGGAGCAGCTCCCTCGTGGCCGTGACGTCGCGAAAGAGGTGAATGGCCAGCGCCCCGCCGGCGCCGCTCGATGGGGCCTCGAGGATGCTGATATCGAGCCAGACGGGCCTGCCCGCCTTGGTCCGCGTCTGCATGTCGAAGTGCTGGACGGGCTCGCCGAGCCTGACCAGGCTCATGACGTGGCAGCCCTGATAGCAGAGACGGTTGCCGTGCTCGTCCGCGCCCACGAACACGTCGCAGCAGGGCCGGCCCATGGCCTCGCCGGCGCTCCAGCCGAGGATCTTCTCCGCCGCGCGGTTCCAGAGGACCACCCGCCCCTCCGGACCCACGGCGCAGACGCCGTCGCCGGTCCGGGCGAGAATCTGCTCGAGACCTCGCTCGGCGGCCTTTGCTTTTTTCATCACCCCTCCCGCGGGGCCGGCCTGGTCACGCGCCCGGGCTCTCGGTGCGCCCCGCGCTCGCCAGATACCCCGCGCATCGGACGTGGCCGTGCGAGGCGCACATTCGCAGGAAGGTCTCGGCCGCCGGCACCTTGACGCGCGCATCCGGCCGACGGCAGTACGCCGGCATCGGGTACATCCAGAGGCGGTCGGCCATCACCGGAACCAGGAATGGGCATCGGTCATCCGCATCCGCCATGGCGTGCTCCTCCTCCCGCGCGGGATCTCGCTCACTCTCCCTGCCGCCTAGACGAGGCGGTGCTGGTTGGCCCACGCGACGGCCTCGAGCCGGCTGTGGACGTCGAGCTTGGCGAAGATGTTTTGGGCGTGGTTGCGAACCGTGGCCGGGCTCACGTTCAGGCGCTCGGCCAGCACCTTCGTATTCGCGCCCGCGGCCATGAGCCGCAGGATCTCGATCTCCCGCTTGGTCAGACCGGACGCCCCGTTGCCGTTGGACGCGGCCGCCGGGGCTGTCCGCTCCCGGACGATCTCCAGGAGCTTCTTGGTGGCCGTGACGTCGCGGAACAAATGCACGGTCGTTGGACGGTTGCCGTTCGTCGCCGGCGCCTCGAGAATGCTGACATCGAGCCACACGGGGCGGCCTGCTTTCGTTCTGGTCTTCATCTCGAAGTGCTCCACGGGCTCGCCCAGCCTGACCTGCCCCATGACGTCGCAGCCCTGGTAGCAGAGGCTGTTGCCGTGACCATCATCGCCGGCCAGCAACTCGCAGCACGGCCGCCCGAGCACCTCCTTCGCGCTCCAGCCCAGGATCCGCTCGGCGGCCCGGTTCCACACGGCCACCCGGCCGTCCGGTCCGATGGCGAAGGCGCCGTCGCCTGCGCGGGCCAGCACTTGTTCGAGGCCTTCGTTGGGCACCCCGCCTGTACTCATCCGGCGATCCCCCTTTGAGAACTGGTCTGGAGCAGCCATGCTTGCCTGCCCTATCGCAAGCGGCGTGCCTGACTCCGACCATGGGGGCGTTTCGTGTTTTCGCGGGGTTACGTGGCGGCTGGGATTGCCGGTTAGCTCTGCCGTGGGACGCCGATGCCCCACTGGGGCATCTTCAACTCGGGAACCGGAAGCACTCGGGAAGAGCGGGACGGGCCGCGACGGCCCGTCCCGGGGAGCCTGAGCCGGGCCTACTCGAACTTGTACTTGAGCGTGACGCCGAGGATCTGGGCGGTGTAGTTTTGCCAGTTCTGGCCGAGGAAGACGGCGTTCGTGCTGGTGTTGAGGAAGGGGGTCAGAGCCCCAGTCTGCCAGTTGGAATTGCTGTACTGCTCATAGACGTAGAAGAGCTTCGCCGCCAGGGCCTTGGTGAGGTTGTACTCGAGCGCCGCATCGACGTGGACCAGGCTGTCATAGAACGCCGGCCATTGGAAGGCTATGTCGTTGGGCTGGTTGGCGCTGTAGACGGCACTGCCCGTGGCATTCGGGCTGTACGTCTGGACACGGCCAAGCGCCTGGGAGTAGTTCGCGTTCATGTTGAATACGAGCTTCTCGGGAAGGATGGTCGCCTTCGAGGAAGCGTGGATAGTCTGGACGGTATCCGTGCTGTCCGAGATCCAGTCCATGGAAGCGTCCGAGGGCGGGTTGTTGCGATTGCGCTGCTTCTGGAAGATCGACTCGTACACGTAACCCGCGGAGAACGAGATCCGGTCGGTCGGAGCCCAGTTGACGTCCATCCCCGCGTTCCAGCTCACCACCTCCTGGAGCCCCAGCAGCGACTTGTTGCCCAGCGGCTGCGCCTCCTGCTCATAGAGACCCGCGGACAGGTAGTTGATGTACTTGTAGCTCGCCGACGGGGTGAAAGTCAGCTTGTCGGTGGGGGTGATCTGAAGCATCAGGTTCGTCACGTATTGATTGCGGTCACCCTCGTTGAACTTGCGCATGCTCGTGTCCTGGCTGCCGCTCCCCGCGAAGGTCGGCGGCTGATTCCCGTTGGCCTCGCCCCAGGCGTTCGAGTCGTAGTAGTTCCCCCTGCGGAAACCCGCTGTCTGGCTCAAGCGGGCCAGCAGCCAGTCGGTCGGCGTGTAGTCAAAAGACGCCTTGAGGAGGCCCTCGTCGCTCTGCGTCACCTCGTAGGCATGCGAGCGGTTCCAGCCCTCCCAGCCGACGCCCAGCGTCAGGGCCATGTTCGGCATGAACTGGTAGCGAGCCGCCCCGTCGGCGTTCTGCCGGAGGTAGCTGTACCGCCCGGCCCTGTAGGGCGAGGCCGAGACGGTATTCTGGTCGTTGATGACGAAGGCGCCGAACGTGATCGTGTCGCTCATATCGTTGTAGTCGTAGAGCCGGTACTTGAACGTGAACGTCACGGGAGCCTGGAGCGGCCGGCTGGTCGCGTCGAGATTGAAGAGCGCCGTCTGGACGTTGCCGTTCAGGCTCGACTGGGGCAGCTTGAGGCCGGGGTTGGTGAGAATCAGCGAGTTCGAGTACGTCTGCTGCTCGAAGTCCTGGTTCTGGAACCTGAGCTGGTAGGTGAAGTTGGCGTTGACGCGAGTGCGCATGGGCAGGTTGACGCCGCCCTGCAGATTGAAGGTATGCGCCTGGTTGTTGGGCGGCAGCGACGTCGTCCCGAACTGGCCCGGGGTGGCGCCGGCAGGGGTCGTGCACGCCAGGGCCGGAACCGGGGCGGTATTGCCCGCCCCCACGCAGGGGTTGTCGGCCCGCACCCAGGGGAAGTCGTTCACGAAGATCGACGCCGTGTAGCCGCCCTGGAGCTGGAACATCTCCGTGATCCAGCTGCCACGCGTCTTGACCTCGTAGATGGTCTGGCTGATGGGCTGGACGAGCTCGAGGAAGTTACCGCCCGGGCTGCCGAACGCCATCCCGAAGGGGCGCTGTCCGTCCTTGTAGATGCGGCTGAGCTCGAGCGAGAAGTCCGTGGTGGTAGTCGGCGCAATCTTGAAGAACAGCTTCCCCGTGTACCACTGCTGGCTGATCTGGCCGTCGCAATCGTTGTTGGTGAGTCCGGCCGAGGAAGGGGTGCAGCCCCATCCGGGAGCCGAGTTCCAGCTGGAGAGCGGTGGGCGCGTGCTCGGCAGCTTGAAGATGTTGCCGCCAAACTCCTTCAGGAGCGACTGGGAGTCGGTCGAGTAGATGTGGCGCATCTGGTCCCAGTCGAACCCGGCCTGCCACTGCCCCAGCCGCTCACCCATCAGATGGAACTCCTGGGTGTGGAGGCCCCAGTCCTTCCCGGACAGCTGGATCGAGTAGGCCTCGTCCGGCCTGAAGAGGCGCAGGTTGAGGTTCTCGAGAAAGAGGCCGGTTCCCGCAGTCACGCCATTGATGTCGCGGTATTCCTCGAATTTGCCGTCGGCAAGGCCGGGGGTGCGGCTGCCGTTGGGATTCTCGGGCAGGCCGCGGAGGCCCGACTCGATCTCTCCCTCGAGGTTCCATCCGAATAGCTGGGTCTTGGTCTTCGTGTCCGTCTGGGCTGAGGCCGCACCGGCCCAGACCAGGATCACGAGGGTCGCGAGGAGTACGCGTGCCGTGCTCATAGATCGCATTGGCGGCCCCCTAGCGTGTCAGTCTGAAGCCGGCAGGATGATTGGAGCCATGTACGGCCACATGGCAGTCGTTGCAGGACCGGCCCATCACGAACTTCTGCTGGGTGGCAGTCGGACCGTACGGCCTCACCGGGTGCTGGGCCTCGCTGTGGCACTGCTGGCAGAGCCGCGGCTTGGCCAGCTTGAGCATCGCGTCGTGGTTCGTGCCGTGCGGGTCGTGACAGTTCGCGCAGCTCTCGAGCACCGGCTGGTGATTCCAGAGGAACGGCCCCCGCTTCTCGGCGTGGCAGGTGAAGCAGGTGTCGTTCAGCGAGTTTTCCTTGAGCAGCGAGGGCGTGACCGTCCCGTGCGGGTTGTGGCACGAGGTGCAGGTCATCTTGCCCTCGCGCACCGGCATGTGCGAGCTCCGCATCGTCTGGGCCCGCTTCTGGAGATGGCAGGTGCCGCAGGTCTCGATCTCGGTTTCCTTGGCGAGCTGGCTCTTCTGGGTGATGTTTTCCATGACCGTGTGGCAGTTGGTGCAGGCGACGTTGCGCGATTCGTGACTGCTGCCCTTCCAGAAGATCCGGGCGCCCTTGGTGTGACAGTCGAGGCAGATCGCGTTCCGCTGCTCCACGGGCGTCTTGTCGTTCTTCGCGAAGGTGATCAGCCCGCCCTTGCCCTTGCCGCCCCCGGCATCGACGTGCGCCTTGCCGGGGCCGTGGCAGCTCTCGCAGGCATTGGCCTCCTGGGGAGTGCGCGCCTGGTGCAGGAAGATGCGCCCCATCCGAGTCTTGGAGAACTTGTTGAACGCCTCCTCGTGGCAGCCCTTGCAGGTCTCCGCGCCGACATAGTTGCCGCCCGACGGCGCGGCGGCCGCAACCGCCGGCTTCGCCGGCTGCTGGGCGGGGGACAAGGAGGGAAGCCCGAGGACGAGCCCGGCGCAGACCACCATCGCCGCCGAGGCAATCCCCGCGAAAAGCCGCCAGCGCCTACCGGTCATCGCGCGACTCCTCTCTCCTGCTGGTACATGAAACCGGCATCCGCCGGCCAATGGCGGCCCCGTCCTTGACATCGCTCGGCACTATGCAGCAACAGCACGCGATAACCCAATAGGCCTTTTGCATCATTTTGTCAATGACCTTTTGGTTTTTGCGGCGGCTCGCTCCGCCCAAGCTTCCCGGGCGCGGGGCCGCTGGGGCCGCCCGGTGGGTGTCCGCCGGGACCTCCCTGCCTATCTGATCGCCGTGGCGATGATCAGCCAGATCAGCACCAGTCCGACGGCCAGGGAGCTCAGGCCCACGACGAGGGAGAAGTTCCGCAGCCACCGAGGCGGTGGATCCGCCCGGCGGGACTCGAGGCGGCCCTCGGCGCGGAGCCGATCGTACTCCGCGGGGTGCTCATGCCGGAACTCCTCCTCCTCGAGCCGGCCCGTGAAGATGACCGGGTCCATGGGGAGCTTTTCCGGGCGCAGGTGGCAGTTGAAGAAGTGAATGGTGAAGATGAAGCCGACCGCCAGCAGCGCCTCGTCGCTGTGGACGATGATGGCCACGTTGAAGATCCAGCCCGGCAGGTAGAGCGCGAAGAAGGTCGGGAACCACAGCAGGAGCCCGGAGGCCCCGATGATCGAGACCCCCCAGAACACCGCCCAGTAGTCGAACTTCTCCCAGTAGGCCCACCGCCCGAAGCGCGGCCGCGGACCGAGCCCGACAAAGTAGCGCACGTGCTGGCCCAGCTGAACGAGGTCGTGAGGCTGGGGCACCATGGAGTCGGGTCCCCAGAAGATCCCCGGGCGGCGAAGGATGATGAGCCGCGCGACGTAGCCCAGGTGCAGGGCGAAGTACGAGAACGTGATGATGGCGAAGAACCGGTGGAGGTACCCCGCGGTGAACGGCCCGCCGAGGGCGTGCGAGAGCCCGAGCCCCCAGCCGGTCTGCGCGTACTTGAGCGGCAGGCCCGTGACGGCCAGGCCCAGGAAGCTCACGATCACCATCCCATGGAGGATGCGGTGGTAGAGGTTGAAGCGGAAGTAGTAGCGGCCTTCGCTCACGGCTGGGTACCCTCCCCGCCCCGCCTCCGGCGCAGCCGCTCGACCAGCGAGCGGGGCAGCCAGAGGAGAGAGTGCAGGCCGAAGAACGCGAAGGTCCCGATCAGCAGCGTGGTCATCAGGACGTAGGAGTAATAGAGGATCGGGAACTTCGCCTTGCTCGAAGGGTCGGCGTGGGGGCGGAACTCGGCGAACCGGGCCGTCGCCCCCGGGTGGCACTTGGCGCAGGTCGCGACGAGGTTGGCCCCGGCGACCGAGGATGCGGGATCGTCCACCGCCCGCACCGTGTGGGCGCCGTGGCAGTCCGCGCATTTGGCGACGCGCGCCAGGCCGAGCACCGTGACCTTGCCGTGGAAGGTGTCCCGGTAGGTCCGGAGCGATTCCTTGTGGCAGCTGCCGCACTCGCGGATCACGTCGAGCTGCCACGGCGCCCCCTCGACGCGCCGGATCTGGTGGGCCGAGTGGCAGTCGGTGCAGACGGGCGCCGTAGCCACCCCTTTCGCGACGGCCTTGCCGTGGACGCTCTCGGCGTACTGCGCGAGGATTCCCGCGTGACAGGCGCCGCAGGTTGCGGGCACGTTCGCGTGATTGATCCGCGAGGCGGGATCGGCGTGCGGCCGGATCTCGTGGGAGCCGTGACAGTCAGAGCAGTTCGCGGCAACCAGGAGCCCGCTCTTCGTGACGGCGCGGCCGTGGATCGAGTCCATGTAGAGCTGGTAGACGTTGGCGATCGGGATATTGTGCCGCTTCGCCAGCGCGGGATCGGCGTGGCACTGGGCGCAGGTCCGCGGCAGGTTCAGGTGATACGTGGACGAGCGCGGGTCCGACTTCGCGAGAACGCCGTGGGCAGCCCCGTGGCAGGAGCTGCAGGTCGCCGCCTCGCCGTCTCCCCGTTGCCGCGAGCGGCCATGGACGCTGCCGCGGTAGACGTCGACCTGCCTCGCGTGGCAGGACGCGCAGCCCTCGATGGTCATGGCCGCCGCCCGGCGAACGTCGTGAGTCCCGTGGCAGGACGCGCATGCGGGCGCCCCCGCCTGGCCGGACGCCTTTGCGTGAACGCCGCCGGTCAGCTCGGCCCGGACCTTGTCGTGGCAGCCCGCGCACTGGACCGGCGGCAGCGGCGTGTCGTGAGGCGCCGTGGCGGTGCGGTGGCAGGCCACGCATTCGAGGGGGGCGTGCGCCGAGGCCTTGAGGACCGCCTCGTCGGCGAAGAGAGAGTCGCGGCGCCCCGGCTTTGGAGCGCCGCGCTTGAGGTCCTTGTCACCGTGACAGGCGAGACAGTCCTGGGATGACGGCTTGGGCTCGGCCGTCTTGGGCTGCGCCTCTGCGCTTCCGGCGGGCAAGACGGCGCTGCCCAAGAGCAGCAGGGCGCCGAGGCCCGTCAGGAGTCGCGCCATGCGTCACGGGCGCGCCTGGCGCGCCCCTCCTATATCACGTCAGGCCCGGGTCACTTCTTGTGGCACTTGTCACAGTTGGCCGCGTCGCTGGCCAGGAATACTGTCTTGCCCTCGACCGCGGTCTTGCCATTGTGGCAGGCGCCACACTGCTCCCCCGCCTTGATCTTCTCCATGCTCAGGGGGCCCGACGTTCCCTTCTTCATCTTGAAGATCTTGACATGGCAGCCGGTGCACTTGTTGCCCGCCGCCACGTGCTTCTCGTGGCTGAAGGTCACCGCCCCGGGGCTGTCCTTGCCCTTTTCGAAGGTCATGTCGGCCGGCGGCTTCACCTGCGCCCAGCCCGGCGACAGCGCCAGGAGGTCGAGCGCAAAGACAACTGCGACAGCGACACTTCCAAGCTTCGCGTAGCGCATCGTGTCTCCCCCCTTGGTTGCGATGTTCACAACTCCTTCGTACTGCCGCAACAGTATCCGATCAATGGCTCATTTTCCTCATTTCGTCGCGCTCGCCGTATAGCCCAGGTAGGTGAACAGCAGCATGTACGCGATGATGGCGATGCCGATCCACGTGAAAAGACGGCTCGACTCGCCGCGCGCCGTGCGGCGGTCGAGGAACGGGATCAGCAGGAGGAAGACCCCGCCGAGGCCGAAGCCCACGATGCCCACGATCTCTCCCTCGATGCCGAGGATATGCGCAGGGAGATATTTGAGGCTCTGGAACATGAACATGAAGTACCACTCGGGCCTGATGCCGGCCGGCGCCGGCAGGAAGGGGTCGGCCTTCTTCCCAAGCTCCGCCGGGAAAAACGCGGCCAGGGCGGCAAGGATCGCGAGCGCCGCCAGCCAACCCACGAGATCGCGCAGCATGAAGTTCGGCACGAAGGGCATGCGCCGCCCGCCGCCGCCCGACCGCTCGACGCCCGGCGGCACGCTCATCCCGTGCCTCTGGACGAGGTAGAGGTGGAGGCCGACGAGGGCGGTCGCCGTCGCCGGCAGGATCGCCACGTGGATCCCGTAGAAGCGGGTCAGGGTGGCGCCCGTTACGTCGTTGCCGCCGCGGAGCAGCCGGCCGAGGAACGGGCCCATCAGGGGCGCCGCGGACGTAATCTCCGTGCCGACCTTGGTGGCGAAGTACGAGAGCTCGTTCCACGGCAGAAGGTAGCCCGTGAAGCCGAAGCCCATGGCAAGCCCCAGGAGCGCCATGCCCGAAAACCACGTCACCTCGCGCGGCGGCCGGTAGGCCTTGAGGAGCAGCACGCTGAAGAGGTGGACGAAGAGCGTGAAGATCATCAGGTTGGCCGCCCAGGCGTGGACCGAGCGGATCAGCCAGCCGAACTGCACCTCGCCCATGAGGAACTGGACGGACTCGAACGCCTCCTCGGCGCTCGGGCGGTAGTAGAGCAGGAGCAGGATGCCCGTGGAGACCTGCACCATGAAGAGAAAGAGCGTCATGCCGCCCAGGTAGTACCAGATGGTGTGACGGTGGATGGGTATTTCCTTCTTCTTCGCGATCTTCTCCAGGTCCTTGAGCCCGATGCGCGCGTCGAGCCACGCCCGGACCTTGTCGAACCTCTGCGCGCCGCCCTCCATCGTCAGGCGCTCTTGCTGACCACGATCTGATTCCCGCGGACGTTGACGACATACGCGTCCAGCGGGCGGGGCGGCGGCCCCTCGACGTTCTTGCCGTTGAGGTCGTAGTGGCCGTTGTGGCAGGCGCACCAGATCTGGGTCAGGTCGGTCCGGTACTGCACGGTGCAGTTGAGATGGGTGCAAATCGCGGTGAACGCCCGGAGCTCGCCGGCCGGCGTCCGGACCAGGATCGCCGGGCGGCTGCCGAACTTGAAGATCTGCCCGCTGTTGGCCTTGACGTCCTCAGGCTTGATGGGCAGCGTGACCGTGCCGGCCGTGGACTCGGCCACCTGCGGCGGGACGAGGTAGCGGCTCAGCGGATAGACGGCGGACAGCAGGAATGCCACCCCGCTCAGTCCGAGGAACCAGTTGACGAACCCCCGGCGGGTTGAATCGGGCTCCAGCAGATGCTCGGCCATCCCATCCCTCCTCAGTGCTGTGGCGGCGATCCGGCGACGGTCCGGCGGTCCGTCTGCCGGATCTTCATCACCAGGCCCGCGATGACCGCCAGGATCAGGACCAGGAACACGCCGAGCCAGACCCGGCGGAAGCGCAGCTCCTCCATCGCGCGCACTCCGCGCGCATAGACCTTCGTGCTGATCGCCAGCCCAGCCTCCACCTCCTGCTTCACGGGCGCCACCATGTAGCTGTGGACCGCCGTCCGGGCCTTGACGAGCGCGTCCTTGGCGCCGTTGAGGTCGAACTGCGCCTGGCTGACTTCCATGCCGGCGTGATCGGCCCGGAGCAGGATGGCGCCGGCCTTCTGGGTCTCGGCGCTGAGCGACTCGATCAGCGCCCGCATCTCCACCGCGGTCTTGCCACCCTTGTCCTCGGCGGTGTGACAGGTGGAGCACACGGCCTTGTCGCCGAGTCCCAGCATGAAGTCGCCGGGCGTCTGGATGGCGTGGTTCTCATGGCAGGTCGCGCAGCCGGGATTGCCCATCTCGGCGAACGCCTTGGCGTGGACGCTCTTCTTGAAGAGATCGGCCGTCAGCGAGTGGCACTGCCCGCAAACATTGCCGACCCAGTTGATCCCCGGAGGAACGGCGCCGTGGTTGCCGTGGCAGTCGTTGCAGGTCGGCGCGGAGAGGTCCCCCTTCACCGTCATGGCCTTCCAGTGGACGGAGGTCTTGTACTTCGCCTCCTGGTCCGTGGGGATCTTGTAGCTGGCCATGTACTTGGCGTCGCTGTGGCAGCGGCCGCACGTGGACGCGACGTTCACCGGGTAGACGCTCGACTTGGGGTCCGAC
>Ga0335084_10007106_pt1 | contig 11142 bp, 11 predicted proteins | sample Lox_Sample_44_FD_206721 | JGI IMG/M metagenome (GOLD analysis project Ga0335084, IMG submission 206721) | Soil microbial communities from Loxahatchee National Wildlife Refuge, Florida, United States - Lox_Sample_4.4 | ecosystem: Environmental > Terrestrial > Soil > Wetlands | place: USA...
CGGCGAGAGCGCGGGCTCGAGGCTCCTGGCCTCGCGCGTCGTCAGCAGCTCGACCGCGTGGCCGCGCGCTCGAAGCGCAGCCACGCGGTCGCGCGTGAACTCGTACTGCTCGGCCGTGTGGATCGCCTGCAGCGAGCCCGAGCGGCGGAACTCGATGTCCTCGCCGAGGTCGGTCTGCACCGTCTCGAAGAGCTCGACGCTGCCTGCCGTCAGATGGGTCTGGAGATCGCGGGTCTCGCCCCAGCCGACCGAGTCGATGAGCCCCGCGTTCACGCCGGAGGCGCCCGACGAGATCTCGCCGCGGTCGAGCAACACGACGCGGCGGCCCCTCTCGGCGAGGTGATACGCCGCCGAGGCGCCGGCGATGCCGCCGCCGATGACGAGGACGTCAGCCTCGATCGTCACGGACGGCCGCCCCCGAGGGTGAGTCGAGCGCCTTCCACTTCGCGGAGCCGGCTGCTGGGCTCATGACGGAGTGCACACGAAGGGATACCTAGCAGCGCGGCGCCTCGCCTGTCAAGGCGCGGCGGACGGGCCCGGGTGCCGGCGTCTGGTCAAAGCGATCCCGGCCTGCTATCCTCCCGCCCGTGAACCAGGCCTCGGACATCGCGATCATCGGCGGCGGGATCGTCGGCCTCGCCACCGCGATCGCCCTCACGGACCGCTACCCGCGCGCGCGGCTCGTCGTCCTCGACAAGGAGGCGCAGATCGCCTCGCACCAGACGGGGCACAACAGCGGCGTCATCCACTCCGGTTGCTACTACAAGCCGGGCTCTCTCAAGGCGCGGCTCACGGTCGAGGGCGCGGGTCTCATGAAGGCCTTCTGCACCGAGCACGGCATCCACTGGGAGCCGTGCGGCAAGCTGATCGTCGCGACGGACGCGGGCGAGCTCGGCAGGCTCCAGGCCATCCACGAGCGCGGACAGGCCAACGGTCTCAGCGGCCTCAAGGTGCTGGAGGGGCCGGAGATCAAGGGCTACGAGCCGAACTGCCGCGCGGTGCGCGCCCTTCACGTGCCGGAGACCGGCATCGTGGACTACGTCCAGGTCGCCGGGAAGATGGGCGACCTGCTCAAGACCCGGAGCGCCGAGATCATGACGGGCGCGGGCGTCACGGCCATCCGGCGCACGGGGCAGGGGCTCGTTCTCGAGACGGCGCGCGGCGCCGTCGAGAGCCGTTTCCTCGTCAACTGCGCCGGGCTCTACTCGGACGAAGTCGCGCGGCTGATGGGAATCCGCCCCGAGGTGCGCATCATCCCGTTCCGCGGCGAGTACTACATGCTCCGCCCGGAGCGCCGATCCCTGGTGAAGAACCTCATCTACCCCGTGCCCGATCCGGAATTCCCGTTCCTCGGCGTCCACTTCACGCGCACCGTCCACGGCGACGTCGAGGCGGGCCCCAACGCCGTGCTGGCCTTCGCGCGTGAGGGTTACACGCTGGGCACGGTTCGGCCGGGGGAAGCGCTCGGCATGCTGGGCTACGCGGGCTTCTGGCACATGGCGCGGCGCTACTGGAAGATGGGCGCCTACGAGCTCTACCGCTCGGCGAGCAAGGCGGCGTTCGTGCGCTCGCTCCAGAAGCTCGTGCCGGACATCCGGGAGGGGGACATCGCGCGCGGCGGGGCGGGGGTGCGCGCCCAGGCTGTGAGCCAGGACGGGTCGCTCGTGGACGATTTCCGGATCAGCGTGACGGAGGGCGCCGTGCACGTGGTCAACGCGCCCTCGCCGGCGGCGACGGCGTCGCTCGCCATCGGCCGCCACATCGCCGGCCTCGCGGCCGACACGTTCGGCCTCGGCGCCTAGCCCTTCTTCCCTTCCGGTCCGCCCTCAGCTTCGCGCGCCCGATTCTCGGCGTCGCGCGCCCGGTCCTCCGCGGCCCGCGCCCGATTCTCGGCGTCGCGCGCCCGGTCCTCCGCGGCCAGCATGCGCCCGGAGAGGTCCTTGACGATCGCCATCGCCAGCGAGGGGTTGGCGCGCATCAGGCCCTCGAGCCGGTGGGCTGGGATGAGGAGGAGCGTGACGGGCTCGGCCGCAATGGCCGTGGCGGAGCGGGGGGCGTTCCTGAACAGCGCCAGCTCTCCCAGCAGCTGGCCCTTTCCCAGCAGGTTGAGCAGTTTCTCCTCGCCGCCGAGGTTCTTCCGGACCTCGACCTTGCCCTCGTGGACCAGGAAAGCCTCGCTCTTGGCGTCGTCGCCTTCCTTGAAGATGACCTCGCCCGCTTTGAATGTCCGGCTGGGAACCTCTGCACTCGGACGGCTCATGCCCTTCCCTCTTGGTATAGAATGGCCAGCAGTACGCCTATGATACGCCGATTCGCCTTGACGCTGTCCTTGGGCTTGCTGATCGGGGCGGGGTGGGCGGTCCCGGCCGACGCTCAGCAGGGGCTCTCCGTCCAGGAGACCGTCCTGCGCGCCAAGCCTGCCGCGGTCCTCATCATCTCTGAGGTCTCCGCGGAAGTGACCCTCAACTGCGGCGGCGGCTCCGAAACCGTGACGCCGCCGGCCTTCAAGGAGACCGGCACCGGGTGGTTTATCGACCCGACGGGCTGGGTCATTACCAACGGCCACGTGGTCCAGCCCGCCCACGAGACGCCGCGCTGGCTCGTCAACCAGATGGCCCAGCGCGCGGTGACGGCGGCGTGCTTGGGTCCTGCGCTGAAGTTGGCGGGTCGCCAGCCAGGTGACGACCCCGTAGCAGAGGACGCGCTCAAGCGGCGCCTCCTCGACAAGGTGCTGCCCACGGTCAAGGTGACGATCAACCCGCAGGTCTCCGTGGTGCTGTCGAGCGGAGCGCGGCTCAAGGCTGAGGTCAAGAAGTACAGCCCGCCGGCGAGCACGGAGCCGGGCGCCGTCTCGGCCCGCGATCTGGCTCTCCTCAAGGTGCCCGACGGCAACTACCCCGCGCTGCCGCTGGCCGATTCGGCGACGATCCAGATCGGCGATCCCATCCGCATCCTGGGATTCCCAGGGGTGGTCCTCTCGCACGAGCTCCTGAACCAGTCGGCCGGCCTTGACGCATCGATGACCACCGGCGCAGTCTCGGGCTTGAAGCAGGACAAGGCCAACCACCCGTTCATCCAGACCGACGCGTCGGCCGCCTGGGGCAATTCGGGCGGGCCGGTCATCAACGCCAAGGGCGAGCTGGTCGGCGTGCTCACCTTCGTGTCGCTCGCGCCCGGGGCCGAAGGCTCCATCATCCAGGGCTTCAACTTCGCCATTCCGTCCAATACCGTGAAAAACTTTGTCGCCGACCAGCTCCTCAAGATCAACCAGCAGGGCAAGTTCAACCAGGTCTGGTTCGCGGGCCTTCACGACTTCTTCACCGAGGAATGGAAGAGCGCCAAGCGGAAGTTCGAGGAGACGGACAAGATCCTGCCCGGGCTCGTGGACGTGAAGCGCATGCTTGGCGAGGCGGCTGAGAAAGTGAAAAACCCGCCGCCCAAGCCTTTCCCGTGGTTCTGGGTGACCATCGGCGTGACCCTGCTGTCCGCCGGCGGCTACGGGGCGCAGTTCGCCATCCGCTGGCAGAAGAACCGCTACCGGGTGGGCCCGTCCGAGATCATCAGGCTCGCCGAGTCCGGCAAGCAGCCCATCATCCTCGACACGCGCCAGCAAAAGCAGTACGACCAGAATCCCATCAAGATCCACGGCTCGATCAGGCTCTCGCTCGAGGACCTCAAGAGCGGCGAGGCAACCAGCCTGGATCTCGACAAGACGCGCCCGGTCATCGCCTACTGCACCTGACCGGACGAACACACGAGCGCCAGTGTGGCGCGCGACCTGAGGAAGCTCGGTTTCAAGGACGTCAAGATCCTGAAGGGCGGGCTCGGGGCATGGACGAATGCGGGGCTGCCCATCGAGACGAGCTCCGATCTGTCGGCGGTGGGCCAGGAGATGTACAAGGCCCTCCTCGGCGGCAGCTAGCGCGCGTCAATCCTCGAAGCGCGCCCGAAGCGCAGGCGGCGTGACGGGGCAGGCATCCGCTGGTCTTCCGAAGAGCCGGTAGCGCACGCGCGCCACAGCGTCGTAGCCGAGGTCCCGAATCCCCTGCGGCACCAGCGCGAGGAGCCTTCCCTGTAACCGCCACGCCCCGCCGATCCGCTCCAGGATGTGGATCACGGCCGCGCTCCGCAAGAGGAGGCTGCCGTCGGGGGTGAGGACGACCAGGCTGTCCGGCAGTCCCGCCCGCTGGGCTTCGAGGACGAGGCGGCGGAAGGCCTCGCCACCGAGCGCGGCGAAGCGAAAGCGTGAGCCGTCGGGGTCGCGAGCGATCGCGAAGCGGACCGCGCGATGGCAGAGCCCGCACCCGCCGTCGTAGAAGACGATCGAGTGGCCGGTCGCGCTCACCATCCGAGCGCGGCGCCGTCAGCGCGCGGGTCGGAGCCGCCGGCAAGTCCGCCGTCCGGGTCGAGCCAGATGCACTGCGCGTGGCCGAAGAGATCGTCCCACTCGCCGCCCATCTTGACGTCGTGGCCGCGGCCCGCAAGTTCGCGCGCCAGATCGGCGCCGTATCTGCCCTCGAGATTCAGGAAGCGCGACGGCGCGCCCCAGGTCCGCCCGTAGAGCCAGCGCGGCGCCTCCACGCACGCCTGGACGCCGAGCTCCCGGTCGAGGCGGCGCGTGAGGAGCGCGGCCTGCGTCTGGGGCTGGCCGTCGCCGCCCATCGTCCCGTAGACGAAGCGCGGCCTGCCGCCTTCGAGGTACATGGAAGGGATCAGCGTGTGCATCGTGCGCTTGCGGGGGGCGAGGGCGTTGGCGTGCGCCGGATCGAGCGAGAAGAACGACCCGCGATTCTGGAGGACCACGCCCGTGTCGCCCGCGACGAGTCCCGAGCCCCAGGTGAAGTAGAGCGACTGGATGAGAGACACAGCATGGCCCTGTTGATCGGCCGCGACGATGGCGATCGTGTCACCCCCGTCGGCCCTGGCCGTCGCCGCCGGCATGGCGCGCTGCATGTCGATGCGCGCTCGGAGGCGCCGGATCCTGTCGGGAGCGAGCAGGTCGTTCGGGCTCTGTTCCATCCATGCCGGATCGGTCAGGTAGCGGTCGCGGCCTTCGAATGCGAGCTTGGTCGCCTCGACGAGGAGGTGGACGTAGTCCGCCTCGTCGACCGCGCTCACGTCGAAGCCCTCGGCGAGACCCAGGATCATGAGCGCCGACATGCCCTGGGCGGGCGGCGGGAAGCTCGCGGCGTCTCCCTTACGATAGGCGACTCGAAGGGGCTCCATCCAGTCGCTCTTGTGCTCCGTGAAGTCCTCGAGTGCCAGCGGGCTGCCCGCCGCCGCGGCTGCGCCCACGATGCGCCTGGCGATGTCGCCGCCGTAGAACGCGTCGGGCCCGCCGTCGCGTATCGCCTCGAGCGTGAGCGCCAGGTCTCTCTGGACGAGCGGGCCCCTCGCGAGCGCGCCCGGGTGATAGAGCGGCCAGAGGTCGCGCTTGATCTCGATGCTGGCCGTGGGGCCGAAGAGATCGGGCTCGCGCGGCGGCGGCACCCGCTGGCCGTCTGAGGCGGAGAAGCCTCCGCGCGCATAGGCGATGGCGTCCCCGAGCAGCGCCTTCCAGGTCAGGGGCGAGCCCATGCTCCGCGAGCTGTACTGGTGCGCCTGCCACCAGCCGTCGACCACGCCGGGCACCGTCAGCGCGGCCGGTCCTCCGCGCGAGGGGATGGCCTCGCGGATCCCCCGCGTCGCATACCACTCGATCGAAGCTGCGCGCGCGGAGCGCCCGGCGCCGCAGAGAGCCGTCAGGCGCGACGACGAGGCGTCGTAGATCAGCCAGAAGTTGTCGCCCCCCACGCCGTTCATGTGCGGGTACACGACGGCGATCGTGGCCGCGGCGGCGATGGCGGCGTCGAGCGCGTTGCCGCCCGCCCGAAGGGCTGCCACACCCGAGGCGGAGGCCAGCGCGTGGGGCGACGCGACCATGCCGCGCGGAGCGCGCGCCTCGAGCCAGCGTGTGGGTCGGATGCGCGTCGGCTCAGACGGGCGTCGAGCCGCCCGCGATCTGGGGGAGAAGGAAAACTTCACTATCGGGACCGATGGGCTCGAACAGGGCGTCCTGGAAGATCTGGCCGTCGATCGCCACGGCGATCCCCTCGTCGAGATGGTGCCCGAGGGCCGGGTGGAGCTCGGTCAGCTGCTCGTAGAGCTGCTTCACTGTCGTCGCCGGGAGATCGAACTCGGCGATCCCTCCCGTGAGCTGCCCGAGGTTGCCCACCAGGACTACGCGCGCCATGCGCGGCTCAGGCCCTGTTGAGGCCCTTGTCCTTGAGCGCCTTGAGTACCTTGGGCGGCGACATGGGCAGCTCCGTGAAGCGGATGCCGGTGGCGTTCGCCATGGCATTGGCGATGGCCCCGAGCGGCGGGACGATCGGAGTCTCGCCGACGCCGCGGACGCCGTACGGGTGCTTCGGGTTTGCCACCTCGACCAGGATGGCGTCGATCATCGGCACGTCGGAGGCGACGGGCATGCGGTAGTCGAGGAAGCCCGCGTTCTGCAGCTTGCCGTCCTCGCCGTAGATGTACTCCTCGTTGAGCGCCCAGCCGATGCCCTGGACCGCGCCGCCCTGGAACTGTCCCTCGACGTAGGCCGGGTGCAGCGCGCGGCCCGCGTCCTGGGCGACGGTGTAGCGCAGGATGGTCGTCCGTCCGGTTTCCGGATCCACCTCGAGATCGACCAGGTGGGTGCCGAAGCTGGGCCCGGCGCCCTGCGCGTTGATGCGCCCGACGCCGCCGATGGGCCCGCCGGTCTTGCCGGCGACTTTGGCGAAGTCCACGACCGACATGGGCTTGACCTTCTCGCCGAGCGCGCCGAGCGGCCTGACGGCGCCGTCAGAGAACTCGACCTGGTCGGGCTTCGCCTCCCACAGCTTGCAGGCGCGCGCGCAGAGATCGGCCTTGATCTGCTTCGCCGCCTCCACGATCGCCATGGAGCCGGAGAAGGCCGAGCGGCTGCCGCCGGTGAGAAAGTTGAAGCCCAGCGAGGCCGTATCGCCGATGATCGGACGCACCTTGTCGTACGGGACGCCCAGCTCGTCCGCGGCCACGGCGGCCAGCGAGGCGCGCAGGCCGCCGATGTCCGGCGTGCCGGCCATGAGCGACACGGTGCCGTCCTCGTTCACGGTCAGCGACACGCAGGTCTCGCCGCCGATGTTGAACCAGAAGCCCGAGGCCACGCCGCGCCCCTGCCACTTCCGGAGCGGCGCGTTCCAGTGCTCGGTCTTCTTGATCGCGTTGAGCGTCTCCTCGAGCCCGATGGGGCCGAATTTGGGCCCGTAGGCCGCCTTCGTGCCTTCGCGCGCGGCGTTCTGCATGCGCAGGTCGACGGGGTCGATGTCGAGCGTCTTGGCGATCTCGTCCACGACGCTCTCGACCGCGTATTCCGAGATCGGCGCGCCCGGCGCCCGGTACGCGGCCACCTTCGGACGGTTGGATACCACGTCGTAGCCAATCACGTGCACGTGCTCGATGTCGTAGGGGGCGTAGGCGCACATGACGCCGGGCTGGACCGGCGAGCCCTGGAAGGCGCCCGCCTGGTACTTGAGCTCCGCGAAGCCGGCCACGAACTTGCCGTCCTTCGTGGCGCCCATCTTCACCCGCACGACCGCGCCCGAGGTCGGGCCCGAGGCCTTGAACACCTCCTCGCGCGACATGACCATCTTCACCGGGCGCTTGGCCTTCCGGGACAGCGCGATGGCGAGCGGCTCGAGATAGACGACGGTCTTGCCCCCGAAGCCGCCGCCGATTTCGGTGGCGGTGACGCGGACCTTGCCGACGTCGAGGCCCAGCAGGCGGGCGCAGTGGGCGCGAACGATGTAGTGCCCCTGGGTCGTCGTCCAGAGCTCGGTCGAGCCGTCCTCGCTGAAGGTGGCGAGCGCGGCGTGGGGCTCGATGTAGCCCTGGTGCACGGGCGCCGTCTTGAACTCCCGTTCGATGACGACGTCGGCCTTCTCGAAGCCCGCCTCGACGTCGCCCTGCTTGATCTCGATGCGCTTGGCGATATTCGAGGGCTTCTCGGGTTTGGGGTCGACCCCGACGGTGAAGAGATCGTCGTGGAGCAGGGGGGCGTCGGAGCGCATGGCCTCGACCACGTCGATCACGTGAGGGAGCACTTCGTACGTGACGTCGATCAGCTTGAGCGCGCGCCGGGCGATGGCGACGCTGGTGGCGGCGACCGCGGCGACCGCGTGCCCTTCGTAGAGCGCCTTTTCGCGGGCCATGACATTCCGGACGACATCCTTGTAGTTCATCATCATCTCGCCGGCGGGGATGAACTCCGACGGCTGGTCGCCGAAGTCGTCTCGGGTGATGACGGCCTTCACTCCGGGCAGCGCCTCGGCCCTGGAGGTGTCGATCGAGACGATGCGGGCGTGCGGATGCGGGCTCCGCAGCACGCGCCCGATGAGCTGGCCGGCCAGGTTGAAGTCGGACCCGAAGCGGGCGCGGCCCGTCACCTTGTCGTGGCCGTCCGGGCGGACGGTGCGCGTGCCGACGTAGCTCTGCGAATGCCCGTTCGTCGTCTCGGCCATGGCTAGTCCTTTCTCATTGCTTTGGTCTCATCGCGGCGGCGGTGTCCATGACGGCGCTCACGATCTTGTCGTAGCCGGTGCACCGGCAGAGGTTGCCGGCGAGCCAGTAGCGGACCTCGCTCTCTGTCGGGCTGGGCGTCTTCTCGAGCAGGGCCTTCGAGGCCACGAGGAAGCCCGGCGTGCAGATGCCGCACTGGAGCGCCGCGTGCTCGAGAAACCCCTGCTGGAGCGGGTGAAGCGCGTCGCCCTTGGCCATGCCCTCGATCGTCTCGATCTGCCGCCCGCCGACCTCGCACCCCAGCACGAGACAGGAGCACACCAGCCGCCCGTCCAGCATGACGCTGCACGCGCCGCAGTCGCCGGAGGAGCAGCCTTCCTTGCTGCCGGTCAGGTGGAGCGTGTCGCGGAGCACGTCGAGCAGCGTCTCTTCGGTCTCGCAGAGGAACTCGACTGGATCCCCGTTCACCTTCGCTTCGACATGGTGCTTGGCCATCAGCTCATCCTCGCTCGGTCCAGCGCGATCAGGGCCGCCCGGCGCGTCAGCACGCCGGCGACGTCGGTCCGGAACTCCACGGTGCCTCGTTTGTCGTCGATCGGGCGGCAGGCCGCCCGCGCCGCCGCCTCGAGCCGCTCCTGCGCGGCCTTGTCGAGCCGGCTTCCGATGATGGCCTGGGCTGCCTCCGCGACCAGCAGGACGCGCGCGGCCACCGCGCCCAGCCCCACGCGCGCGGCCGTGATCGTGCCGCCGCCGTCCACCGTCAGGTTGACGCCGACGCCCACCACCGCGATGTCCATCTCCGTGCGCGGAATGAAGCGCAGGTAGGCGTCGGCCGATCCCTTGGGCCGCGGCGACAGGAGGAAGGAGACGACGATCTCGCCTTTCCTCAGCGCGAGCTTGCGCGGGCCGAGCATGACGTCTTCAACGGGAAGATCCCGCCTCCCTTGCGGACCTGCGAGCGTGGCCACGGCTCCAGCCGCGATGAGGGCGGGGACGCTGTCGGCCGCCGGAGAGCCGTTGCAGAGGTTCCCGCCGAGGGTCGCGCGGCCCTGCACCTGGGTCGACCCGATGAGGTTCGCGGCCTCGACCACGCCGGGCCACGCCCTCCGGAGGCGCGCGTGCTCCTTGAGCTCGGCTCCCGTGACCGCAGCGCCGATGCGCCAGCCGCCCTTGTCCTCCGTGATCGCGCGGGTCTCGGGGATCTTCTTGATGTCGACGATCAGCTCAGGGTCGACGAGGTCGGCGCGCATCTGGACCAGGAGGTCCGTCCCTCCCGCCAGCACTCGCGCCTCGCCCGTCGCCCCCGCGAGGAGCGCCACCGCTCCCTCGACTGACTCTGGTGCCTCGTATCGCATGTGGGGTGGTCTCGCCTTTCCGTGACGTGATGGTCAGCCTCGACAGCGCCCAAGTATAGCCCAACGGGAAACTGGCTGGCATGAACATATTACCCTCTCCCCCTTGGGATAGGCCGTGAGAGGCACCGGCCCGGCGTCGCTTGACCGCGGCCCGCTGCCGGGATCAGAATCGCCGGGCCGATGGATCCCGCTGGTTACCGTCTTGTCGTTCCCAGGAGGAGCGCTCCATGCGTCGAGAGCCGCCGAGGGCTCACGATTCCGAGGCGGACACTGCTCGGGATGATGGCGGGCGGGCTATTCGCCGCGCCGCTTGCCTCCTACGGGCAGGAGGCGAAGGAAGCCAAGATCGGGCTGCTGACGGAACGCGCCCTGTCCCCTCCGTACCTCGATGCGCTGCGACGCGGCCTGACCGAGCTCGGATGGGTCGAAGGACGCAGCTTTCGAATCGAGCATCGCTCCGCGGAGGGGGACCTCCAGCGCCTGCCCGGACTCGCCGCCGAGCTCGTTGGCGCCGGCGTGACCGTCATCGTGACCGGTGTCGGGTCACCGGCCGCCCTCGCCGCGAAGAGAGCGACGGCGAAGATTCCCATCGTCTTCGTGACGGGAGGAGACCCTGTCGACTTCGGAATCGTCACAAACCGGCTCAAGCCGGGCGCGAACGTCACGGGACTCGGCGGCGGCATCGTCGCAATCCAGGAGCGGCTCGAGATGCTTCGCGACATGGCTCCACGCACCAAGCGCGTGGCCTTCCTCCGGAACCTGACCAATCCCATTCACCAGCAGATCTTCAGGGCCGTCGAACGGGAGGGCGCGCGGCTGGACCTTGTGCTCGGCGAAATCAGCGTACGGGACCCGGCCGAACTCCAGGGCGCCTTCAAGACGATGCAGAGCAAGCGATTTGACGCCCTCTTCGTTCCCGGCGACGCGATGTTCAGCCGTGAGCGCGAAGCGCTGGTGCGGCTGGCCGAGAGCTTCAGACTGCCCGCGGTATACGGCGACCGGCTATTTCCCGACGGTGGCGGCTTGATGTCGTTCTCGGTGGACCTCGTCGAGCTGTGCCGGCGCGCCGCCGGGCATGTGGACAATATCCTGCGCGGTGGTCGCGCCGGTGATCTTCCCGTGGGGGAGGCAGTCAAGTTCGACGTGGTCATCAACGTCGCAGCGGCCAATTCCCTCGGTTTGAAGATCCCGGCTTCGCTGCGCGAGAGGGCGGAACTGGTCCAACGACAATGAGCGGCGTGGTGTGTTCGCTCAACTCCTGCCC
>Ga0335084_10007107_pt1 | contig 11142 bp, 8 predicted proteins | sample Lox_Sample_44_FD_206721 | JGI IMG/M metagenome (GOLD analysis project Ga0335084, IMG submission 206721) | Soil microbial communities from Loxahatchee National Wildlife Refuge, Florida, United States - Lox_Sample_4.4 | ecosystem: Environmental > Terrestrial > Soil > Wetlands | place: USA: Florida...
GCCCGGTAGTGCTGGAAGGCGCGATAGAAGGCCGGCGGCAGCAGGGTGTAGGCACGCAGGGTGTTGGCGTTCATCTGCGAAGCCAGCCGCACCCAGGTGAGGTAGAGGTCGCCCGTGGTGGGTAGGGAGAGGGGATAGTAGCCGGGGGCACCCGCCCCCAGGTCGACGCCGTTGACGTAGAACTTCTGCCAGCCGGAGGCGGAGGCGAGCCACAGGGCGCCGTCGGCGGCGCGGAAGGGCAGGCGCAACTGGGGGGCGCGCTGGGGTGCCGGCAGGGCTGCGGGCATGGCGTCGCCCTCCAAGCCCTGGGTGCCATAGATGGTGGCCAGGGCCAGGCGGGCGGCGGTGCCGTAGTTCTTGTCGTGCTCCAAGCGGCGGTAGAGGGCGGCGGCGGCGAGATACTGGCCCTCCTGCTGCAGGGCGCCGGCGGCCAGGATCATCACGTTGGGATCGCTCTGGCGCCGTCCCAGCAGCTTGGAAAGCAATTGCGGATCGAGCTTGCCGCGCCCCGTCTCCAGGGCGACGAAGGAGGCCCCCATCTGCGCTTCCTCCAGGCGGGGATCGATGCGCAGGGCGCGGGTGAAGTAGAAGCGGGCTTCTTCCCAGCGTTTCAGCTTGAGGTTGGTCCAGCCCATCATGATGATGACGTCGACGGCGTTGGGAGAGATCTCGTAGGCGCGGGTGAACTGGCGCAGCGCCGGCAAGTACTGCCCCGACTGGTAGAGCGCGACCCCCTGCTCATAGAAGGGCCGGTACTGCGGCTTCCAGTGGAACTCCCACAGGGCGATGAGGATGAAGAACAGGAGCATCCCCAGGAAGACGCGGTTGCCGAAGAACCAGCGGTTGCGCGCGCGCAGGCGCATCTTCGACTTGGGCAGGCTAGGCGCGCTCATGCTCCGCCAGTCTGGGCGCCAGCCCGCGGTGGGCCACCAGCTCCCACTTCTTCTTGCCCAGGAAGTAGGAGAGCACACCCTGCGCCCGGAAGAAGGTGACCATCTGCCGGTAGCCGACGTTCTCGATCACCGCGAAAACCATCAGGATGAGCACGTGGCGGAGCTTGGGGTAGCGGCGCAGGGTGGTCTCTTCCAGCAGCACCGAGCCCATGGAGAGCAGGGTGCCGTAGCCCACGGCCAGGAACATGAGCAGCAGGAAGAGGGAGAAGGGCATGGCGCCGATGAGGAACGAGAAGGGGATGAGGATGGTGCCGGCGGCTTCGATGACGCAGCCCACCGCCTCGATGAAGGCGTGGAAGGGCATGCTGAGCAGGCCCACGGCGCGATAGCGCGGGCTCAGGATCATATCGTTGTGCTTCATCACCGTCTGCATCAGGCCGAGCTGCCAGCGGCGGCGCTGGCGCGCCAGCATGCGCACGGTGTGCGGGGCCTCGGTCCAGCAGATGGGATCGGTGGTGAAGACCATGCGGTACTTCCACTTCATGGTGCGCAGGAAGCGGTGCAGGACGGCGATCATGTCCACGTCCTCGGTGACGGTGTCGGTGGTGAAGCCGCCGGCCAGGATGACGGTCTCCTTGTGCAGCATGCAGAAGGCGCCGGAAACGATGAAGGTGGCGTTGAGGAAGTTCCAGGCGGGACGTCCGAAGAGGAAGGTGCGGATGTACTCCACCACCTGGCAGCGCTCGATCCAGGTGCGGGGAAGGTTGATCTCGGTGATCTGCCCGTCCTCCACCTTGGAGCCGTTGGCGATGCGGACCACGCCGCCGGAGACCACCACCTGCACCGCGGAGTGGACGATGGGAGCCATGAGGCGGAGCAGGGCCTCGCGCTCGATGAGGGAGTCGGCGTCCACGGTGCAGAAGTAGGAGGAGCGGGCCATGTTGATGCCGGCGTTGAGGGCGTCGGGCTTGCCGCCGTTGGGCTTGACGATCACCAGCAGCTCGGGCTGCTGGCTGTTGTAGTAGAAGGCGTAAGGCCGCTTGGCGGGGACCGACTCGCGGTAGATCAGGTCCATGCGCTCCAGCTGGAACTCGTCGATGAGGCGCTCCAGGGTGGCGTCGGTGGAGCCGTCGTCGACCACGATGATCTCCTTCTCCGGGTAGTGCAGGTCGAGCAGGCAGCGCACCGTCTGCACGATGGCCTTCTCCTCGTTGTGGCAGGGCACGATCAAGGCCACCGGGGGCGTGACCGGGGAGTCGGCGATGTCGGCGTAGCCGCGCCGTCCCGCGAACTTGGCGTGCAGCGAGACGGTGTAGAGCGACATCAGCATCAGCACCGTGTACACCCCGTTGGTGACCACGAAGTAGGTCAGGATGACGGCGTTGACGTAGTCGAAGAAGTGGAGGACGCTCTCGTGCATGACTAGCTCCCCCCTTCCGGGGCCGCGGCCCGCAGGTGCCCGCCGGAGGCGGTGGCCAGCTTCTGCAGCAGGAAATCGGCGCGGGCGCCCAGCGCGCCCACATCGGCCGTCCGGATCTGCGCCAGGTGGCGGACGAAATCGTCGGTGGGGGCGGCGGCCAGCGCCTCCATGAGCTGCAGGCGGGCCTCGGGCGCCACTCCCGGCGACAGCAGCGCCGAGTTCAGCAGCGAGGTCTTGCCCAGGATGGCCAGCTTCTGGCAGACCACCGCCGCCAGCCCGGCGTCCTTCTCCGAGACCAGCGCGGCCACCAGGTCCTGGGTCAGGCCGGCGCGCTGAATCTCCTCCGCGATCTGCTCGCTGGAGTACTGGTCGGTGGTGCCCACGAAGCACTTGTAGAGCTCGTCCACGCCGGCCACGCCGAAGGCAGTGAGGGCCTTGGCGGAGGCCTCGCGCACCCGCCAGCGCGGGTCGCTCATCCGCCGTACCAGGTCGGGGACGATCTCGAGGTAGCGGCGGTCGGCGCAGGCGCGCACGGTGTGCAGGCGCACGAACTCGTTGTCGTCCCGCAGCAACTGGCGCAGGGCTTGCAAGGCGCGGCCGTCCCCGAAGCGCCCGATCACCGCCGCGCCCCGCGCCCGCACGTCCGGATATGGGTCCGACACCACCTTCTCGAGGAAGGCCTCGTAGATCTCGGGCGAGAAGTCGTTCTTGTTGAGCAGGGTCTCCTGGGCGGCGCGGTTGGCGATCTCGCGCACCGTGTCCACGACGAAGAAACGCATGCGCCAGTTGGGGTGGCTCAGGTAGGGCACGAAGTGGTAGAGGTCCTCGAGCTGGTAGCAGATGAGGGTGGACTTGGTGGTGCGCAGGGAGACGTCGTTGCCGGCCGCGATCGCCTTTTCCAGCTCCTGCAGCAGCAGAGGGATGACCACGGGGTGGCGGTGCTGCCCCATGGCATAGATGGCGATCTGGCGCACGTCGGTCCCAGGATCGTGCAGGGCCTCGGAGGAGAAGACGATGGCGAAGTCGGGAGCCAGGCGGCCCAGGTGGTCGACGGCCAGGGCGCGCGGCACCGAGAACAACCGGATGCGGCGCACGAAGTTGAAGGTCCCCTTGCGGACGCCCAGCGTGACCTGGGTCTTGTCGGAGCGCAGGGCGTGCTGGATGAGCTGGCGGGCACGCTTCCTGCCGAAGGCCGTGCGCGCCCAACGCTCCACAAAGCCGACCGCGAACAGCAATTCGGTGACGCGCACCGTGTTCTCGCCGCGGGCCACCGCCAGCAGCAGTTCCTCCAGGGCATCGCGCTCGGCCTCGGAGGTAGCGTCCTGCAAGAGGGCGGCGGCTCGCTCCACCGTCAGCCGCCCAGCCGCGAAGTCGTTCACCACCGGGCGGTAGCGCTCGCGGGCGGCGTCCTTCCCGATGTAGTAGCGGTTATGCGAGATGCGCCGGTAGAAGAGAAAGCACAGGAAGACCAGGTTCACGCTCAGCACCGTGAACAGCAGCCACAACACCAGCGTGGTCAGGTCTTCCAGCAGCAGCAAGGCGGCTTCCGTTTCCGCTCCCGATGGGGGGGAGCGTTCCAAGGTTGTGTTCCCGCCGAAAAGGCCGGCGCGCCGTCCGCGGGCGGACCTCCGGCGCACAGGCCGGCAGCCAGCGATTTCCGGAGCGGGCGAGTATAGCAGAACAGTAAACAGCGCCAACCTGTCGATGGTAACCTGCCGCGGTTACTGCCAGTGCGGCCCACGCCGCACCCGCCGAACTCGTAGAATGTGGCTCGGCCATGGACGCGCCTGGGAGGTGGGAAGTGCGAATCGCGATCGCCGCAGACCACGCCGGCTATCCCTTGAAGCAGGAGTTGGCCGCATGGTTGCGCCAAGCCGGCCACCAGGTCCTGGACCTGGGAACGGAGAGCACCGAAGCTGTGGACTATCCCGATTACGCGGAGGCCGCGGGTCAGGCGGTGCTGGACAAGCGGGCGGAGCGCGGCGTCCTGATCTGCGGCAGCGGCGTGGGCGCCGCGGTGGCGGCCAACAAGCTGCCCGGGATCCGCGCTGGGCTCTGCCACGACACCTACTCGGCGCACCAGGGTGTGGAGCACGACGCCATGAACGTGCTGGTGCTGGGCGGACGAGTGATCGGCGGGGAGCTGGCGAAGGAGCTGGTGCGCAGTTATCTGGGCGCGGAGTTCAGCGGCGAGGCCCGCCACCGGCGGCGCCTGCAGAAGATCACGGCGCTGGAGGAGCGCTACGCGCGCGGCTCCGGGGGAGGAGGTGCCGGCCGTGGCTAATGTCCGCACGCTCTTCTGGGACGTGGGCGGGGTGCTGCTCTCCAATGCCTGGGACCACGAGCAACGCCAGCGCGCCCTGGAACACTTTCATCTCGAGGAAGGCGAGTTCCACGAGCGCCACGAGATGGTGGTCTCGCGCTTCGAGACGGGGCGGCTGACCCTGGCCGGCTACCTGGAGCGCACCATCTTCTTCCGCCCGCGCAGCTTCACGCGAGGAGACTTCACCGCGTACCTGTTCGCGCTCTCCCAGCCCAAGCCGGAGTCCCTGGCGCTGGCCCAGGAACTGGCGGAGCGGGGACGCTGGCAGATGGCCACCATCAACAACGAGTCGCGGGAGCTGAACCTGTACCGCATCCAGCAGTTCGGCCTGCGCGACCTCTTCCGGGTCTTCTTCAGCTCCTGCTTCGTGAAGCTGCGCAAGCCCGACGAGGCCATCTACGAGCTGGCCTTGGCCATGACCCAGCGGGAGCCGCAGGAGTGCGTCTTCATCGACGACCGCGAGGTCAACCTGGAGAGCGCACGCCGCCTGGGGATGCACGCGCTGCACTTCCGCAGCGCTGTCCAACTGCGCCAGGAACTGCACAAGCTGGGCGTGCGCTGAGGAGGCGCGGGAAGAGCTAGCCCCCGAGGCGGGCCAACTGCGCCTTGACCTCGTCAGCGTAGGGACCCGCGGGCTGCAGCGTCAGGTACTGGCGGAAGGCCTCGGCCGCGCCCGCCGGCGGCGCCAGCTTGCCGTTCACCAACTGCGCCTGCTTCATCAGGTTGGTGCCTTTGAAGTAGTAGGCGTCGGCCAGCTTGGGATCGGCAGCGATGGCCTTGTTGAAGGCGGCCAGGGCGTCGGCGTCGCGGCTGGCGTTGTTCAGCAGCATGCCTTCGTAGAGAAAGTAGCGCCCGGCGCCGGCGGGGTCGGCCACGGCCGCGGAGTCGAACTCGGTGACGGCCTCGTCCACCTTGCCCAGCTTGGAGAGGGCCACGGCGAGGTTCTGGTGGAACGGGGCCTCGCTGGGCTTGAGCGCCACCGCCTTGGTGTAAGCGTCGGCCTGCAGCTCCGACTTACCTTGTCTGTAATAGGCCAGACCCATGGCGGCCCAAACGCCAGCATCCATCGGGACCATGTGCGTGACCTCGGTGAGGGTAGCCACCACCGCGTCCCAGTTGCCTTCCCGCTGCGCCGCCTGGGCTTCCTGGATCTTGGCATTGACCGCCTTGACCAGCTTCTCGTCCTGCTGCGGAGCCGTGGCCGACATCTTCTGCAGCTCCTCCAGCGCCTTCTGCTGGGCGGGAGTCAGGGGGATGGGCACGCCGCCGCCGACCTCGGTGACCTTGCCGATGGTGATGTCGAGCTTGTTCTCGTAGGAGGCGTCGCGCTCCTCGGCGACGCGCTCGCGGTTGCCGGTCCCGAAGTGGATCTCATAGGCGTCGATGGTCCACAGCTTCTGCCCGTCCTTGGAGATATCGACCCGGTAGCGCCCGGCCACGACTCCCAACTGGGTGTAGAAGCCGCCCTTGTCGGTCTTGGTGGAGTAACGGGCGCCGGTGCCGATGCCGATGAACTCGACGGTGGCGCCCGCCACCGGCTTGCCCTGGGCGTCGGTGATCGTTCCCTTGACGATGCAGGTTCCGGTGCCGGCCGCCGACGCCAGCAGCGTGGCCAGGACCAGGCACGCCAGGACCAGGATGCAATGTCTCTTCATGACCTACCTCAGTGCCCGCGCTGGAAGGCGAGCATCGCGAGATTCTCCTACTTTTTCGGACCGGGAAGCAAGGCCCACCCCGCGGGAGCCGGAGCAGACAGGCAGCAGAGGATGGCGCGAGCGGGCGCCGGGCGGGTCAGCTCTTGACTTCTTTGTTCTGGTCCTTGGACGTGTCGCTCGAGGCCTGGTTGGGCGGGGGAGCATCCTTCATGGCATCGCGGAAGCCGCGAATGCCCTCACCCAGGCCCTTGCCCAGTTCGGGCAGGCGCCGGGGGCCAAACACCAGCAAGGCGATCACCAGGATCACCAGCAGGTGCGTGGGTTGAAAAAGCCCTTCCAGCATACGACCTCCCTCAGCGACAGACTACCACGGTATCGGAGCCGGGGAGAGGAGTCAATCCGCCCGCCAACTCGTGGGGTGACCGGCAAGCCTGGGCGCCGGCCCCACGTTCTACCCGCCCACCCGCCCGAGCTGCGCTTTGGCCGAAGCCGCGTACTTCCCGTTGGGATCCAATTCCAGGTACTTTTTGAAAGCCTCCGCCGTGCCCGCCGGGGCCACCAGCTTGCCGTTCTCGGTCTTGGCCTGCGCGACCAGGTTCACGCCTTTGAAGTAGTACGGGTCGGCAAAGCTGGGGTTAGCGGCGATGGCCTTGTCGAAGGCGGCTACCGCCTGCTGCGGCTGCTTCTGGTCGGAGAGCAGCACGCCGCCGTAAAAGTAATACTGGGCCGCCTTGGTGGGATCGGCGAGGGCGGCGGAGTTCATCTCCGCGACCGCCTCGTCGATCTTGCCGGCGTGGGAGTAAGCGACGCCCAGGAGCTGGTGGTAACCCGCCGCTCCGGACTTGAGGGCCACCGCCTTCTCCAGGGCTGCGACCGCCTCATCCCACTTCCCCATCTTGGCCAGCCCGAAGCCGGTCAGGGCCCAAGCCTGGTCGTTCAGTGGGAAGGCGGTGGTGATCTCGGCCAGGATGGTGGCCGCCTGGTCGAAGTTGCCGGCGCCCTGCGCCGCCTGCGCCGCTGCCAGCTTGTCCTTCACGCCCTTGTCGTCCTTCTTGGGAGTGCTGGCTGCCAGCTTGTTCAATTCGTCCAGGGCCTTCTGCTGCACCGGAGTCAGCGGCACCGAACTCACCGGCAGCGTGAGGGGAGCGGAAGCCGCAGGGGCTCCGCTGGGCGGGCCGGTGGTGATAGTGAGCGGCGTGGGATTGCTGCTGTAGGAAACGGGGTAGCTGGCACGCTCCCCGATCTGTTGGCCGTCCTTGGTGACGGTGACGTGGTACACATCTTCCTTCACCCCCACGCGCAGGAACTCGCCCTTCTTGTCGGTCTTGACGGAGAAGCTGGCGCCGGTGTTGGCGCCCTGGAAGGCGACGGTGGCGCCCACCACGGGATTGCCCTGCGGGTCGGTGATCTTGCCCGAGATGGTGGCGCTCTCGCCCTGCCCTGCGGCCCAAAGGGTGGCGGCGAGCACGAAGCCGGCCGCCAGGATGATGAAGACGCGCTGGTTCATGGATTCTCCTTCGAGGAGGCTTGCATCTGCCGGAAGCCGAGCGCCCGCCCGCAGGGCGGGACCACACCCGGTGAGGAGGTGCGGCGTTTTCATTCTACGGGGGCCGCGGAGAATCAGGCAAGCGGGAGGGAGCTACCCAAGGCGCGCTAGCCGGGCCTCGAGACCGGCGAGGGCCGCCTCCAGGAGGCTGCGATGGCGGGGATGGCGGCAGCCCTCCAGTTGCTGCAGCACGCGGCGGCGGGAGAGTTCCAGGCCCTGGCGCAGACGGCGGCGCTCGGCTTGCTGGGGATCGAGGGGCGGCCGCGCCTCCAGCGGCGGCGCCGAGGCGGCCGCTTCCATCTGTTCCTCGACCGACTTGCTCTCCCAGCCGCGGGCCACGGCAGGGATTATACGGCGCGGCGGCTTCCCCGAACGAAATGCGGGGGACGAGGAGAAAGCTCTCCTTGGAGGGGGGGAGGTTTTTGTTATAATGCCCCGTTTTTGAGGCGGCTGTCGTCACGCGCCTTGGTGACAGCCGTCACTCCCGGAAGTGATAGGCGGAAGCGGTACCACCCGGCCGCACCGTCGCCGCGGTGCGGCCCCCTCGCGGGATCGCCGACTTCACATGGCCCAGATCTTCCATCGCAGCACCAACACCATCGCGCGCTTTTCCATCTTCGGCGCGGTCTTTCTGGTGGCGGTGGTGGCGGCTTCCATCGGCGAGATCCAGCATTCCCTGTACGTGACCGGGGCGGGAGAAGCGCAGCAGCAGCCCGTCCCCTTCAGTCACCAGCACCACGTGGCCGGGCTGGGCCTGGACTGCCGCTACTGCCACACCGCGGTCGAGACTTCCAGCTACGCCGGCATCCCGCCCACCCAGACCTGCATGAACTGCCACGCCCAGATCTGGACCAACGCGGCCATGCTGGAGCCGGTGCGGGCCAGCTTCCGCAGCGGCCAGTCGCTGCACTGGATCCGGGTGAACGATCTGCCCGACTTCGTCTATTTCGATCACAGCATCCACATCCACAAGGGCATCGGCTGCGACTCCTGCCACGGGCCGGTGGACCGCATGCCGCTGATGTACCAGGCCAAGTCGCTGCAGATGGATTTCTGCCTGGACTGCCACCGCGCCCCGCAGAAGTACATCCGGCCGCGCGACCAGGTCTTCAACATGGAGTACCAGCTCCCCAGCGGCGATCACCCGGTGGTCGTTCAGGGGCGCAGCTACACCGACCAGGCCGCGCTGGCAGAGGCGCTGCTGCAGCAGTACCAGGTGCGCAGCGTACGCGACATCACCAGTTGTTCCACCTGCCATCGCTAGCCGGCGGGCAAGAGAAGGAATGGGAGCAGAGAACCAAGACGGGAAGTCGCAAGGCCGGCCGGCGGATCCCCCCTGCGCGGAGAAGAAGAAGCTGGAGCTGGCGGAGGTGCGGGCGCGGCTGGACGCGGCCAAGGGTCCGAGGTACTGGCGCACCCTGGAGGAACTCAGCCGCAGCGAGGGCTTCGACGAGCTCATGGCGCGCGAGTTCCCGCGCCAAGCCTCGGAGTGGCTCGACCCGGTGAGCCGGCGCGGCTTCCTCAAGCTGATGGGCGCCTCCATGGCGCTGGCGGGGCTGGCGGGCTGCACCCGGCAGCCGCTGGAGACCATCGTGCCCTACGTGCGCCAGCCCGAAGACCTGGTGCTGGGCAAGCCCCTCTACTTCGCCACTGCCATCCCGCTCAGCGGGATCGCGGCGCCGGTGCTGGTCAAGAGCAACGAGGGCCGGCCCACCAAGGTGGAGGGGAACCCAGAACATCCCGCCAGCCTGGGCGCCTGCGACGTCTTCGCCCAGGCCTCGGTGCTCTCACTCTATGATCCCGACCGCGCCCAGACCGTCACCTACCTGGGGGAGCCGCGCTCCTGGGGGGCACTCCTGGGAGCGCTGCAGGGACCGCTGGCCACGCAGAAGGCGTTGAAGGGCGCCGGCCTGCGCATCCTCACCGAGACTGTGACCTCGCCCACGCTCGCCGGCCAGTTGCAGGCGCTGCTGGCGGTCTATCCCCAGGCCAAGTGGCACCAGTATGAACCGGTGAACCGGGACAACGCACGCGCGGGCGCGCGCGCCGCCTTCGGGGAGGACGTGGATACGCAGTACAAGCTGGAAAACGCCGACGTCATCCTGGCGCTGGATGCCGATTTCCTCTCCGCCACCGGCCTGCCGGGCTCGCTGCGCTACTCCCGCGACTTCGCCGCGCGGCGCCGGCCGGAGAGCGCCAAGCTCAACCGCCTGTACGCGGTGGAGAGCACGCCCTCGAACACCGGCGCCAAGGCGGACCACCGCCTGGCGATGCGCGCGGGCGAGGTGGAGGGCTTCGCGCGCGCTGTGGCGCAGCAGTTGGGCGTGGCCGCGGGCGGCGGAAGCCTCCCCGCAGCGCAAGCCAAGCTCCTGGCGGCGGTCGTCAAGGATCTCGGGGCGCACCGCGGGCGCTCGGTGGTGATCCCGGGTGAAGGCCAGCCTCCCGCGGTGCACCATCTGGCGCACCTGCTGAACCGGGCTCTGGGCAACGCGGGCGCGACCGTGGTCTACACCCAGCCGGTAGAAGCCAATCCGGTGGACCAGGCGGCTTCCCTGCGCGAGTTGGTGGAGGAGATGAACTCCGGCAAGGTGGACCTGCTGCTGATCCTGAGCGGCAACCCGGTCTTCAGCGCGCCCGCCGACCTGGGCTTCGCCGCCGCCATGAATAAGGTGGAGCTGCGCATCCAGCTTTCGCCGTATGAGGACGAGACGGCGGAGTTCTGCCAGTGGCACGTCCCCGAGTCGCACCCCCTGGAGGCCTGGAGCGACCTGCGTGCTTACGACGGCACGGTCTCGATCGTGCAGCCGCTGATCGCGCCGCTCTACGAGACCCGGAGCGCGCACGAGGTGGTGACGGCCTTCGCCGGACAGGCGGGGCGGAGCGGCTACGACCTGGTGCGCACCTACTGGCAAGGCCAGCACCAGGGGGCGGACTTCGAGCCGTTCTGGCGGCGCTCGGTGCACGACGGCTTCGTGGCGAGCACCGCCTTCCCGGCAAAGCCGGTCACGCTCAAGAACGCGGCGTTGCCGCCCGCCCCCGCACCCGGCGCCGGCATCGAGATCGTCTTCCGCCCGGATCCCGCCATCTATGATGGGCGCTTCGCCAACAACGGCTGGCTGCAGGAACTGCCCAAGCCCATCCTGCGCACCACCTGGGACAACGTGGCGCTCATGAGCCCGGCCACCGCGCAGGCGATGGGCATCGATCCCTACCCCGAGGCGCGGCGTCCCCAGGACGTGGTGGAGATCCGCTACGCGGGGCGCAAGGTGAACGCGCCGGCGTGGGTGGTGCCCGGGCATCCCGAC
>Ga0335084_10007109_pt1 | contig 11141 bp, 10 predicted proteins | sample Lox_Sample_44_FD_206721 | JGI IMG/M metagenome (GOLD analysis project Ga0335084, IMG submission 206721) | Soil microbial communities from Loxahatchee National Wildlife Refuge, Florida, United States - Lox_Sample_4.4 | ecosystem: Environmental > Terrestrial > Soil > Wetlands | place: USA...
AGCGAATCCATCAACCGAGCCGAATGGGTGGAATGAAATGGAAGCAAATATCGTAAGCGCTCTATCGGCCGTACTGGGCTCGCTGGTGGGCGGCAGTGCGTCGATCGCGTCGTCCTGGTGGTCGCCCAACGGACACAATGGCGGCGCGAACACGTTCACAACCAGGTTCAGAAGCGGGAAGCCCTCTACGCGGAATTCATCTCCAAGGCCTCGAAACTGTCGATCGACGCGCTAGACCACACGCTCGAAAAACCCGAGCGGCTCGAGCGCACCTCGATCGAGACGATTTCGCGCGGACCGCCACCGAAGTCGGCGCGGCGCTCTGGGCCGGAAGCGCGCCTTGCGGGACACCCAACCAACGATCCGGCGAAGGGGCTGTGCGCGATGGTAACGCGCTGCGCCGCAAGTGGGGACACCACGCCGGAGCGATGTTCAATTGCTCACGTGGAACAAACCCGTCCATTTCGTCTGGGGTTGCGCTGACGACGTGTTCACGGAAGCCTGGGGCAGGCAATGGGCGGGCCGGATGAACGCGAGCTTCGACGCCGTTCAGGACGCAGGCCATTTCCTGCAGAACACCCACGGCACAGTTGTTGCCGGACACATGCTGCGCAGAGCGGCGCAGCCCTGATCGCTTGTCAGCGGGAACCCAGCAATCTAAAGAGCGAAGAGCCCGTTCGGTCCCGTCGCCGAGCGGCGTTTGATTGAACCCTTCCGAGCAGAGAACACATCAAGTTCTGTGGAGGTTGTCTCTGTCATCGCCGCTGCGATCGGCGGACTCCTGATCAACATAAGGACTCAGCGGAAACGCAGCGCCAGTTGCCGCAAGCGTGTGAATTCCACACGTACATCGTCGCCGGGCTCGATATGAACACCCGGAACAAGGGAGCCCTGCCTATCCTCTTGTCCACTTGGGGATCGCATCGCACCCCTCTGTGCGAACGTCAGAAGGCCACTCTCGATCCCGCTCGCCGGCTATGCCGGCGGCAATCGAATCGCATAGACCCATTACTTCCGGGCGTTGTTCGAGTCGCGCATCCTCTGGGGCTGCACTGGTACGAGCGACCGCGGCTTTTGCCTCTGGACGCCGTAGCGGAGCTAGAGGGGATGCAGCCGAACGGGGACGCTCTTGACGCCCCTGATGAAGTTGTTCGGCAGCCGCTCGACGTCGCCCACGACTTCGACCGTGTGGAAGCGCTTCACGATCTCTTCCCAGAGCACCCGCAACTGCATCTCCGCCAGACGATTGCCCATGCAGCGATGCACGCCGAATCCGAACGAGACATGTGCTCTGGCGTTCGGACGATCGATGATCAGTCCGTCGGCGTCTTCGAATACCGCTTCGTCGCGGTTACCCGACAGATACCACATCACCACCTTGTCGCCCTTCTTGATTCTCCGGCCGCCGAGTTCATAGTCCTGAAGCGCGGTTCGCCGCATGTGGATCACCGGCGTCTGCCAACGGATGATCTCGGACACCATGTTCGGGATGAGCTTGGGATCGTCGCGAAGCTTCTTGTATTCGTCCGGGTAACGATTCAGCGCCACGACGCCACCGCTGATGCTGTTCCGCGTGGTGTCGTTGCCGCCGACGATCAGCAACATGATCGTGCCGAGGAACAGCTCGGGGTCCTCGTTCATGCGCGACGTCTCTTGGTTGTGAATGAGCATCGAGATCAAATCGAACGACGGCGGCCGCTGGGCCCGTTCCGCCCAGATTCGATAGAACGCGCCGGCCGCTTCCATCAGTTCCTCGTAGCGCTTCTTCATGTCGATGCTGTCGTCGCCCGATACACCCGGGACGGCGGTGGCGAGGTCCGACCAGTAGACGAGCTTGTGGCGCTCCTCGTACGGAAACCCGAACAACGTCGCCAGCATCCTCGACGTCAACTCGATGGACACCGCTTGCACCCAGTTGAACGTCTCGCCGACGGGCAGGTTCTCGAGAATATCGATGGCGCGTTCACGAATGAGCGGCTCCAACTCCGCGAGATTCCGCGGCGCCACCGCTGGCGCCACCGCCATCCGCTGCGGCATGTGCTTCGGTTCGTCGAGCGTGATGAAACTCTGGCCCTGGATCTGGCCATCTTGCGGTACAGGGGGATCGATGATGGCGATACCGCCTTTCTCGGACGAGAAGACCGTGTTGTTGGAATCCACCTCCTTGATCAGGGCGTGGCTGCACACCGACCAGAACGGGCCGTTGCGGCTATCCCGCAGGTAATGCACCGGCGCTTCTCTGCGCAGTCGCGCGAACCAAGGCTGCCAGGTATCGGTCCGAAACAGCTCTGGGTCGCTGACGTCGATGCTCTCGAGCGGGGTCGTGTCCAGGTCGGAAGTTTCGAGAGTTCGCATGATTCACCTCGCTAAATTTCGCTCGACGCAGATTCAGCTCACGTCGATCCAAGCCACCCGCGCATTCAATCGCTCGGGCGCGGTTTTCTCCCAATAGCGCAAAGCCGCGGCAAGCATGCGTTTGGAGATCGCGCTTGCCGTCTCCGCATCGGCCGCCACCAGCTCGTAGACGCCACGCGCCTCGCGTGCGGTCGCCGCAGAGTCGCTGTAAGTGACTGATTCTAATGGTTACCCACCGTTGTCCCATCCAACTGAAAATCCGCGTGTCGGCAGTTCAATTCTGCCCCTGGCCACCACGCAAATCAGCAACCTACGGCGAACTCCAACGATCGCATTCGGGGGCGGTGCCCATTTCGTGCCCAAGGGCGCGGCGATGAAAGGCACAGCGATATTCAGCGCTGCTTGGCTTGATCCAGCATCGCCTTGATACGGGATGCATCGAGTGGACCGTCAGCTGCCTGTGCCAGCACACGCGCCTGAAACTCCGCGCGCGAATTTTCACGCGGGAACGGCGTGTTCGGCACCGGAACGCCAAGAAACGCACACAACGGCGCCCAACCTTGGGCCGCGTCGAAGACCAGCAGTCGATCCTTTGGCACCGCGGCCAGCACCGCTTCGGTGTGACGGTTGAAATAGTCGATCATGAAGCTGCGATCGTGGATGCGTCCCTTGAATTCGCCGGCCACGACTTCGAAAAACGGCCGCATCGGCTCCGGCGGATTATCGGCCGGTGATCCTGGCGCGAAGATCGTTGCCTGCGTCGATTCGAACCAGCGCTCCGGATCGCGTGTGGAATGCAGCACCTTTGCATCCGGATAGTAGTCGATCAACTCACGCCAGAATTTGCAGCCCGGATAATCCACCACCGATTGATAACCACCAAAGATCGCCGGCCAATCCGCCTTCCCGGAACCGGCGGCCACCCACAGCGGGATGCTCTCGGGGTGCATGAAGACCTCGACCATATGGTGGCATGGCCCGAACCCCAGTTGTTCGAGCGCGAGTTTGAGCGACATCGTCCCAGTCCGCCCAAGACCCGTGCCGATCACCTTTAGTGCCATCGTTGCCGCTCCGCGTCTGCATGGTTCCCGGCGGATCGACTCATCCGCCAGCGCCGATCCACATCATATGTGATCGCGAATCGTCACCAGCATACCGTTCGGAGACCGGTGTCCACTCAGGTGTCCAATCGATCGTCACTCAGCGCGAGCCAACATGAACTACGGTGGTAACGATCGGGCCCAATTGGCACGTTCTGCGGCTGGCCGCCACCATCGTCTCCGAGTTCTACCCTTGAATACCGGCTTTCGCTTTCGCCGTGTCGCTACAAGAACCGGCGCTTTCAGAAGCTCCGGCGCCGCGTCCGATTTGTGCGCGCAACGTATCGCTCACCCTTCGAGCGGCCCCATCGGCTTAGCGGCGGCGAGGTCGTAGATCTCGGCCCGCGTCGCGGGATCGAACCCCGTTCCCCAACGAATCATGCGCTTGCCCAGTTTCGGAAATTCCGAGACATCCAGCTCCACGCGCTCACCGCCCACCAGATACACGAGATCGGTGTCGAACGGATTGCGCATGTGGTGTCCGACGGACGGCGTCGGAAATCCCATGAAGTCGCCGGGTCCGACCTCGAACTCGTCGTCGCCGATCTCCGCGATGCCGCGACCGGACAAGACGTAGATCCACTCTTCTTCGCGATGGTGCAGGTGATAGACCGCCGATTCCTTGCCGGGCAGAACGCGCGCCAGGTTCACGCCGCATCGCTTCATGTTGACCGCAGTACTGAGCTGCACCACCACCATTGCCGAGTTCGGGTTCCACGGATGCGAACCGGCAAGCGCATCGACCTGCAGCAGCCGCTGTGCTCCCGCCGCGCGCACAAGGTGCGTCGTCCATTCTGCAGTCTCAGCCATAGCGATGTTCCTCGGTTGACTAGGAGGATAGTGAGCAACACGCGTTTCCGTTTCGCCGGGTCGGCATGTCGCAGTTCAATTCTACCCTCGCCACCATGTAAGCCGCTCCCCAACAGCCCATGTTGGGGGCGCAGATACCAAGTTTTGTGCCGACCATGTGCGCAGCATGCTCACCCAATCCGCTTGTCGACGACCCTACATGTCTGGGCATCACTCCACACGCGGCACCCGCGACTCCAAAAATGATCGAACCATGCGATGATTCACCACGACTATCTCGAGGCCTTCTCATGACCGTCCATGGCACCACCGAGAAACACTTCGAACCTGTCCGCGAGGCATTTGCGAAAGCCCAGGCGAACGATCCCGGTGGCGCGCAACTCTGCATTTATCGCCACGGTGAAGTCGTCGTCGATCTTTGGACGGGCCGCGACATCGCGAATGATCGCCCCTACAGGGAAGATACGCTGACGGTCCTGATGTCGTGCACCAAAGGCGCCGTCGCAATCTGCGCCGGCATGCTGGCGGAGCGGGGACTGCTCGACGTCGAAGCGCCAGTCGCCGAATACTGGCCGGAGTTCGCTGCCAACGGCAAAGCGCACTTGACCGTCGCGCATTGCCTCAGTCACACCGCCGGTCTACCGACGTTTCCGATCGCTTCAGCCATCACGGCACGAGACTTCGTCGATTGGGGCAAATGCACTCGTGCGCTTGCCGACGCAACGCCGCTATGGGAACCGGGCGCACATGCTTCCTATCACGCGGTCACGTACGGTTTCCTCGTCGGCGAAGTGATCCGCCGCATCACCGGAAAGAGTTTCGGCACATTCTTCGCCGATGAGGTCGCCAAACCGCTGGGCCTGGAGTTCTGGATTGGCTTGCCCGAGGCGCAACAGAAGCGAGTCGCGCCGCACATTCCTCAACCGAGCGCCGACTTTCGCTCGCTGATGGCCGGCGCCGGTGTGAACGTAAACGATCCGATCATGGTCGAGATTCTTGCCGGCTTCGACGCCATCGCGGAAGCGGTTGATTTCTTCAATACACCGGTCGGCCGCGCCGCAGAACTGCCCGCCGGCAACGGCGTTGCAAACGCACGCTCGCTCGCCAAGATGTATGCCGCCTGCATCGGCGAGATCGACGGCGTGCGGCTGCTGAACAAGGACACGCTGGCGCGCGCGATGCAGCCGCGGACCAGGGACCTGCCCCCGCTTCCACCGCTCGCGCATTTGCCGGCCCCACCCGGAGAAGGTTTCGGTCTTGGCTTCGCGCTCGGCAATCCGGTGACGCAGATGCTCGGCCGCGGTTCGTTCGGCCATGACGGCGCAGGCGGACGACTCGGCTTCGCGCATCCCGAGAGCGGAGTGGCCGCGGGCTTCGCGTGCAACAGCATGCTGTGGGACAACTTCACGCCCGATCCGCGCTGGTCCTGGGTGATTCCGCTGCGCGAAATCGTCGCCAGCCACTGAGGACCGAAAGACCGAGTCGAGCTTCGGACGACCCCTTGGATTCGCTGCCGCTGCTCAGACCGCTCGAACTTCGGCGAGCCGCCCAACCGAGTGCTCGTCGTCCCAGCAGACGACGGCTTCCCATGCTGCCCACGCTTGCGCGGCGATGTCGTGCGCGTCGTCGTCCAGACCGGCGGCGTTGTGCGGCAGCACCAGGTCGAGGTCGGGCACGTCGACGTGCGACTCGTCCCAGTCGATCAGCGCGACCCTATCCGCGGTCATACGGATGTTGCGCGGGTTGGGGTCGCCGTGGACGACGCATGTCTGCCGTCCGGTGAGCCGCGCCCACGCTGCTCGGCATCGAGCAACGGCCTCAGGCGGCATCGCGCCGAGATCGATCTTCGTCCCGGTGTCGGCACGCAGGAGGTCGGTCGACGATCGCCAGCCCGGACGCTGCGGCCAGCCCTGCGTCAACCGATGAAGCTGGCGGAGCGTGTCGGCCACGCGACGCCAGTCGGCTTCCGTCTCGGGCGGTCCGCCTTCCACGTAGGTCATCACTACCAGACCGTCAACGAACAACCGGCCGTGCGCCGTCGGGATCGGCACCGGCACGGTGAGACCTTCACGGTCGAGGTGTTGAAGGAGTTCGGTTTCCCACGCGAGATCAGCGTCGCTCCTGGTACCCAGACGACCCACAGCGAGGTGTCCGTTGACGCGCACGCTCCACACGTCGTTGGCCACTCCACCGGCGAGCCGTTCGATGCGAACGACGTCGTCACCCCACTGCTCGAGTGCCTCCCATCCCACCGGTCACATCCTCGCGGAGTTCGACGATAGGACCATAAACCAGAGGATCGGGAATTGGTGAATCGGGCGGCGCGCCTCTACGCGCGTACGCGCGCCGGCGCATCGACGGCTTCCGCCACCTGCAAGTCCCACAGCTGCCGATACAACCCGCCGCGCCGCAACAGACTCGCGTGGGTGCCCTCCTCCACGATGCGGCCGTCATCGAGCACGATGATCCTGTCCGCATCGGCAACCGTGGATAAGCGATGCGCGATCGCGAGCGTGGTGCGCCCCTCAGCCACCTCGTTCAGCGCCGAGAGGATCGCGAGCTCCGAGTTCGAATCGAGCGACGAGGTGGCTTCATCGAACACGAGGAACGCAGGCCGCTTCATGATCGCGCGCGCGATCGCAACGCGTTGCTTCTCGCCGCCCGACAGCTTGAGCCCGCGCTCGCCGACCAGTGTGTCGTAACCATCCGGCAGGCGCGCAATGAGGCCGTCGAGGTGCGCGAGGCTGGCCGCCTGCCGGACCTCTGCTTCGCCAGCATCGGGGTCGCCGTACGCGATGTTGTCGTAAAAGGTCGAATTGAAGAGAGTGGTGTCTTGCGGAACGATGCCGATCGCTGAACGCAGGCTTTCGAGCGTCACGGCCTTCACGTCGGCGCCGTTCACGCACACGCGCCCGTGGTTCGGATCGTAGAAGCGGAACAACAGACGCGCGATCGTCGATTTGCCTGCGCCGGAGGGACCGACCACCGCCACCTTCTCGCCCGGTCTCACCACGAACGACACGTCACGCAGGATCGGGCGTTCGGGGTGGTATGCAAACGACACGTGCTCGAACTCGATCGGTCCGTTGCCGGTGGGCAGCACGACAGCACCGGGCAGATCCGTCACCCGCGGCGACAGATCCATGATGTCGAACATCCGTTCGATATCGGTGAGCGCGCCTTTGAATTCACGATACGTACCGCCGAGGTTGTTGATCTGCATGAACACAGTAGATGCGTAAGAGTTGATCAGCACGAGATCGCCGATGGTCATGCTGCCGTCGACGACATGCTGTGCGGCCAGCACCATCATCGCGGTGATTCCGAACGTCGTGAAGAACGACTGGCCGGTGTTGAGCGCGGCGAGCGAATAGCGGTTGCGTCGGCGCCACAGCTCCCATTCCTTCAGATCCGTGTCGTAAAGCTCGGCTTCGAGTCGTTCGTTGTTGAAGTGTTTGACCGTTTCGTAGTTGATCAGGCTGTCGACGGCACGGTTGTTCGCGCGGGAGTTCGCTTCGTTCGACGCACGGATGATCGGCGTGCGCCATTCCGTCACGTACACGGTATAGATGGTGTACAGCGACACCGACGCAAATGTGATCGCGGCGAAGTACGCGTCGTAGGCGTACAGCAGCACGGCGGTCACGCCTATCACCTGCAACAAATCGGGCAGTATCGAGAACACGGCGAGTCGAAGCAGCGACTCGATGCCGTCCACGCCGCGGTCAAGATCGCGCGCGATCGCGCCGGTGCGGCGGCCGAGGTGATATTCGAGATCGAGCGAATGCAAGTGCGTCAGCAAGCGGAGCGACAGACGCCGCATCGCGCGCACCGATACACGACCGAACACGGTCGCGCGCAACTCCCGGAACGCGACGCTCGCGAAACGGACGAGCCCGTAGCCGAGCAGCAATCCCATCGGCGCGGCCAGTACGTGTGCGCCTTTGCTTGCAGTTGGCGCCGACAGCGAATCGACGATCCACTTCATCAAGATCGGGACGATCAGTGTCGTGGCGGTGATCCCGATCAGACAGAGGAACGCGGCGGCGACCTGCCACCGGTAGCGCGTCAGAAACGGCAGTATCACGCCGAGCGCTCGCAGATCGCGTTCTTGAAACAAGCGGACGCGTTTCATCCCGTCAAGCTCGAAGTGGACGCCGGCAATGTACTACATTCGCCGCATGCGACACGTGGCCGTCTCGACGCGCGATGCCTACTTGCACCCGGCTAACGCGTCAGTGCTCAAAAAGCGCGCGAACAGCACTTTCCACGTATCCCAGTTGTGTTCGCCGTCGACGGTAAAGACATGCGCCGTCGGCAGATCATCACCGAGCAACACGTCGACTCGCGCAAGGCGATCCTGCAATCCATACCCGATATAAAGCTGCGGCCCGGGCTCGCGGCCCGCGTTCACCGCCTGCAGCCAACGCCATAGCTCGCTCGTGTAGTTGGACGCGTTCATCGTGGCGACAGGCGGTGGGGCTTGCCAGGTTGAAAGTCCGCCCTCACTGCGGACCGCGTCGCTAACCTGCTGTTCGCCGAGGTAGGGTGACAATGCGAGCACGCCGTACACCTCGCCGCTTGGCCGCTGCCGCGAATAGAGAAACGTACCGAGACCGCCCATCGAAATCCCGACAACCCAGATCTGCGCGTAACCGCGGCTGGCCCGCGGCGCCACCACGTCGGTGAATAGTCGTTCCGTCAGTATTCCGTTCGCGTAGTAGCCGAGCGAAGCGTCTGCCGCGACCATGTCGATCGACAAATGCTGCGCTCGAACGTCTGATACAAAACCACGTTGCTCGAACCGGGCGCCGGTATCGCCGAGTCCGGGCAAGAACACCATCAAACAGTGCGCTGGCGCCGCGGCGCTTGGATAGTCGATCGACCTCATTGGCACCGCCGTCGGCAGCCAACTCGCGCACCCCGAAATGAATCCCAACACCCAGATCGACCGCAGCGCTTTCGACATTGTCATCGACGGATGATACGGTCGGAATCGTACGTGACATTCACTTTGTGGGGATTCCATGCGACTCAAACCTGAGCCTTCGGCGGCGCTTGTCATTCTTGCGGCCTCGGTGGTCTTCTACGCTTCGGCGTTCGGGGCGGACGCCGAGATAGGCATACCGAAAGCGGTGCCGTATGCACAAGGGGTCCAAGTATCAGACGCCGTCAAGAACGAGTGTCAGCTCGGCGAGAAGGTGTCCGAGTTTCTGTTGCACGACGCGAACGTCAAAGTCTCCGACAAACCCAACGAGGGGCGCTATCTCGATATGGCGATCACCGAAGTTTTTGCATCTGCCGGCGGCGCCTGGTCGGGACCGAAGTGGATGACGGTCACCGGGACACTGATGGAAAACGGCAAGAAGGTCGCATCGTTTCGTGCCAAGCGGTTTTCGACCGGCGGTGCATTCGGCGGTTTCAAAGGCACGTGTTCAATCGTCGGGCGCTGCACCAAAACAATCGCTGAAGACATTGCCGGGTGGTTGAAAAATCCAGTTGATGGCGCGCAACTGGGCGATGCGAAGTCGGGTTAGACGAGTTGGTCGAGCACGCCTTCGACGATCGGCAGCACGTTGCGATGCACAGGCACTCGTGCAAACGCGTCGCCGCGCGCCAGCAAGTTGTAGATTCGAATCGTGTTGTGCCCCTCGAACGAATTGCGGCCGGGCCCAATGCCGTCGCGCCGTTCGAGACGGAGTAGCGTGTCGTCCAACGCCTCGACCAGGTCGAGCTCGATCACATTCGGGACAATCGTGTAGCCGCGCTCATGATTCGAGCGGGGCAGACGACGCGACGAATTCCGCGTCACCGTTGGAGGCGAATCTCCTTCGCGTTCGGCCCCGAAGGAGTTGTTCCATCGAGCCAAACTTGAACCGTTGGCGGCGCCGTCACGAATCTCGCCGGTACCTCGCCCGAGGCGCACGCGGGCATCGTCGCGAATAGGTCGAGCACTTCGCCGAGCGACAGCGCCTTCGGCGCATCGGTCAGGCGATTTCGAAGTTGCGGCAATTCATAGAAGGGCGTGGCGGCCGATTCGTGGTGCTCGTAGTGACACCACGTATTTGTCGGAAGGAACATGAAACGCTGCCACCAAGTCGCAGAAAGCCGATGCGTCTCGCCGACGCCGAGGCCCGCATGCTCCGTCCACGTGCGTATCCGGAACACGGCCCATTGGACGGTGTTGAGGGCGACGAACCAGACTGCTAGGCACCATAGGTATCCCGTCAGGACGAGCGTAGCGGCAACGGTCAACCAGAAAGCCGCGAGTAACGTCGCGTCGCGCGCGTCGATCGGCCTCAGCGTCTTGACCGTCTGAACGATGTCCGGCAGACCGAGCCCCACGCAATCCTTGGCGAACTGCCGATAAATCTGCTTGCGCGCCATCGGAAGGTCCCAACGCGGCGCCATGCCGCGTTTGTATCCGAACTCCGGATCTTTCGGTGTGCCGACGTGTCGGTGATGCTCCATGTGGAATCGACGATACGACCTGAGCGACGCCGTCAACGGGTAGGCGCAGAGCAGCGTTGCAAGCACGTCGTTGAGCGTTCGATTGCGCGAACAGAGATAGTGGGCGCCGTCGTGTGCGAGCAAGGCGAGCGCGTGCTGCCGAGTGCCGATGATCACGAGTGCGAACGGCAGGAACACCATTGCCGCCGGCCATCCGAGCTCAGCGAGGATCACCAACGAAAGGCCGATCGCGAGCCAATTCAACAGCGCGGCAGCAAGCCAACGACTTACCCGCAACGGCGCGGGCCGATCGATTTGTACAGTCGATATTGCCTCGGCCATCCGTGCGCTCGTGTCCCCAAAGAGCTGCGGCCAATGTCGCACCGGAGCATAGGTGGAAGCGCACAGCGGTGCAATTCGGCGACC
>Ga0335084_10007110_pt1 | contig 11141 bp, 9 predicted proteins | sample Lox_Sample_44_FD_206721 | JGI IMG/M metagenome (GOLD analysis project Ga0335084, IMG submission 206721) | Soil microbial communities from Loxahatchee National Wildlife Refuge, Florida, United States - Lox_Sample_4.4 | ecosystem: Environmental > Terrestrial > Soil > Wetlands | place: USA: Florida...
CTGCATGGCGCACTTCCAGCCGGCCGCGCACTCAGGCCCGCCGAGGCGTGCATTGATCTGCTCGCGCAGGATCTGGCGCCGCAGCCCGTTCGCCTGCAGGTCCCACCACATGGCGTACACCACCAGTATCGAGTCCTCGGCCTGCCAGGCCCGCGGCGGGGCGCCCAGGAGCCAGTACTCCCACGGCCGCGCACGCAGGCCTTTGAGCCCGGCGTTCACGCCGTCCGTGTAGGCCGCCAGGAGCGCGCGCTGCTCGGGGCTGGCCGCGGCGAGCACCGCCTGCGCCACGTGCCGGAAGCGGAACAGCCGCGCGCGACGGTCGTGCTCGAGCGCGGCCGCGCCCACCAGCTCGGCGAGCTCGCCGGCCGCCAGCCGCCGCGACAGGTCCATCTCGAAGAAGCGGTCCTGTGCATGCACGAAGCCGGTGGCCCAGGCGAGGTCGGCGCGGTTGCCGGCGCTCAAGGTGGGCACGCCGCGCGCATCGCGCGTCACGCTCACGGGGGCAGCGAGCGCGCCGGTGTGCACGCGGCCTTCGAGCTGCGGCAGCGAGGCGCGCAGCAGCAGGTAGCCGGCGGTAAGCAGCCCCAGCGCCACGAGCACCACGGCGCCGAGCAGGTAGCCGAGGATGCGGAGCGGTGCGCTAATCGAGCGTGACTTTCAGGATCTGCATCGAGTTGGTGCCGCCCTGGACGCCCGAGGCCTCGCCCTTGGTGAGGATCACGAGGTCGCGCTTGCGCACCAGGCGCAGATCGAGCAGCCGCGTGAACAGCGCGCGGTAGAGCGCCTCGGTCGAGGAGCTGGCGCCGGTGACGTCGAAGATCACCGGGTACACGCCGCGGTAGAGCGTCACGCGCCGGCGCGTCGCCTCGTGACTGGTGAAGGCGTACACCGGGATGTCGGAGCGGATGCGCGACATCAAGAGCGGGGTGGCACCGGACTCGGTGAGCGCCACGATGGCGCGCACCCTCATGTGGTTGGCGGTGTAGGTGACCGCGAGCGCGATGGCCTCTTCGGTGCCGCGCACCTCGGCGCCGAGTGAGCGCTGGCGCGAGCGCGGATGGGTGAGCTGGTACTTCTCCGCGCCCAGGATGACCTGCGCCATCGCCTCGACCGCCCGGACCGGGTAGCGCCCGGTTGCGGTCTCCGCCGACAGCATCAGCGCGTCGGTGCCGTCCATGACGGCGTTGGCGACGTCGCTGACCTCGGCCCGCGTGGGCACCGGGTTGTAGATCATCGACTCCATCATCTGCGTGGCCGTGATCACCGCGCGGTTGCGGGTGCGGCCCTCGTGGATGATGGTCTTCTGCAGCCCGGTGAGCTCGGCGTAGCCCATCTCCACGCCCAGGTCGCCGCGCGCCACCATCACCACGTCGGCGGCCTCGATGATGCCCTCCAGGTTCTCGACCGCCTCGTGGCGCTCGATCTTGGCCACCAGATGCGCCGCGCCGCCCGCGGCGCGCAGCAGGCTGCGCGCCTCCGCGATGTCGGCGGCCTCGCGCACGAAGGAGACGGCGACGTAGTCCACGCCCTCCTCGGCGGCGAAGCGGATGTCCTCGCGGTCGCGCGCCGAGAGCGCCGGGGCGGAGATGCCCCCGCCCTGGCGGTTCAGGCCCTTGCGATCGGAGAGCTCGCCGCCAACGCGCACGCGCGTCTCAACCGTGGTGGCACCAACGCGCAGCACGTCCAGCACGATCTGCCCGTCATTCAGCAGCAGCGTGTCCCCCGCCTCGACGTCGCGCGGCAGGTCCTGGTAGGCGACGCCCACGGCCTCCACCGTGCCACCCTTGGGGTCGAGCTCGGTGTCGAGCCTGAAGGGTGCGCCCTCGGCCAGCAGCACGCGCCCCTCGCGGAAGCACTCGATGCGGATCTTCGGGCCGCCCAGGTCGAGCAGCACGCCGACGCAGCGGTCCGCGCGCAGCGCGGCCTCGCGCACCAGCGCCAGGCGCCGCCGCCGGTCCTCCAGCGTGCCGTGCGAGGCGTTGAGGCGCACCACGTCGACACCGGCGCGCATCATCTGCGTGAGCACTTCCAGATCGTCGGTCGCCGGTCCCACGGTGGCGACGATCTTCGCGCGCCGCAGCAAGGCCGGCGGCACCCTATCCGACACGCGCGCGCTCTTCGAGCATGGCCACCGCCGGCAGCTTCTTGCCTTCCACGAACTCGAGGAAGGCGCCGCCGCCGGTGGAGATATAGGAGATGCTGTCCTCGACGCCGTACTTCTCGATGGCGGCGAGCGTGTCGCCGCCGCCGGCCAGCGAGAAGGCCCTGCCGCGCGCGATCGCCTGGGCGATGGCGCGGGTGCCCTCGCCGAACTGCTCGAACTCGAACACGCCCACCGGGCCGTTCCAGATGATGGTGCCGGCCGCCCCGAGCAGTGCCGCGCAGTGATCGCAGCTGTCCGGGCCGATATCCAGGATCATCTCGTCGGAGCGCACCTCGCCCACCGCGCGCACGTCGGCGTGCGCGGTGGAGGCGAACTCGCGCGCCACCACCACGTCGGTCGGCAGGGGGATCGCGGTGCCGCGCGCGGCCGCCTTGTCCATCAGCCGCCGCGCCACATCAAGCATGTCCATCTCGCACAGGGACTTGCCGACGTCCACGCCGGTGGCCGCGAGGAAGGTGTTGGCGATGCCGCCGCCGACGATCAGCTGGTCGACGCGCTCCAGCAGCGATTCCAGCACCATGAGCTTGGTGGACACCTTGGAGCCGCCGACGATGGCCACCAGCGGGCGCGCCGGCTTCTCCAGCGCGCGCTCGAGCGCCTCGAGCTCCCCCACCAGCAGCGGGCCGGCGCAGGCCACGGCGGCGAAGCGCGCCACGCCGTGCGTGCTGGCCTCGGCGCGGTGCGCGGTGCCGAAGGCATCCATGACGAACACGTCGCACAGCGCCGCCATGCGGCGGGCGAGCGCCTCGTCGTCCTGCTTTTCGCCCTTGTTGAAGCGCACGTTCTCGCACAGTACCGCGCTGCCGGCGGCGCACTCCACCCCGTCGAGCCAGTCCTTGCGCAGCGGCACCGGCTTGCCGAGCAGCTCCGACAGTCGGGTCGCCACCGGAGCGAGCGACAGGGCCGGGTCGTACACGCCCTCCTTGGGGCGCCCCAGGTGCGAGAGGATGCAGACCTGCGCGTGCTGGTCGAGCGCATAGCGGATGGTGGCCAGCGCGGCGCGGATGCGCGCATCGCTCGTCACCACTCCATTCTGCACCGGTACGTTGAGGTCCTCGCGGAGCAGGACCCGCTTGTTGCGCAGGTCCGTATCCGTCATCCGCAGTAGCTTCATGGGGCCTTCGACCACGCGAGCGTGGTGTCGATCATGCGGTTGGAGAAGCCCCACTCGTTGTCGTACCAGGCGCACACCTTGACCAGCGTGCCGTCGATCACCTTGGTGAGCGTGGCGTCGAACACCGAGGAGTGCGCGTCGTGGTTGAAGTCGACCGAGACCAGCGGCTGCTCGTTGTAGGCCAGGATGTTGTGCAGCGGACCGGACTCGCTCGCCTCGCGCACCGCCTTGTTCACTTCCTCGACCGAGGTGGCACGGCGCGCGGTGAAGGTCAGGTCCACCAGCGACACGTTGATGGTCGGCACGCGCACCGAGAAGCCATCGAGCTTGCCCTTGAGCTCGGGCATCACCAGGCCCACCGCCGCCGCGGCGCCGGTCTTGGTCGGGATCTGCGACATGGTGGCCGAGCGCGCCCGGCGCAGGTCCGCGTGGTAGACGTCGGTCAGCACCTGGTCGTTGGTATAGGAGTGCACCGTGGTCATGATGCCGGCGACCACGCCGATGCGGTCGTGCAGTGCCTTCACCACCGGCACCAGGCAATTGGTGGTGCAGGAGGCGTTGGAGATGACCGTGAAGGAGCTCTTCAGCACCTCGTGGTTCACGCCGTAGACGATGGTGGCGTCGACGTCCTCGCCGCCCGGGGCGGAGATCACCACCTTCTTGGCGCCGCCCTTCAGGTGCGCCGCCGCCTTGGCCTTGCTGGTGAAGAGCCCGGTGCACTCGAGCACCATGTCCACACCGACATCGCCCCAGGGGAGCTTGGCCGGGTCGCGCTCGGCAAACACCCGGATGCGATCGCCGTTCACCACCATGTAGTCGCCGTCGACGCGCACCTCGCCGTTGAAGCGGCCGTGCACCGTGTCGTGCCGGGTGAGGTGGGCGTTGGCCTTCGGGTCGCACAGGTCGTTGAGCGCCACGATCTGCACCTCGCCGGTGCGCCGGCTCTCGTACAGGGCGCGCAGCACGTTGCGACCGATGCGCCCGTAACCATTGATACCGACCTTGATTGCCATGCCGCTCATTCCTCCAGCAGTGCGCTTATTTGTTGGGCGATATTATCGACCGTGAAGCCGAAATGTGGGAACACGTCGGCCGCCTTGCCGGAGGCGCCGAAGCGATCGATACCGACGATGCGGCCCCCCAGGCCGACATAACGCCACCAGCCCTGCGTGGCGCCGGCCTCCACGGCGAGCCGCCGGGTCACGCCCGGCGGCAGCACCGCGTTGCGGTACGCCGCCTCCTGCTGATCGAAGGTCTCGGTGGAGGGCATTGATACCAGGCGCACCCGCCGCCCGCGCGCGTTGGCGGCCTGCACCGCCTGGGCCGCAAGTCCCACCTCGGACCCGGTCGCGATCACCAGGCACTCCGGGGCACCCGCCGGGTCGATGAGCACGTAGCCGCCGCGGCGGATGGCGGCGAGCTGCTCGCTGCTGCGGGTCTGCTGCGGCACGGCCTGGCGCGTGAACACCAGCGCGGTGGGGCTGTGGCGCTCGATGGCGAGCGTCCAGGCCACGGCGGTCTCCGCCGCATCACACGGACGCCACAGGTTCATGTGCGGCATGGCGCGCAGGCTCGAGAGCTGCTCGATCGGCTGGTGCGTGGGGCCATCCTCGCCCAGGCCGATGGAGTCGTGCGTGTACACCAGGATCACGCGCTGCTGCATCAGGCAGGCGAGGCGCACGGCGTTGCGCGCGTAGTCGGAGAACACCAGGAAGGTGCCGCCGTAGGGGATGAAGCCCCCGTGCAGCGCGATGCCATTCATGATGCCGGTCATGCCGAACTCGCGCACGCCGTAGTGCAGGTAGTCGCCGTTCTCGGCCTCGGGCGCGCGGATGGTCTTGGCACCCTTGAAGAGCGTGTTGTTCGAGCCGGTGAGGTCCGCCGAGCCGCCGAGCAGCTCCGGCAGCGCGGGACCGAGTACGTTGAGCGCGCTCTGCGAGGACTGGCGGGTCGCCTGGGGCGCGCTCTGCTTGGCCACGGCTGCCAGCGTCGCCTGCACCGTGTCCTGCCAGTTCTGGGGCAGCTCCCCGGCCATGCGGCGCGTGAATTCCTGCGCCAGGTCCGGGTGCGCGCCGGCATAGCGCGCAAAGAGCGCGCGCCAGGCGGCTTCCAGCTGTGCACCCGCGGCGCGGTGATCCCAGGCGGCGCGGATCTCCTGCGGCACCTCGAACGGCGGATAGCTCCAGCCGAGGGTGCGGCGCGCTGCGGCGACCTCCTCGACCCCGAGCGCCTCGCCGTGCGCCTCCTTGGTGCCCTGCTTGTCGGGCGCCCCGTAGCCGATGATGGTCTTGCAGCAGATGAGCGAGGGGCGCCGGGTCTCGGCGCGCGCTGCGCGCACGGCGCGCTCCACCGCCGCGCCGTCGAGACCGTTCACGTCCGGCACCACGTGCCAGTCGTAGGCGGCAAAGCGCTCGGGCGTATTGTCGGTGAACCAGCCGGCGACCTTGCCGTCGATGGAGATGCCGTTGTCGTCGTAGAAGACGATCAGCTTGCCGAGCGCGAGCGTCCCGGCGAGCGAGCAGGCCTCGTGCGAGACGCCCTCCATCAGGCAGCCATCGCCGCAGAAGGCGTAGGTGTAGTGATCCACCACCGCGAAGCCATCGCGGTTGAACTCGAGCGCGAGCAGCTTCTCGGCGAGCGCCATGCCGACCGCGTTCGCCAGCCCCTGCCCGAGGGGCCCGGTGGTGGTCTCCACCCCGATCGGCGGGTCGTGCTCGGGGTGGCCGGGCGTCTTGCTGCCGAGCTGGCGGAAGCCCTTGAGGTCCTCGAGCGTGAGCGCATAGCCCGTCAGATGCAGCACCGAGTAGAGCAGCATCGAGCCGTGCCCGTTGGAGAGCACGAAGCGGTCGCGGTCAGGCCACAGCGGGTTGTTGGGGTTGTGGCGCAGGAAGTGCCGCCACAGCACCTCGGCGATGTCCGCCATGCCCATCGGCATGCCCGGGTGCCCGGCATTGGCGCGCTGCACCGCGTCCATGGAGAGAGCGCGGATGGCATTGGCAAGTTCGCGGGGTGTGCTCATGAGCTTATGTCAGCGGCGCGCGGCCGCGCTTGCGGGCTGGGAACGTAACTGTGGTGCGCCGGTCGCGCACCGGCGGGCGCGCATTGTCCACCAGTCGCGGCGGATGCTCAAATCCGCGCCGGCCGGCAAGCCCGCGTGCGCGCACGCACCCGGCGCCGCGTGCGCCGCGCGCCGCAGCTGCCGCGCCCCGTGGCTTGAGCGTGGGCGTGCTTCACACTCCCGGCAGGCATAAGCGGTACCGCGTCGTGTCAGCTAAAGCCGACATAAGAACCGGGGCGACCTGGTTCACTGCAGCGGCGCAAAAGGCTCTGTTAACCTCGCGCCCATGAGCGTTTTACGCCTGACGCAATTCACCGACCCGCACCTGTACGGCGGGGAGCAGGAAGCGCTGCGCGGGGTCGCGACGCTGCCGGCACTGCAGGCGGCGCTCGCGCATGCGCGCGCGCGCGACTGGCCGCCGGATGCGCTGCTCGTCACCGGGGACATCGTGCAGGATGACCCGCTCGGTTATGCCCATTTTCGCCGGCTGTTTTTTGGCCTCGGCCCGCCGGTGCTGTGTCTGCCCGGCAACCACGATGAGCCGCGCGCCATGCGCCGCGAGCTGCACGGCGCACCGTTCGTGCTCGGTGGCCACGTGGACCTGGGTCGCTGGCGCATCGTGCTGCTGGACAGCTGCCTGCCCGGCTCGGCGAGCGGCGCGCTGAGCGAGCCGAGCCTGGCGCAGCTCGACGCCGCGCTCGCCGGCGCCGGCGGCCGGCACTGCCTGGTGTGCCTGCATCATCACCCGGTGCCGATGGCCAGTCGCTGGCTGGATCGGGTCGGCCTGAGCAATGCGGCGGAATTCCTGCACACCATCGACCGGCACAAGAACGTGCGCGCGATCGTCTGGGGTCACGTGCACCAGGCTTACGACGGACTGCGCAAGGGAGTCCGGCTGCTCGCCACACCCTCAACCTGCGCCCAGTTCCTGCCCCATTCCGATGACTTCGCGGTCGACCGGCGCCCGCCGGCCTATCGGACACTGGAGCTGCGCGCGGACGGCTCTTTGCTCACGGAGGTCGTGTGGATCGAACAGCACTGCGATGGCTCCTCGCGCTCAGCCTACTCGGCAGCCTAAGCGTCCACGCCGCGAGTCCCGTGTGGGCCGTGCGCGGCGCCCACAACACCGTCTACCTGGCCGGCTCGATCCACATGCTGCCGGCGGCAGATGCGCAGCTGCCGCCCGGCTTCGCGCACGCCTTCGCCGACTCCAGCACGCTCGTCATGGAGCTGGACCTCGGCAAGTTCGATGCCCTCGAGGCCATGAGCTGGATGATGGATCACGGCGCGCTGCCGCCGGGCAGGACACTGCGCGGGGAACTGGGCGAGCAGCGCTACGCGCGCGTGAGCGCCGCGGCGGGCAGCCTCGGCGTCTCCATCAAGGGCCTCGACCTGCAGGCCCCGTGGGTGGTTGGCATCGAGATCACCGATGCGGCCTACACGCAGGCGGGCTTCGACCCCGATCAGGGCGTGGAAGAGCAGCTGCTGCGGCGCGCACAGGGCGAGGGACGGGCGACCGCAGGTCTTGAGAGCTTCGAGGAGGAGATGCAGGGACTCGTGGGGCTGTCGGCGCCGGATCAGCTGCGCCTGCTCGATCAGACGCTCGAGGACCTCAAGGACCTGAAGGCCGAGATGCGCGACGTGCTCGGCGCCTGGCGCGCGGGCGATGCCACGCGCCTCGCGGGCCTCCTGTCCGAGGAGTACGAAAGTTTCCCCTCGCTCTACAAGCCCCTGGTGACCGACCGCAATCAGCGCTGGCTGCCGCAGGTGCAGGCGCTGCTGAAGGAAGAGCACAACAGCCTGGTCGTGGTGGGTGCGCTGCACCTGGTCGGCAAGGGCGGCCTGCTCGAACTGCTGCGCGCGCAGGGGTACCGGATCACGCAGCTGCAGTGAGGCGAGACAGGCGCACCGGTCAGGCGCGTGCCGCGCGTCGCCGGTAGAAGCGCCACAGCGGCACGGCGAATGCCGCCAGCCAGGCGAGCACCAGTAGGCCCACGAAGCCATCGAAGCGGCTGAGCAGAAAGCCGAGCGTCGCCCCCGGCAGCGGCCGGGTGAGCTCGCGTGTCACCAGCATCACCCATACCCAGCCGGCGTGCAGGCCGATGCAGGCGGCAATGTTGCCGGTGGCCGCACGCACCAGTCCGAGCACCACGCCGACGGCGGTGAGCGCGACGAACGCATCCGCGATCGCCAGCGGCTGCGCGAAGGTGTGCAGCGTGCCGGCGAGCAGCGCGAGCCCGCTGCCCGGGTGCACGTCCGCCGGCGCGATGTGATAGCTGGCGAAGAAGTGCGTCGCCGCGTACACCAGGGCGGTGAGCGCGATCGCCGCCGCGGTTCCGGACTCGCGCTCGATGCCGGTGTGCATCGCGCCGCGCAGGAAGGTCTCCTCGATGAAGCCCACCGCCAGTCCGCTCGTCAGGCGCAGCAGCACGAGCTTCAGGAGCGCGCCGCCGCTCAGGGCCGCCGCGCGCGACCAGTCGAGCAGGCCGAGCGCGCTCATCGAGCCGACCACGAGCAGCATGGTGGCCACGCCGATCGAGAGCCCCAGGGCGAGCTCGCGCAGGAAGGCGCGGCGCGCCAGCCCGTAGCCGAGGCTGGCGCGGTCGGCGAGCCGCAGATGACGCGCCAGCAGCACGAAGCCGACCAGCAGGGCCAGCATGCCGACGCGCTCGCCCATGCGGTGGAACGGAAAGCTGAAGTGCGGATGCAGCAGCAGCCACACCGGATAGGAGAAGGCGGCGATCGCGGCGAGCGCGAGCGCCATCATCAGCAGGAACCAGGCGAAGGTGCGCACCGCGCTTAAGTTACGTGGCCGGCGCCGGGCCTGACAAGCCGCTCAGCGCGCGAACAAGGCGCGCCACTGGGTCACGATGCGCCCGAGCAGGAAGCGCGCGTCCGGCTGCACGTGCGGGCGCGCTCCGCCGCGCCACTCGGCCACGCGCGCCACGAACGGCTCGAACAATCCGGCGCGCGCCGCCAGCCGCGCCGGCAGGCGGCGCAGCGCGAACGGCAGCCCGCCGACGAGCGCCTCGTACGCGCGGTAGGCCGCGCGCAGCGGCAGCACCTCCGCCGGATCGCCCAGCACCTCGAGTGCCGCGCCGCAGTCAACCGTCAGCACCGGCGTGCCGAGGGCGTGCGACTCGGCGAACACGAGCCCGAAGGTCTCGGGGATCACGAAGTTCGGGAAGAACGTGCACAGTGCCGCGCGCACCTGCTGGTGCATGCGCGCCTGTGGCAGCGGCCCGAGAAACTCCACGCCCGGCAGGCGCGTGGCGCGATCGGCCTTGTAGCCGGGGTTGCCGACCAGCAGCTGCAGGTCCGGCATCGCGCGGCGCAGCGCGGCGAAGGCATCGAGCGCGAAGCCGAGTCCCTTGTTGGGCGAGGAGAAGAACACCAGCCGCCGCTCATCGACCGCCGTGCCATCGGGCATCAGCGTCTCATCGATCGGGTTGTAGATGGTGAGGGAGCACACCGCGGCGCCCAGCCCCAGGGCCTCGAGCACCGCGTCCACGCCGCGGCGCTGCGCCTCGGACACGCACACCACCGTCACCGCGGCCGCGCCCAGCGCCCCGGCGCAGGTGGCCAGGCGCCGCGCGCGCTTGCTGCCCGGGCGCAGCTGATCGTGCAGCCACAGGTACACCCGCGCCTCGGGAAACAGCGCCTGCACCTGCGGCAGCGCGCGCGCCTCGCGGTTGAGGACCACGTGGCGCACGCCGGGCAGTGCCTGCGGCGGCAGGTAGCGGCCCCAGCGCTCGGCGCGGTTGTGCTGCATCACGTAGGCGTCGAGGGCGTCCGCGACGCGCGTGAGTGTCGCCTCGGTGCCTCCCAGGGCCTGCTGTTGCAGCGTGCGCGTGTCGTAAGGGTGTTGGCACACCGGGTCGAAGAACAGCACGCTGCTCATTCGCGCTATTCTATGCGTGATCCGCGCAGCACGAGTGGTGGGACGTGTCGAGTCCGAGCCGCCTGTCGGCCTGCATCATTACCTACAACGAGGCCGACCGCATCGAGGCGTGCCTGCGCTCGGTCGGTTTCTGCGACGAGCTGCTGGTGGTGGATTCACACTCCAGCGACGACACACGCGCGCGCGCGGCCGCACTCGGGGCGCGCGTCATCGAGCGCGACTGGCCCGGCTACCGCTCGCAGAAGCAGTTTGCCATCGAGGCCGCGAGCCACGACTGGGTGCTGTGCCTGGACGCGGACGAGCGCGTCACGCCCGCGCTGCGCGCGCAGATCGAGGCGGTGCGGGCGGGCGGTTTTGCGGGCGCGGCCGGCTATTCGCTGCCGCGGATCACCGAGTACTTCGGGCGCTTCCTGCGCCATGGCAATGCCTATCCCGATCGCCTGGTGCGCCTGTTCGACCGGCGCCGCGGCGGCTGGAGTGGCGCCGAGATCCATGAGAACACCCGCATCGAGGGTCCCGTGCGCCGCCTGCACGGCCACCTCGAGCACTTCTCCTACCGCGGCCTCACCGATCACCTCGGCCGCATGCGCCGCTACGCCGACCTCATGGCAGAGGCGCAGTACGCGCGCGGGCGCCGCTGCGGGCTGCTGCCGGTGCTGCTGAACCCGTGGTGGCGCTTCGTGCGCGGCTACCTGCTGCGGCTGGGTTTCCTCGACGGCTGGCGCGGCCTCGTGTTCGCGCTCATCGAGAGCAACTACGTGCGCGAGAAGTACCTCGGTCTATACGTGCGCAGCCGCGGCCTGCCGCCCTGACCAGGCCGCCACCTGCGCAAGGCGCGCCAGCGGCTCGTGCAGCTCGAGCAGCGCCAGCTTCTCCTCCGGCGAGAGCGGCAGCACCTCGGCAC
>Ga0335084_10007111_pt1 | contig 11140 bp, 5 predicted proteins | sample Lox_Sample_44_FD_206721 | JGI IMG/M metagenome (GOLD analysis project Ga0335084, IMG submission 206721) | Soil microbial communities from Loxahatchee National Wildlife Refuge, Florida, United States - Lox_Sample_4.4 | ecosystem: Environmental > Terrestrial > Soil > Wetlands | place: USA: Florida...
TTTCGTCGCGCACGCCAACGACTTGAGCGCCCCGGCCGGCAACGCCTCACGAACTCGCGCGGACCGTGAAACAAGTTGCTACCGGGGCGTGACATACGACGGACTCGGCGCCCCTCCGGTGCCCTGGATCGGCGAGGCGACCCCCTACACTTGGTCGGTTTGCAACATCTTCCTCGCGCGGTGTTTTGGCACGCGCGCCACCCTCAAGTCCGCATGACGTCGACCCTTCGTTCGATCGCCCTGGCCTCGATGTGTGCGCTGCTGCCGCTCGGCGGGCTCGCACAGGCCGACGATCCGATGGCCAAGGCGGTGCGCCAGGCGCTCGAGAGCAACCCGGACGTGACTGCCCGCGTCAACGCGCTGCGCGCGTCGCTCGACGCGGTGACCGTGGCGCGTGCCGGCTGGCTGCCGCGCGTCGACGCCGAGGCCGGCGCCGGCCGCACCGACGATCGCATCACGTCGCGCGTCCCGGTCAACGGCACGCTCGATCACAACGGCGTCGCGCTGAGCATCTCGCAGCTGCTGTGGGACGGCACCGCGCTGACCTCGCAGATCCGCCGCCTCGACCACGAGCGGCAGACGCGCTGGTTCGAGCTGCTCGACATCAGCGAACTGACCGCGCTCGACGCGGTGCGCGCATACATCGACGTGGTGCGCTTTCGCAGGCTGGTCGAGCTGGCCGAGGACAGCTACGTCGACCACCGCTTCTACTACCAGCAGATCCAATCGCGCTTCCGCGCCGGCGTCGGCCGCGGCAGCGAGGTCGAGCAGGCCGCCGCTCGCGTGGCGCTGGCAGAGTCGAACCTGACCAGCGAGACCCAGAACCTGCACGACGTGGTGGCGCGCTATCTGCGCGTGGTGGGCGAGCAGCCGATGCAGAAGCCGCCGCGGCCCGAGTCGTTCGCCGCCGCCATGCCGCCCAGCGCCGCCGAGGCCATGGACGCCGCGCTGCGCAACAGCGCGGCGGTCAACGCGGCGATCGAGAACCTGCGCTCGGCGCGCGCCGCGGTGAGCGAGCGCGAGAGCGCTTTCTGGCCCACGGTGCAGGCGCGCGTGCGCGCCGGCGCGGGCAACAACTTCGACGCCATCCAGGACCAGAAGCGCGAAGTCACCGCCGGCGTGGTGCTGAACTGGAACTTGTTCGCCGGCGGTGCCGATCAGGCCCGCGTGCGCCAGCAGACCAACCTGCTGAACCAGGCGGGCGACCAGCGCGACAAGGCCTGCCGCGACGCGCGGCAGAACGCCGGCATCGCCTACAACGACGTGATCAAGCTCGAGGAGCAGCTGCGCGCGCTCGACCGCAACGTGCTGGCGATCGAGAAGGCCCGCGACGCCTACCGCCAGCAGTTCGACATCGGCCAGCGCAGCCTGCTCGACCTGCTGAACTCCGAGAACGAGCTCTACACCGCCAAGCGCTCGTATGCCAATGCCGACTACGACCGCCTGTTCGCGCAGGCACGCGTGCTCGCCGCGATGCAGCAGTTGACGCCGCGCCTCGGTCTGCGCGCGCCGATGTCGGCCAGCGACGCCGGCTCGGAGGCCGCGTGGAGCGCTGGCGAGGACGTGCCGCAGCGCTGCCCGGTGCTGTTGGCCGAGGTGCTGACCACGCCGCTGAGTGAACTCGACCAGCGCGCGCAGCGCCTGCTCAACAACGCCGCCAAGCCGCAGCTGACGCCGCCCGCCAGCCGCTAGCGCTTGCGCGGCGGCGGCACGTCGGTGCACACGCCGTGTGCCACCTCGGCGGCCATGCCGAGCGATTCGCCCAACGTCGGGTGCGGATGGATGGTGCTGCCGATGTCGACCGCGTCGGCGCCCATCTCGATCGCCAGCGCGACTTCGCTGATCAGGTCACCGGCGTGCGTGCCGACGATGCCGCCGCCGACGATGCGGTGGGTGGCGGCATCGAACAGCAGCTTGGTGAAACCCTCGTCGCGCGTGTTGGCGATCGCGCGGCCCGACGCCGACCACGGGAACAGTCCCTTGGTGAGCGCGATGCCGCGCGCCTTGGCCTCGTCTTCGGTGAGGCCGACCCACGCCACCTCGGGGTCGGTGTAGGCCACGCTCGGAATCACCCGCGCGTCGAAGCGGCTCTTGTCGTCGCCCGAGGCCACTTCGGCCGCGACGTGCCCCTCGTGCACCGCCTTGTGCGCCAGCATCGGCTGACCGACGATGTCGCCGATGGCGAAGATGTGCGGCACGTTGGTGCGCATCTGCACGTCCACCGGGATGAAGCCGCGCTCGTTGACGATCACCCCGGCCTTGTCGGCGGCGATCTTCCTGCCGTTGGGGCTGCGGCCGACTGCCTGCAGCACCAGGTCGTAGCGCTGCGGATCTTTCGGCGCGTTCTCGCCTTCGAATCGAACGTAGACGCCGTCGGGCTTGGCTTCGGCGCCGACGGTCTTGGTCTTCAGCATGATGTGGTCGAAGCGCGCGGCGTTCATCTTCTGCCACACCCGCACCAGGTCGCGGTCGGCGCCGAGCATCAGGCCGTCGAGCATCTCGACCACGTCCAGGCGCGCACCGAGCGTCGAATACACGGTGCCCATCTCCAGCCCGATGATGCCGCCGCCGACGATCAGCATCTTCTTGGGCAGCTCGCGCAGCTCAAGCGCGCCGGTGGAGTCGACGATGCGCGGGTCCTCGGGCAGGAACGGCAGCCGCACCGCCTGCGAGCCGGCCGCGATGATGCAGTGCTTGAAGCGGATGGTCTGCGTCCTGCCGGTCTTGTCCTGGCCGCTGCCGGTGGTCTCCTCGACCACCACGTGATGCGGGTCGGCGAACGCGCCGTAGCCGCGCACCACAGTGACCTTGCGCATCTTGGCCATGCTGCCGAGGCCGCCGGTCAACTTGCCGACCACCTTGTTCTTGTGGGCCAGCAGTTTGGCTACGTCGATCGTCGGCGCGCCGTAGGCCACGCCAAGGTCGGCGAAGTGCTTCACCTCGTCCATCACCGCCGCCACGTGCAGCAGCGCCTTCGAAGGGATGCAGCCGACATTCAGGCAGACACCGCCCAGCGCCGTATAGCGCTCGACCAGCACCGTCTTCATGCCGAGGTCGGCGGCGCGGAATGCGGCCGAGTAGCCGCCGGGCCCGGCACCGAGCACCAGCATGTCGCACTCGAGGTCGGCGCCGCCCGAGTACGCCGCCGCGGCCGGCATGGGCGCAGGCGCCGGAGCCTTCTCGGCAGCCGGCGCGCCCGGCGCGGCGACTGTCGGAGATGCTGCGGCGCTCTCGCCTTCGAGCAGCAGCACCAGCGAGCCCTGGCGGACCTTGTCACCGAGCTTGACCTTCAGCTCCTTGACCACGCCGGCCGCGCTGCTGGGGATCTCCATCGACGCCTTGTCGCTCTCGATGGTGATCAGACTCTGCTCAGCCTTGACCGTATCGCCGGGCTTGACCAGCAGTTCAATCACCGCGACATCCTCGAAGTCACCGATGTCGGGCACTTTCACTTCGATCAGCGCCATGGGGGCTCCCGCGTCATTCCTTCAACTTGATCGTGTGTGCACGCACCGGTCCGTCGGAGTTCTTGTCGAACTCGCAGCCGGCACGCACACCGAGTTCAGCCACCTCGCGCGCCGTGCGGGCGCGCTCGAAGTGCGCGTACATCGCGCCGAGCGCGAAGCTGCGCCCCGAGCCGATCGCCCAGAAGCGGTCGAACTCGAACACCTCGCGGTACGAGTAGACGCCGAAGATGCCGTTGACATTGGCGATCAGCACGGTGAACTGGCTGCTCTCGTAGGGGTCGGACTCCTCTTCCTTGGTGTTGAGGAAGAACTGCTCCTTCAGCTTGGGGTGCAGCTTGAGGAAGGTCTCGAACACGTCGTCGCGCGAGCCGAGCTTGAGCTCCTGCCGCGGCAGCGCGCCGAGCGCGCGCCGCAGCACCGGAAAGTGCGCGGTCGTGCCGGCCATGCCGACCCACGAGTCGCCGATGCGAAACACCTTGTCGTTGGCCTCGTAGCCGTGCGCCAGCCGGGTGTCGCCGAAGGTGACGAGCGCGTCGGCGGCCACCGCCACCTGCCCGTTCTTGCGCGCGACGCAGATCGTCGTCACGCTGCGCTCCGCAACGCCACCGCAACGGCAGCGGTCACAGCAACACCCGTCGGAAATCCGCCAGCAGTGCGGCCAGGTAGGCGTTGAAGCGCGCCGCGGCCGCGCCGTCGATGACGCGGTGGTCGTACGACAGCGACAACGGCAGCATCAGCCTCGGCGCGAACGCCTTGCCGTCCCACACCGGCTTCATGTACCCCTTGGACAGGCCGAGGATCGCCACCTCCGGCGCGTTGATGATGGGGGTGAAGTGCGTGCCGCCGATGCCGCCGAGCGAGCTGATCGAAAAGCAGCCGCCGGTCATGTCGGCGGGCCCCAGCTTGCCGTCGCGGGCCTTCTTGGACAGCTCGGCCATTTCCTGCGCGATCTGCAGCAGGCCCTTCTTGTCGGCGTCCTTCAGCACCGGCACCACCAGGCCGTTGGGCGTGTCGGCGGCGAAGCCGACGTGGAAGTACTGCTTGTAGACCAGCGCGTCGCCATCGAGGCTGGCGTTGAACTCGGGGAACTTCTTCAGCGCCGAGACCACCGCCTTGATCACGAAGCCGAGCATCGTCACCTTGATGCCGGCCTTCTCGTTCTCCCGGTTGAGCTGCACGCGCAGCGCCTCGAGCTCGGTGATGTCGGCCTCGTCGTTGTTGGTGACGTGCGGGATCATGACCCAGTTGCGGTGTAGGTTCGCGCCCGAGATCCTCTTGATGCGCGACAGCTCCTTGCGCTGCACCGGGCCGAACTTGGCGAAGTCGACCTGCGGCCACGGCAGCAGGCCGGCGAGCCCGCCGCCGGCCGCCGCCGGGGCCGGCGCGGCAGCCTTCTGCGCGCCGGTCTGCACGCTGCCCGCCATCACGCCCTTGACGAATCCCTGCACGTCCTCGTGGGTGATGCGCCCCTTCGGACCGGTGCCCTTGACCTCGGGCAGCGGCACACCGAGCTCGCGCGCGAAGCGACGCACCGACGGCGAGGCGTGCGGCAGGCTGACCGCCGGGGCCGTGGGCTCGTGCGGCGGCAGCGCGGCAGTCGGCGAGGTGCGTGCAACCGGCGCCGGCGCGGGCGCGCCGGTCGCGGACGACGGCGCAGGCGCGGCGGGGGGCGCGACAGCAGCGCCACCGGCCGCCTCGATCAGCGCCACGAGCGAGCCCTGCGACACCTTGTCGCCGAGCTTGACCTTGACCTCCTTGATCACGCCGGCCTGCGACGCCGGGATCTCCATCGACGCCTTGTCGCTCTCGACGGTGATCAGACTCTGCTCCAGCTTGACCGTGTCGCCGGGCTTGACGAACACCTCGATCACCGCGACGTCCTTGAAGTCGCCGATGTCGGGGACACGCAGCTCGGCCAAGCCGGTGGTCGCGGCAGCCGGCGCCGCCGCGACCGGTGCAGGCGGCGCGGGCACCGCGGCAGGCGTTGCCGCCGCGGGCGGCGCCGGCGCGCCTGCGGCGGCCTGGCCCTCCGCTTCGAGCACCGCCACCACCGAGCCTTCGTTCACCTTGTCGCCGAGCTTGACCTTCAGCTCCTTGAGCACGCCGGCCGCGCTCGACGGAATCTCCATCGACGCCTTGTCGCTCTCGACGGTGACGAGGCTCTGCTCGGCCTTGATCGCGTCGCCCGGCTTGACCAGCAGCTCGATGACCGCGACGTCCTTGAAGTCCCCGATGTCGGGGACGCGCACTTCAACCAATGCCATGGCAGCCTCCGCCGAGCCGCCTCAAGGAGGCTGAGGTCCCCTCGGGGGGCAGCGAACGCAGTGAGCGTGGGGGTCTCATGTTGTCTCCGCTTGAGGTCAGCGTTGTTCTTCAGGCGTACAGCGGGTTGATCTTGTCGGTCCGGATCTGGTAGCGCGCGATCGCGTCGCCCACGGTGGAGGCCGGCACCGCCCCTTCCTCGGACAGCGCCTTCAGCGCCGCCACCACGATGTAGTGGCGGTTGATCTCGAAGTGCTCGCGCAGCTTGCTGCGGAAGTCGCTGCGGCCGAAGCCATCGGTGCCGAGCACCTTGTACGTGCGGCCCTTGGGCATGAACGCGCGGATCTGGTCGGCGTAGTTCTTGATGTAGTCGGTGGACGCCACCACTGGCCCCGCATGCTTGGCCAGCTGCTCGGCGACGAACGGCACGCGCGGCTTCTCGGCCGGGTGCAGCAGGTTCCAGCGCTCGCAGTCCTGACCGTCGCGCGCCAGCTCGTTGAAGCTCGGGCAGCTCCACACGTTGGCCGCCACACCCCAGTCCTTCTCGAGCAGCTCCTTGGCCGCGATCGACTCGCGCAGGATCGTGCCCGAGCCGAGCAGGTTGACGCGCGGCGTCTTCTTCGCACCCTCCTGCAGCAGGTACATGCCCTTGATGATCTGCTCCTCGGTGCCGGGCTTGAGACCCGGCATCGGGTAGTTCTCGTTGAGCAGCGTCAGGTAGTAGAAGACGTTCTCCTGCTTCTCCACCATGCGCTTGAGGCCGTTGTGCATGATGACCCCGACCTCGTGCGCGAAAGCAGGGTCGTAGCTGACGCAGTTGGGGATCGTGCTGGCCAGCACGTGGCTGTGACCGTCCTCGTGCTGCAGGCCCTCGCCGTTGAGCGTGGTGCGGCCCGACGTGCCGCCGAGCAGGAAACCGCGCGCCTGCATGTCACCGGCCGCCCATGCGAGGTCACCCACCCGCTGCAGGCCGAACATCGAGTAGTAGATGTAGAAGGGGATCATGATGCGGTTGTTCGTCGAGTACGACGTCGCGGCCGCGATCCAGCTGCTCATGCCGCCGGCTTCGTTGATGCCCTCCTGCAGGATCTGCCCGGCCTTGTCCTCGCGGTAGTACATCACCTGGTCCTTGTCGACCGGCGTGTACTGCTGGCCCGCGGGGTTGTAGATGCCGATCTGGCGGAACAGCCCTTCCATGCCGAACGTGCGCGCCTCGTCCACCAGGATCGGCACCGTACGGGGGCCGAGCTCCTTGTCGCGCAACAGCGCGGTCAGGAAGCGCACGTAGGCCTGCGTGGTCGAGATCTCGCGGCCCTCGGCCGTGGGCTCGAGCACGACCTTGAAGGCGTCGAGATCCGGCACCTTCAACTGCTCGTCGGCCCTGGTGCGCCGATGCGGCAGGTAGCCGCCAAGAGCGCGGCGCCGCTCGTGCAGGTACTTCATCTCCGGCGTGTCGTCGGCCGGCTTGTAGAACGGGATCTCGGACAGCTGGTCGTCGGGAATCGGCACGTTGAAGCGGTCGCGGAACGCGCGCACGTCCTCGTCGATCAGCTTCTTCGTCTGGTGCGCGGTGTTCTTGCCCTCACCGCTCTTGCCCATGCCGAATCCCTTGACCGTCTTGATCAGCAGCACCGTCGGCTGTCCCTTGTGGGCGTTGGCGCGGTGGAATGCCGCGTACACCTTCTGCGGGTCGTGGCCACCGCGCTGCAGGCGCCAGATGTCCTCGTCGCTCATCTTGGCCACCATCTCGAGCAGCTTGGGGTGGCGGCCGAAGAAGTTCTTGCGCACGAAAGCGCCGTCGTTGGCCTTCATCGCCTGGTAGTCACCATCGACGACATCCATCATCACCTTGCGCAGGATGCCTTCCTTGTCGCGCGCGAGCAGCGGATCCCAGTAGCTGCCCCACAGCAGCTTGATCACGTTCCAGCCCGAGCCGCGGAACTCGCTCTCGAGCTCCTGGATGATCTTGCCGTTGCCGCGCACCGGGCCGTCGAGCCGCTGCAGGTTGCAGTTGATGACGAAGATCAAGTTGTCGAGCTTTTCGCGCGCCGCGAGGCCGATCGCGCCCAAGCTCTCGGGCTCGTCCATCTCGCCGTCGCCGCAGAACACCCAGACCTTGCGGTTCTCGGTGTTGGCGATGCCGCGCGCATGCAGGTACTTCAGGAATCGCGCCTGATAGATCGCCATCAGCGGCCCGAGGCCCATCGACACGGTGGGAAACTGCCAGAACTCCGGCATCAGCTTCGGGTGGGGGTAGCTCGAGATGCCCTTGCCGCCGACCTCCTGGCGGAAGTTGAGCAACTGCTGCTCCGAGATGCGGCCTTCCATGTAGGCGCGCGCGTAGATGCCGGGTGAACTGTGTCCCTGGATGTAAAGCAGGTCGCCGCCGTGATCCTTGCTCTCGGCGTGCCAGAAATGGTTGAAGCCGGTACCGAACATCGTGGCCAGCGACGCGAACGACGAGATGTGTCCGCCGAGATCGCCGCCGTCGGCCGGATGCAGGCGATTGGCCTTGACCACCATCGCCATCGCGTTCCAGCGCATGTAGGTCCGCAACCGCTCCTCGATCTCGATGTTGCCCGGCGAGCGTTCTTCCTGGTCGGCGGGAATGGTGTTGACGTAGGCGGTGTTGGCCGAGAACGGCATGTCGATGCCGGCCTGCCGCGCTTCGTCGATCAGGCGCTCGAGCAGGTAGTGCGCGCGGTCGGGGCCTTCGGCGGCGATGACCGCCTGCAGCGCATCGAGCCACTCGCGGGTTTCTTGTGCGTCGGCGTCATTGGCGGCGGCCCCGAAGGCCGAATCGAGCATCGCTGACATGGCTGTCTCCTCTGGTGGCGAGGTGTCATTGTTGGACGGCGCCGCAGTGTCGCACAGAGTTGCTGAAATTCCAAATGGTGCGACAGCCTTTCATATCATGGAAGCCCGGGCAGGGGGCCCAGGCAGTAGACCAATCGGGCCCTCCAAGACCCCGGCTCGGATAATCTGCTGTCATGGATCTGCGTTCGGCTCCTGCACAGCCGGCGGCACCGGCAGCGTCGTGGGGCCAGCGCCTGATCGGCCGCTGGTGGCGACGCCAGACGCCCGCGCGACAAGACCGCTTTGCCACGCTGGCGCCTCTGGTGTCGGTGCTGCTTTTCCTGGCGGCGATCGTGTCGGCGTTCTGGACCTTGCGCAACGAGGAATTCGAGCGGGAGGCCGAGTCGGTCAAGCGCGACGCCGAGGTGGCCCAGCAGCAGATCCGGCTGCATCTGATCGAGAACCACGAGCAACTGGTGCAGCTCGCCCGCCAGATCGTCACCAAGGAGGTCGACGCCGACGAGGCACAGCGGCTGGCGCGCGCGTTTGGCGCTGCCCGGCCGGAGGTGATGCAGCTCACCTGGCTCGATGCGCTGCGCCGCAAGCGCGCGAGCTACGCGTCGCCGCTGGCCGACGCCGACACCCACCCGCTCGGACTCAACGAGGACCGCATGCTCGGGGGCCAGGCGCGCAGCCGCGAGGCCGAGTGGGCCTTCATCGCGGCGCGCGACCTGCGCCAACCGGTGTACTCGCGTCCGTTCAAGGACTCGATGGGCAGCGTGGTGTTCCAGACCCACGTGCCGCTGCTCAACGGCGGCGTGTTCGCCGGCGCGCTGATCGTCGAGTACTCGGTCGAAGCCTTGCTGCGCTATTTCGTGCCGCCCGAGATCGCGCGCCGGCGTGCGATCTCGGTGCTCGACGAGAGTGGCCGTGTGCTCTACAGCACCGTGCTCGCCCTGCCGGGCCGCGTGAACCCGCAGGCGCCGATCGTCCACGACGTGCCGCTCACACCGTCGGCCAACGGCGTGGTGCTGCGCGCCGCCGGCTACCGCACCTCGGCTCTGCTGATCGGCAACACGCTGTTCTGGATGGTGCTGGCGCTGTCGGGCCTGACGCTGTGGATGCTGCTGGGCACCTGGCGGCACATGCGGCGGCGCGCCCAGATCCAGGGCGCACTGGTGCAGGAGACGAACTTCCGGCGCGCGATGGAGAACTCGATGCTCACCGGCATGCGCGCGATGGACCTCGAGGGCCGCATCACCTACGTCAACCCGGCGTTCTGCGCGATGACCGGCTTCTCCGAGCCCGAGCTGATCGGGCGCCTGCCACCATACCCGTACTGGCCGCCTGATCGGGTGGAAGAGAACGCCCGGCTGCTGCAGCAGGAGCTGCAGGGCCGCAGCCCGGCCGGCGGCATCGAAGTGCGCGTGATGCGCAAGGACGGCGTGCTGTTCGACGCGCGCATGTACGTGTCGCCGCTGATCGATGCGCGCGGCAAGCAGACGGGCTGGATGACCTCGATGACCAACATCACCGAGGCCAAGCGCATCCGCGACCAGCTGTCGGCGTCCCACGAGCGCTTCACCACCGTGCTCGAAGGGCTCGACGCCGCGGTGTCGGTGCTGTCGGTGCAGCAAGGCGAGCTGCTGTTCGCCAACCGCTCGTATCGGTTGTGGTTCGGCGCCGACGCGCGCGGTCACTCGCAGCTGGCCAGTGGCAGCCTGCCGCAGCCGGCGTACCAGGTCGACGGCGACGACCACGTCGACGGCCTGTCGGGCTTGCCGGCGCAGGAACTTACCAAGGCCGGCGCGGACCCGCGCGAGGTGTTCATCGAGTCGCTCAACAAGTGGTTCGACGTGCGTTCGCGCTACCTGCAGTGGACCGACGGCCGGCTGGCGCAGATGCTGATCGCCACCGACGTCACGGCGCGTCGCCGCATCGAGGAACAAGTGGCGCACCAGACCGAGAAAGCGCAGGTCTCGAGCCGCCTGATCACGATGGGCGAGATGGCCTCGTCGGTCGCGCACGAGCTGAACCAGCCGCTGACGGCGATCGCCAACTACTGCAACGGCATGATCTCGCGCGTGCGCGGCGAATCGATCGGCCGCGACGACCTGGTGGCGGCGCTGGAGAAGACGTCGCGCCAGGCCGAGCGCGCCGGGCAGATCATCCAGCGCATCCGCGCCTTCGTGCGCAAGAGCGTGCCGCAACGCCAGCCCACGCAGGCGCGGCAGATCGTCGACGACGCGCTCGAGTTGGCCAGCATCGAGCTGCAGCGACGCAACGTGACGATCCACAGCTACGTGGCCCAGCGCTTGCCCGAACTGCAGGTCGACCCGATCCTGATCGAGCAGGTGCTGTTGAACCTGGTGCGCAACGCCGCCGAGGCGATCGACAGCGCGCAGATGCCGGCGTCGCGCCGCTTCATCGAGCTGCGCGTCGTGCCCAGGCACACGCCCGACGAAGGTGGTTTCGTCGAGTTCAGCGTCACCGACACCGGGCCGGGCCTGCCCGATGAGGTGATCGGCCGCCTCTACGAGGCGTTCTTCTCCACCAAGGCGGAGGGGTTGGGCATCGGTTTGTCGCTGTGCCGCTCGATCGTGGAGTCGCACCGC
>Ga0335084_10007112_pt1 | contig 11140 bp, 8 predicted proteins | sample Lox_Sample_44_FD_206721 | JGI IMG/M metagenome (GOLD analysis project Ga0335084, IMG submission 206721) | Soil microbial communities from Loxahatchee National Wildlife Refuge, Florida, United States - Lox_Sample_4.4 | ecosystem: Environmental > Terrestrial > Soil > Wetlands | place: USA: Florida...
TGACCCTTTCTCTTCCACCCTCTCCTCTCCTCGCGGAGAGGGTGGCATCATTATGAAGAAGGAAGGATTCAAGAGGAAGTGATGTTTGGTCAATTGCGACAGGGTCTCCCGGGGAGAGGGGAAGGGTGGGGACTCAAAAAGGGAAAAGAATTTTCTAAAAAGAGTAAAGCGTTTCTCCTGTTTTAAGGGGCCCATTCGGGATGAGTTTTTTCGCGATTGTGTAAGTCCTCGAAGGAATGGACGATTTCATGATTTCCCAGATGATTTAGGAGGGCGGTATATATCTTGCTAATTACTTCTTATCATTTATCAGAGGGGATAAATCATGAAGACAGTCGAAGAGCTTGTGTCAGAATGGACGGAAGAAGAAAGAGAAAAGTTGAGAGATCTGATCGAAGAATCTCGTGAACGAGAGAAGAAATTATTAGAAAGCTCCAGAAGGAATAGCGAAAACCTGACCAGGCTCGACGAATCTCTGGACTCCTTCCTATCAAATTTATACGAAATCAAAAGGACCACTGAAAAAATGGCAGATGACCTCGTCGGGATTTATCTGCGTCTATATCCTCAAGAAATGGCTTCCTCCTAAACGGCGGTTTCCCGTTTCTTCGTTCTGCCTACGATTCGCTTCCGGGGAATCATCCATCGGATGTTTCTTCAAAAGAAAGCTTCATCTCAATCCGGCACGCCCAGGAGCGCAAGTCCGATCTTCAATCTCCTAAACGATTGTCTTGGATCAACCTTGGATCCACTGCGTCCGCGTCCGTATCCCCCTTGATCTGGCGAAGAACTCGATTCGCTGTTCCATCTTGACAGGATTTGAAGTTAAAGTGTAATGTGAAACATCACGGAAAGTGAAGTACGTGCGGAAATGGCGATGGCCGAGTTCAAGGGCTAATGCGTCCGGATGATTCTCAGGAGAAGAATGATGATAGCTGACATTAAAAAAGCCATCCAAAAGACGGATACGAAGGATTGGAAGAAAGTCTGGGTAGAGTTTGGAAAAAACGCGATTGAGGTCCGGGTACCTCCCAACTCCGTTGAGCTGACCATGAAGGACGTTCCTGTTTTGTCGGATCCCAAACAGGCGTTTGAGGAGGCTTTCTTGAATCCGATCAGCAGTCCACCCCTTGAGGAGATTCTCCGAAGAAATGGCAAACCTCCGGGAGAGATGACCGTAGCGATTGCCGTTTCCGATATCACACGGCCTGTTCCCTATAAGGGAGAAGCCGGCATTCTTCCTCCTTTGCTCAGGCGCCTAGAATCTGCGGGGATCAAGAAGGAGAAGATCAAGATCATCGTGGCAACGGGGATGCACCGGGCGAGCACGCCGGATGAAAAGATCGAGATGTACGGAAAGGACGTGGTCGAACAGTACGCCATCACAGACCATGACTGCGAGAACAAGGACCTTCTCGAAAGCATTGGAAGGACGAAAAGAGGGACTCATGTCTACGTCAACCGGGACTTTTATTTTGCGGACCTGAAGATCGCGACCGGACTCGTCGAGAGCCATTTTTTCACGGGGATCTCCGGAGGCAGGAAGTCTATCTGCCCGGGATTGGTGGATGTAAAAACGATTCAGAGATTTCACGGGCCTTCTTTTCTGGAAGATCCCCGGGCAACGAACCTCGTCCTCGAAGGGAACCCATGTCATGAAGAGGCTCTGGAAGTGGCCGAGACGGTCGGGGTCGACTTTGTGATCAACGTTAACCTCGACAAGGACTTGCGCCTCCTGGGGGTTTATACGGGGAGTATGGTGGAAGCGAATTTGAAGGCGTTTGAAGTGATCAAGGGCTATGCGGAGATCCCTCTCCGGGAGGAGTTCGATGTCGTCCTGACCCACAGCGGGTACGTAGGAAGAGACCACTACCAGACCGCAAAAGCGGGGGTGGGCGCTCTCCCGGCGGTGAAAGCGGGGGGTGTGATCATCATCGCTGCGAACAACCGGGATTTCATCAACCCCATCGGATCTCCGGAATATAGAAGCCTGATCCACCTGTTAAAATTGCAGGGACCGGACGGCTACCTCGATTTACTAAAGACTTCTCGCTGGAAGTTTACCAAGGATCAATGGGAGCCCGAAGTCTGGGGAAAGGTTCTGAGAAAAATCGGAGAGGATGGGTTGATCTACTGTTCCCTCGAGATTGAGAGAAACAATTACTGTATCCTTCCGGGAGTGTGCGGACTCGATTTCATGAAAGGGAAAAGGATAAAACCCTCGCTCGAAAAGGCTCAGGAGATGGTTCAGAAGGCAGTCCAGTTTGCGATTTTCCGGTACCAGGAGAAAGGCATCGAGCCGACCCTGGCCGTCATTCGTGAGGGTCCGTACGCCGTGCCCGTTCTTGCAAAGAAGCAGGGACCTGAGGGTTAGTCTTCAAATGTTGCTCCGGTGTTTGCCGATTGCACCAACTTCGCATATCGCTTCAGATACCCCTTCAGCTTCTTTTGGGGCGGTTTCCACTGGGATAATCTCTTCTTCAATTCCTCTTCGGAAATGAGAAGACTCAGCTTCTTATTCGGGATGTCGATTTCAATCAGATCCCCATTCTGAACCGCAGCGATGGGACCTCCTTCGGCTGCTTCAGGAGAAACGTGGCCGATGGCTGCCCCGCGGCTTCCTCCTGAAAACCGGCCGTCCGTGATAAGGGCGACATCGCGGTCTCGCCCGACCCCTGCAATCGCAGAGGTAGGCGCCAGCATCTCCCTCATCCCCGGTCCCCCCTTTGGCCCTTCGTACCGGATGACCACGACATCCCCCTTCAAAATCTTTCCGTCTAGGATCATCTTCAGTGCTTCTTCTTCCGTATCAAAGACCCTGGCCGGTCCCCGATGCTTCAGCATGGCCTCATCGACCGCAGAGCGTTTGACGACGGCGCCCCGGGGCGCTAAATTCCCCTGTAGGATGGCGAGCCCTCCGGTTTGATGGTAGGGCCTTTTCAGGGAGCGGATGACCTCGGGGTTATGGGTCTTCTTTCCCATGAGGTTTTCCCCGACCGTCTTTCCCGTGACGGTCAATGCATCCCGATGGATGAGGTTGCCGTAGCTCAGCTCAAGCATCAGTGCCGGGATGCCTCCTGCCTGGTGAAGCTCCTGTAAATGATGGGGTCCGCCCGGAGACATATTGCAGAGATGGGGGGTCTTGTCGCTGATTTCATTGAAGGCCGCAAGGGAGAGCTCGATTCCCGCTTCCTTTGCAATCGCCGGAAGGTGAAGAGAAGTGTTCGTCGATCCCCCGAAGGCCATGTCAACCGTAATGGCATTTTCAAAGGCCTTCTTCGTCAGGATTCTTGAAGGTTTCAAATCCTGTTTGACGAGGTCCATGATCTGCATGCCGCTCTTTTTTGCAAGACGGATCCGTTCAGCGAAGACCGCGGGAATCGTGCCATTATAGGGAAGAGCGAGGCCAAGGACTTCCGAAAGGCAGTTCATCGAGTTGGCTGTGAACATTCCCGCGCAGGAGCCCACGCCCGGGCAGGCGCATCCTTCAACCTCTCTGAGGTCGTCAAGGGTCATTTCCCCGACTTTCACTCTTCCGACGCATTCAAAGACTGAAATGACATCGTACGCCTTTCCCTGAAAATCGCCCGTCAGCATGGGGCCGCCGCTGATGACAATGCTTGGAATGTCGAGCCGGGCCGCTGCCATCATCATTCCGGGCACAATCTTGTCGCAATTGGGAATGAGAACGAGCCCATCGAAAGGATAGCCCATGGCCATGGATTCGATGGAATCCGCAATGAGTTCTCTGGAGCTGAGAGAATATTTCATCCCTTCGTGGCCCATGACGATACCGTCGCAGACCCCGACGGTGAAGAATTCGAGAGGGGTTCCTCCCGCCATTCGGATACCTGCTTTGACAGCTTCGGAGATCTGATGGAGGTGGAGATGGCCTGGAATGACTTCATTGGCTGAGTTCGCAATTCCAATCATGGGCTGTTCGATCTCCTCATCCGTCAGCCCCAGGGCCTTAAAGAGGGAACGGTGGGGTGCCCTTTCGAGTCCTTTTTTCATCGCATCGGATCGCATCACATTCTCCTTTTTTGCTACAGAAATAGAGTGACCGTGTCAGTATTTGTGTCGAGGGTGTGAAAATTTTCTAACACAAGATCGTATTTGAAACAAGAGAACACCTCAGACTTTCCTCCATGCCACTTCTCCTAAGACTTTCGCTCCTGCAATATTTTATTCGTCTCCCCGGCTTGCCTTCGCCGAAGCGGCTTCGCGCAGGCAGGTGAAAACCGGGGTCCAGAGTATCTGCAATTCCGTAAGAACACTGCATTCCCCCGTATCAAGTACGGGGCAGGCTTATCAAGTCCGGAATGACATGACAGAGCGACGAAACCGATTTTTTTATCGCTTCAGTGTGAAGGGACGGGATCAACCGGTCTTCATTCCCACCCTGTGGGCGGGATTCCTTATTCAGTTGGTTTTATCTCTTTTGTTTCAGACTGGCCCACGCCGAGATAGGCGAGCTGGACCTCGGGTTTTTGGGAGAGCTCCGAGGGCGTTGACTGGTAAACGATCTTGCCCCTGCTCAGGATGAATAGGTAGTCTGCAATGTTCAGGGCAAACTGTAAGTTCTGTTCGACCAGAAGGATCGATTGCCCCTCTTTTGTCAGTTGAGAAAGAATCTTGATCAATTCCAGGATGACCGAGGGCGATAGGCCTTCCGTGGGCTCGTCGAGGAGGAGAAGGTAGGGATTGCTGACGAGCGCTCTGCCAATCGCCAACATCTGTTGTTCCCCTCCGCTCAAATGGGAGGCCCTGATTTTTCTTCTCTCCTTGAGCTGAGGGAAAAGGTTAAAGATCCCATTTTGATCCCAGGTCTTTCTCTTTTCTCTCCTCTTTGCCGAGGAGAGCAAGTTCTCCTCGACCGTCAGCGAGCCAAAGATCCGGCGTCCTTGAGGCACCAAGGCGATTCCCGCATCGACCCTGCCGTAGGGCTCCAGACGGGTGATCTCTTCTCCTTTGAAATAGACCTTGCCTTCCCGGGGGATGTTAAACCCAATGAGCGATCTCACGAGCGTGGTCTTTCCGACACCGTTGCGGCCGAGCACGGCAGCGATGGCCCTCTCCTTCAGGGAAAGGCTGACTCCCTGGAGAATATGACTCTGGCCATAATAGGTATGGATTTCTTCCACGTCGAGGATTGGTCTATCTTTCATTTGACCACTCATCTGCCTGCTTATGTTCGAACGATTCTTGCTTTTCCGCAGTTATGCCATGCCCTATGCTCTATGCGCTATGCCTCTTTGCCTTCATATCCGAAATAGATTCGCTGAACCTCCCTGTCGTTTTGAACCTGAATTGGGCTCCCTTGAGCAACGATTTTCCCCTGGTGCAGAACAGTGACGTGGTCTGCCAGCTGCAATGCCACGTTCATATCGTGCTCGATAAAAAAGATGGTCGTCTCTTTACTGGATTCCTTGATCAAGCGCATCATCGATTCACGGCTTCCGGCCTCCAGGCCTGCCATGGGTTCGTCGAGCATCAACAGTCTGGGTTTTTGGAGAAGGGCCATGATGATTTCCAATTGTCTCTGAACCCCATACGGCAGGGCGGCGACGGGGAACTTCCTTGTCTCCCATAGCCCCCAGGTGTTGAGCAAGTCCTGGATGGGCTCCAGGTTCTTCTCAGAAAATCGGTTTGACTTTAGGAAGGGAATGCGGGTTGCTGGGAGGGCTTCGAGCGTGAGCCGGAGGTTATCCAGGACGGTAATGGAACGGAAGAGGGTTGTAATCTGGAACGTGCGGCCTATCCCCAGATGGGCATGCCTGAACGGAGGGAGGGAAGCGATTTCTTTCCCAAGGAATTGAATGCTTCCTCGGGAGGGTTTGATAAAGCCGCAAATGATATCGAAGAGCGTGGTTTTGCCGGCCCCGTTCGAACCGATCAAGGCATGAAGTTCGTTGCGATGGATCCCTAGATGGATGCCTGCCAGGACTTCGAGCCCGCCGTAGTTTTTGAAGAGGTCCGTGATTTTCAGGACGGGAGTGTTCTCCGGCTGAATTTGTGCCATTGTTTTTTCCAAAGTCCTACGACTCCTGCTGGAGCGCCGATCACGACCAGAATAAAGAGAATGCCAAGAACCAAAGTCCACCGCTCCATGACCGCGCTCAAGATGTTCTGCATGTAGACGACGAAGAACGATCCGAGGATGGGTCCGATCAATGTTCCCGCGCCGCCGAGAATGATCATGATAATGGCTTGTGCGGACGTATCCATAGAGAAATAATCAGGAGAGACGTATCCGTTGAAATAGACGTTCAGGAGGCCGGCGATTCCGCCCAGGCCGCCCGACACGACGAAGGAGAGAAGCTTGATGCGGTCCACAGGATAGCCGAGGCTCGTCATGCGTTTCTCGCTTTCACGGATTCCGATCAGAGATATCCCGACACGCGATTTGACGAAAAATCGTAAAAATAGAAAAACGACGACAAAAACAAAGAGTGCGAAGTAGTAGAACGTCTCGACAGAAGTCATCCACAGGGGCCGGACAAAACCGGAAAGGCCATCCCCTCCGCCTGTCACGGAACGCCAGGAATGGGCGATCGCCCGAAAGACCTGGGAAAAAGCGATCGTCAGCATCATGAAATAGACTCCACGGCTCCTGAGGAGAAGCCATCCTAAAACCAGGGCGGCGAAAGCGGAAACGAACAGAGCCAAGCCGATCTGGAGGAAAGGATTGGGCGTTAAGAACCATGCCGACAGCCCGATGGCGTATGCAGAGATTCCGAAAAAGACCGCGTGGCCGAGAGAGATGATTCCTCCCAGACCGAGGATGAGGTCGAGGCTCATGGCGAAGATCGCCCAAATCAGGGCAAGGGTAAAGAGCCTCACGTAGTATGTTGAAAGCACGAGGGGACAGACCAGGCCGACGACCACCAGACAGCCTGCGATGATCCATCCCCTTCCTCTCGATCCCGACAGGAGTCCGGAGCTTGAAGGAAGGGCTTCCAAAAAAACGTCCTCCGAGACCGATGCCTGGCTGGCGGGTGCGACGGGAAGGCCAAAAAGACCGGTCGGCTTAAGAATCAATACGATGGCCATGAGGGCAAACATCGAAAACATGCCAGTTTCCGGCCAAAGGGCCTTCGCCATCGAATCGACTAGACCCACCATGAGGGCGCCCAGGAAAGAGCCCTTCAGGCTGCCCAGACCGCCGACGATGACCACGGCCATGGCATAGAGCAGCACTTCGATATCCAGACCGGGATAGACCCCCAGAAAGGGGGCTCCGATGCTTCCCGCCAGTCCGGTCAACAGGGTACCAAATCCGAAGGCCATGGTCATCAGAAAATTCATGCGAATACCAACGCCGTTGGCCATCTCTCCATCGTCGACAGCCGCCCGGATGAAGATGCCCAGACGGGTTCGGATGAGAAGCCACCAGAGGAAGAAGAGGATCACCAGCCCGATCAGCAAGATCAGAAGGCGGTAGGTCGGATAGTAGAAACCGAAGAGATTCGTCGCGCCGGTGAGAATTGGAAGTTTCTTCAGTAGGACGGGAGCCCCTCCCCAGATCCAGAGGGCTGCGTCCTGAAAAACAAAGATGAGACCAAAGGTCAACAATACCTGGGCCAAGGGCTTTACCCGGAACTGGCGAAGAAGAAAGCGTTCTGTCAGGATTCCCAGGACGGCCATGGAGAGCATGGATAGAAGGACGGCAAGAGGAAAGTTTCCAGTGAAGCGGACCGTTGAAAATCCGACATACCCTCCCAGGAGGTAGAAAGAACCATGGGACAGGTTGACAATCCGGCATAACCCAAAAATGAGCGATAGCCCTGCCGCCAGGACGAAGAGAAGCATGCCGAAGGAGAGCCCGTTGACGATGTGAGTGAGCCAGTAGGAGATCATGGGCGTCCCAGAATTAGTTGCATGTTATATCCGGAGGAAAGCAAAATCAAGAAGATTTCATCCGGAAGATTTCATCCGGACACTCTTGACACCGACATGTCTTTAATATAATTTTAGCTCGTTGTAAATCCTTCCCGCCTGCTCATACGGGGAGGATAGTCAAATTCCGGACAATCATGAAATGGAGAAAGGAGTTCTTATGAAAAAGATCCGGTTCACTCTATTCGTCCTTTTTGTCGCTCTCTTCACTTTTCCTTTGGCTGTCTTCAGTGCCCCGGAAGAATCGATCACGATCGGTCTTCTGGCTTCTCAGACAGGTCCAATGACATTTCAGGGCCAACACATCATCAACGGATTTACCCTGGGTCTTGACGAAGCGTCCAACCGTGTCGCCGGCAAGACGATCAAGGTGATCCTCGAAGATGAGGTAATGTCACCGGCGATTGCACTGACCAAGACCCAGAAGCTGGTCGAGAAGGACCACATCGATGTCCTGATGGGGCCTGTCAACGCCGCTGCTGCCGTGGCCATGAGGGATTACATTGTTCAACAGAAAATTCCCTGGATTATCCCCCTGGCCATGCCCGAAGCTCTAACGCTTCCGCCTCTGGCCAACAAGTACACGTTTCGCCTCCAGGTGATACCGAGCCAGGCGAATTTCCCCTTTGCCGAATGGCTGTACAAGAAAAAAGGATATCGCAAGATGGTAGGATTTGGCATCGATTTTCCTGCGGGCCGCGATTCGGTGGCTGCTTTCAAAAAGGGCTTCGAGCAGATGGGAGGGCAGATTCTCCAAGAGATCTACACGCCGATGAATACGCCTGATTTCGGACCCTACCTTTCGCAGATGAAAAGGGATATCGATGCGGTCTATGCCTGGTATGCGGGCGCGGATGCAATAAAGTTTGATTCTCAATACGTGGACTTCGGTCTCAAGGGCAAGATACCCCTGACCGGCTGGATCGGCATCAATGAAGAAACGATCATGGATTCGATCAAAGATTTTATCAAAGGGAATACGATCGTCACTCCTTACACACCGACCATCGACCTCCCGGAAAATAAAAAGTTCGCCCCCGCTTTTCGAGCCAAATTTAATATCGACCCGTCGTTGCCCAGCGTGAATGCTTATGATGCCGCTAAGGTCATCCTGGCAGCGGCTTCCGCCGTTCAAGGGAATCTCTCCGATAAAGACAAATTTCTGGCGGCCATTTCCAAGGTCTCCCTGAACAGCCCCCGGGGATCGATCCGATTTGACGAGCGGGGCCAGGTGATCGCAGACCTTTATATCTGTGTGGCGGATATGAAAGATGGAAAGATGCAGAATAATGTGATCGATACCATCAAAGGGGCTAGACAGAGACTTCCGTGAATTTGGCAGGCTGCTGAAAAACGCCCATCTGCTTCGTTTTCCTCGTCCTTCGTCATTGCAGCGTACCTTCAAGTACGCCTCATTCCTCAGGACTTCGGGAGCCTTGCATCTGGGCATTTTTGAGCAGCCCGAGAAACAGTCATTTTTTCAACAACTGCTGATGGGTGAATAAGCGTGAGTGCGAGTGGGAGAATGGCGATGAGTGAGAGCCCGGGTTTTATCAGTAAGAACATGGAGATGGTCGGGTACCATGACCTCGATGAAAAGCCTGGATTCAAGATGACGATTCAGGAGGTGGAGGGTCGCTGGTACATGTATATTGGCCATTTCTGGCACCGCGGCTGGACGATCCTGGATATCACCCGTCCCTCTCAGCCCGAGCTTCTCAAATTCATCCCCGGCCCCGCGAATACTTGGACGCTTCAAGTTCAGGTGGCCCAGGGAAGGATGGTCACCGCTCTTGAGAGAATCGGAGATGGGATCCTGGGCCGGAACGACATGTGGGGGCACGACCCTTCCCTCCCTTTCAGTGAAGGTATCCTGATCTGGGATGTGAAGAATCCGGCAGACCCGAAGCAACTTGGCTCTTTTAAAACCGGAGGCTTCGGAACCCACCGTAACTTTTATTCAGGGGGAAAATACACCTACCTGGCGGCCAACATGAAGGGTTATAAGGGTAACATTTTTATCGCTGTGGACATAAGCGATCCGGCCCATCCCAAAGAAGTTTCACGGTGGTGGGTGAAAGGACAATGGGAAGAGGGCGGAGAAAAGGCCGACCGCTTCTATCAACTCCACGGCCCGCCGTATGTGTCAGGGGATAGGGCGTATCTTCCCTACGGCCGGGCCGGTTTCATTACCCTCGACATCTCCGATCTTTCCCATCCTCGTCAGATCGCCCGCATCGACATCGGGGATTTTGGAAGCGTTGTCGGAGCTCACACTTATTTGCCCATTCCGTCGAGGAAATTGGCGGTCGCCACCACGGAGGCCATTCTCGAAGAAGATCGGGACCCGCTCAACCTGGCATTGGTCGTGGATATGAAAAATGAGGAGAAACCAAAGCCGATTGCGTATTTCCCGATTCCGATTCCCCCGGAGGAATTGGGGGTCCGAGATTTCCAGGACCTGGGCGGAAAGTTCGGGCCCCATAACATTCATATGCCCCACCATCAACCTTGTCTGGCGGATGTCGATAATATCATCCATTTCTGCTACGAGAGCGGAGGCCTATGGCTTTACGACATCAGCGCTCCGGGCGTGCCAACGCCGATCGCCTACTTCATTCCGGCTTCACCCAAGAAGAAGAGGGGACTGCTTCCCAAAGAATTGGCCACCCAGACGGAAGATGTGATTGTCGACAAGCGGGGATATATTTACATTACCGACAAGAATCACGGCCTCTTCATTCTTCGGCACAAGAAGTGAGAGTTTTCCCCTGCGCCCCATTTACCTTCAAATAGGAAAGCCACTTCCCTGCGGTCCCGGCGGCTCTGCGGGGAGATTCTTTTTGGGCAGAGTGTTCATTTTTATTGACATAATCTTCTAACAATTATAGATTCTATTAGTCACTCAAGTCCCCCTGTTTGATATCCTTTTTCTGTCTTTAGACGGGCAAAGAGGGGTTAGGGGAGATTTTCTGAGGATAATGGTCTCCCGGGAAGTGACGACGAAACCATGCAACTGCCTGGGTGGCGGAATTGGTAGACGCAAGGGACTTAAAATCCCTCGGTGGCCCCCCACCGTGCCGGTTCAAGTCCGGCCCTAGGCACCACTTATCAAGGGATTAACCGAGGTGAGGTTAATCCCTTTTTTTGGTGCGCCCGGCAGGGCGCACTCACTTGAAGGTGTAAGTCCTTTACGGACCCTGATGACGGGAACCGTTAGCTGAACCGCAAGGGCTACCAT
>Ga0335084_10007113_pt1 | contig 11140 bp, 9 predicted proteins | sample Lox_Sample_44_FD_206721 | JGI IMG/M metagenome (GOLD analysis project Ga0335084, IMG submission 206721) | Soil microbial communities from Loxahatchee National Wildlife Refuge, Florida, United States - Lox_Sample_4.4 | ecosystem: Environmental > Terrestrial > Soil > Wetlands | place: USA: Florida...
TGCGACTGCCACAAGCGGGGCCAGCCGGTCCTGGTGGGCACCACATCGATCGAGAACTCCGAGCTGCTGTCGGCGATGCTGCAGAAGGAAAAGCTGCCGCACCAGGTGCTGAACGCAAAGCAGCACGCGCGCGAGGCCGAGATCGTGGCGCAGGCCGGGCGACCGCACATGGTCACGATCGCGACGAACATGGCCGGCCGCGGCACCGACATCGTGCTCGGCGGCAGCGTCGAGAAGCAGGTGGACCTGGTGAACGCGGCCGAGGGTATCGACGCCGCCGAGAAGCAGGCGCGCACCGACAGGCTGCGCGGCGAGTGGCAGGCGCTGCACGACAAGGTGATCGCCGCGGGCGGGCTGCACATCATCGGCACCGAGCGGCACGAGTCGCGCCGCGTCGACAACCAGTTGCGGGGGCGTTCCGGCCGCCAGGGCGACCCGGGCAGCTCGCGCTTCTTCATGGCGCTGGAGGACCCGCTGCTGCGCATCTTCGCCGGCGAACGCATCAACCGCATCATGGTGATGCTGAAGATGCCCGAGGGCGAGGCGATCGAGCACTCGATGGTCACGCGCTCCATCGAGAGCGCGCAGCGCAAGGTGGAGGCGCGGAACTTCGACATCCGCAAGCAGCTGCTCGAGTACGACGACGTCGCCAACGACCAGCGCAAGACGATCTACGGCCTGCGCAACGAGCTGCTCGAATCCGAGGACGTCTCGCCGCGCATCGCCGACCTGCGCGCGGGCGTGGTCACCGACCTGTTCCGCCAGTTCGTTCCCGAGGACAGCGTCGAGGAGCAGTGGGACATCGCGGGGCTGGAAACCGCGCTCAGGGCGGAGCTCGCCCTCGCATTGCCGGTCAAGGCCTGGCTGGAGAAGGAGCCAGAGCTGCACGACGCGACGCTGCTCGAGCGCATCGGAGACGCGGCGCAGAAGGCGTACGAGGCGCGCATTCCGGAAGAGGCGCGGGCCTCCTTCCGCCAGTACGAGCGCTACGTGACGCTGCAGATCCTCGATGCGCACTACCGCGAGCACCTGGCGGCGCTCGACCACCTGCGCCAGGGCATCCACCTGCGCGGCTACGCGCAGAAGAACCCGAAGCAGGAGTACAAGCGCGAGGCCTTCGAACTGTTCGGCGCGATGCTGGAGTCCGTGAAGCTGGAAGTCATCAAGGTGCTCAATACGGTGGAGATCCGTTCCGCCGAGCAGGCGCCTCCGATCGACGACAAGCCGCACGTGGAAAACGTGCGCATGCAGCATGCCGATTACGAGGAGGCCCTCGGCGGCGGGGCCGAGGAAGAGGGCAAGCCGAAGCCCGCGGCGCAGCCGGTCGTGCGCCAATCGCAGAAGATCGGCCGCAACGATCCCTGCCCCTGCGGCTCGGGCAAGAAATACAAGCACTGCCACGGCAAGCTGGCCTGATGGCGGTCAAGCTTTCGCCGCCGGACCCGGCGTCGCTCCATCCCGTGCCCGGCATCGAACTGGGCGTGGCGATGGCCGGCATCAAGAAGCCCGGCCGCAAGGACCTCCTCGTCATGCGCCTTGCGCCCGGCGCCGCGGTGGCCGGCGTGTTCACGCGCAACCGCTTTTGCGCCGCGCCCGTGACCCTTGCCAGGAAGCACCTCAAGAACGAGGTTCGTGCGCTGGTGGTCAATACCGGAAATGCGAATGCGGGCACGGGCCGGGACGGTCTGCGCAGAGCCCTGGCGGTCTGCAAGGCAGTTTCAGAAAAAATTCGCGTAAAGGCCAGTCAAGTGCTCCCCTTCTCCACAGGGGTCATCATGGAGCCGCTGCCGGTCGATCGAATCAGCGCGGCCCTTTCCGGCCTGAAGGACGGCACCTGGCTGGATGCCGCCGAGGCGATCATGACCACCGACACCGTGCCGAAGGCGGCTTCGCGCAAGATCCGGCTCTCCGGCGGCGAAGCGACGGTCACCGGCATCGCCAAGGGCGCCGGCATGATCCGGCCCGACATGGCGACGATGCTCGGCTTCGTCGCGACCGATGCGAAGCTGCCGCAGGCGGCGCTGAACGGGATGGTGAAGCGCGCGGCCGACCGCTCGTTCAATTGCGCCACCGTGGACGGGGATACCTCGACCAACGATTCATTTGTGTTGATAGCTACCGGTTCAGGTGTCGAAGCGAGGAGCGACAAGGACAGGAAACTTCTTGAACAGGCAATTCTCGAAGTCTCTCAATTTCTCGCCCAGGCGATCATCCGCGACGGCGAGGGCGCGACCAAGTTCGTCACGGTGACGGTGGAGCGCGGGCGCAGCGAGGCCGAGTGCAGGAAGATCGCCTACGCGATCGCGCACTCGCCGCTCGTGAAGACCGCCTTCTTTGCGTCCGATCCGAACCTGGGCCGGATACTGGCGGCGATCGGCTATGCCGGGGTCGAGGATCTGGACACGTCGAAGGTGGACCTCTACATCGACGCCGTGCGCGTGGCGAGGGGCGGCGGGCGCGACCCTGCCTACAGGGAAGAGCAGGGCGTCCGGGCGATGCGCGAGCCCGAGTTCACGGTCCGCGCCGTGCTCAATCGCGGCAAGGCGGCGGCGACAGTGTGGACTTGCGACCTGTCCTTCGAGTACGTAAGAATCAACGCCGAATACCGCACATGAGCAAGGAACTGCAGCAGATCCTGGAGCGGCTGGAGCAGCTCCTGCCGCCGCCGCCGCCGCCCACCGACTGGAAGGCGAGCATCGCCTTTCGCTGGCGCCGCGGCAGCGGGGGGAAAGGCGGCCAGGGCTGGCTGCAGCCGGTGCGCCACGTGCACCGCATGCGCCTTTCGGACCTGCAGGGCATCGGCGCGCAGATCGCCAAGGTCGAGCAGAACACGCGCCAGTTCATGGACGGCAAGCCCGCCAACAACGTGCTGCTCACCGGCGCGCGCGGCACGGGCAAGAGTTCCATCGTCAAGGGCCTGCTCAACAAGTACCACAGGCAGGGGCTGCGCCTGATCGAGGTGGAGAAGAGCGACCTCGCCGACCTGCCGGCCATTACCGACCTGGTCGCCAACCGGCCCGAGCGCTTTCTCGTGTTCTGCGACGACCTGACCTTCCACGGCGCCGAAGAGGGCTACATCGCGCTGAAGGTGGCGCTCGATGGCTCGATCTCGACCACCTCGGAGAACCTGCTGATCTACGCGACCTCGAACCGCCGCCACCTGATGCCGGAATACATGCAGGAGAACCTCGACACCAAGTACGTCGGCGACGAAATCCATCCGGGCGAGACCGTGGAAGAGAAAATCTCGCTGTCCGAGCGCTTCGGCCTCTGGGTGTCCTTCTACCCCTTCGACCAGGACGAGTACCTGGAAATCGTCGCGCACTGGCTGGCGACCTTCGACTGTGCGAAGAAGGACATCGAGCAATCGCGGGAAGAGGCGCTGCAATGGTCGCTGCAGCGTGGCTCGCGCAGTGGCCGCGTCGCCTACCAGTTCGCCAGGGACTGGGCGGGCAAGCACGCCAAGAAGTAGGTGTGATCGTCGACGTCGTCGCTGCGGTCATCGAGCGGCCCGACGGCAGTTTCCTGCTCGCGCAGCGGCCCGCGGGGAAGGTCTATGCGGGCTGGTGGGAGTTCCCCGGCGGCAAGATGGAGCCGGGCGAGCCGGCCGAGCGCGCGCTCGCGCGCGAACTGTACGAGGAGCTCGGCATCGGCGTGCGGACGGCGTATCCGTGGATCACGCGCGTGCACGTCTACGAGCACGCGACGGTGCGGCTCAATTTCTTCCGCGTGCCCGCCTGGAGCGGCGAACCCCAGGGCCGCGAGAACCAGGCTTTGCGCTGGCAGCGGATCGACGCGCCCATGGCCGAGCCGATGCTGCCGGCGAATGCGCCGGTGCTCGCCTCGCTTGCCCTGCCGCTCGAATACGCGATTACCGATGCGAGCACGCTGGGCGCGGCCGAGCAGCTCAGCCGCATCGAGGCGCGCATGAAGGGCGGCCTGCGCCTGGTCCAGGTGCGGGACAAGGGCAACTGGGAGCGCTCGCGGCTCATCTTCGCGATCACCAGCATGGCAAGGCAGTACGGCGCGAAGGTGCTCGTCAACGGCGGTCCGGCCGCCGATGGCGTGCACTACAGCGCCGAGCAGCTCCTGACGCTGCGCGCGCGGCCGCAGGGCGGGCCGAATCGCACCCTCATGGCCGCCTCATGCCATACGGTGCAGGAGCTCGGCCACGCCATGGCGATCGGGCTGGATTTCGTCGTGCTCGGCCCCGTCAAGGCGACGCCGACGCATCCCGGGGCGCCCACGCTCGGCTGGGATGGGTTCCGGGAAATCGCCGAGGGTGCCGCGATTCCCGTCTACGCGATCGGCGGAATGAAGCCTGGGGACCTCGACGCCGCGCGCCGCGCCGGCGCGCACGGCCTCGCCATGATCCGCGGCAGCTGGGACTAGGCCGACCCGCCCTCCGGACCGGTCGGTTCGTCCGGAAGCGGCGCGTCGGGCAGGCGGTACTCCTCGTTCGCCCAGGCGCCCAGGTCGATCGTCTTGCACCGTTCGCTGCAGAACGGGCGAAAGCGGTTTTCCGGCGAGAACGGCGCCAGCGCGCCACAGCGCGGGCAGGGCACCTGCTTCACGAGAGTGGGGGCGGCTGACAAGCAGCCTCAGAGATTGCAGAAGGTCAGCTCGAAGCCGACGTCCCAGTCCGCGGTTTTGGCGCGCGCCTCCTCGCCGTTCTGCGCGAGGAAGCGGATGTTGAGCACGTACTTGTTGGCGCTGATTTCCGGCACGCAGGGCAGGCCGGGCTCCAGCCGCACGCGCAGCATCTGTGCGGTCTTGCCGCCGAGCATCTGCTGGAAGGTGCCCAGCGGCGCCGCGAGCGCCTGCGGCTTGCCGGACTCGCGCAGGATGCGCAGGATGATCGCGGTGCCATCGCGCAGCGGGTAAAGCGGGCTGGTCCAGGCGGCGAGCTGGCCAATGCGCTCCTCGGCCGGCCGGTGCAGCCAGTAATGGTAGGAGGGCAGGTCGAACTCGCAGGCGCCGCCGGGGATGCCGGTGCGCTGCTTGATGGACATCAGCCACTCGTTCTCGCGCAGGTACTGGCCGATGCGCCCGGTCATGGAGAAAAGCGCCGCCGCCGCCTGCTCGATGTCGCGCAGCACGCCGGAGAGCGCTTCCTCGGATATATCCGGGTTGTTCCGGAAAGACAGCAGCACCTGCTTCTGCCGCTCCAGTTCCTGCAGCAGGTCGGACTTGAGGTCGGCGCGCCCGGCGACCTCGAGGATCTCGAACAGCGTCAGCAGCGCGACGTGGTGGTCGAGAGGATCGGTGCGGGCGATGAAATGGCGCGAGCGCTCGAACAGATCCTCCAGGCGCAGCAGCGTCCGGATGCGCTCGTTGAGCGGGTACTCATACGTTATGACGTCCAGGCGCGCCTCGCCGAGGGGCGAAAATGCCCGGATTCTGAGTGATTTAGGCGCTCAACACAAATTGAGTTCTAAGCCGCGGCCAGCGCAAGGTACTTTTCGTGCAGCCGGCGAACCTGTTGCTGCAGCGCGGCAATGGTGCCTGAATTGTCGATGACATCGTCTGCGGCGGCGAGCCGTCTTTCTCTCTGGATCTGGGACGCTATGACGCGCTTGACCTCCGCGTCCGAAAGTCCGCTGCGCTGCCGCACGCGCGCCAGCTGCAAGGCCTCCGGGCAATCCACCACCAGCACGCGCCCGACCCGTTCCCGGTAGCCGGCCGATTCGATGAGCAGCGGCACCACGAGCACGACATAGGGCCCTGCCGAGGCCGCGATGCGGCGCTGCGACTCGGCGCGGATCATCGGGTGCAGGAGCGCTTCGAGGCGCTGCTTCTCGTCCGCGTCGTTGAACACCAGGTCGCGCATGCGCTTGCGGTCCATCGCGCCGGAGGTATCGATGAAAGCTTTGCCGAACTGGCGCGCGATTTCGGCGATCGCCGCGCCGCCCGCCGCGGTGAGCTCGTGCGCGATCGCATCCGTGTCCACGATGGCGGCCCCGAGCCGGCCGAACGCGTCCGCCGCAGCGCTCTTGCCGCTGCCGATGCCGCCCGTGAGCCCGACGACCAGCGCCATCAGAACGGGCGCAGGGCCGGAACGGCGTTAAGGATCGCCTGGCCGTACAGCAGTGCAGCCACGCCCGCCATCGCGATGTACGGACCGAAGTGGAACCTGAACAGGCCGTCCCAGCCGCGCCGCGCGGAAACCATCTGCAGGAAGCCGAACAGGACGCCGGCGCAGGACGAGAGCAGGACCACGAGGAAAAGGTACTTCCAGCCGACGAAGGCGCCCACGGCCGCGGTCATCTTGAAATCGCCGTAGCCCATGCCGTCGATGCCGCGGACCAGCCTGAAGACCGCGTTGATCGTCCAAAGCGCCAGGTAGCCGCCGGCAGCGCCGATGACGGCCTCCTGCAGCGGCGCGAAGGTGCCCGCGACATTGAACAGCAGCCCGGCCCAGAGCAGCGGCAGCGTGATGTCGTCGGGCAGATAGCCTGTCGCCTGGTCGATGAACGCGAGCGCGATGGTGCACCAGAGAAAGAGCATCGCGCCGAAGGCGGCGGCGCCGAAACCGAATTGCCAGGCCGCGCAGGCCGCGCCGATGCCCGCGAGCAATTCGACCAGCGGGTAGCGTGCGCTGATGCGAATGCCGCAGCCGGCGCACTTGCCGCGCAGCGCCAGCCAGCTGACCAGGGGGACATTCTCGATGGCGCGGATGCTGCGGCCGCAGCCCGGGCAGGCCGAGCGCGGCACGAAGAGATTGAAGGGCTTCTCCTGCGCCGGCGTCGGGTTCCCCGGGGCGCCCTGCACCTTTTCGCCCATCAGCTCGGCGCAATCGGCGCGCCAGGCCTGCTCCATCATCTTCGGCAGCCGGTAGATCACGACATTGAGGAACGAGCCGACGCAAAGGCCGAAGGCCACCGCCACCCAGGGAAATACGTCGGGCTGGATCGCCCAGCCCAGGACCGGCATCGGCGAGCTGCGCTTAGACGGCGCCGCCGAGCTTGAAGATCGGCAGGTACATCGCCACCACCATGCCGCCGATCAGCGTGCCGAGCACCACCATGATGATCGGCTCCATCAGGGAGGACAGGGCCTCGACCGCGTCGTCCACCTCGGCCTCGAAGAAGTCGGCGACCTTGCCGAGCATCGCGTCGAGAGCGCCCGTCTCCTCGCCGATCATGCACATCTGGATCACCATGGGCGGAAACACGCCGGAGTTCTGCATGGCGATCGTGAGCGAGCCGCCGGTAGAGACTTCCCCCTTGATCTTGATGGTGGCCTGCAGGTAGACGTAGTTTCCGGCGGCGCCGCCCACGGAGTCGAGTGCCTCGACCAGCGGCACGCCGGCCGCGAACATCGTCGACAGCGTGCGCGTCCAGCGCGCGACCGCGGCCTTGCGCAGCAGCGAGCCGAACACCGGCAGCTTGAGGCTGTAGCGGTCCATGAAAATCTGCACGGCCAGCGAGCGCTTCCATGCCTCGAGGAAGCCGTAGACCGCGCCGCCCATCGCCGGGAACAGGATGTACCAGTTGGCGACGGTCCAGTCCGAGATGCCCATGATGATGAGCGTCGGCGTAGGCAGGTCGGCGCCGAAGCTCGAGAACACGCTCTTGAAGGCGGGAATCACGAAGATCATGATCACTGCCGTGATGACGATGGCCACGACGATGATCGAGACCGGGTAGAACAGCGCCGACTTGATCTTCGACTTGATGGCGAGCGTCTTTTCCTTGTAGATCGCCAACCGGTCGAGCAGGGCCTCCAGAATACCGGCGGACTCGCCCGCAGCCACCAGGTTGCAGTAGAGGGCGTCGAAGTGCAGCGGGTACTTGCGGAAGGCCTGCGCGAGCGACGAGCCGGTCTCGACTTCGGTCTTGATGTCCACGAGCAGGCGGGTGACGGCGGGGTTGGTGGAGCCCTTGCTGACGATGTCGAAGGCCTGCAGCAGCGGCACGCCGGCCTTCATCATGGTCGCCATCTGGCGCGTGAAGAGGGCCACGTCCTTCTCGCTCACGCTGCCGCCGCCGCCCAGCCTCTGCTTCTTGACCTTGGCGACGGAGATGCCCTGGCGGCGCAGCGAGGCCTGCACCATGTTCTCGCCCGCGGCGCGCATCTCGCCGCGCACGGTCTTGCCGGCCTTGTCCTTGCCCTCCCAGAGGAAGGTGAACTCCTTGGGCCCGCCCTTCGCCACCGCCGCCGCTGTCGCCATCACCCGCTCCCCGCCGGAATCCCGGATAGGTAGCGATTCTAGCGCCGAGTCAAAGGCTTGGCCAAACGTGAGAAAGTTGGCCTCAGCTCGCCTCCCGGGGCGGCTCGCTCGCCGGCCGGAACAGGCGCACGGCCTTCACGGCGCGCCCCTGCGTGCTCAGGATCTCGATCGGCACCCCGGCGACCTTCAGCGACACGTTCGCCTCCGGGATGTCCTGCAACTGCTCGAGGATCAGCCCATTGAGCGTCTTCGGCCCGTCGGTCGGCAGCTCGAGCCCGAGCGCCCGGTTCACCTCGCGCACGGTCATGGCGCCGTCGGCGGCTGCCGCGCCGTCGGCGTCCCAGTGCAGCGCCAGTCCGGCCGAGGGCAGCGAGGTGGTGAACTTGCCGATGATCTGCTCCATGATGCCTTCGAGAGTCACCAGGCCCATCAATTCGCCGTATTCGTCCACCACCAGGCCAATGCGCTCGTGCTTCTCCTGGAAATATTGCAGCTGAGCGATGGCGGGCGTGCTCGCAGGCAGGAAGTAGGGCTCGTCCAGCAGCTCCTCGATCGCCTTGTGGTCCAGTGTCCCCGCATGGAGCAGGCCGAGCACCTTGCGCAGGTTCAGCAGGCCGGCGATCTCGTCGCTGCCGCCGCGAAACACCAGCAGCTCGCGGTGGTAGCTGGTGGTCAGCTGGCGTGCGATGGCCTCCATGTCCTCCTCCAGGCGAATCGCCTCGATCTTCGAGCGCGGCACCATGACGTCCTGCACGGTGATGTCGCCCAGGTCGAACAGGTTCATCAGGATCGACAGGTGCTTCTTCGGCATGAAGCTGGAGGACTCGAGCACGAGCGAGCGGATCTCCTCGGGCGAGAGCTTGGGCGCCTCCAGGTTCGGGTCCGTCCGCACGCGCAGCAGCCACAGCAGAGGCCCTACGAAGAGGTTGATGAACCAGGCCGGCAGGTCGAGCGTGCGCAAGGTGAACTTGAGCGGCAGCGAGAGCAGCAGCGCGGCGCGCTCCGGATGCGTCGCGCCGATCACCTTCGGCGTGATTTCCGAGAAGACGATGACCAGGAAGCCGACCACGATGGGGCTGAGGAAATAGGCGATCTTGTCCTCGCCGAAGAGGCGCACCGTGATGAGGCTGGCGATCGTGGTCGCCAGCGTGATGGCGAGCGTGTTGCCGATGAGGATGCCGCCGAGCAGGCGGTCGGTGCGCTTGAGCAGCTCGGCGACCCGGATCGCGGCGGGCTGGCCCTCGTTCACGAGATGCCGCAGGCGGTAGCGGTTGATCGCCATCATCGCCGTCTCGGCGATCGAGAAGAACGCCGAGAGCGCGAGCATGGCGACCAGCGCGGCGAATTCCCAGCTTAGCGGGATCTCGTCCACGGACGCTCTAGACGCGGCCGAGGATGACTTCGAGCACGAAGCGGCTGCCGACGTAGGCGAGGATCAGCAGCATGAAGCCGCTCAGCGTCCAGCGCAGCGCGGTGCGGCCGCGCCAGCCGTGCAGCCAGCGGCCGGCGAGCAGCGCGCCGAAGGTCAGCCAGGACAGGATGCCGAACACCGTCTTGTGGTCGAAGCGCACCGCGCGGCCGAACAGCGTCTCCGAGAACGCGAAGCCGGTGGCGAGCGTCAGCGTAAGCAGCAGGAACGCGGCGCCGATCAGGCGGAACATCAGGCGCTCCAGGGTCAACAGCGGCGGCAGCGCGCCGAGCGCGCCGCCCTCCTTGCGGTGAAGCCTGCGCTCGGCCACCGCCATCAGCACCGCGTGCAGGATCGCGATCGTGAACAGGCTGTAGGCGAGCATCGCCAGCGCGAGGTGCACGCGGAATTCGAACGAGGCCACGTAGCTGCCGCCGATGTGCCCGGGAAAGAGCGTGGGCAGCGGCACGCTGAGCGCGGCGAGCGCGAGCGCCGGCGGCTGCATGGCGTCCAGGTCGTAGACGAAGCTCTCCAGCCAGTAGAACAGCACCGCCAGCCAGAGCATCGCCGACAGCGCGTACGCGAAGCCGAAGCGCAGCTCGGCGCTCGAGAACATCTCGGCATAGAGCAGCCAGCCGTGCAGCCCGAGCGGCAGCAGGATCGCGGCGCGCTCCCAGCCCCGCAAGCCGGGCGCGGCTGCTTCCGGTTTCGCGCGCCAGCGCGTGTTCCAGAAATGCAGCGCAAGCACGGCATAGAGGGCGATGGCGACGACGTGAATTACAATGTCGGGCACCGATTCAGTTTATCACCCCGACACCGCTCCCCATGCTGGACAGCCTGACCGCGCGCCTCGCGAAAGTCGTCAAGACGATCCGCGGCGAGGCGCGCCTCACCGAAGCGAACGTGCAGGAGGCGCTGCGCGAGGTGCGCATTGCGCTGCTCGAGGCGGACGTCGCGCTGCCGGTGGTGAAGCACTTCGTCGACGAGGTGCGCGCGAAGGCGCTCGGCCAGGAGGTCGTCGGCAGCCTCACGCCGGGGCAGGCGCTGGTCGGCGTGGTGCATCGCGAGCTGGCGCGCCTGATGGGCGAGGCCAACGCCGCGCTCGATCTCGCCGTCGCGCCGCCGGCCGTGATCCTGATGGCCGGCCTGCAGGGCTCGGGCAAGACCACCACCGTCGGCAAGCTCGCGCTGCACCTCAGGGAACAGAGGAAGAAGGTGCTGGTCGTCTCCTGCGACGTCTATCGCCCCGCCGCCATCGAGCAGCTGAAGACCGTGGCGAACCAGGCCGGCGTCGATTGCTTTCCCAGCTTCCCGAACCAGCAGCCCGTCGACATCGCGACACAGGCCGTTCAATTCGCCAGAACGCATTACCACGACGTCGTCATCGTCGACACCGCGGGGCGGCTGGCGATCGACGAGCCGATGATGCAGGAGATCGCGGCGCTGCACGCCGCGCTCAAGCCGGCCGAAACGCTGTTCATCGTAGACGCGATGCAGGGCCAGGACGCGGTCAACGTGGCGCGCGCCTTCGGCGAGCGGCTGCCGCTCACCGGCATCGT
>Ga0335084_10007114_pt1 | contig 11140 bp, 13 predicted proteins | sample Lox_Sample_44_FD_206721 | JGI IMG/M metagenome (GOLD analysis project Ga0335084, IMG submission 206721) | Soil microbial communities from Loxahatchee National Wildlife Refuge, Florida, United States - Lox_Sample_4.4 | ecosystem: Environmental > Terrestrial > Soil > Wetlands | place: USA...
GGGCCCCAGCGAAGCGGGGGGGAGGGGCGCAGCCCCTCCGCCGCGGGGCAGCCGCGCGCAGCCGCGGAGCGGCGAGCACGGCGCAGGGCCCCGCGCAGCAGGGGTGGGGCCCCGACGGCTCCGCCGGCGGGGCGGGGCGGCACGCCCCGTGAGATCGCCCGCGCGCGACATGGACACGGGCCGGCAGATGCGGACGACGGTCCGGGTGGCGTCCGCGTAGCACGCCGGAGCCGGCGCCGTCGACGTTTCCGAACGGCGACCGTCCGTCTAGCGGTGCTCGCGCATCGCGGGCGCGGGAGCCACGCCGTGGGACAGCGTGCCGCCGCGCGGGGCCGCGCCGCGCGGTGCCATCCCCGCCGCGCCGCGCGACACCGGCGCGCCGGCGGGACGGGGCGGAGCGTACCCTGCGCCGCGGGCCTCGGCTCCGGTGCGGTATCCAGGCGCGGGCGCGGGGCCCGGGCCCCGGCCGACGCTCCAGCCCTCGCGGCGCTCGCCCATGCCCGGGACGGGCGCGGATCCGCGTCCCCAGCCGGCGCGGCCGTCCGGAACGGGCGATCCCACCGTGCCCGGGCCCCGGGCAGGCGACGGCACGGGCCGCGCCTCGGGCCGGTACACGGCGACCACGCCGGACTGCGGCGACGCCGCTCCGGGGGACGGCGCCGGCACGACCCGGACCGGCGTCACGGGCCGGCCGATCCGCTGCGAGACGAACGCGGGCGCCGGACCACCCCAGGCCGGAGCGGGCGCCAGCCGCACGCTCCCCGCCGGCGCCGGCCGCGGCGCGGTCCGCGGCGGAGCAGGTGCCGTCTCGTAGAAGTAGCGGCGGGTGTAGGCCGGGGGGTAGGCGCAGCCGTGGACCGATACGCCCACGAAGCTCCCCATGGGAACGAACGTCCACCACGCGTCCACGAATGGGTAGCTCGTGACATATACCGACAGTCCGGGTGCGAGCGGCGCCCATCCCACGGTCCCGGCGCTGAAGCGCCACGACACCCAGGCCGGAGCCCACTGGTACCCCGGCACCCAGATCCATCCGGCCCCCGGGTCGAAGGCCCAGCGGCCGTAGTGATAGGCGGCCCAGCCCCATGGCTCGTCCGAGACCCACATCCACCCCTCGTCCGTCCACTCCCAGCGGCCGTAGTAGTACGGGCGCCAGCCTGCCGCGACGTGAGGCCGCCAGGCGAGGCCGTAGCTCGTCGTCACCCAGTCGCCGTAGGGGGCGAGCGACTCGTGGAAGGAGTCGAAGCTCACCGACCCGGAGCCGCCCACGTCGACGGACACGTCGTAGTCCGGCTGGGGCGGTCCCGTTCGCTCGCCCGTGTAGTCTTCCTCCCACTCCCTGCCCTGCCCGGAGGCCCCGCGCGGAACGAGGCCGAGGGCGAGCGACAGCGCGAGGATCGTCTTGCGGAACATGTCAGCCAGCCTCCGCGGCGTGCACCCGTCACCCTACCCGCCGCGCCTTGCTTCCTCCACATTCCGCAAGCAAGGGGGGTGCCCGCGAGAACGGGCCTGAATCCCGCCGGATGCGCGTTCGCAGTCGAGGCCCGGCGCGCACACTGTGACGCTGGCGAACTGCGCGCCGGGGCGCCACGAGCTTGCCGGCGCTCCTGGCGCTCGTCCTGCCTCACCGGCCCCCTCTCCCGGGCGCCCCTCCGCGGAGCGGACCGCTCCCCGTCCATCGACGGGGGGCGCAGCGGCGCCATCGGCGCCGGCCCGGGCGTCAGGCGAGCTTCTTCTCCTTCTCGAAGGAGAGCAGCGGCGGCTCCTTGTTCAGGATGACGCCCTCGGTGATCTTGCACTCCTTCACGCCTTCCCGGTACGGCACGTCGTACATGATGTCGAGCATCGCCTGCTCGAGGATGGCGCGGAGGCCGCGGGCGCCCGACTTGCGGCGCATCGCCTCGCGGGCGGTCGCGCGGAGCGCCTCCTTCGTGAAGGAGAGCTTCACCTTCTCGAGCTCGAAGAGCTTCACGTACTGCTTCACCAGCGCGTTCTTCGGCTGGGTGAGGATGGTGACGAGGTCGTCCTCGGTGAGGTCGGCGAGCGTGGCGATGATGGGCAGCCGCCCCACGAACTCGGGGATCATCCCGAACTTGATGAGGTCGCCCGGCTCGACGCGCGCGAGGAGCTCGCCGAGGCTCGCCTCCTCCTTGCGCTCGATCTTGGCGCCGAAGCCGAGCCCCTTCACGCCGACGCGCCGGCGGATGATCTGCTCGAGGCCGCAGAACGCGCCGCCCACCACGAAGAGGATGTTCGAGGTGTCGACCTGGATGTACTCCTGCTGGTTGTACTTCTTGCCGCCGCGCGGGGTGACGTTGGCCCGCGTGCCCTCGATGATCTTGAGGAGCGCCTGCTGCACGCCCTCGCCGCCCACGTCGCGGGTGGGCGACGGCTGGTCGCCCTTGCGCGCGATCTTGTCGATCTCGTCGATGTAGACGATCCCGCGCGACGCCTTCTCCACGTCGTAGTCGGCGTTGTGGAGGAGGTTCTGGATGATGTTCTCGACGTCCTCGCCGACGTAGCCGGCCTCGGTGAGGCTGGTCGCGTCGGCGATCGTGAACGGGACGTTGAGGAAGCGCGCCAGCGACTGCGCCAGCAGCGTCTTGCCGGAGCCGGTGGGGCCGATGAGCAGGATGTTCGACTTCTGCAGCTCGACCTCTTCGCCTGCGCGCGACTGCCCGGGGCGCGGCGCGCGGGCCGGCTTCTTGGCGTAGACGCGCTTGTAGTGGTTGTAGACCGCGACGGCGAGGACCTTCTTCGCCCGCTCCTGCCCCACCACGTAGTCGTCGAGGAAGCTCTTGATCTCGGCCGGCGTCGGCAGCGAGACGGCCGGGCGGCCCTCGTCCCGATCGGCCTCCTCCGCGATGATGTCGTTGCAGAGCCGGATGCACTCGTCGCAGATGTAGACCGTCGGCCCCGCGATGAGCTTGCGGACCTCGCGCTGCCCCTTTCCGCAGAAGGAGCAGGACAGGTTGCCGTGGTGCGAGTCTTTCCGGCTCACGCGTCTCCTCGACGAGGAATGCTACCATCTTTCCGGCGGACCCCGAAGACGGCGGTCGGGGGCGAATATAGCCAGGGGTGCCTCCGGCTGCCCATCCAACTCCAGGACACCGCCGGGTGCCTAGTCCGAGCCGGCGAGCGACTCCAGCTCCCGTGCGAGGGCGTCGGCGCGGTGCGCCAACGGCTCGGGGAGGCCCTTCTCGGCTGCGCAGGCGTCGGCGAGGCGTCGGGCGAGCGCCGCCAGCCTCGCGAGCCGCTCGCCCTTCGCCGGCCGGGGCGCCGGGGGTGGCGCGCCGAACCGGTCGGACAGCATCCGGCTCATCGCCGCCGGCGTCGGGGGACGATCGAGCACCTCGTCGCGCAGCTCCCGCCACCCCGAGTCCGAGAGACGGCCCGCCTCCTCGGCGCGCGACAGCACCTCGATCACCTCGAAGGGCGGGGCGCGCGGCTCGCCCCTCGCCCGCGCCAGCTCCGGCTCGTGCCGCTCCAGGAAGCCGTAGCTCGCCGTGAGCTTGTCCGCGGTCGCCGGGCGGATGAACAGCTCCTTGGTGCAGTACCTCTCGAAGCTCGGGTGCCCCCACTCGCGCCAGAGCTGCTCGCGCTTCACCTCGGTGAGGAGCCGGCCGAACTCGACCCACGCGGCCTTGAAACGGCGCGCCCCTTCCAGCACGCGCCGCCGCACGGACCCCTCGGGCAGGTCCTCGGCGCGCGCGGCCAGCTTCTCGGCGGTGCTCGTCATCGGCCCACGTGGAAGGCCAGCGACACCGTGGGCCGCTGGCCGGGGAACGGGTCGAACTTCCAGCGCTCCAGCGACCGCTGGACGCAGTCGCGGAGCGCGCCTTGCCTGAAGCGCGGGTCGTCTATCCAGAGCTGCGCCACCCGGCCGTCGTTGCCGATCGCGAACTCGATGGGGATGTCGCCGCGGAAGTCCGGCGACCGCTCCGCCTCGGCGCGGAAGCAGGGCGCGAGGGTCCGCTGCTCCCGGCCGACCACCCCCTGGATCTTCCGCTCGTCGTACTGGGCGGCGACCAGCTCGCCGCCTCCGACCTCGCCCGCCGCGGCGGGACGCGGCTGCGGGCCCGGCGCGGGAGACGGGCGTGGCGCGGGCCTGGCCGCCCCGGGCTCCTTGGGGACCGCGACGTCCTCGTCGGCCGCGTGCCTGCCCACCCCGACGCGCGCCGCGGCCGCGATCCGGATGCCGCTTCCGAAGTCCTCCAGGAGCGGGCTGGTGTCGAGGCGCGACCCCTGCGCGACGACGTACGCCCCCACCACCGCGCCCGTGACCAGGAGGAGCGCGGCGAGCCCGATGGCGATCCCCACCACCCGGCCGCGCCGCCGGGCCAGCGCCCGGGCACCGGTCACCTCCCGCTCGACGCGGAGCGCGGCCTCCGCCTTGCGCGCGTGGAGGAGGAACAGCGGGAGGTCGCCGACCGCGGTCCAGCGCCCATCCCCTGCGGAGACCGGCGTGCGGGCGTCGATCTCCCCGCGGTAGAGCAGCCGGGCGAGATCGCGGGAGGAGAGCGGTCCGAACACCTGGCCGGCCTTCCGGAACAGCCAGTCCCCCCCCTCCAGCGCGGGGTCGTCGATGACGAGGTCGTCGGGGCGGCCGGGCGGCATGTGGGACGGAGCGAGGCGGTGCGCGGACTCCGGACGTCGCGCCGGCCGCGGAAGCGTGGTGAACTTAGCACGGCTTGGAAAGGCGCCGCTACGCTCTCCGCCTCGCTTACGACGGGGGCCGGTTCCGCGGGTTCCAGCGGCAACCGGGGCTCCCCACCGTCCAGGAGGCGCTCGAGATCGCGCTGGCGCCGTTCCGCCCGAGCGGCCCGCTCGCGGCCGCGGCGCGCACGGACGCGGGTGTCCACGCCCTCGCCCAGGTGGTGAGCGTCTCGCTCCGCGCCGAGGTGGCGCCGGACGCGCTGCGCCGCGCGGTGAACTCCGCGACGCCGGAAGGGCTCCTCTGCCTCGACGCGTGGCGAGCGCCCCCGTCGTTCCACGCGCGCGCGTCCGCACGAACGCGGACGTACGTGTACCTCGTGGGTGCCCCGCCGCCGGAGTCCCTCGCCGGGTTCGCCTGGGCGCTGCCGGATCCGCGCGCCTTCCCGGGCGTGGAGGCGCGGCTCGACCCCGGGGCCCTCCGCGCCGCGCTCGCGCACGCGGTCGGCACCCACGACTTCAGGGCCTTCGCGCGCCCCGGCGAGCAGCGGGGCACCGTCCGCACCATCCTCCGCGCCGAGGTGACGAGCGCCGAATGGGCTCCCCTCCACGCCATCGTCATCGAGGGGCACGGCTTCCTGCGCGCGATGGTCCGCCACCTCGTCGGGACCGCCGTGACCGCCGCCCTCGGTCTGGTGTCCCCCGGAACCGTGCTCGATCTGCTGGCGGCAGGCGGGCGCTACCGCGGGGTCCGCGCGCCCGGGTGGGGCCTCACGCTCGTGGCGGTGTCGTACCCTGGCGGGACGGGCGAGGCCGGGTCCGCCACGCGGTGAACGCGTCGAGCCCGCTGCAGCGTGCGAGCCGAAGGCGGGCCGCGGTGGGCAACCGTGGCGCGGCCGGCGGCGCTGCGGGTCGCTTCCCTGCCGTGCGCGGAGGGAGGTTCAATTGTCGCTCCCGTGCGCCTCGACGCGCTCCGGGAGGTGCCCGTACTTGGCGAGGAGGTCCGCGACTGCCTCGCGCAGGTAATCAGACTGGCGCACGCGGGTCTTGCGGGCGAGGTTCCGCAGCTCCGCCGCGAACGCCGGAGGGAGCCGCACGAGCATCGGCTCGAGCCGGTTCGGCTGGATGACGGCTAGCTCCGGAGCGGCTTCGATGGGGGTCGTCATGTGTAGGCTCCTGATGACAGTTGATTACGTTTGCCTACACGCTACCACTCGATAGCCAGAGGGCAAGAAATCGAGCGGTCGCGCTTCCTCCGCGCCGCGGTCCGCGGCGGGACCGAGCTCCCGGGCGAGGAGCCCTGCGATCCCGGCCCGATCCCGCTCCTACTCGAACCGGAGCTGCGCCCCGACCGAGCCTCCGACGGACGCGATGCGCATCTCCCCGAACGCCGTCGAGAAGCCCAGCGCCGCGAAGAGCCCGGCGTTGCGTGAGAGCTCGTACTGGAGGCCGATGCGGAGCAGCGGGCCGATCGAGAAGCGCGTCGCCACCGTCGCCCAGACCCCCGCCTCGAAGAACGTCTTCCACTCGTCGAGGCCGAAGTAACCCCGGTAGCGTGCGTCCAGTGAGACGAGCTCGCCGCGGCGGACCGGGTCGCTGGTGGGCGGCGCCGCCTGGACGCCGAGCGACAGCTCTCCGCCCTCGCCCGTCACGTCGAAGCCGTAGGCGAGCCGCAGCCCGGGACGCCAGAACGACTCGGTGGCGTGGCCGCTCTCCGCGACGGTGTCGTGGAGCAGCAGCGCCTCGACCAGCGGGCCGTGCTGGTCGCGGTGATCCCACCGTTGCTCCAGGGCGCGTGCGCCGAGGGGCGCGGCGGCGGCGAGGACGGAGGCGAGCAGCGCCCAGGGGGACGACCCGCCCCGCGCGCGCCTCATCCGTCCACCACCGGCAGGGCGATCCCGGCGAGCTCGTTCATGCGGCCGGAGCGGAAGGGCTCGAGGTCGAGCACCGCGATCTTGAAGCCGGCGCGGCGGACCGCGGTGGCCAGCTCGGCGCGGCGGGAGAACGCCGCCCCGAGCTCCTCCTCGGCCACCTCGATCCGGCCGAGCTCGCCGTGATGGCGCACGCGAAACGAGCGGAGGCCGAGCGCGCGCAGCGCCGCCTCGGCCCGCTCCACCTGCCCGAGGCGCTCGGGGGTCACCGGCGTGCCGTACGGGATGCGCGACGCCAGGCAGGCCATCTGCGGCTTGTCCCAGGTGGAGAGGCCGTAGGCGGCGCTCCAGGCCCGGACCTCGGCCTTGCCCAGACCGGCCTCGGCCAGCGGGGAGCGGACCCCGCGCTCGGACGCGGCGCGGTGGCCGGGGCGGTGATCGCGCCGATCGTCCGCGTTGAAGCCGTCCAGGACGGCGGCGAGGCCGTGCGCGCGGGCCGCGTCCTGGCAGAGGCGGTACAGCTCCGACTTGCAGAAGTAGCAGCGGTCCGGCCCGTTCGCGACGTAGCGCGGGTCTTCCTGCTCGCGGCTCTCCACCTCGAGGTGGCGTGCGCCGAGCCGTGCGGCAAGCTCCCGTGCCTCGGCGCGCTCGGACTGCGGGACGCTGGGGGAGTGCGCCGTGAGCGCGACCGACGCCTCGCCCAGCACCTCGCGCGCGACGGCGAGGAGGAACGTCGAGTCGACCCCCGCGGAGAACGCCACCAGCGCGCTGCCGCAGGCGGCGAGGTCGGACTTCATCCGCACGAGCTTGTCGGCGGAGGCGCGCCGGAGCTCCTCGAGCGAGGCGGGGCTCATGTCGACGAGGTGATAGCGCGGCCGCGCCGCCGTGGCTTCCGTCCTGGGGGGCCACTCGCTCCGCCCTCGCGGAGCGCGCGCGCTCACCGCCGCCGCTTCGCCGGCCGGGCGGTGCGGGCGGCGATCTTCTTCGGCGCCTTGCGGGCGGCTGCCCTGGCGGAGAGCTTCCCGCGGCCGCCGCGCCGGGCAGGCTTCGACGGCTTGCCGCGCTTGGGCCTCTGTCCGCCGGTGAGGCGGCCGAACTCCGTGGGGCCGACGTACTTGAGATCGACGAGCGCCTGGAACACGCGCGTCGCCTCCTGGTCCACGGTCTCCTGATCCGAGTGGATGACCAGTTCGGCGTGCGACGGCGGCTCGTAGGGGACGTCCACGCCGGGCACCTGCTTCAGCTCAGCCGCGAGCGCCCGCTTGTAGACACCCTGCGGGTCGCGCTCCTGGAGCTTGTCCATCGAGCAATCGACGAAGACCTCGACGAACCGGCGCGCCTCGCGGCGGAGCTGCTCCCGCGCGTCGCGGTACGGCGAGAGCGCGGCGACGATGGCGATGCCGCCCGAGCGCATGACGGCCTTCGCGACGTAGCCGAGGCGCGCGACGGCGGCGCCGTGCTCCTCCTTGGAGGGCCCGAGCCCCTTCAGCAGCACGGCCGCTTCGCCCCCCTCGTCGAGCAGCTCGACGCGGCGCCCGGCGGCGGCGAGGCGCTTCACGAGCTGGGCAGCGAGCGAGGTCTTGCCGGCCCGCTGCATTCCCGTCAGCCAGATCACGAACCCCGTGGGCTGCTGCATGTCCATCGTCTGCCTCCGGCGCTCCCCCACGCGGGGCGCGAATCCCCGCGCTCCATCGGGTGGGTCGAGCGGCGTTTCGCCAGTATATCCGGGCTCCTCGCCGATGCCAAATCGGGGTCGCCCGGGCCCAAACGAAATTTGCAAAGCCATTTCAGCCGCTTGATCGAAGGGTCCTCGTCGCGCCCGGTCACGGCCCGGCAAACCCCTGGGAGATCCCAGAGTCCGGTTCCGGCATGGCGGCGCATGCAGGTCCAGGTAGGTGGAACGCCGACGCGCGCGGCAACCCGGGGGATGGTGATCGGGGGCCGGAGACGCGCGGGGGCCCGCGCGCTGCGCTCACGGCCCTTGCGCCGGGTCGACCGCGGCGCAGGCGCACCCCGGGAGCCGGGTCGTGGGCCGCGCGGTCGCCACGCCGCGCACGACGTCGATCTTCCGGCCGCCGCTGCGGCCCGGCTCGCAGAGGAGCAGGAGCAGCTCGCCCGCCCCCAGCGCGCCGACCGCCGCGGCGCCCGGCGCCGGCGGACGGCCGGCCGAGTCGGTCGAGCGCGCGCAGGCGTAGCACGGCGCGCCCGGCGGTATCGCCACCACGCCGCCGCCGTCGGCGTCCACCTCGATGACGACGTGCGGGATCCGCGCCCGGCGCGATTGCTCCGCGACGGCGAGGGCCTGCGCCACCGACGGCGCGCAGATGAGCGCCGCGGTGGGGACCCCGCCCGTCGGGTACGGCTCGATCGCGGCGAAGCGCGACAGCGCCTCGAGCGCGGCCTGCGCGGCGACGGTCCGCGGGGTGCCCGCGACCGATGGCGGGTACAGCCAGGCCGCGGCGTCCGCCGGACCGACGGCCTCGGGGTCGTCGATCCACACCTTCCCGACGCCGGCCTCGACCAGGTACGCGAGCGCGGGGCCCGCCGCGGTCCCGGCGCCGACGACGCGGACCCGGGCCGCGCCGAGCCGCTCCTGCCCTGCCTCGCCCACCCCCGGCACGAGCAGCTGGCGCGACCAGCGCGCGACGCGCTCGTCGCTCAGCGCCACGGGTCCGCCTCCGCTGCGCCCTTCTCCACCAGGACGCGCCAGGACCCGGGGGCACCGGCGAGGGCCTCGACGGCGACGACGCGGTGTCCGTCCTCGGCGGCGCTCCGCGGCAGGCTCCGGAGCGGCTCGCCGGCGGCGAGCCAGACCTCGAGCACCTGGCCCTCCGCCAGGCGCTCCAGCGCGATCCGCGTCTTCACGTAGGTGAGCGGGCACGCGAAGGGGCGCACGTCGATGCGGGCGGCGGGCGTCATGCGCCGTCCCCTGGACGCGAGGACGAGACCTCGCGCGGCAGCGGACGCGAGCTCTGGAGCGCCTGCACGCCGGCGCAGCTCGGGCAGCCGACGCGGCGGCGGACCGGCACGATCCGCGAGCGCGCGCTCCGGGCCTCGAAGGTGAGGAGCCGCCCCTCGTACGCGCCCCGCTCGCCGGCCAGCACGCGCGCCGCCTCCGCCCCCATGAGCGCGCCCGCGAAGCCGGCGACCGGCCCGAGCACCCCCGCCTGCGCGCAGGTCGGGACCTCTCCCTCCGCCGGCGGCGACTCGAAGAGGCAGCGCAGGCACCCGCCCAGCCCCCCGGGCACGACGGTGAGGAGCTGCGCCGTGGTCCGGAGGACACCGCCATGCACGAGCGGCCGGCGGGCACGGGCCGCGGCGTCGTTGGCGAGGAACTTGGTCGGGAAGTTGTCCGAGCCGTCCACCAGCACGTCGACGGAGCGGACCAGATCCTCGGCGTCGGCCGCGTCGAACCGCCGGTCGAGCGCCTCCACCCGGATGGCGGGGTACAGCGTCTGGACGCGCGCCGCCGCGGCCGCGGCCTTGCGCCGGCCGACGTCGGCCTCCCCGAAGAGCGGCTGGCGGTTGAGGTTCGAGGTCTCCACCGCGTCGTCGTCGACGATCACCAGGCGTCCGACCCCCGCCGCCGCCAGGGTGAGCAGCGCCGGGCCCCCGAGACCTCCGGCCCCGATGACGAGCGCGCTCTTCGTGGCCAGGTTCATCCCCGCTGGGCCCTATATCCCGGGCCCGCCGCAGGGGCAAGCGGGCGCCGCACCGCCTGCACCGCCGGTCGCGTTCAGAAGGCGAGCGCCCGGCCGGCCTGCGCGAGCCGCCAGAGCGACGGCAGCGTCGTCAGCTCGTCGAGCGCCGGGGCGACGGCGCCGGGGTCGAGCCCCTCGACGCGCACCAGCGTCTCGCACGCCACGACGCGCAGCCCGAGCTCGCGCCGCGCCTCGTCGAGCGCCCCGGCCAGCGACCCCAGCTTCGCGCCGGCGGCGGCGGGCGGGGCGCCCTCGTCGAAGCGCCCCTCGGTCCACAGGCGCAGCGGCTCGAAGGCGAGCGCGACGGTGACCTGGTCGCCGAGCGCCGCCGCGGTGACCGCGACGGTCGCGGCCTGGCAGCGCGCCGCCCAGCCCGCGGAGTGGAGGAAGACGACGAGCGGCGCCTGGGGGTCCACGGCCTGCTACCGTCCGAAGAGGCGCCCGAAGAGCCCCTTCTTCTCCCCTGCCCGGGGCGGCGCGTCGATGGGGCGCGCGCCCTTGGGGGCGGTGGCGGCCTCCGGGAGCTGGAGCTTCGCGCGGAGCGACTCGGGCGTGTCGAGCGTGGCGAGCTGCGCCGCCGTCACCTGGTTCGTCGCCAGGTTGCGCGCCGAGACCGCGAGGATCCCCTCGGCGCCCAGCGAGAACTCGATGGCGACCTTCACCGCGCCGCGCGGCCGCGCGGGGAGGCCGGGCACCTTCACCGTCCCCAGGTACTCGCACTCGGAGACCTTCGGCGCGTCACCCTGGAAGACCTGCAGCTCGAGCTCGGTCTGGCCGTCCTTGGTGGTGCCGAGCTCGTAGGACTTCTTCGCGGGCAGCCGGGTGTTGCGCGGCAGGATCGGCGCCATCCGGCCGCCGGGCAGCCCGACCCCGATGCCCATGGCGAGGACGTCGATCAGCACCACCGAGTCGATG